>ENA-UEQB01001154-UEQB01001154.1-human-gut-metagenome-genome-assembly--contig:-NODE-1154-length-23161-cov-6.291631_pt1 | contig 23161 bp, 18 predicted proteins | sample MGYA00242901_ERZ507918 | MGnify/ENA primary metagenome ERZ507918 (study PRJEB26167, sample SAMN06115405) | human gut metagenome | host: Homo sapiens | place: China:Sichuan | collected 2016-04-06... | reverse complement strand
GGCCACATCCATGTGGCGGACGCGCCGGGCCGCCACGAGCCGGGCACCGGGGAAATTCACTACCCGGCGGTGTTCGCCGCCTTGGAGCAGGCGGGCTACCGGGGGCTCATCGGCTACGAGCTGTTCCCCAAAACCGACACGAAAACCGCCGTCCGGGCCATCATGGCGGACTGACTGCCGATCACAGAAGGAGAGGACCTTATGTCAGATTACAGCGCCTTTTTCTTAATGAAGCCGGAGGATGTGAAGCGGTACGCCGTGGATGTGCTCCATTTTTTCCAGCCGGATGAGGAAACCGATTGCGTTGAGATCGGCGACGGCAACATCAACTATGTGTTTCAGGTGCGCTCCCGGAAGGACGGCCGCTCCGTCATCGTGAAGCAGGCGGACAAGCTGCTGCGGTCCTCCGGCCGTCCGCTGGACCTCTACCGCAACAAAATTGAGGCGGAGACCCTGATGCTGGAGGCCCGGCTGGCCCCCAAATTCATCCCGGAGGTCTATCACTACGATGAGACCATGGCCGCCCTCTCTATGGAGGACATTTCCGCCTACAAAAATCTCCGCAAGGAGCTGGCGGCGGGCCGGGTCTACGGCCATCTCAGCGAAAATCTCTCCGATTTTCTGGCCCAGTCCCTGCTGCCCACCACGGATCTGGTGATGGATCGGCAGGAAAAGAAGAAGCAGGTCAAATTCTTCACCAATCCGGAGCTGTGCGACATCACGGAGGACCTGGTGCTCACGGAACCGTATCTGGCCCAGCCCATGAACCCCCGGAACAAGAATATCGTCACCCCCGGCAACGAGGACTTCGTGCGGGAGCATCTCTATGAGGACGAAACCCTCCACGCCGAAGTCGCCGCCATGCGGAACGGCTTTATGAACAACGCGCAGGCGCTGATCCACGGTGATCTCCATTCCGGCTCTATTTTTGCCAATGAGCAGGGCATCAAGGTCATCGACCCGGAGTTCGCCTTCTACGGCCCCATGGGCTATGACATCGGCAATGTCATCGGCAACCTGTTTTTCGCGTGGGCCAACAAGGCCTATACCGGCGGCAGCGCCGAAACGCAGGCTGCTCTGGAGCAAACCATCCGGGAGACCTGTGACAAGACGGCGGAAAAGCTGGCGGCGGAATATGACAAGCTGGTGACCTTCCCGCTGTACCGCGCCCCCGCCTTCCGCAAGGCCTATCTGGACGGCGTGATGGCGGATTCCTACGGCTACGCCGGTACGGAGATCATCCGCCGGGTGGTGGGTGATTCCAAGGTGATGGAGGTCACCTCCGTCACGGACCCGGCCCAGCGGCTCCCCATGGAGCGCGCCCTCATTGATTTGGGCATCTATCTCATCAAAAACCGTGCCGGCGGCCTCAACGGGGCGGCTGTGACGGAGGAATTCCGTAAGATTTTGTCGGAGGGGAGGAGCGCGCATGGTCAGAATGGATGAAAATATGCCGTTTCTGCTGCAATACGAAAATGTGGCGTGGTACGACAGCGGCAAGGTCCGCATTTTAGACCGGCGGATCTACCCCACGGAGGTCCGGTTCGTGGAGTGCGTCACCTATCAGGAGGTGGTGCAGGCCATCGCAGACATGGTGACCCAGAGCGCCGGCCCCTACACCGCCGTTGGCATGGGCATGGCCCTGGCCGCGTGGCAGGTCCGGGACAAGGGTGCGGTGGAGCAAAACGCCTTTTTGCAGCAGGCGGCCTATGATCTGGCCCACGCCCGCCCCACCACCGCCAACCGCTACGGCCAGATCACCTACCGCTGCGCGGAGGTGGCCAAGGAGGCGCTGGCGGCAGGGAAGGACCCCGTGGAGGCCATCGTGGAGAACACGGTGGAGTCCCTGAACCGCCGGTATTCCACCATGCAGATCGTGGGCGACCATCTGGCAGAGCTGATCCCGCAGGGGGGCACGATTCTGACCCAGTGCTTTGGCGAGACCATCATCGGCACCGTGATCCGGGCCGCCCGCCGCCAGAACAAGGACTTCAAGGTGTTCTGCGCCGAGACCCGGCCCTATCTGCAGGGGGCGCGGCTCACCTCCGGCTGCTTTGCCCAGATGGGCTTTGATACCACGGTCATCACCGACAACATGGTGGCCTACGCCATGGAGCGGGAGGGCATCGACCTGTTCACCTCCGCGGCGGACACCATCGCCCGGGACGGCCACATCGCCAACAAGATCGGCACCTTCCAGATCGCGATTCTGGCCAAGTATTTTGGTATTCCGTATTACGTCACCGGCATCCCCGATCAGGACAAGCACAGTAAGGATGACATCGTCATCGAGATGCGGGACCCCCAGCAGGTCCTCAGCTATCGGGGCATTCCCAACACCGTGCCGGAGGTCAAGGCCATCTATCCCTCCTTCGACGTGGTGCCGCCTCACCTCATTTCCGGCGTGGTCACGGATAAAGGTGTCTATGTGCCCTATCTGCTGGATCACTATTTTGATTCTGATGTAAAGAAGTTCTATTAAGACCGGAAGGAGAGACTTACTATGCTGATGCAGGAAGAGAGAGAACTGGTCGTTGAATACGGCAAAAAGATGAGCGCCGCCCGGTTGAGCACCGGAACCAGCGGCAATATCAGTATTTACAACGCTGAAAAAGGCCTGGTGGCTTTGAGCCCCTCTGGTATGGATTATTTTTCCACCACCCCGGAGGATGTTGTGATCCTGGATCTGGACGGCAAGGTGGTGGACGGTAAGCGGAAGCCCTCCAGCGAGTGGGCTCTGCACACAACGTTCTATAAGCATAAGCCCCATGCAAGAGCAGTTGTCCACACCCACTCCGTCTACTGCACGACGCTGGCCGTACTGGGTGAGCCCATCCGGGCGGTGCACTATGTGATCGGTGACGCAGGCGCGGCGGAAGTTCCCTGTGCCCCCTATCAGCTGTTTGGCACGGAGGCGCTGGCGGAAGCGGCTATGGAAGTCTGCGGTAAGAGCGATGGTGTTCTGCTGGGCAACCACGGCCTCGTATGCTGCGGCAAGGACATCAAGGGTGCTTACGGCCTCGCCTGCAATCTGGAATACATCGCGGAGATCCAGTGCCGGGCCATGAGCATCGGCAAGCCCAATGTGTTGACGGAAGAGCAGATGGCTGAGGTCATGGTGAAATTCCAGTCCTACGGTCAGCCCGGTGCGAAAAAGACCGGATATTGAGGGGAGCGTTACGATGCGGAACTTTGATTTTTACAGCCCTACCTACTTCGTGTTCGGAAAGGACCGGGAGGCGGAGACCGGCAGGTATGTCAAGCGCTTCGGCGGCAGCCGGGTGCTGGTGGTCTACGGCGGGCAGTCTGCCAAACGCTCCGGCCTGCTGGACCGGATCATGGCCTGCCTGAAGGAAGAAAACCTGTATGCCGTGGAGCTGGGGGGCGTAAAGCCCAATCCCCGCAGCGGCCTTGTCTATGAGGGCATCGAGCTGTGCCGCCGGGAGAAGATCGACTTCATTCTGGCCGTGGGCGGCGGCAGCGTCATCGACACCGCCAAGGCCATCGCCATCGGCGTGCCCTATGACGGCGATTTCTGGGACTTTTTCTCCGGGAAGGTGCCGGAGCAGGCTCTGCCCGTGGGCACCGTCCTGACCATTGCCGCCTCCGGCAGCGAAGGCTCCCCGGATTCCATCATCACCAACGAGAAAACTCTGGAGAAAAACGGCGCGGAGGCCGACTGCCTCCGTCCCTGCTTCTCCGTGCTGGACCCTGCCCTCACGGAAAGCCTGCCCGCCTACCAGACCGCCTGCGGCATCACGGACATCATGGCCCACACCTTTGAGCGCTATTTCACCAATACGCCGGACGTGGAGGTCACGGACCGGATGCTGGAGGGCGTGCTGCTGGCCATGCTCCATGAGGGCCGCCGGGTCATGGAGGCCCCTCACAATTACGAGGCCCGTGCAAACATCATGTGGGCCGGTATGGTGTGCCACAATGACATTATGGGCGTGGGCCGTCAGCAGGACTGGAACAGCCACCATTTGGAGCACGTGCTCTCCGCCAAGTATGACTGCGCCCACGGCGCGGGTCTGGCGGTCATCATGCCGGCGTGGATGCACTACTGCGCGGAGCACGGCGGCGAAAAGCGTCTGGCCCAGATGGCCGTCCGGGTCTTTGGCTGCCAGATGGACTTCGACGATCCCAAACGCACGGCGCTGGAGGGTATCGAGGCCTTCCGGGCATTCCTCCGGTCCATCGGGATGCCCCTGACCTTTGCCGAGATCGGTGCAGACCCGGCAGATATCCCGGAGCTGGTGGAGATGAACCACATCGGCGACGGCAAGACCGGCGGCTATATCGGCCTGGACAAGCAGGCCCATTTCGATATCTACAATCTTGCCGCCGGGAGCTGCGTTCCCGAGACTTGAATGGATATGACATAAGTGCCGCGAGGGCGCTCCTGTCAGGAGCGCCCTCGCGGGGTTCTCTGCTTCTGCTGCTTTGTGACCGCTAAAGCTAATGTATAAGGTATACAAGGTACAGGTTACTTACCGTTTACAAGCTATTAGCGTATACACAAATCAGAAAAGTGTGTTCGTTGCGAAGCTGATGAACGGATCATCCTCGCAGCTTTGGCGTTCCCAATGAGCCATGTTCCATAACGAAGCGGAAGACCTTGCATCGTAAGGCTTTCCGCAAAAGCGCCGCCCGTGCTTTGGTAAAAAATCCGAAGCATGGGCGGTGTTAAATTTTGTCAAAATTTATCTTGACATCTAACCGTGATCAGAGTACCATAAAAACAACTTTTTTGGATTTAACTCTTTAATCCGAAAAAGCGCACGTCATGTAAGGAGAGACGAGAGGAGAAACACTATGTACAATTTTGCACTCGCGTTTGTGATCTGCGGCGTCGTGTATTTCATCGGCGAAGCAGTCTCAAACCTGACGAAGGCCTGGATCCCATCGGTTTTCGTCACCGCCGCCGTACTTCTGCTAGGCTTCTGGACTGTTATTCCCACCACCGTTGTAAGCGACTCCATGCTGATCCCCTTTGGCAGCACCATCGGCATTTACCTGCTTATCACCCACATGGGCACGGTCATTTCCATCAAGCAGCTGCTATCCCAGTGGAAGACCATCGTCGTGTGCCTGGCCGGCCTTGCCGGTATGTGCGCGCTGTGCCTGGTCATTCTGCCCGGTATTATCGGCCGTGACCTGGTGGTTGCCGGTCTGCCTCCGCTGACCGGCGGCATCATCGCTGCCACCACCATGAAGGCAGCTGCGGAGGCGAATGGCCTTACCGAAGCCGCCATCTTCGCCATCGCTATGTACTGCGTGCAGGGCTTTGCCGGCTATCCCCTCACCGCTGTCTGCCTCCAGCTGGAGGGCAAGAAGCTGATCAAGGGCTATCGCGCCGGTGAGTACAAGCTGGAAAGCGCCGTCAGCGATGTGGATGCCGTCAACGGCAAGCTCAACAACGGCACTGCTGAGGAGCACAAGAAGCTGATTCCCCCTCTGCCTGCCAACTGGAACGGCCCTGTGGTCATCCTGCTGAAGCTGGGCATCGTGTCCTGGCTCGCAACCCAGCTGGGCACCATCGTGATCCCCGTCATCAACATGAAGATCAGCGGCGCTGTGTACGCTCTGATTCTGGGCGTCATCTTCACCAGCATCGGCTTCCTGGATGAAAACGCCATCAATAAGGCCAACTCCTATGGCATTATCATGTTCGCTCTGATGATGTATGTGTTTGACGGTTTGAATGGCTGCACCCCCGAGATGCTCGGAAACATCATCGGCCCCATGATCCTTCTGATCGTGGTGGGCGTTATCGGCATGGTCATTCTGTGCTTCATCGCGTCCAAGATTCTGAAGGTCTCCTTCCTGATGGCCACCGCCACGGCCTTGACCGCACTCTACGGCTTCCCGCCCAATGCCATCATCACCGAGGCCACCTGCACCGCTCTGGCGCAGACCCCGGAGGAGAAGGAATTCCTGATGAGCAAGATGTTCCCGCCCATGATCGTGGGTGGCTTCACCACTGTGACCATCACCTCCGTGGTAATCGCCGGCATCTTTGCCGAAATGTTCTGATCCAGTCATCCGCAAAGCTGTCCGGCTCTTTCCGCCGGACAGCTTTGTTCATAAAATCACTCTTGCGCATCCCGGAAAAACCGATACAATAAAGCTACCACAGATTATATGAAGAAAGGATCATGTGTATTATGGATATCAAAACTCTTGCGGAACAGTACAATGATTACATCATTGATCGCCGCCGGTATTATCACACCTGCCCGGAGCTCTCCGGCGAGGAGAAGAACACCCGTGCCCATCTGAAAGAAGATCTGGAGGCACTGGGCATCACCGATATTCACGAGCTGGAGACCTGCTACGGCCTGACCGCCACCATTCACGGCGGCAAGCCCGGCAAGACCGTGGCGCTGCGCTCCGATATTGATGCTCTGCCTGTCAAGGAGGAGACCGGCCTGCCCTTCGCCTCCCACAACGAGGGCAAGATGCACGCCTGCGGCCATGACAATCACATGGCCATGCTGCTGGGCGCCGCCAAGATCCTCAACGAGGTGAAGGAGGAGCTTTCCGGCGATGTGCGCCTGGTGTTCCAGCCTGCGGAGGAAACCGCCGTGGGCGCTCTGCAGATGATGAAGGAGCATGCGCTGGACGGTGTGGACGCCATTTACGGCGTGCATGTCTGGGGCACCTATGACGCTCCGGGCATCGCTTTCCCCGCCGGCAACCTCATGGCCTGCTGCCACGGCTTCACCATTGAGGTGGAGGGCAAGTCCGCTCATGCTTCCGCTCCTCACGAGGGCGTGGACGCTGTGATGGTGGCAAGCGCCATTCTCCAGTCCATCCAGCAGCTGGTCTCCCGGATGAACGATCCTCTCAACCCGCTGGTCATCACCGTGGGCAAGGTCACGGCCGGCAACCGCTGGAACGTGCTGGCTGGCCACGCCACACTGGAGGGCACCGTGCGTACTTTCCTCACCGGCACGCAGGTGGAGGACGCGCTGCGTAAGGTGGCCGAGTGCACCGCTGCCGCCTTCGGCGCCAAGGCGACCCTGAGCTATCAGTATATGACGGAGCCTGTCATCAACAGCGATGAGCAGCTCAACCGCATTGCGCAGACCGCCGTCACCAAACTTTACGGTAAGGAATCCCTCATTACCCCCGCACCCCTGATGGGCAGCGAGGACTTCTCCTGGTTTGGCAAGGACGGCACCCCCTATATCTACGGCTTTGTGGCCAGCCACAATAAGGACTGGGATTATATGTACGGCAACCATCACGAGAAGTACGACGTGGACGAGACAATCCTCCATCGCGGTGCCGCGGTGGCCGCGCAGTTCGCCGCTGACTACCTCGCTGAGACCGCACAGCAGTAATTCAGCTGAGGAAGGAGCGGACCATGGACATCAAAGCATTGGCACAGGACGCTGCCCCTTATGTGGTGGAGCGTCGGCATTACTACCATCAGCATCCGGAGCTGACCGGGGAGGAGAAGAACACCCGGGACGCCATCCACCGGGATCTGGAGGCACTGGGGATCACCGATATCCGGGATATGGTCAACTGCTACGGTCTGGTCGCCACCATCCACGGCGGCAAGCCCGGCAAGACCGTGGGCCTGCGGGCAGACACGGACGCGCTGTCCTTCCAGGAGGAGACGGGACTGCCCTTCGCCTCCTGCGAACCGGGGAAAATGCACGCCTGCGGCCACGATACCCACATTGCCATGCTGCTGGGCGCCGCCAAGCTCCTTCAGGAGCACCGGGAGGAGCTGCGGGGCGATGTGCGGCTCATCTTCCAGCCTGCGGAGGAGCACGTCATCGGCTCTAAGGCTATGATCGCAGAGGGCGCGCTGGACGGGGTGGACGCCATCTTCGGCCAGCATGTCTGGGGCACGCTGGATATTCCCTATATTGACGTTACCGCCGGTCCCCGCATGGCCTACTCCGGCCGCTTCACGGTGGATGTGATTGGTACCTCCTCCCATGCGGCCACGCCCCATCTGGGCGCAGATGCCATCACCGGCGCTGCGGCGATCATCAATAACCTCCAGCAGTATGTCTCCCGCATGAGCAACCCCCTGGACCCCGTGGTGCTCACCATCGGAACCATCTCCGGCGGCAATCGCTACAACGCGATCGCCAATCATGTCACCATGGAGGGCGTCACTCGTGCCTACTTCCTGGATAAGCACGAGGAGGCCATGCGGCAGATCGTGGAGAACACGGCGGAGGGTCTGGGCATGAAGGCTGTGCTCAAGTATGCCCATGTGGTGCATCCCGTGATCAACGATGACGATGACCTCACAGAGATCGCCCAGAAGGCCGTGGTCAAGCTCTTCGGCGAGGAGACGCTCTGCCATATGCCCGCCATGATGGGCAGCGAGGACTTTGCCAACTACGCTGCGGAAATTCCCGCCGTGTTCGGCTTCATCGGCTGCCGGGACGAGGCCAACGGCATGATCTACAACAACCACCACGAAAAGTTTACGGTCAACGAGTCTCTGCTTCCCAAGGGAACCGCGCTGATGGCGCAGTTTGCCGTGGATTATCTGGCCGGCAACGCGTAACAAAGGGCAAACAGCAGGGGGGAGGGACCCTTTCCGAATGGACCCGCTCCCCGCCAAAAGACGGCGAAAGAATATAAATTACGGCCAGCAGCCAAAGCGCTGCTGGCCGTTCTTTATGCGGCACGGCGGCGGACCAAAAAGACTTTTTCGACACGATAAGAGGGATACCCCGTTCGGGGTATCCCTCCTGATTTTTTGCGTATGGACGTTAGAACGGTTTTCTGTACAAGAAATGCTGCTGTTTACTTTTGCGTGGATGGCAGCGGCTGCTTTGCCGGTACGGTCGTTCATACCGCCGGGATCACAGCCGTCCGTTACGCAGCGATCTGCGTCAAACGGGCGGTCAGTTCCTCAAGGGCGCTTACCTCGTGGCTGACCTGCTCATTCAGCATTGCCGTCTGGGTTGCGATGGCCTGATCGAGGCGGGCAAGCTCGGCGGTATAGTCCGCGCCGCCGTCGCCGCGCTTTTCCTGAAGGGAACGGATCACATCGAACAGGTCCTCATGGCCCTGCACGCGGCCTGCGCCCCACATCAGCCGGTCTGCGCTCTGGTTCAGCACATAATCCGTAAAGTATGTGAACGTCTCGCGGCTCCAGTCATAGGCGTACCAGTTGTTGTCCACCAAATAGAGGTAGTCATCCAGCGCTGCGGCGCTGTCTCCCTGCTTCAGCGCCTCAGCCGCGCTTTTCAGGGCCGTCAGGTTGTTCTGGCTGTGCTCATGGGGGAAGAAGGAGGAATCCTCCCAGGTCAGGCGCACGAAGGAATCCTCCGCGAACTTGAACGCGGCAAGAACGTCTGCATTCAGCTGGCGGGACTCCTGAAGCAGCGCATCCGCCTGTGCGGTGTCTCCCGCATCCAGCGCCTTCTGATATGCCGCGTTCACCTCGGAGACCTTCTCCCAGGCCGCGCTTGCGGCGGACTCCGCCTCATCCAGCGCGGCGTTCAGGGCGGCGGTCTGCTGGGCGGTCATGACCGTGTCATCCATCGCGTCCCGCAGAGCGCTGAGGCGGGTAGAGAAGTCCAGAGGGGAAACGGCGCAGTGATCGTAAGCCATCATCAGCAGGCCGTACATGTTGTGGTGGAACAGGAAGGCCTCCCGGCTGTAGGTATCCCGATCGTCAAACTGGCTGTGGTAGTGGGTCTGGGCAAAGCCGCCCCGCAGCGCCGTCACGCTGGAAGGAACGCCTGCGATGGACAGGGAGAAGTCATCCGACCAGGTCTGCGTCGGCACGATGATCTCAATGCCGTCGGGGAAAACGCCGTCGACCTGGGGGACCGCGGACTTGAACCCATCCACAAAGGTTTTCAGCTCATAGGAGGTGCGGATCTGATCCGACGTGCCCTCATTCATGGCGGGCAGCTCAAAGTTGATGTTCGCGATCACCTTTCCGATCCATTCGGGATGGACGCGGAAGATCTGGTTGTAAGCGCCGGTGGACCAGTCATAGCGCGTGTTGCTGACGCCCCATTCCTCCGCGGCCATGGCGCAGAACACCAGCGTTTTTTCAGGCTGATAGCCGCTGTCGATCAGGCCCTTTGCAATGCCCATCATCAGGGCGATGGCGGCGTTGTCATCCTGGAACCCGGCAAAATAGGAATCGTAGTGGGCGCTCATCAGCACCATGCTCTCAGTGTCCCGTCCGGGGATCGTACCGACAATATTATAAGAAGTACCATTCTTCCCCACGCGGCTGTCCGCATCCAGCGTCACGGCGGCCTCCCCGGATTCGTTCATGGCGGCCTTGAGCAGCTCGGCGTCCGTGCGGCTCATGGAAAAGGCCGGCGCATAGGAGGGACCGCAGACGTCCTGCGCGTTCAGCGCGTCGCCGCTCACCTCGGCGTAGCCGCCGTCCTGCACGGCGATCACCGCAGCAGCCCCGGCCAGGTACGCTTCATAGGCGGGATAGTTGATCCACCAGTCCTCCCGCTGGTTGATGTTCACCAGCACGAGCTTTCCGGTCACATCCAGACCGGACAGATCCGCCTCAGTCCCTCTGCCGCCGTCGATGACGGTGAAGGTCTCCGCGCCGTCCGTGACGAAATCCGTCTGGTATCCGCCCAGCTCCGCCACATGGGCTTCGCCGGCGCTGTCCTCAAAGCTGAGCTGCGCCTTGGTGAATGTCCAGGTATCCAGCGTGAACGCATCCTTCGTGACGTTTTGCAGTCCGATACGCTCCATTTCCGCCTTGAGCATGTCGCCGGTGGCAAGCTCCGCGTCGGAGCCTGCTGTCCGGTAGCCAAGGGTTTCGTTGCTGCGGATGTCCTCCAGCTTCAGCGCCAACTCGTAGGCGTAATCCACGTCTACCGTGTCGAGGTAGGCTTGTGTGGGGTCAGCCACGGGCTGTGCGGCGTCCGCGGCGGGCTGCTTGCCGCAGGCAGTCGCGGATACCAGCAGGAATCCTGCCAGCAGTGCACTCACGATTCTCTTTTTCATGTTTTTTCTCTCCTTTGCAGTCATAGACCGGCGGAAGAACGAAAAAAAGCCACAGACGCATCTGCGCCTGTGGCTTGAAACATCCAAACAGAGAGAATTACCCTTTTCCGCATAGACCGGGGAGCACCGTGCATGCAGTCCATTTTATCACTCTTATTGATTCGTTTACAAGTTGTGTGCGCCAGAACGTTATAAGCAACTTAAAAACTTGAGCTCTTCCGCTCGATCAATAAGGCAACAAAGTTGCCAACCCGCACCCGCGGTGCGGTCCCCGGCTCTTCGACGGGTTTTCGGCATTTGACCCGGCCGTCCGTGTAGCCTCGATCCCTCGTCGGAGGAATGGTCAAGACGTGCATATGCACAGGCGTTCTGAAAAAGAACAGGGCAACTTTAACACACTGAAAAAAAGATGTCAAGATTTTTTTGCAGCCTTCGGTGCGCTCCGAAATCGGTTGTTTCCGGATTATTTCAAAAATACTGCGCGTGTGATGCAGCGTCTGGTCAAAATTCATGATTTTTCCGCATGGCCGTGCATAGATTTCCGCATCTGGAGGCCTCTTGCATAAAGGCTACAAAAACATTGAAATTTTGGCTTAGTAATTTGGTAACGAATTACCATGCTAAAGCGTGGACAAATTAAAACGGCCCTGCTATGATAAATGCCATCAAAAGGGCGGCACCAACGTCCCAAAACCAACAGAAACGAGGGCAAGGATATGAAAAAGGCAATGGCAATTTTGTTGGCGGCTGTTCTGGCACTGGCCTGCACCGCCTGCGGCGGCAGCAAGAACGGGGAGACCAAGGACCGTCTGGCGCAGATCAAGGAAAAAGGCTATATCGAGCTGTGTACCGAGCCCTATTTCGCCCCCTATGAATATGTAGACCCCAACAAGAGCGGGGAGGACCAGTATCAGGGCATGGACATTGAGGTGGCCAGATACATCGCCGACAAGCTCGGCGTGGACCTGAAGATCACCGCTCTGGATTTCACCGCCGTGCTGGCCGGTGTGGCGGACGGCAAATATGATTTCGCTATCTCCGCCATCGCCTATGCCCCTTCCCGGGCGGAGGCCATGCGGCTCAGCGATGTGTACTACTCCTCCAATACCGGCTATGGCTTCATTGTCCGGACGGAGGACATTGACAAATATAACGACCTGGATTCTTTGAAGGATGCCGTGGTCATCACCCAGAGCGGCTCCGTTCAGGAAGCGCTGTATAACCAGTATATCAACGGCGCCTGCAAGGAATTCAAGCTGGTGGCCAACATGACTGACGGCTATCTGGCCGTGGCCGAGGGCAAGGCCGATGTGTGCATCTGCTCCACTGCCTCCGCCCAGCTGTACGCCGATGCCAACGGCGGCATGTCCATCCCCGACTACCGCTTTGAGGTGGACCCCAACATGAACGGCACCTGCGTGGCCATGCCCATGGACGGTACGGAGTCCTTGGCAGAGCTGGTGAACCAGTGCATCGCCGAGCTGAAGGAAAACGGCCAGACGGACGTCTGGTACAGCGAATATGAAGAGCAGGCCGCAGCTCTTGGCATCGAATAAGCGGCAAAATCGGTTTTAGGAGCGAACTCCCATGGAAAAGGTCATCAAGGTTTGGTTGAAATATTATCCGGTGTACCTCTCAGGTTTGTGGGGTACCCTCTGGATCTCGGCAGTCACTGTGCTCTTGGGGGCCCTGCTGGGCATGGTGGTGGCCCTCATGCGGATGAGCCGCCTGAAAATCCTCCGGACCGTCTTCAACGTATATGTGGAGATCCTCCGGGGCACCCCCATCCTTCTCCAGCTGTATTTCTTCTGGATCGGTCTGCCCAAGCTGGTGCCCTTTGAATTGACGGATACCCAGTGCATCGTGGCGGCTCTGGTGGTAAACGCCTCCGCCTTCATCTCCGAGATCATCCGGGCCGGTATCGGTGCGGTGGACAAGGGGCAGTGGGAGGCCGCCCGGAGCATCGGCCTTTCCGAGACCCATGTGATGACCCGCATCATCCTGCCCCAGGCGGTAAAGAACATTCTCCCGGCCCTGTGCAACGAATCTATCTCCACCGTGAAGGGCACCTCTCTGGCTTCTGTGTTCTTTGTGGGGGAACTGATGACCAGCTTCAAGACCGTCCAGAGCGCCACCTTTCTGGCGCTCCAGTCCCTGACCATCGTGGGCATCATCTACTTCCTGCTGAACTTTATCCTCTCCCGGCTCCTGCGGGTCATTGAAAGGAGGCTGACCGTCAGTGACTGACGTGATTCTGGAAACCCGGAACCTGAAAAAGAGCTTCGGCAAGCTGGAGGTGCTGAAGGGCATCTCCACGGGAATCCGCCGGGGCGAGGTGGTGTCCATCATCGGCCCTTCCGGCGGCGGCAAGTCCACATTTCTCCGTTGCCTGAACCTGCTGGAAACCCCGGACGGCGGGCAGGTCCTCTTCAAGGGACAGGACATCACCGACAAAAAGCTGAACATCTCCCAATACCGCCAGAGCATCGGCATGGTGTTCCAGCATTTCAATGTGTTCCCCAACCTGACGGTGCTGGAAAATGTGACACTGGCCCCGGTTCTGGAAAAGAAGGTCCCCAAGGATCAGGCGAAAGAGGAGGCCATGGCCCTGCTGCGCCGGGTGGGTCTGGGGGACAAGGCCAATGAGTATCCCCGGAAGCTCTCCGGCGGCCAGAAGCAGCGGCTGGCCATCGTCCGGGCCATGGCCATGAAGCCGGAGGTCATGCTTTTTGACGAGCCAACCTCCGCTCTGGACCCGGAAATGGTCAAGGAGGTCCTGAACGTCATCCGGGAGCTGACCCGCAGCGGCATGACCATCCTCATCGTCACCCACGAGATGGGCTTCGCCCGGGAGATATCCGACCGGGTGCTTTTCATCTGTGACGGCGTCATCAAGGAGGAGGGTACCCCGGAGCAGATCTTCACCTGCCCCCACGAACCCAGCACCATTAAATTCCTGAGCATGGTACTGTAAAGGAGATTGATACAATGATCCAGACCATCAAAGACCTGGTCTCCGCCAAGGCGGACACCACCGTAACCCTGGCCAAGGAGATCTGGGGCTACGCCGAGCTTTCCTACGAGGAAACCAAGTCCGCCGCCGCCCTCATCTCCGCTCTGAAACAGGAGGGCTTCACCATTGAGGAGGGCATCGCCGACATCCCCACCGCCTTTACCGCCACCTTTACCGCCGGCAGCGGCAAGCCGGTGGTGGGCTTTCTGGCGGAGTACGACGCCCTGTCCGGCCTGAGCCAGAAGGCAGGCTGCCCGGTCCAGGAGGCCGTCCAGGAGGGGGGCGCCGGGCACGGCTGCGGCCACAACCTGCTGGGCGCGGGGTGCTATGCCGCCGCCGTGGCCCTGAAGGACTACCTGGTCAAGGAAAAGAAGGACGGCACCGTGATCTTCTTCGGCTGTCCCGCCGAGGAGGGCGCCGGTTCCAAGCAGTTCATTGCCCGGGCCGGGTACTTTGACAATGTGGATTTTGCCTACACCTGGCACCCGGAGACCGTCAACGAAGTGGGCTCCCGGGGCAGCGTGGCTATCATGGGTGCCAACTTCACCTTTGACGGCATCGCCGCCCACGCCGGCGGCGAGCCCCATTTGGGCCGCAGTGCTCTGGACGCCGTGGAGCTGATGAACGTGGGCTGCAACTACCTGCGGGAGCACGTGATCGACGCCGCCCGCATCCACTACGCCTATTCCGACCCCGGCGGCACCGCGCCCAACGTGGTCCAGAGCCATGCCGTCATTAAATACGAGGTCCGGGCCCCCAAGGTCAGCCAGGTCCAGGAGCTGTTCACCCGGGTGGTGGACGTGGCTAAAGGCGCGGCCCTGATGACCGGCACCAAGATGAAGTATGAGATCACCATGGCCTTCTCCGACTACGTCCCCAACCGCACGCTGGGAGCCGTGGTGGACCAGTGCATGCGGGAGATGGGCGCTCCGGAATGGACGGAAGCAGATTATCAGCTGGCGGCGGAGTTCCTCCGCACCTATCCCCGCACCACCATGGTGGGCATCCGGGAAAAGCTGGGCTACTACTTCGAGCCGGAAGAGCTGGACGCCGCTCTGGAAAAGCCCCTGGATCGGATCATCCATCCCTTCAACCCCAAGGAGACCGCCTACAGTTCCGGCTCCACCGACGTGGGCGACGTGGGCTACGCCACCCCCACCGTCATGTTCCACGTGGCCACCGCCTGCCTGGGCAATGTGGGCCACTCCTGGCAGAACACCGCCTTTTTCTGCTCCGATATCGGTATGAAGGGCATGCTGCGGGCGGCGGAGATCATGACCCTGGCCGCCATCCGCACCATGGACCAGCCGGCGGTCATTGCCAAAGCCTGGGAGGAGCTGAAGCAGAAGAACGGCGGCAGCTACCACTGCCCCCTGCCGGATTACGTGACGCCTCCCATCGGCCGCTATTGAGCTTCACAGCTTTCAGCCGCCCGTGCCGGTCTGCCAAAGAACCGCTGCTTTCAAATACATCCGGCCCATCCGCCGCCTGGAACGCACCTGACTACAAAAGCAAAAGGCCCGCTCTTTCGAGCAGGCCTTTTCATTTTTATAGCTCCAGCAGAAACCGGGCGGCGCTTTCCATGGCTGCCGCAGCTTTTTTGATGGGGAACATCTGAAATACGTGCCACATTCCCTCGCTGACCTCCAGCCGGCAGGGCACATGGGCCGCCCGCAGCGCCGCAGCCAGGGACGCGGAATCGGAATAGAGGATCTCATGGTCTCCCACCTGGATCAGGGTAGGCGGAAAGCTCCCCAGGTCCCCCAGCAGGGGCGACAAATCCGGGTCATGGAGATCCCTGTCCCCGGCGTATGCCCTCCGGACGGCCTCGATGTACTCCGGTGTCAGCATGGGGTCGCTCTCCACCCGCTCCCGGTAGGATGCCCCGGACATGGTCATATCCGTCCAGGGGGACATCAGCAGCAGGGCCCGGGGCATCCGGCGCCCAGCGGCCTTCAGGCGGCGGCACAGCACCAGGGCCAGGTTGCCCCCGGCGGAATCTCCCGCCACCGTCACGTTTTCCGCCCCGTATCCCTGATACATCAGATAGTCCCAGGCTCGCATGGCATCCTCCACTGCCGCCGGGTAGGGATGCTCTGGCGCCAGCCGGTACTCAAAGCTCAGCACATCGTAGCCGGTGACGTGGGCCAGCTTGGAGGACAGCACCCGGGAATAACCCAGGTTGCCGCTGGTATAGCCGCCGCCGTGGCAGTAGAGGATCACCCGGCGGTCCCCATGGGGCGCTTTCAGCCGGGTCCAGGCAGCAGGCATGGCCCCGATGGAAAGCTCTTCATACTCCATCCCCGCCATAGGGGCGGTAAGGCGGCCCAGAATTTCCTGGTTCCGGCGCTGGTGCTCCAGCTCCTCCGGGGTCATGGCCTCCGGGGAACCGGCGCTGTGCAGGGCTTTCAGCGCCCGCATCAGCGGGTCCATTCGGGGTTTTTCGGCATCCGTTTTCCGTTTTCTGCCTAATTGCAGCTTTTCCATAGGTCCTCCGCTCTTTCGTGTTAATTGCAGAATACCATAAATCACGGAAAATGGGAAGTGGAAAATGGGCCAACTCTTGCCGCGCCTTTCCCCATGTGCTACAATGATCTGTAACTATTTTCGGGGAGGTGACGCGGATGGCAAAACCGGACAGTCAGTGGTACCGGCTGGACAATGCCGGTATTCTTTATTCCGCCCTGCAAAGGGAGGAGTATTCCGCCATCTACCGCTTCTCCGCCCTGATGACAGAGCCGGTGCGGCCCGCCGCCCTGCAAAACGCCATTGACCGGGTGATGCCCCGGTTCCCCAGCTTTGCCGTCCGCATCCGCCGGGGTTTATTCTGGTACTATCTGGAGCCCAACACCGCCCCGGGCCCCTTTCTGAAGGCCGACGTGGCCAATCCCTGCCAGCCTGTGCGCTTCCGGGAGGACAACGGCTGGCTGGTGCGGTTTTACTACTACCGGAACCGCATCTCTCTGGAGGTGTTCCACGCCCTGTCCGACGGGGCGGGGGCCCTGATCTTTTTCCGGACGCTGCTGGCGGAGTATCTGCGGCAGACCGGCATAAGCGTTCCGGCCGGAAACGGCGTGCTGGACCTGGAGGAGCCGCCCCGGAAGGAGGAGCTGGAGGACGCTTACGCCCGCTATGCCGGGCGGCACGCCCTGGGCCTGCGGCGGATGCCCAAGGCCTACGCCAACACCGGCACCCCGGAGCCCTTTTACACTTTCCATGTCACCATGGGCTTCGTGCCCCTGGGGAAGATCCGGGAGGCCGCACGGAGTTATGACGCCTCCATCACAGAGTACCTTTCCGCCGCGCTGATCCACGTGCTGCTGGAAAAGCAGCGCCGGGAGCATCCCCACAAGGAACGCCCGGTGGCCCTGGCGGTGCCCATCAATCTGCGGAGCTGGTTCCCCTCGGAAACGGTGCGGAACTTCATTACCACCGTCCGTCCCAGCATCGACCCTGCCTTGGGGGATTACACTTTTCCGGAAATCGTCTCCCAGGTGCGGCACTATATGAAGCTCCACGTCCACCGCCAGGAGCTGCAGGCCTCCTTTACCGGCAACGTCCGCTTCACGAAGAATTTCTTTCTCCGGGCGGTGCCGGTGTTTCTGAAAAACCCGGTGATGGCCCTCAACTACTATCTCCTGGGGGTGCGGCCCTACTCCTGCACCTATACCAATCCCGGTGCCTTCACCGTGCCGCCGGAGATGGCTCCCCATATTCAGGGCATGGAGGTGGTGCTGGGCCAGGCCACCGTGCCCCGGTGCCACTGCGCCTCCATCAGCTATGGAGACATCATGGAAATCACCTTTGCCGGCACCCAGGCCGAAACGGACACAGAGCGGGACTTTTTCCGCTTTCTGGTTCGGGAGGGCATTCCGGTGCGGATCGAGAGCAACCGATAAGAGGAGCATTTTATGTCTTACTGTGTCAACTGCGGCGTGGAGCTGGACCCCAGCGCCAAAACCTGTCCCCTGTGCGGGACGCCTGCCTGGCATCCGGAACTGGATGCGCCGCCCTACTTTCCCGCCAACTCCGCCACCGTACAGCCCGCCTCCAGGCGAGAGGCCGCCATTCTGCTGACGGCTATGCTGGTGTCCGTGTCCCTGTGCTGCGGGCTTTTGAACCTGTTCCTGCCCACGGACCGTCCCTGGTCCCTGTACGTCATTGGGGCGGCGGTGATGCTGTGGGTCTGGTTCACCCTGCCTATGGTGCTGCGGCGGCTGCCGGTCTTTTTCCGGCTCACCGCCGATGTGGCGGCCATTGGCATCTATGTCTGGCTCATCTCCATCGACTTGGGCGGCAGCCGCTGGTTCCGGGGGCTGGCCCTGCCCATGATCGGCTGGGCTGGAGTGCTGGTCTTTCTTTTGAGCTTTCTGCTCCGGGGCGGGCGGCGCTCCACACTCTCCGCTATTGCCCTGATCATCGGGGCGGCTGGGCTTCTGGCGATGGGCATTGAATTCTGCATCGACCGGTATTTCCGTGGTGTGTGGCAGCCAGGGTGGTCCCTGATTGTGCTGGCGGTCTGCGTGGGACTCATCATCCCCCTGCGGATCGTCCGGCGGGTGCCCTCTCTCCGGGAGGAGGCCCGCCGCCGCTTCAACCTGTGATTTTAAGGAGGCATTTCTTTATGAACATCTCTCGGATCATGGAAAAAATGATCGCATTCTCCAACGGGAACCTGCATGACATGAACCATTTCATGTGCGTGTGGACCTACGCCAAAACCATCGGCGAGCTGGAGGGTCTGGACCGGAAGACCCAGGAAACACTGGAGATCGCCGCCATCACCCATGACATCGCCTGCCCCCTGTGCCGGGAAAAATACGGCAATACCAACGGCAAGCGACAGGAGGAAGAGGGCGGCCCCCTGGTACGGAGCTTTCTGGCGGATGCGGGCCTGTCTGCGGAGCAGGTGGACCGGGTGGCTTATCTGGTGAGCCACCACCATACCTACACGGATATTGACGGCATCGATTATCAAATTTTGATCGAGGCGGACTATATCGTGAACGCCTCCGAAAGCGGCTACAGCCCGGAAAACAGGAAGAACTTCCTGGAAGAGCACATGAAGACTGAAAGCGGCAAGCGGCTCCTCCGCTCCACTTTCTGTATGGAAACATAAAAAGACCGGTCCCATCACAATGGAACCGGATCTGAGACTGTCGATAAAGTGGTAAATTCTCCACGACGGTAAGGTAGGTCAGCCGTTAGCGGCTCCGCCGCTTTACGGATGCCGCATACCCCTTGCGGGTGAAGGGTGTGCGCGGGACTACGCCCGCAGGCGTGTTTCGGAGCGCAACCGCCGCAAGGCGGCTCTTAGCGCGGAGATAACCCAAGAAGGGATACACCGTCGGCTCAAGCCAATCAGCGGATACTTTATATCCGCTGATTGGGAGCCTTCCTCGAAACAGACTCGCTTGATCCGCCACCGGCGGCACTTCGTCTGTTTCCCCGCGCCATTAAAATCCTAAGCTTTCAGAACTTTTATGAAGTTCTGAAAACTTGCTCAGCGGGGCAAAAAGACTTTTTTGACACGCTGAATCGCCGGTTTATTGAACCGGCGATTTTACTATAACCCAACGCTGTTCGGTATGCGTGGTGCTTTTTTCGGGACTTGAAGCTCGTCCGGCGTTTCTGAGGCTGCCTTATCGTGAAACCGCCAGCCTTACAGGCTGTTGACGGCAGCTTCCAGCTGACGCATGGCCTGTTCCAGAATGCTGCGGGGACAGGCAACATTGAGCCGCATATACCCGTTCAGGCTCCGGCCGAAGGCGCAGCCGTCATTGAGGCCCAGCTTTGCCTTCTGGATCATGAAGTCATGAAGCGCTTCGTTGCTCAGGCCCAGATCCCGGCAGTCCAGCCACATGAGGTAGGTGGCATCGGGGGCGTAGGTCCTGATCTTGGGGATGTGCTTTTCGCAGTAGTCCACCACAAAGTCGAAGTTGGCGGAAATGTAGGGCAAGAGCTGCTCCAGCCATTCCTCGCCTTCGTTGAAGGCCACCTCCATGGCGGTGACGGAGAAGGCGTTGTTGCGGTGGATATCCATGTCGGTCCAGAACTTATCGAACATGGCCTTCATGTGGGCGTTGGGGAACACCGCGGTGCTGGCCTGAAGGCCCGCCAGATTGAAGGTCTTGGTGGCGGAGATGCCGGTGACCACATTGGCTGCGATCTCAGGGGAGAGGGAGGCGGTGGGGATGTGGCGCTTGCCGTGGAAGATGAGGTCGGAATGGATCTCGTCGCTGACCACCAGAACGTGGTGCTTCAGACACAGTTCCATCATCCGGCGCAGCTCCCCCTCCGTCCAGACGATGCCCAGAGGATTGTGGGGGTTGCACAGCAGGAAGATGTCCGCGCTCCGGAGCTTTTCCTCGAAGTCGGCCCAGTCCACCGTCCATACGCCGTCCTGCTCTACCAGCTGGTTTTCAATGACGTGCCGTCCGGCCAGCTCGGTCATGTCGTAGAACTCGCCGTACACGGGGGTCTGGATCAGAACATTGCCGTTCTGGGGGGTATAGAGCCGGATCATGACGCTGAGGGTCTGGACCACGCCGGGACTGAAGCTCATGAGGGTCGTGTCGGTGTCCCAGCCGTTGCGGCGCTTCTGCCAGTTCTTCACGGCCTCGAAATAGCTGGCGGGCCGGGCGGTGTAGCCCCAGATGCCCTCCTCGGCCCGGGCCTTCAGCGCGTCAATGACGGGCTGGGCGGTCCGGAAGTCCATATCCGCGATCCACAGGGGGATCACATCGTCGGTGCCGAACTTCTTGACCCGTTCGTCATACTTGGCGGAGAGGTTTTTGGACCGGTCTACCACTTGGTCGAAATCATATTGCATGACTCCCACATCCTTTCTTTGCGTGTTCAGTGGCACGTCTGTATGCTTTGACTGATTACTAAGCAAGAACTGTGCCAAACCGCTGAGGCGTCATAGCTATGCACGGAAACCCGTTGGAAACCGGAAAAGCGTATGAAATATCCGGGAGGGATTTTGGCAAATCGCCAAAATCCCTCCCGGACACTGCGGCTGCCTCGGAAAACAGGGCCGCGCACGATCGATTTTTATTGGTTGAATTGGTATAAATGGTTATAGCTTTTCATCTTTGACCGATTTTCCACAGCTCCCGGCCCTTGGGTGTCAGCTGGCTGCCGCCCCGGCCTCGGCTGACCCGGGCCAGACCCTGCTCCGCCATGTCGGAGAGGATGGTCCGGACCTCCTGCTGAGAGAGGGGAACATGGGACTCCCGGGCCTTTTGCAGCAGCTTGTCCCGGCCCATGGGTGTCCCGGCCTCGGAGGCCGCATACAGCTGGGCGAGCACGAACCGGAAGGAATCCGACATGGAGGGGGCCGGCGCGTCCTGCTGCGCTGCCGGGGCGGACGCCGGACGGGAGAGGGCGTCCCCGGAGAGTAGCAGGGTGGGGGGGAGGTCCTCCATGGTGATGTCCCGGTGGTCGGTATAGATGAAGTATTCCACCACGTTCCGCAGCTCCCGGATATTGCCGGGCCATGTGTGACGGCGGAAAAAGTCCTGCACCGGCTCCGTCAGGCGGAAGTCGCCGTTCAGCTCCCGGCGGAACTGATCCATCAGCAGAAACATATCGTCCCCCCGCTCCGTCAGGGGCGGGATGACCACCGGCAGGGTGTTCAACCGGTAATAGAGGTCCCGGCGGAAGGTGCCCTCCCGCACCTTCCGTTCCAGCGCCTCGTTGGTGGCGGCCACGATGCGGACGTCCACATGGATGATGGAATTGCCGCCGACCCGCATGACCTCCCGCTCCTGCAAGGTCCGCAGCAGCTTGATCTGAAGAGCGGGGCTCATGCCCTCCACCTCGTCCAGAAACAGTGTGCCCCTGTGGGCCAGCTCAAAGAGGCCGGGGCGGCCGCCCTTTTTGGCTCCGGTGAAGGCCCCCTCCTCGTAGCCGAACAGCTCGCTTTCCAGCAGATTTTCCGGAAAAGCCGCCACGTTGATGGCCAGAAACGGCCCAGCCGCCCGGCGGGAGGCCCGGTGAACGGCGTGGGCGAACAGCTCCTTGCCGGTGCCGGTCTCGCCGATCAGAAGAATGGGACTTTCACTGTTGGCCATCCGGGTCAGGGCCTCCTTGGTCCTGCGGATGGCCGCCGACTGTCCGATCACATCGTCAAAGCTGTATTTGGCGTAATAGCCCTTGTGGAGCAGCTGGCCCCGCAGCTCGTTCTGCCGGACCTCCACGTCGTTGAACCGCTGAAGCAGGGCGAAGGCGCCGATGCAGGCGTTCTGCCGGATGACCGGTACCACCTCCACGCTGAGGTTGACGCTGTTGACCTTGATGACCTTGGCGGGCAGCGTCTGCCGGGCGCGGAGACACGCGGCGAAGGGGATATAGGGAAAGACCTCCTCGCACCGCTTTCCCTGGATCAGCGCCGCGCTGACGCAGGTCATATCCTCCGCCTGACGGCTGCAGGCGAAGATCTCACCCTTTTCGTTGATGCCGATGACGCCGTCCTCCAGACTCTCCAATAAAATATGGAACAGGCTTTCCAGACGGACGGACCGGGCAAACATCTGGTCAAAGCTGTAGTTGCTGGTGGCGACGCTGCGGGCATATTCCTGAAAAGAAGGCCCCTCCAGCAGGGATTCCAGTCCCAGCCGCAGGGCGATCTCGATCATCATGCCGGAGGTGCAGACCCGCTGGCCGATATCAATGACCGTTTCCATCTTCGGCGGGACGTAGCGCATCTCATCCGGGGTCACGGCGATATGGACGTCCTCCTCCAGCGACGCGCCGGGGTAGAAGGGAATCCAGTGGATGTGGGTGATGCCGAACTGCTCCAGCTGGGCGATGGCCTCCCGGGCCATGGTCTCCGTCATGTTGACAAACAGCACCCGGCTCCGCTCCGAGATTTTGCCCGCCGCCATCAGCCCCTCCAGCTTGGCCCGCAGCCGCCGGGAGGTCTCGGGAAGCACCTCTTCCTCGTTATAGCAGGGGACGACGATATACAGAATATCTGCCATCCGGTCTCCACTTCCTTGTCTTTGGTTTTGGTATCTGCCATTATACCCTCTTTGGACGAGAAAAGCCACCTTATGGTTCCCCGCTGCCAAACAGGGAAATATCCAGCACCGCACAAATGCGCATCAGCACATCCACTGAGGGCTTTTTCCGGCCACTCTCAATTTCGGCAATGAAGGGCTG
>ENA-UEQB01001135-UEQB01001135.1-human-gut-metagenome-genome-assembly--contig:-NODE-1135-length-23472-cov-9.862364_pt1 | contig 23472 bp, 20 predicted proteins | sample MGYA00242901_ERZ507918 | MGnify/ENA primary metagenome ERZ507918 (study PRJEB26167, sample SAMN06115405) | human gut metagenome | host: Homo sapiens | place: China:Sichuan | collected 2016-04-06... | reverse complement strand
TGGTGCTTGAAGTATCTTCCTAAATATGATTGATCCGGAAAATTAAACTGATTCGCTATCTCCTGTATGGAAAGCGCCGTAGAGTGAAGCGTCACTTTCAGCTCAAGTATCACGTAATCGTCTATCCATTCCTTCGCTGTGCACCCCACTGTCTGTTGTATCGTCTTACTCAGATGCCGGCCCGTGACGCAAAGCTTATCCGCATAATAATCTACCGACCGCTGTTCCCTGAAAGATTCTATCACCAACGCAATAAACCGATCCTTCAACCGCCAGCGCAGATGATTCGGTTTCGTTTCCCGGTAAAGTCTTTCGGACTGATTGCAAATCTCATAAAACAGCATCCGGCAACAATAAACAATCAGTTCACGCTGGTACACATTCCCATCGTCCGCAGACTTCCGGCGTAACAGTTCCAGATAGTGATTCCGCACTGCGTCCCATTCCTCACCCTGGAATGAACTGTAATTATGCTCGCGCATAAAAGACACTTTATCCGAAGGCAACGAATAGAAAATCTCATGCCTGAACTGACTGGAAAAGGCAAAGACCGTCAGTTCCAAATCCTCTGTAGCATCTTTATAAAGCGTAATCTGTCCGGGAAATACCAGTATCACACTTCCGGCAGACAGCGCATACTTCTGCTGGTTTATATAAATCTGCACCTCTCCCTGCAGACAAAACAGAAATTCTCTCTTCTCCGCCCTTCAGGGATAGGAAAGAAGATCCGTCCGGCGACGGGTATGGAACAGGTATTCTTCACTCATAAAGTTCCGTTTTTGAAGTACAAAGATAGTATCTGAAAAGCTCTGACACAAGAAAATCCCACATTTTGAACAACCTGCTTCGATTTTTGAACCGTGAAACGGTAGATAGTTGCCGTAACTTTGCAGCAGTTTAAAAAGAGAATTTTTACTTGTTGGAGGAATTTATTAAAAATGGCAAAAAGAGAATTAACAGCCCGGTATCTGTTTTTCATTGCGGGCTTATTTGTAAATGCGTTTGGTATTAGTTTAATTATTAAAGCAAATCTGGGCTCCTCACCTATATCGAGCCTTCCTTACACACTGAGTTTAAATTTTCCCGTCACACTGGGACAGTTCACGCTTCTGCTGAATGCCGCGCTGATAGCCGGACAAATATGGCTTCTGAAAAGGGACTTCAGAAAAGAGCAGTTTCTACAAATTCCCGTAGCAATACTCTTCAGTTTCTTCATAGATTGCTCGATGGCATTATTGGGAGGATTCACTCCTGCGGGCTATGCTTCGCAGATTCTATCACTGATAACTGGCTGTGCGATACTTGGCCTGGGAGTAAGTATGGAGGTAATTGCCAATGTAGTGATGCTATCCGGAGAAGCCTTTGTGAAAGCCATCACTTTGCGTACGGGAAAAGAATTCGGAATTACCAAGATCGGCTTTGATACTACACTGGCACTCCTTGCCTGTGCAGCTTCCCTGATGATAGCAGGAAGCATAGAAGGTGTACGCGAAGGTACAATCATTGCCGCATTGATCGTAGGACTTTTCGCACGCTTCTTCAACAGACGACTGGGGTTTGTCAATAAAATGATTACCTTTGCACCGAATAAAACACCCATTCAGCCCTATGAAGACAATTGCAATCACCGAACTGACAGAAATTGAAGCAATCATTCGCAAATGTCCTTACTGCACGGTGGGCATCACCGATCTGGAAGGCAACCCTTACGTAGTCCCCATGAACTTTGCTTACCGGGACGGAATTATCTATCTGCACTCCGGTCCCGAAGGCAGCAAAGTAACGATGGCAGAAAAACGTCCTCGTGTCTGCATCACCTTCTGCGAAGGACACGAGTTGGTGTATATGCACCGGCAGGTGGCATGCAGTTACAGCATGAAGTCGCGCAGCGTGATATGCCACGGAAACGTCCGTTTCATCGAAGATATGGATGAAAAAAGAGAGGCACTTGATATAATCATGCAGCAATATACAAGCGATGAATTTAAATACAGTGAACCTGCCGTGCGCAACGTAAAGGTTTGGGAAGTAAAAATAGACAAAATGACTTGCAGATCCTTCGGACTGCGACCCAGCGAGGTCACCTCAGAGTAGTTACAAACCCATTTCAGGATGGCTACACCCTTTCCCCCGGATAGCTATACCCTTTACTGCAAATAGCTACACCCTTTTGGTGAAAGGGTGTAGCCCTAATATTCTACAGCGGGTATTCATCAAATGCATATAGCAACGTTGAAAGATACCGTTCGCCTGTATCCGGCAATAATGCAACAATAGTTTTCCCCTCATTCTCCGGAAGAAGTGCCAGACGAGTGGCTGCACTGACTGCCGCCCCGGAAGATATACCTACCAGCAGGCCTTCTTTCTGCGCCAACTCGCGTCCTGTACGGATAGCATCGTCATTTGTTACCTGCAATATTTCATCCACTACTGCCGGATTGTAGTTCTTGGGAACAAAACCGGCACCGATACCTTGTATCTTATGTGCTCCCGGAGCACCTCCTGAAAGTACAGGAGAGTCGGTCGGCTCTACCGCTACCACCTTTACAGCCGGATTATGTTTTTTCAAGGCGGCGCCTACTCCACTTACCGTTCCGCCAGTCCCTACACCAGCAACAAAAATATTAACATGACCTTCCGTATCCCGCCAGATCTCCTGTCCTGTAGTACGTTCGTGCATGGCAGGATTTGCGGGGTTGTCAAACTGCTGAAGAATCACCGCACCGGGTGTAGCCGCTTTCAGTTCTTCAGCACGGGCAATAGCCCCTTTCATACCATTGGCACCGGGCGTAAGCACCAATTCGGCACCCAAGGCTTTCAGTAAGTTGCGACGCTCAACGCTCATGGTATCGGGCATGGTGAGAATCAACTTATAACCTTTTGAAGCGGCCACAAATGCAAGTCCTATTCCGGTGTTTCCACTGGTAGGTTCTATGATTGTCGCTCCGGGTTTCAGCAAACCGGAAGTCTCGGCATCTTCAATCATTGCCAGTGCCACGCGATCTTTCACGCTTCCGGCAGGATTAAATGACTCCAGTTTCACGATCAGACGGGCTTTCAGCCCCTTTGATTTATTGTAATTACTCAGCTCCATCAGGGGAGTGTTGCCCACCAGATCCGTGAGCTGTTTTGCTATCTTTTTCATAACATATTGGGTTTTAATTTATACTCTTCTTTCTAAATGACAAAGATAGAGGGTTAACGGTTCATAGGAAATACCATATTTGTGGGATTTTCATACTATAAATGAGGGATTTTCGCTGAGAATAGTTACCTTTGTACCCACCTTATTATAAAAAGGATATCCCAATGAGTCCATTGAACTTTACTCACATTTTGACACAGGCAGTCGATGAACTATCGGAAAGCTCATCTTACAAAGGACTGTTTCATCAGCACACGGACGGCACTCCATTGCCTTCGGCTAGGGCACTGCAAGATATTGTAGAGCTATCACGTGCCATCCTCTTCCCCGGTTATTTTGGTAATTCCACAGTCAACAGCCGCACCATCAAATATCACATCGGCGTAAACATCGAACGCTTGTTCGACTTGCTGACCGGTCAGGTACTTGCAGGGCTTTGCTTCACCGGAAACGGAGAATGTACCTGTTGCACTGAACTTCAGCGTGAAGAAGCGGCACTGATTGCCGCTAAATTCATCAGTAATTTGCCGGGAATGCGCCGTGTGCTGGCCACTGATGTGGCAGCCGCCTACAATGGAGATCCGGCAGCACACAGTTTCGGAGAAGTAATCAGTTGTTATCCCGCCATACGTGCCATCAGCAATTACCGCATTGCGCATGAGTTACTAAAACTCGGTGTGCCCCTTATTCCGCGTATCATCACTGAAATGGCTCACAGCGAAACAGGAATCGATATTCACCCGGGTGCCGCCATCGGCAGCCACTTCACCATAGACCACGGAACGGGTGTGGTAATCGGGGAGACGTGCGTCATCGGAAATAACGTGAAGTTGTATCAAGGCGTAACTCTGGGTGCCAAGAGCTTTCCATTGGATGCGGACGGTAAACCGATCAAGGGTATCCCACGCCACCCGATACTGGAAGACAATGTAATCGTCTATTCCAATGCCACCATTTTAGGACGTATCACTATCGGACAGGGTGCCACGGTAGGTGGTAATATCTGGGTGACGGAAGACGTTCCGGCCGGAGCAAGAATTGTACAGACTAAAGCCAAAAAGTAACCGGCAGTCAGCAAGCAAGCGCCCCGGTTGAGGGACACAAGCGTTCCGGCTGAGCAACACAAGTGTTTCGGAAGAGAGACACAAGCGTTACATCCGAGAAGTACAAGTGTTCCGTAAAAGGGATATTAAGAGAATAGTAATCATCAATAGAAACAATAGATACAGAAGAAGTTACAGCAGCTTCAACCGTAAAATTGTAAATCGTAAAATCAATAATAAACAGATGGAATCCTTTCAAATGATTGCCAAGACCTTTCAAGGTCTGGAAGAAGTATTAGCACAAGAACTGACTGCATTAGGGGCAAACGACATAGAAATAGGCCGACGCATGGTGTCTTTCAGTGGAGACAAGGAAATGATGTACAAGGCAAACTTCTGCTTGCGCACAGCAATCCGTATCCTGAAACCGATCAAGAACTTCATTGCCAAAGATGCTGATGAAGTCTATGAACAAATCAAAGCTATCAGCTGGGAAAACATCTTGGATGTGGAGAAAACATTTGCTGTAGATGCCGTTGTGTTCAGCGAAGAATTCCGTCACTCTAAGTTTGTATCTTATAAAGTAAAAGATGCCATTGTAGATTATTTCCGCGAGAAATTCAACAAACGTCCGTCCGTACGAATCAACCGCCCGGATGTACTGCTGAATATACACATTGCACAAACCACGTGTACGCTTTCGCTCGACTCATCGGGTGAGTCACTACACCGCCGCGGTTATCGCCAGGAAGCGGTAGAAGCTCCGTTGAACGAAGTTCTGGCTGCCGGAATGATCCTCATGACGGGCTGGAAAGGAGAATGTGATTTGATTGATCCGATGTGTGGTTCGGGTACCATCCCCATTGAGGCGGCACTGATTGCACGTAACATTGCTCCGGGAGTATTCCGTAAGGAATTTGCTTTTGAGAAGTGGAATGATTTCGACCAGGATTTATTCGATACGATTTACAACGACGACAGTCAGGAATGTGAGTTTACACATAAGATATACGGATACGACAATAATCCGCAGGCTAACGAAATAGCAACGCACAACATCAAGGCAGCAGGTGTATCGAAAGACATTGTCTTGAAGTTGCAGCCCTTCCAGCAGTTTGAACAGCCGGCGGAAAAGTCCATGATTATCACCAATCCGCCTTATGGGGAACGTATTTCTACCAATAATCTGCTGGGACTGTACCAGATGATAGGCGAGCGTCTGAAACACGCTTTCACCGGAAACACGGCATGGGTGCTCTCTTATCGTGAAGAGTGCTTCGACCAGATAGGACTGAAACCGACTGCCAAAATACCTCTGTTCAACGGTGCACTGGAATGTGAATTCCGTAAATACGAGATTTTCGACGGTAAATACAAGGAATTCAAGAAACAGGAAGGTGAAAGTGAAGAGGGAGAAGACTCTAAAGAATCAGGCTTCAAACCGAAAGAAGGACGGGAGTTCAGACCAAGAGAATCACGTGAATTCAGACCGAGAGAGCCCCGCAAACCAGGAGAATTCAGATCCAGAGATGACAAGCCAAGGGAATTCAGACCAAGAGACAGTAAACCCCGGGAGTTTGGTTCGAGAGAAGACAGGCCCAGAGGGGAATTCAAGCCAAGGGAATTCCGCAAGGATGGAGACAGGGAAAGAAAACCGTTTGACAGAGAACGTCGTCCGGGAGGAAACGGGGAGTTCAAGCCGAAAAGGGAGTTTAAACCGAGAAAGCGGGAAGAGGGAGAGTAAGTTGCTGAGAGACAGTTTGAGATCACAAAATGTGATCTCAAGTTAAAAGGTTAATAATAACTTATTGAAAGACAGTATAAAGTGCCAAATTGGCACCTTAAAAACATATATTTAGATGGACGATTTAGTCATCATAGAGAATAAGATATACGAAATCAGAGGACAGAAGGTGATGCTGGACTTTGACTTGGCGGAAATGTATGAGATAGAAACAAAGGTTTTGAAACAATCAGTACGACGAAATATAGAACGTTTTCCAGAAGATTTCATGTTCAGACTCACTGAACATGAAGGTAAGTTACTGATAGACAATATAAGGTCACAAAATGTGACCTTATCAAACGAATGGTTTCGTTACTCCCCTTTCGCCTTCACCGAACAAGGTGTCGCTATGCTTTCCGGTATCCTTAGAAGTCCCAAAGCCATCGAAGTCAACATCAATATCATGCGTGCCTTCGTACACATGCGGCAATATCTTCTCTCTCATGCCCCGAAGCAAGAGCTTGAAGAACTAAAAAAACGTATTGAATACCTGGAAGAAGACGTCACTTCCGACAGAGACAGTTACGAGAAACAGTTTGACGAACTCTTCTCTGCCTTTGCCAAGCTGAGTGCCGCCGTACAAGTGAAAAGTACACCAATGGGCAGAATAGAAGTGAAAGGTTTTAGAAAAGAGAATGACTAACAAAAGACTATGAACATGAAGATAATCAGTAAATGGATGGGAGTGGTATTATTGGCATCATCCGCTCTCTTCACAACGAACGTTATGGCACAAGATTTAAAGAAACCGACGCTGGAAGACCTGATCCCCGGCGGAGAAACCTATCGCTTTGCAAAAAGCCTGTACGGGCTGCAATGGTGGGGAGACACGTGCATCAAGCCCGAAATAGACTCTTTGTTTGCAGTGAACCCTAAAACAGGAAAGGAAACCCTACTCCTGACGCGTGAGAGAATCAACCAAGCACTGGAACAGGAAAAACTGGGTAAACTGAGTCATTTATATCAGGTGAGCCTGCCTTGGGCTGAAAAGACTCAGTTGCTTATCACCCTGCCCGGTAATTATATCGTTTACGACTGGAAAGCGGATAAGATCATCAGCAAACAAGCCTTGCCAGAAAAGGCAGCCAATGAGGATTATAATACCGTAAGCGACCATATTGCTTACACTCTGAATAATAATCTTTATGTTAACGATCGCGCCGTAACCAACGAACCGGAAGGGATCGTATGCGGACAAAGCGTACACCGTAACGAGTTCGGCATCAGCAAAGGAACTTACTGGAGTCCGAAAGGTGACTTGCTCGCTTTCTACCGCATGGATGAAAGTATGGTAACACAATATCCGTTAGTGGACATCACCGCACGGGTGGGCGAATTGAACAATGTACGTTACCCGATGGCAGGTATGACGAGCCACAAAGTAACTGTAGGCATCTACAATCCCGAAACGCAGAAGACAATTTATCTGAATGCAGGTGATCCTACCGACCGTTACTTCACCAATATAAGTTGGGCACCGGATGCCAAAAGCCTTTATCTCATAGAACTGAACCGTGATCAGAACCATGCCAAGCTATGCCAGTACAGCGTAGAAACAGGCGAACTGATAGGAACTCTTTTTGAAGAGACACATCCCAAATACGTAGAACCCCAGCACCCCATCGTATTCCTGCCGTGGGACAACAGCAAGTTTATCTACCAAAGCCAACGCGACGGCTTCAACCACCTGTACCTCTATGGCACAGACGGTAAGCTGGTCAAGCAACTGACTTCCGGCAACTGGCTTGTGCAAGATGTGCTTGGCTTCAACAGTGGAAAGAAAGAAATCATCATAGCTTCCACGGAATATTCCCCGTTGCAAAGCAACCTCTTCAAAGTAAGCATAGCAACAGGCAAACGTAGCCCGCTAGGCACACCGGAAGGTATACACCACGGCACACTGAGTGCAAACGGCAGTTACCTCATAGATACCTATTCCAGCCCTGAAGTGCCACGCAGCATCAACCTTATCGCCACACAAAACGGGAAAAGCATCAATCTGCTGACAGCAGAAGATCCATTCAAGGACTTCACCATGCCGAGCATCGAAGTAGGCACCATCAAAGCTGCCGACGGTGTGACTGATCTTTATTATCGTCTCATAAAACCTGCGGACTTTGATCCGAACAAGAAATACCCCACCATTGTCTATGTATACGGTGGACCGCACGCCCAAATGGTCACCGGCGGTTGGCAGAACGGTGCACGTGGCTGGGATATCTACATGGCCAACAAAGGTTATATCATGTTCAGCCTCGACAACCGTGGAAGTGACAACCGCGGACTGGAATTTGAAAATGCTACTTTCCGACATCTTGGCATTGAAGAAGGAAAAGACCAGGTGAAAGGTGTGGAATTCCTGAAAAGTCTGCCTTATGTAGATGGCAACCGCATCGGTGTGCACGGCTGGAGTTTCGGTGGTCACATGACTACGGCATTGCTGCTCCGCTATCCCGAGATATTCAAGGTAGGCGTTGCAGGTGGTCCGGTCATCGACTGGGGATATTATGAAATCATGTACGGAGAACGCTATATGGATACCCCACAGAGTAATCCGGAAGGGTACAAAGAGTGCAACCTGAAAAACCTTGCCGGCAATCTGAAAGGACATCTGCTATTGATCCATGATGATCATGACGATACTTGTGTACCTCAACATACACTTTCGTTCATAAAGGCTTGTGTGGATGCACGCACATATCCGGACCTGTTTATCTATCCCACACATAAGCACAATGTCAGGGGACGTGACCGGGTACATCTACATGAAAAGATAACCCGTTATTTTGAAGAACATCTTTGATGTACAATTTACCATTTACAATGTACAATTTAGTGCATGAGTAAAATGGTAAAGCACAGAAGAAGAGAAAGAAATGTAAATTGTTAATTGTACTTTAATTGTACTTTGTAAATTGTAAATTGTAAATGAAACCATGAAAGTATTATTATTAGGAAGTGGTGGCCGCGAGCATGCCCTGGCATGGAAAATAGCCCAAAGCCCGAAAGTAGAGAAACTTTTTATCGCCCCCGGTAATGCCGGCACCAGTGCGGTAGGTGAGAACGTATCCATCAAGGCAACCGATTTCCCTGCCTTGAAAGCCTTCGCTTTAGAACAAAAGATAGACATGATCGTGGTAGGTCCCGAAGATCCGCTGGTAGAAGGTATCTACGACAGCTTTACCGGAGATGCCTCCACCCAACATATTGCCATCATCGGCCCTACAGCTAAAGGTGCGCAACTGGAAGGCAGCAAAGAGTTCGCCAAAGGCTTCATGGAACGTCACGGTATTCCCACCGCCCGTTACAAAAGCATCACTGCTGCTAATCTGGACGAAGGCCTTGCTTTCCTCGAAACCCTCGAAGCTCCCTACGTGCTGAAAGCCGACGGTCTATGCGCCGGAAAAGGTGTGCTCATTCTCCCTACACTGGAAGAAGCCAAGCGGGAACTGGAAGAAATGCTCGGCGGTATGTTTGGCCAGGCCAGCGCCACAGTTGTTATCGAAGAATTCCTCAGCGGTATAGAGTGCTCCGTATTTGTGCTGACAGACAGTAAGAACTATAAGGTTTTGCCTGTTGCCAAAGATTACAAACGCATCGGTGAAGGCGATAAAGGCCTGAATACCGGTGGCATGGGAAGTGTAACTCCTGTCCCCTTTGCCGACGAGGTATTCATGGAAAAGGTACGTACCCGCATCATCGAACCTACCATCCGCGGATTGCAGGAAGAGAACATCCTTTACAAAGGCTTCATCTTCCTCGGCCTGATCCGTGTGAAAGGTGAACCAATGGTGATAGAATACAACGTCCGTATGGGCGATCCGGAAACAGAAAGCGTCATGTTGCGTATACAAAGCGACTTTGTAGAACTTCTGGAAGGTGTACGCGATGTCAATCTCGACACCAAGACATTGGTGATGGACCCACGGACAGCCGCCTGTGTCATGCTTGTCAGCGGTGGATACCCCGAAGCTTACGAAAAGGGCAAAGTGATGACCGGGTTTGAAGCAGCCACGGACAGCATCCTCTTCCATGCCGGAACCGCAATGAAAGACGGACAAGTGGTAACGAACGGCGGACGCGTGATTGCCGTATGTTCGTATGGTGAAACCAAGGAGGAAGCCCTTGCCAAAAGTTATAAAGTAGCGGATATGATCCACTTCGACAAGAAGTATTTCCGCCGCGACATCGGGTTCGATCTCTAATCACCCCATCACCTTTATTATAATGATACGAAGTAAACGATTACAGAACCGGATTACAGCGGGGCGCTTCACCCTCCCCGCTGCTGTCTTTCTATCACTGTTCTGCTGGGTACTGACTTCCATCTTATTACCCGAGATTCCAGTGATGAAAAGCAATTACCCATTGTGGGAAACCATCTACAACGATTGGATTCCGACATGGGCAAGTGCGCCCCTAAGCTTTCTGCTTTACGGTATAATCGGTTACTTCCTGATAGAGCTGAACAACACCTTCGCCATTATCCGTATGCGGGCATCCGTGCAGACAGCCATTTACTTTCTGCTGATATCTGTCTGCCCTGCCATGCACCAATTATATGCCGGAGACATTGCCTCGACAGCATTTCTGATATCTTTGTTCTTCCTGTTCAAGGGCTATCAACATCCACATCCGGCGGGCATCCTATTCTACTCGTTCCTGTTTATCGGGGCGGGCAGTCTGTTCTTCCCGCAACTGACATTGTTCATTCCCATTTTCTGGATCGGTGCATACAGTTTCCAGGCACTCACTCCTAAGAGCTTTTTCGGAGGTCTGATCGGCTGGACGCTCCCCTATTGGTTCCTGTTTGGACATGCCTACTTCTATGGTGAAATAGAATTATTCTATCAGCCATTCATCGAACTGGTGACGTTCCATCCCATTACTTTATGGAACTTCCCATTATGGGAAATCGCTACATTGGGCTATTTGTTCCTGTTGTTCATAGTAAGCTCCGTTCACTGCCTGGTGGCAGGTTACGAAGATAAGATACGTACCCGCAGTTATCTGCATTTCCTTATTTTCCTGACGTTCTGCATCTTTGTCTATATCCTGTTGCAACCGGCACAAACGTTTCACCTCCTGCCCTTGCTGCTGATAGGCGTCAGCATCCTGACAGGACATTTCGTGGTACTGACGAACAGTCGGGCTTCTAATGTGTTTTTCATTTGTGCCCTTGCCGGGCTTATACTCTTATTCGGATTTAACGTATGGATGCTTTTGTAGACTCATTGGTTCAACTCCTGATAGACTGGGGCTATCTCGGTTTATTTATCTCCGCCTTACTGGCAGGAAGCATCGTTCCGTTCAGTTCGGAACTGGTGATGATAGCACTGGTAAAGGTAGGGCTCAGTCCGGTGATGTGTGTACTCTTCGCCACGTTGGGTAATACGATTGGCGGTATGACGTGCTACTACATGGGGCGTCTGGGCAACGTAGTCTGGATAGAGAAATATTTCAAAGTAAAAAAAGAAAAAGTAGACAAGATGCAGACTTTCCTTCAAGGTAAAGGAGCATTGATGGGCTTTTTCGCATTCCTGCCCTTCGTGGGCGAAGTAATTGCCATTGCACTGGGTTTCATGCGCAGCAATGTATGGCTGACTACTTCGTCCATGTTTGCCGGAAAGCTGATACGGTATGCCGTGATGCTGCTGGCATTGCAGGGAGTAATATCTATGTTTTAAGTTATGAAACGAATTATAGAACGTACGGAAGATGGAAGCGCAACGCTCTTTGTGCCCGAACTGGATGAACATTATCATTCGGTGAAAGGGGCGCGTACAGAGTCGCAGCATATCTTTATCAACATGGGGCTGAAAGCCTCTGCCGCACCGCAACCGCACGTTCTTGAGATAGGCTTCGGCACCGGACTGAATGCCTTGCTCACACTGGAAGCTGCCGAACAGGATGCGCGTCCCGTACATTATACCGGTATCGAGCTCTATCCCCTTGCCTGGGAAGAAGTCGATGCACTAGGATATAGCAATAACCCGCTGTTCAAGCAGCTGCACACTGCCCCGTGGGAAGAAGACGTAAAAATATCCCCGCACTTCACCCTGCGGAAGATAAAGATGGATGCGATTAGTGATAAGTGGTTATCACTAAATCCTGATCTCGTTTACTTCGATGCTTTCGCCCCTGAAAAGCAACCAGAAATGTGGAACGAGCAATTATTTCGCTCTCTTTACGTTTATATGAATACAGGGGGAATATTGACGACGTATTGCGCCAAAGGTGTCATCCGCCGTATGTTGCAAGCTGTGGGCTTCCGTGTGGAGCGCCTTCCGGGACCTCCGGGGGGAAAACGGGAGATACTGAGGGCAACGAAAGAGAAACCATAAAGAGTAATCAATTATAAAAACCATAAATATAATAATGAAACGAACATTCCTGTACATCCTCGCTGCCTTGCTCGCCGCATCCTGCAAGAACAGCAGCGTCCAAAATAATAAGAGTGAAGGTGATAAGCCCGTCATCACTGTCACTATTGAGCCATTACGCTATTTCACCGAAGCCATTGCAGGCGATAACTTCAACGTTATCAGCATGGTTCCCAAAGGAAGTAGCCCGGAAACCTACGACCCTACCCCCCAGCAACTCGTAGATCTTGCCAAGAGCAAAGCCTACTTCCGGATCGGCTACATCGGTTTTGAACAAACCTGGATGGACAAGCTGACGGATAACGCTCCGCACCTGCAATTCTTCGATACTTCCCGCGGCATCGACCTGATTTATGATTCCTCACACGCCCATCATCATCACGATGCCGATGAACCTCACGCCCACGATTCCATCCAAGACGATGAGCATCAGCATCTTTTGGGTGTGGAACCACACGTTTGGAGTTCTGCCTATAATGCACAGATTATTGCCGGAAATATCGTAAATGCACTGTGCGCCATCGACAAAGGCAATGAAGAAGTCTATATGGAGCGTTACAAAAGTCTCTGCAACCAGATTGAACATACCGATAGCCTTATTTGTCACATGCTGTCGGCTCCCAATGCGGACCGTGCTTTCATGATTTATCATCCGGCATTATCTTACTTTGCCCGCGACTACGGTCTGCATCAGATTTCCATCGAAGAAAATGGTAAAGAGCCTTCTCCCTCCCACCTCAAGAATCTGATAGACACTTGTAAAAAGGAGAAAGTCCGTGTTATCTTCGTGCAACCTGAATTTGACCGTCGCAATGCGGAGATCATTGCCAAACAGACGGGAACGAAGGTAATCCCTATCAATCCGCTTTCTTACGATTGGGAAGAAGAAATGTTGAACATTGCCAAGGAATTGGTCGTTAAGAACTAAAGACATCGTCAAGCAGTAAACAAATGGGTACGCCTCTTATTGAAATAAAGAATCTCAGTGCCGGCTATGACAGCCGCACGGTATTACGCAACATAAACCTCACCGTTTACGACCGGGACTTTCTGGGCATCATCGGCCCTAATGGCGGCGGAAAAACAACTCTCATCAAATGTATACTCGGTCTGTTGAAACCTACTGGAGGGGAAATTCTTTATAGAGGTGGACGAGCACTCAAAATGGGATATCTGCCACAATACAACAGTATAGATCGTAAGTTTCCCATTACAGTGGAAGAAGTAATCCTTTCCGGACTCAGCTCGCAAAAGTCACTTATTTCACGCTTCACCGCAGCACATCGGGAGAAAGCCCGCCAAGTGATTGCCCGCATGGGATTGGAAGGATTGGAAGAACGTGCCATCGGCGCACTAAGCGGCGGACAATTGCAACGTGCTTTGCTGGGGCGTGCCATCATCTCCGATCCTCAACTCGTTGTCCTAGACGAACCCAGTACCTATATCGACAAGCGTTTCGAAGCCCGCCTTTACGAACTATTGGCAGAGATTAACCACGACTGCGCCATCATTCTTGTCAGCCATGATATCGGCACAGTACTGCAACAAGTGAAGTCCATCGCCTGCGTGAATGAAACACTGGATTATCATCCCGACACGGGGATAAGTGAGGAATGGTTGGAACGGAACTTCAATTGTCCGATAGAGTTATTAGGGCACGGAGCACTGCCCCATCGTATATTGGCAGAGCATAAACATGGCGAGGGATGCGGGTGCTGCCACTGCGAAGAATGAAATGAATGAGTTCTATGTTAAATCAAAAGCATTATTTGCTTTAATGCTATAAAGTCATTACCTTTGCATAAGAATCATCACCCAAAGGGTGAAGGATATGGCGAGAGACTTGTTCTTCCAATCGCATTGCCTAAAGTTGCGTACCTCACCTGTGAAGTGAGTTTTTTTTATTTTGATATGCTTCATACTCACTCTTAAACCGCCCTTCCTCTGTAGCATTTACACAATATCCAGTCACCAGAAATAAATCTGGTTGTTTCTCTCTCAGAATAACAATATAGCTTTTCCCGTTGGAGATTTCATAACCCGACTGAACAAATAGCATAAATAATCCCTACCTTTACTCATATTTCAGAGTAAAAGACAGGGGATATCATACCAACAAAACCATTATTGAATCCTATAAATGAAACCAATTTGCATCCCATTCTTCATAACTACCGTATAAATCCTTCAAGCTCTGCTTTATCCCTCTTCTATAAACCTCATCTACATATTTATAAGAACAATTATCGTGTATACTAAAAAGCCAATAATAGTCACTATACGGAACGGAGTGCCTGACATGCGTGCCTTTTTCAGCACAAAAATAAAAAGTCGAGTCGCGAAGCAAATCGTATAATTTATCCCAAGATTCTTTTGTTAGCGATCTAAAGAAAGCAGCATTATTCGCACTCTCAAAGAAAAGATGCTGTATTATCGTATCTACAACATTTAGCTTAAGTGTATCTTTTCCATTCAGTACTGCAAAAAAGTCCTTACGTATACTATCTTTGTTTTCTTTAAAATACGCATCTAAAACATTGGTACAGTACATTTTTCCATCAATGCGTTGGATATGATTATACAATGTCCCTTTGGGAACGTATGAACTATCCACAACTAAAGAATATGAAGACAATATAAAGCGTGGTAAATGGGTCGAATCATAATCTTTGAATGCATATTCCAAGAGTTGAGGAAAAGAATAATAATAATAAGTGAGGTAAGACTTATATGTTGTAGAGACCAAGGTATATTTCTTCCCATTTTTAGGGACCCCTATATACCATATTTCATCATATACAGGACCTGTTGTTGTATCATTCGGATAATCCGTTATCTCAATCAATTTTTCTTTGGGCATATCAATTGATCCCATAGGATTCATTAAGCAGATATACCTATCCTTGTACTTTATCACTTTCTCCGGTCTTTCCAAACTCCCTTCCACCAATGGAGAGTTAGCCGGTGTTATCATATAGATAGAACCGATGTCATTCGATGGTTCCTCATACATAATGATATACTTCGCAGGAAAAGAATCTTGATCAATCAACCGCTTAACTTCCCGTAAAGCAGTAGAACGAGCAGGGGATTCTTTGCCGGGTTGACAACCCGGCAAAGAAATAAGTAATAATATTAATAATACATTTCTCATACAAGCTATTTTTTTAGTCTGTCTTGTATATACTTCTGCAAATCTTCGATCGTATTTATATGAATAGTTGTTATATTGCTTTTCTTTGAATTATAATCATGTAACGTTCGGTCCCTCTTTAAATAAACTGCATTATTTCTGCTATTAATATATTTCATATCAGAAGCAGAAGCTCCCTGGCTTTCATCGCCAGGATGAGAATGAATATCTATTTTTTTGCGACCATTCACAGCCGTCCTTCTTTTTGCATTATTTCCACTTTCCACAGAGCCTTCTTTATGGTCTGTAATAATAATAGCTGTCGGCCCATCATTTTCATTCTCATATACGTCCAATTTCCATTCAACAACACTATTATCCGCTGCAAACTTAAAGAGATTTGCAGCATCATGAATGTTGCTGGTTTGTCCGTAAGTCGTAGTTTGTCCTTCTTTACCTTGATTTTCAACCATTCTAGGCATTAATTTATTATCCATTATAGTTATCGGCTTTCCGCTTACCTGCTTCGGTTTATGTTCTCCATCAAAATAATAAACTCGATCTCCCTTATCTTCATATTTTGTATTTTTCCAAAAAAACACATAACCATTCTTATTCACTACATAGTCATCTTTCCCATCAATATCGATCCTGAGAATTGGATTATTCTTACAATACGTGTAAGGGCTCACTCCATAATATTTTTCACTAGAAGGATCCATCACATGCCATCTTCCCAGCACCGCATCATACTCTCTCGCCCCATAATCATACCAGTTCAGTCCCTTCTTTGTATCCAGTTCCTTCCCGTTATACTTATAAGCCTGAACATCATTCCCGTTACTTAAGAAGACACCTCCGAAAGGATAATAGTAGTTGGCTTCCTCCATCCCACCGGCCTGATCAGTTACCACCCGATTATTTCCCTGATGATCTTTCAGGTAATAGTGATATTTCTTATCAGACAGAGAGACATATCCTTCTTCGGTCAGCAATTGTTTAACCGTACCATTTTCATAGATCACATTGTCGCAGTAATCGGTAGTGGTAGTAACACCTCCTATTTTATGCACCGTGCGAAGCTTTACTCCATCCGCACCATAAGTATAAGTGATGGTACTTCCATCCGAGAACTTGACCTGACTTGGCAAATTTAATAAATTATATTGAATTTCGATTCCCTTATTCAAATCTTTTATTAAGCTGCCATTGGCATCATACATATATTCTGTAGCAAGCTTGGCACCATCTTTGAATTCGAAGCCGTTAGAAGCCGTAGCCGTAGCGTCATCATTGACGGATTTAAGCTGGTTACCATTTAATGTAAAAGACAAATTATCAATGATTCCAGTGCCGGATAATCCGGTTTGTCCGCCACGCCGCAAATGCAATAAATTCCCATTCTTGTCATAACTATAGTTGGTCGCGTAGCCCAGAGTTATTACGCCACCAATCAGACTTTGTGCCGAGGTGAGGCGTGACAAATTATCATAAGCGAAGTTATATCCATAAGTTTTGTTATCCCCCGGACATCGGCACACCATACGGGATACATTTCCATTATAGCCATAATACAATGATATATTGAATAATCCACCTGATGATATCGATTCTATCCAGTTACGTATATTATATGCATACGCCAACTTATTACTTGCCGAACCATGCAATGACTTGCCCGACAATCGCCCCAGTTCATCATAAGTATTGGCAGCAAGCGTAACCTTCACTCCATTCAACGAATGCTCAACCTTCGTCAGTCGTTCCGCATGGTCATAAGTATAGGTATATATCTCCATCTGCGTAGTCTTTCCGGCCGCCATGTGTACATGCTTCACGCTTGCAGGTTTACCGGTAAAAGTATATATCGTAGTTGTTGTTTCATAGCCACTCAGCAGATTGCTTGAAACAGTCTTTGTTACCCGCCCTTTCTTATCATAATAGTTGGCTGAATATAACTTCGTATCACTTCCTAAAACAGTAATGACACTCCCCGACAAATAACCTTTAGCACTCACTGTTTCAGCAGAAAAAAAGCTGTTATTAAAACCCGGCAATGTACGGAAATCATAGTTATCGTAATAGTTTACTAAATACACAACCGGAGCAGTTAAAGCAAAATCGGATGAATATCCGCTGTTTCCTAAACCCGTAGCCGTATTGACGCGAGTACAGGCAACAGAACGAGTGGACGCTGTAGAAGTATTCGTATTAGCACATTCACCTTGCACAACCAGGCGGCTTAAGTCATCATACAAATAGAACATCCATTTTCCCCGACTTTTCTGATTTCCGTCCTGGGAAAAAACAAGACGATCATTCAAATCATAAACGTATGACACAGCATCCGCACCGGGCAACTTCTTCCAAACACAACGATTGCGCCTGTCATATTTATACTGGTAGGCATAAAGATTTAGACTGGCCGTAGAAATATTACCATCCATTGCAGGTGGCAGCACATAGCAAAGATTACCATAGTCATCGTACACATAATAGGTATCATGACGTACAGTTCCATTCAACTGACTAACCAATACGGTATGTCCTTGCTTATCCGTAAATTGAGAGGCCGTGTTGCCGTCTTCATCCTGTGTACGGACAACATACAATTCACCGGTGGCATAACTTCCCCCATTCACTAAAGTGCTACCATTTACCGAATAGTGTACACAGCTTAATGCCTCAGAGGAGCCATTCAGCATATAATCAGTGGTCATCGGTTTGTCACTCCACTTCGCTCCCGGGCCATATTGCGCCACAAGCCGATCGGACGGAGAAGCCTCGTACACCGACTGATTGAAAGGACGGGCCGTTGAGCCATAATTACCGGAAGCAGTCGAGGAAAAAGCAGACGCAGACAAATAAGCAGAGGATGAATATACGGGCAGCCAGTCTTTAACGTCCCGCCCCGATTCATCATACTCCGAAAGATCCAGCAGATTATTTTTCTGTGGAGTCACCTGATTATGCACGGTTTGGCACAAACGTCCCAAACCATCATAATATTTCACTACATCTAAGTAAGAACTACTGCTTTCATTCAGCATAGTACGCGTAACCACATAATTCTGGTTACTATTTTGCGCTGTAGCTGCACCTATCAGGCAAAGAAATGAAATCAAAATATATAATCGTTTCATAATACTATTTTTATATGATCATACTGCATTTATGGCCGGAAATGATATTGATATTCCTCCATTGTCTTTCCTTCCGTATCCTTTATGCGAATCAACTGACTATCGCTGTTATATTCAAAAGTCGTTTTGGCTTTATTGGGAGAAATTATGCCACTTGCCCCAATCAAGGGATGGTAAGTATAGGAGGTAATCAGGGCAGAAGGCAAAGCTTTATACAAATTATCTATCATATCCAGATACAGAGGTATAGAAGGAAGTATGCACGACGACATGGAAGCTGGATCCATCGTTAGCGCTTTTTTAACTTCTTCGTAAGTTGCCCCCTTGATTTCAGCCAGCAGGTATTGCCCCTTGTATCCCCACAAATATACAACCTTCTCAGCACCATCCTTATTGATATATACAGGGTTACCATAAATATCATATTTATTATAACTGATTCGTTTTTCGTACTTATCCGTACCTTTACAGTAATACTGATCTTCCACCACCATCCCGGAAGACAAGCTACTGCTATATCCTCTCAATACACTGTATAGCCGTTTATCCTTTTTCTCCATAGTCTGCTGTACAGGCGTGGTCAGATAATTTCGCGAAGTCAATAGCTGAATGGCACTTCGCTGGGATGTTGTCAGAGATTCTTTATCCGGTATAGTGTTATTACTGTAATAGGTTCTCTCCACCTGCTCCGCACCTCCGCTACACAAAGATGATTTACTTATTATATTGTACGGACGCTCCGTATCATAGGCAAAAACAGACTTCTCAACAATACTGTCACTCGATTGATAAGTGGTTTTACAAGTGGACTTCAAGCGATGATAGCCTGTAGCTATATAATACGGAAAAGACTTTACCGGAGATCCATATACATCACAATAATTATAACTAGGGCAAGCTATCAGCTTTTCCATAAACTGACAGCTCGAGTAGCCATTCAGTCCGAATTGATAAGGGGTTACTATAGCTGCCGGCATTTTCATCTCAGACTTCTCATACATATTGGTCAACGATTGCACTTTCTCATAAATATTTCCCGATTTCCTATAGAAGTTTTCTGATAATAACCAAGGAATCGGATATAACATTCTATTCATTGCAGAAAGCAAACACTCATTATTCAATGAATAATCAGGGGATAAATCATCAAAAATGACATTATCATATTCATCCGGTCGAAAATCATATTGATAGACTTTTTTCCAATCGGAGGCAACTTCAGTAATCTTGCCATACCATACAGGATTTGTATTTCCCCGAACATTTGGAAAACCGGAAAATACAGAAAGCGTACGTTGGCGTACTCTGCAACCACCATCATCAAGAGGACATATATATCTGGTAGTTATCAGACTTTTCTCATCAGGATAATCCGTACCTATAAAATGCGCATCTTCATAAGTATAGTTTTTTACGATTGTCTTACCTGACACCGGATCATACAACTCAGTAGATTTCACACGTAACCCTCCACCTATTTCCTCTTTTCTTTTTACCGTAAAGCGGTGTGGTTCATAACTAATTTTCAATTTTCCCTTTGTCGGACTGAGCATCTCTGTCAATGAATATGTGTCCATATACGCAGCATTAGGCTTCCTGTTGGCACGATTACCGATAGTTCGGTTGACAGGAACATTCAACGAACCCGTGGTCTTCCGTATTTCAAGATTTATATTGGGAAGGTCAGCATCCCCGAAATCCGCTTCATTATAAAAACCCCACCAATCGAAACCGGAACGCAAATAACTAAAAGAACTTTCATTTTTGTAGGTAAACAGATAATTGCCCTCACCGTTGATATTCACTTTCTTCAGCAGGTTACCCGTTGTTGTATCATAAGTAAACTGTACATTTCTCACTTGTATGCCTGACGATTGTTTCACGTTCAAAGAAGCCAACTTACCTGCTGAATAGTTTAAATCAATCAAACCGTTTGGAATAATAATACTATCAGGAACCAACGACCTGTTTATATAAGAATAAGGGGAGTCTCTTCCTTCATTTATCTGGTATCCATCACCTCCAAGTATACGCCAAAAAGAACTGTCAGAGCCAGTGGAGCTATCTATCATATCGTTATGAAAACAGCCAGCCAGCCACATCGATTTCCCATTGTCTAATACCGATAAGGTATGATTGAAAGTTGGGACATCTTCTCTTACCGATTGGTATGTGAACGAGATTTTTTCATTACCGGGGAAAATGATTTCCCGAAGCATCCAACCGCAAAAGCAAGAACCATAAGGCTGATATTCAACATATTTTTGTGGACTAGATAAACCATGTACAGGATTCTTCTCCCCGAAGGCATACCGTATACCTTTGTCATCCAGAATTTCAAAACCATAGAGTCGTGTACTGATAAAGTTGGTAGAATTATCCAACTTAGGAGTTATCTTTAAAGGAGTATCCGATATCTGTTTCACTACATCCACCCCGTTTACACGTTGTAATATGAACGAAGCGTCCATACCAGGCATATTTATTTGAAAGACATCATACTGGCCGTCCATACACGGATAAATATGTCCGCGCTCATTCCAACAATCACAATCATTTGAATAAGGAGAAGACATATAGATATAGTCATCGCGTGTCAGATTTCCGCTGACATCTGCCACCGGATACACCTCATCCGGTTTGCCCATAATCGTCCGTGATATCTTAAATCCCGGAAACAAAGCCCAGTTACGTCCCACCACACCGACAGGATCCTGCACTCTTACCCCCGAAGAATGATACTTCAAAGTCAAGGGGAGAGACAGGCCGTAAGCTTCCACAGTATATAGGGGGATACTAATGTCAATGGTTCCCGTCGCATGAGAAATGGGATAGCCCAGAAACTTCTGAAATACTCGGGAAGTAGGTGAAGGCGGTGTCACATCAGGCATCGCAGCATAATAATTGCCTTGTGCACATACCGGCAACACACCGGTGCATAGTATAATAATAAGTATAATTCGATATATATTTTTCATATCCATTATTGTTTGTAGTTTAATATCGTTTTCTGCAAACCAGCATCCGGATTGCCGGTTTACAGAAAATTAGAAGTCATTATCAGAGCGCATTACAAGGTCATCGCATTTACGCCCAGCACACCCGCTATCGCCGTTACCACCGCGACAGCTACTTTCAAGATCATACTCCATACGGATTTCTTGATTGCCATAATTCCACACCTCCTTTCCACGCAATTAAAAAAAATGATTGTCACAGAGTGGAAATCACAGTTCCCTGCTCACTTCGAAGCACGGACACTCCTTAATCCATTCTTCCGGCTCTATCACTCCGTCACCGTTCAGGTCCGGACTGAGGTCACGATGCCCGCAGATACGGACATTGTTCCGAAAGCGTTTCAGGAGTTGATGCACAAGCAGCCGGAGCGCAGAGTGTTGTTCAGGTGTACGGGTATCTTTCGCACGTCCCTTGGCATCCAGACCGCCCTCATAGCAGATGCCTATCGAGTGAGAATTATGGCCCTTGGCATGCGCCCCGACAAGTTCCAAAGCACGGGTATTGATTACCGTGCCATCCTTACGGATGTAGTAGTGATAGCCGATACCGCGGAAGCCACGGCAACGGTGATTTTCCTCCAGTTCGGCCACAGTCAGCGAACGGTCTTCGCGTGTGGCGGAACAGTGAATAACGATGTGATCAATTGTTCTCATGTAACTTAATGATAAGTGTTTAATTTTTAATTTCCGAAGACTACGGTTTCAGAGCCTATCCCAGCGGATTCTCGTCCAATCCTCCGTCACCGCCTTCGTTGCCGCCACCTTCGCCACTGCCCGAACCACTGCCGGCAGCCTTCAACTGCGACTCCAGATCCACGAAGTCCATACGGTCTTCGGCACGCGTGGCAGCCACCTGCGGACGAATACTGCTGGAAGCACGGAAGTTGATACGGACGGATCTGATCTTGGTAGATTGACAGTCGTCCTTCTTCTCCGAACCTTCGGTAGTAGCCGAAAGGCTGAATACACCGAAGTTGTCGATGTTTACCGAACGGCCATTGAAAAGCTCACGACGCATAGCACCAACGAAGTTGGTTATCACACTCTGTATATCACCCAGAGTGAGCGAACTGGATTCTTTCATCTGAACAGCAATACTTTCCAGTGTCGCCGATTTTCCCCAAACGATTAATTGAGGGTAGTATTTACCCGTACCATCTTTATGGAAAGGGTCTTTACGTAATACTTTCTTAAATGTTACTGACATAATTTTTTTGAGTTTAAAAAAGAAGAAAATAGTTTCGAACGGAAACTGATACAAGGCGACGTCTTACCCGAAACCTTCCGTAGGATCCCCACTTTGAGGACACAACAAAGGTACTTCAGAGACCAAAAACGAAAGGACGAAACGGGATGTACCGGGACGTACCGGGGCGAACTTATCCGTACTTTACCTTATTTATCTTTACTTTTACCCCGGATTATTCCCCAACCTGCATAAATCTATTTACCTTTGCAGAATCAAATATTTTAAATACACATAACCATGAGTTTAAAAAGAACAGCCAGCTAACTACTGACACACAGGAAGACATCCTTTACAAACACTGCGAGACAACCGGTAAAGCCGAACTGCAAGCCATCAGACAAATAAAAAAATACCTGGAAAAATTGAACAGGGAACACGAACTAAGCGACCAGGCATGCAGGGAACTGAAGCAACTCAGCAAAGAAATAGACAAGTTCGTCGCTGATTGCAAAAAAGAAAAAAGCAGGAAAAGAATTGGGTAACGCTTAAAAACAAGTTGGTACATAAATGATAATTTAGCGGCGAGGGAATGGGTACGCGGACTACGCGGATAAGGCGGACGAACGCGGACTT
>ENA-UEQB01001127-UEQB01001127.1-human-gut-metagenome-genome-assembly--contig:-NODE-1127-length-23586-cov-5.130971_pt1 | contig 23586 bp, 19 predicted proteins | sample MGYA00242901_ERZ507918 | MGnify/ENA primary metagenome ERZ507918 (study PRJEB26167, sample SAMN06115405) | human gut metagenome | host: Homo sapiens | place: China:Sichuan | collected 2016-04-06... | reverse complement strand
AATTATATATCCTGTTGGTTGCTGTGGCATTTTCCACCGTTTCTTGTTTGGATAAAATGCCTGATGACTCAATTCCTTTTGATGAGTCTATCCGGACGGTAGATGATGTGAATCTGGCGGTGATAGGTATCTATGACACATTCAAAAGTAGTGCCTTATACTCTGGAAATCTTACGTTGTTGCCTGATCTACAGACTGATTTTGTGTATGGGGTAAATGGAAATACGAATACTTACGGAGATATCTGGCGGTGGAAAGATATCCTTGCTACCAATACAAGTATTGAGGCGGTTTATGCCGCATTATATAATGTTATCAATCGTTGTAATTTTCTGCTCGATCGTGTAGACAGAGTCAGAAGAAATACTACTGATGATGACGACTTGGATCAGATTGACCAATGTTGTGGTGAAACTTATTTTGCCCGTGCACTTGCTTACTCGGAATTGGTAAAACTCTTTTGTAAGGCGTATGAGAGTGATGAGGACGCTGCTAATCAGTTGGGGGTTATCTTAACCAAGCATTATTTGGGAGATGAAGAAATGAGGCGTGCTTCATTGAAAGATTCTTATCAGTTTATTCTTGAAGACCTTGATCGTGCTGCTGAGTTATTAGCGTTGGACAAGGACTACGATCCGTCTATTGATGATGCATTGTTTAACACTGCTATCTATTTCAACGAATACACTGTTTACGCTCTGCGTGCACGTGTAGCTCTCTACATGAGAAAGTGGGATGAAGCTATTAAGTACTCTAGTAAAGTAATAGACAGTGATTATTTTCTTTTGTCCAGTTGTACAAAAAATATTTCTAATGGTGTCAGCTATTATAAGTATATGTGGACTAACGATCTTGCTACTGAAGTCATTTTTAAAGTTGGTTTCACTGTCAATTCTTATGGTGGTGCTTTAGGGCAGATATTCTTTAATTATGACTACAGTACTTTCCGTCCCGATTATGTACCGGCAACTTGGGTTATTAATTCGTATGATAATAATGACTTACGTGTGTCTACTTTCTTTCAGACATACACTACCGGTTACAGTCATGGTCTTTCCTGGCCTTTGCTAATAAAGTATTTTGGTAACGAAACATTTTATGATACTAAAATTCTTCATGTCTCTATGCCGAAAGTGCTTCGTCTATCAGAACAGTATCTAATACGTGCTGAAGCTTATGTGCAACAGGCGCAACCTGATTATGGTCGTGCCGGAAAAGATATCACTGCTCTACGTACGGCACGGTATTCAACTTATGGTGGCTCCACATCGCTGACGGCTTCCAATGCGATGGATGTCATCGAGGCTGAACGCGTAAAAGAACTCTATATGGAAGGCTTTCGTCTTCACGATTTAAAACGTTGGCATAAGGGATTCGAGCGTAAGCCACAAGACCAGTCATTGGCAAACGGTAGTAGCTTGAAAGTAGAGGCTGACGATCCTTTGTTTGTATGGCCTATACCGCAGCACGAATTGGACGCTCCGGGTTCGCAAATCCAACCCAATGAAAGTAATAAATAAGATTAAAAGCATACGATAATGAAGAAATTATTAATAGGATGTATGGCAGCCATTGCTGCTCTGATAGCTCTTTCCGGATGCGATCAGGACAAGGTGTTATATAACGGGTCCAGTTATCTTATGTTTTCTGACACGCTTTATACTTATGCCGTGCAAGAAACGAATGAGATATTTAAAGTTCCCGTCTCTGCTACTAAATCCGTTGACTACGACCGTACTCTTGCTGTTGAGGTAATAGACCGGGAAAGTAACGCTGTTGAAGGTAAACATTACAAGATTTTATCGAATACCGTTACCATTAAAGCTGGTGAAATGAGTACTAATGTAGAAGTACAGGGTATTTATAAGAATATAGGCATTACTGATTCGCTGGGTTTTGCTTTGCAGCTCGTTATTCCCGAAACCGAACAGTGGAGTATGTATGGCCGTGAGACAAAAGTGGTGATGCAGAAAGTTTGTCCATTTGATATCAAAAACTTTACCGGATTTTGCAAAGTCACTTCTACTTATTTGTCTTCGGACTACTATCCGAAGAAAGTGGACTTGCGTTTGGTCACTTCTGATATTGTAGAAGGCAAAGAAAATACGATTGCTATACATGGCCTGTACTTTGACGGTTATGATACGGAAATCAGTTTCAATCGGGATGATGTTTTGGAACCACTGGTTGAAATGGAGAAAGATCAAGTTTGCGCTACAACGGGAGAGGCTTTCAATACGATTCATGGTGATGGTAAGCTACGGATTAGTCAGCCTACTGCTTATACTTCTTTCTATAGTACTAACGAGAATTTTGTCTTCCAATATGCTACGCTAAGTGTGAATAATAAGGACGGTTCATTATATGGTGTAGTGGGCACATTCATCAATATTATTGAATGGATAAGCGAAGCGGATGCTGAAAAATTAAAAGAACAAGGATATTAAAAAATAAGTAATATAAATAGATATGAAAAAGTTTAGTTTAAAACCACTGGGAGATTCCGGCATGAAGACATTATGCAAGAGTTGCTTCTTTATTGGCTTGCTCATGACTTTTAGCCTGACGGCATGTTCGGATGATGATGATGATACGGCAGCTCCGGTATTCCCTGAAAAGCAGAACATCGTCTGTAATGCCGGTGAGAAAAAAGAATTCACTTTTACAGCTAATACTAACTGGAGTTTGGCATCTTCTGCTATTTGGTGTAAGTTTCAAACCAATGATACAGAAGAATATATTGTATCTGGAACTGCCGGAACACAAACGGTAACAATTATAGCTACTGATGACAATCAGAAAGTAGATAACATAAGCGTGGCCAAATTGGAATTGACAATGGGAGCTCAGACAATTGTAATTGGAGAGGTGACTCGTTCGGCTGTGGGATATGAATTGAAAATATATGATGAGGAAGGTAATGAGATTCAAGAACTTAATGTGGGATATCAAACTTATACTTCATTTAAAGTAAAAGCTAACTTCCGTTTTGCTGCCACTAATTTACCGGGATGGGTCGATCTGGAAGGAAATGCACTTGTGGGGGCAGTTGATCAAGAAATAAAGGGCGGTCTAAAAATTATAGAAGATGAAAACCGAGAAAAGTATCCAGTTAAGGCTAGTGAGCAAAATGTAATTACATTTTCAGATGAAAGTGGAAAAGCGTTCTATTCTTTTCCCGTTTTTTATAATGGTATGACTCCTGAAAAAATTGATATCCAAATTCCAACAAGTTATGCGACTAATTGGATTGTATCAATGGACGGAAAGACGTTTACTCAAAAAAGTACAGGAGGTAGTACAGGCGATGCAACTATTCAAAAAAGAATGCCGTTTACCATCAAAACTTTGAATGACGATTATGTGCTTGTTTATATGGAAGGGGGGGAAGATATGGGAGGTAATAAAAATATTTCGGAAATAGATGCCTCTATGTTATGGATGCAATGTGATGGTGAGAAAGGTAAGATAAATCTTACGATTGAGGAATATAGTCCTAATACATCTTGGGGAGAACCTGAGTCTAGAACTGGCTATGTTCTTGCATTCTCACGTGCTGAATATGAAGATATCAAAGATAATTTGGAAGAAACTATCGTTGAAAATGGAGAAATAGCCTACAAATATGAACAGAGAAATCTTTTAATTGCTTTTATACAGAAAGAAGTGAAAGAAGAGACTGAAGATAAAAGTTTTAAAATAAAAAAAGGCGGATGGGAAGATGTTACACCTAGTAAAACGACCGACCAGTCTATTCTGGAATAACTCAAAGGAAACTATTACATTGATGATGTTTATTCAATATCTGCTAATGCAGGGGAATATTTATCGATTTATCCACTATTATCAGAAAGCGAATGGAGTGGTACAGCCTATGTCATTAATACTAGAGATGAAGATGTAACTGTAAATACAGAAGTGTCAATGGATGGAGACGGAATGTATTTCGGAATCACATTGCCTAATTCTTTTGAGGAAGATTTAATTGTTGTTTTTAAAGGCACTGATATGCTCTTTAAGAAAGCTTTGGTGATTACTCCTGCCTATTAATTAATTTAGATAGTCAAGTAAATGAATTTACATAAATTATATTCAATATTCTTCCTACCTTTTATTATCGGTTTACTGACAATAGTGGTAGCGACAGGATGTTCCGATGATGATGAGGCACTGCAAAGTCAATATGGCTATGTGCAGTTTAAACTCTACAAGAGTACCTCTTTTGATAAAGGAACAGTTACCCGTGGTGTGACAGATAAACTGGAATCGTTGTCCAGTGCACAGAAGATAATGGTTGTGATGACGCATAACGGTACAACCGTTTCACAGACTTTGCCTTTGAACGCATACAATGCGAACAATGCGGAATATGGTCTGCGTAGTGATAAATTGCAGTTACTGGCCGGTACTTATAAGATTATCGGTTATTATCTGTATGACAAACTCGACAAAGTTTTACTAGCCGGACCTGCTGGAGAAGATAATGAATTTACTGTTGTCAGTGGCGGGCTTCAAGAACAAACGCTGACTGTAGATGCCGTATCACGTGGAACTGTCACTTTTAAATTGACCAAAGAAGGACTAAGTACACGTGCTGCCGGTGAATATCTGTTCAGCAATATTCGTTTTATTGACGTTACAGTGATGAATACTTTCACTCGTGTAACTACGGGACTCAAGGGCATGAAAGTCACTTACGAAGAAGATTCTAAAAAAAATCAGAATCCTGATAATGTTAATGATAAGTATATGGATATAGGTGTGGCAACATGTGACTCTGCTGTATGGCTTCCTGCCGGTACTTATCAGGTAGTGGCATATACTACTTATTCACAGAGTGGTAGCACAAAACCGGAATTGGAAACGCAGTCTGTAAGAGGAGAACCCTTTATCGTAGAAGATAATAAATTGACCGAAGATGCCAATGTTCCTATTCAATTGAAAGAAACCGCAGAGTATATAAAAGACTATAAGGCTTTGAAAGCTATCTGGGAAGCATTAGATGGCAAGAATTGGAAATACAATAGTGGTATAGTGGATAACACTGTTCACCCTTCGAACTGGAACTTTAACAAAGAATTAGACATGTGGGGAGACCAGCCAGGTGTTGACTTGGATGCTAATGGACGTGTTACAGGACTTTCACTTGCAGGATTTGGTGCCAAAGGTAGAGTGCCTGATGCGATCGGACAACTGACAGAATTGAAAACACTTTCCTTCGGTACTCATGGCGAGACGTTGAGTGGAAGACTATTCGGTGAAGATAAGTTGGCTCCGGATATGACTGAAGAACAGAAGCAGAGAATACGTATGCATTACAAAAGAATGTTCCTTGATTATGATCCTCGTCTGAACATGTCAGAGCTACTTCAAGATGGCATTAATCGCCATCCGAAATTGCAACCGATAAAGAAAGATAACCGTATTACATTGAAGGATACACAAATTGGTGGCCTTACTAATCGCATCACATTTATTTCAAAGGCTGTTCAACGATTGACTAAGTTACAGAACCTTTATTTGGCTAATTCGCCTATTACTTACGATAATATTGCGACCGATTGGGAAGATGCTACTTCAGAATATGCTAAACAGTATGCAGATGAAGAGTTGAGTTGGAGCAATCTGAAAGATCTGACAGATGTAGAGTTGTATAATTGTCCGAAGTTGACACAGATTCCTGAATTTGTATATGATTTGCCGGAACTGCAATTATTGAATATTGCTTGTAATAAGGGGATTAGCGCTGATCAATTGACTGCTGACTGGAAGAAATTAGCTGATGATGAGGATACAGGACCTAAGGTTCAGATTCTCTATTTAGGCTATAATAATCTGGAAAAATTCCCGGAATCTGAGTCTTTACAAAAGATGGTGAAGCTTGGTTTGCTTGATTGTGTGCATAATAATGTAAATCACCTGGAAGCTTTCGGCACAAATGTTAAATTGTCAGACTTGATGTTGAGCTATAATCAGATTGAAGAGATTCCGGATAATTTTTGTGCATTTACTGATCAGGTTGAAGGCTTAGGCTTTTCTCATAATAAGCTGAAATATATTCCGAATATCTTCAATGCTAATTCGGTATATGTTATGGGATCTGTAGACTTCTCGTATAATGAAATAGGTTCGGAAGGTAGTAACATAAATTGCCCGTTGGATCAATATAAAGGTATTAATGCCAGTACGGTAACTTTGTCATACAATAAAATAAAGAAGTTCCCTACAGAATTGTTTGCGTCTGGTTCTCCTATTTCAACTATTGACTTGAGTAACAACCTAATGACATCGATTCCGGAAAACTCGCTTAAACCGAAAAATGGAAACTATAAGAATACGTATCTGCTGACTATTATCGACTTACGGTTCAACAAATTGACAAGTCTGTCCGATGATTTCCGGGCAACGACTTTGCCTTATTTAAGTAATATGGACGTTAGCTACAATTGCTTCTCCAAGTTCCCGACACAACCGTTGAATAGTAGTCAATTGAAAGCTTTTGGTATTCGTCACCAACGTGATGCGGAAGGAAATCGTATTTTGCGTGAATGGCCGACAGGCATTACTACTTGTCCGAGTTTGATCCAGTTACAAATAGGCTCGAATGACGTCCGTAAAGTAGATGAAAAGTTGACACCGCAGTTGTATATATTGGATATCGGAGACAATCCGAATATATCTATTGACGTGACTAGCGTATGTCCTTATATTGAGGCAGGCATGTATGTGCTGATCTATGACACTACGCAGGATATTCGTGGTTGTGATGCTTTGGGTATTGAACGATAACTATAAAAGATTTTATTAATGAAATATATTATAAAAATAACATTAGGACTGGTTCTTTGTGCGGGGTTTGTCACCTCGTGCAAAGATGACGATGAACCGGGAATCGATGGTATTACGGTAGATAAAGAAGAAATTACTATTGGTGCCGAAGGAGGAACAGAGAAGATTGCTGTTTCGTCCAATGTTCAATGGGTGACACGTGCATCGGAACCTTGGATTGCCATTTCTCCGGCAAATGGTATCGGTTCAGCAGTATGTGATCTTGCTATAGATTCTACACTGATGAATACTGCGCGTACTGCGCAGATACGTTTTTCTGCAGATGGACGGGAATCCAAATTGGTTACGGTTACACAGTTTGGTTTTGGTAAGCAAATCTTGGTGAGGGAACCGGAGGTGAAAATCCTTAGTTCAGATACTTATAATAAACGTCATTTCGAGGCCATTATCTCTACTAACGTTGAATTTGTAATTGAAGAGAAAGATGTGGAATATTCTTTTGCAGAGGAAGCGACCATGACTGATGAGGAAATGGAGGAAGTAAAAGGTGAGTGCAGTGGTTGGTTGACATTACCGAAAGGGAAAGATTTAGAGGTCGACCTCGATAGAGGAGCACGCCCACGCACTATAAAAGTGGATTTTCGTTGGGGCATGAATGTAGCTCCTTATACCCGTGTGGCAAAGATTCATCTGGTTCCGAAGTATCCGGAAAAAGACCAATTAGTAGACAGTGATGGCAATAAAATTGACGCAGTTGTGTTGACTGTAACGCAAGAAAAGGCTATGAAAATTGAAGATAATCGTGCGGGGGACTCATTGGCAATTATTACCATCAATAGTAAACTTCAGTCTATGATGTCTTTTGATACTAGTGAAAGCATGTTGAACTGGGATTTTGTGACGCTTTGGGAATCAACAGATAAAGAAATAAAGAGTGGTGAGCTACCTGCTGAAGCTATTGGACGTGTACGTTCTGTTAGTTACGCTATGATTGATTTGCAGGATGGTGAATCGTTACCAAGAGAAATTCGTCATTTGAAATATCTGGAGTCGTTTACGGTGCAGAGTAATGGTAATAGCCAGATACGTACTATTTCTCTAGGAGAAGAAATCTGTGGATTGGAATATTTGAAAAATCTAACGATATTCTCTGTAGGTATAAATGCACTTCCTGAGAATTTTGCTCAATTAGGTAAAAAGTTGGAGAATCTGAATCTGGCAAGTAATAATTTCCAGACCTTGTCAGTTGTTACAAAGATTGTGAATGAAGATAATTTCCCGAAACTGAGGTACTTGTCATTGACTGGATGTCGTGCTACGGATACGCTGAGGGATTTGAGTCTGGTTGATGGAAATAATAAATATAATGGACGAGATGTTGGTTTGCATGTCGATATTTCTCAAGGTCAAGAAGAAAGAATGGCTCTCTTGAAATTACTGACTTGGGATAAATTGATTTCGTTGGAACTAGCTTATAATTTTATTGAAGGAGAACTTCCAACAGATGCAGAGATGATAGCTGCATTGGCCGATGCCGGAAAACCTGTATCTTATCAGAATACTGATTTCTTTAGTGAAGAAGATTTGACTACTACTCCGTCTATCTATCTTGATAAGATATCAAGTGATACTTGCCAGTGGCTATTGACTGCTGATAATCCGGTTACATATTTGAATCAATCTCCAATAAGAGGGCAGGATGTTCCGCGTGTATTACCATGCGCTCGTGAAGTTCGTCTTAACTTAAACTTCCTGACCGGTAAAATACCGAATTGGATTCTGTTTCATCCTTATTTTGCATACTGGAATCCGATAACTTTGGTCTTTAACCAGCAAGAAGGTGGTAAGAATACAGCGGGAAAGACAGTTGGGTTTGATAATGTGGACCTTGTAAACTACGATTATTCTTATTATTATGGAAAGAAGGATCCGGGGACAGATCAAGTGGTCAACGGTGTAGCCTATCCATTGTACTACAGAAAATTTGTATTATCAGAGACTATCGATTAAGATAGCGTGAAACGAATATCATTAACAAGAATAATTTTAAAAAGGAACAATGAAGAAAAAAATCTTATATACAGCACTGTTTGCCTTGATGCTGGCTGCATGTTCGGAGCAAGAACTTACTGAACAACCGTCTACCCCTACAGGGGGGACGGAAGTTCAGCTTCCGGCTGATGTCACTTCCGGTGAATTGCTGATTAAATTCGATCCTGCAATGAGCGAAATCCTTGATCGGACTCTCAAAATTGCAACCAGAAGTGGTGGAGCTATGACTCGTTCCGGGATTCCATCTACTGATGAGGTATTGGATATTCTGGGAGCATATCATTTTGAACGTATATTTCCGGTAGATGCTAAGAATGAGGAGCGTACTCGCGCTGCCGGTCTGCATTTGTGGTATCGTGTAAAGTTTGATGAAAATACTGATTTACGGGAAGCTGCTAATCGTCTTGGTAAACTGGGTGAAATATCAAAAGTACAAGGGAATGGACACATTCAACGTGCTTATAAGAAACAAAATTACCGGAGCTATATTAGTGAGAGTGCTTTACAACAAAAAGCAGCTTCACGTGCTGGAATGGCAGGAAATACTTTTTCTGATCCGGGGCTTGCTTCGCAATGGCATTATGCCAATAGTGGAAGTAATCCTTTTGACTGTCAAAATGAATTGGAAAACGGTTCGGAAATAGGGTGTGATGTCGGTTGTATGGAGGCTTGGAAAAAGTGTACAGGCGATCCGTCTATTATTGTTGCTGTGCTGGATGAAGGTGTCATGAATACTCATCCAGACTTGGCAGGTAATATTTGGGTGAATGAAGGAGAAGAACTTTATGCCGATACTGATGCTGATGGTAACGGATATAAGGATGATAAGTACGGCTATAATTTCGTAAGTAATACAGGAATTATTTCATGGACGGAAGCAAGTGATACGGGACATGGAACACACGTTGCCGGAACTATTGCTGCTATGAATGGTAATGGTATAGGTGTTTGTGGAATAGCCGGTGGCGATGGCTCTGAAAATTCAGGTGTAAAGCTGATGTCATGTCAGGTGTTTTCCGGTGATGCAGGTGTTACGTTGGACGCTGAGGCTAGAGCCGTCAAGTATGCGGCTGATAATGGTGCTGTAATTTTACAATGTAGCTGGGGGTACAATTCTTCCCTGGGTAGTATAATTGAAGGATATACTCCTGGCCCGGGGTCAGAAGAAGAGTGGGAGAATCTTTATCCGTTGGAAAAAGAAGCATTGGACTATTTTATTAATAATGCCGGTTCTCCCAATGGAGTAATTGATGGAGGTCTGATTATTTTTGCGTCTGGCAACGAATATGCAGGAATGCCAGGATTTCCTGGTGCTTATTCCAAATGCGTATCGGTAAGTGCGGTAGCAGCCGATTTTACTCCGGCTTGTTATACCAATTATGGGAAGGAAGTAACTATCTCTGCTCCCGGTGGCGATACGGAATATTATAACCCGGTTGGAAAAGACGATCCTGAAAGTTGGACAGATGGTATATACTCAGGTTCTATTCTTTCTACGTGGATACAAAATGGTACTGCTGTTTATGGATTTATGGATGGTACATCCATGGCTTGTCCACATGTGTCAGGAGTTGCGGCATTGGGATTATCGTATGCTGTTAAACAACGCCGTCACTTTAAAGCAAGTGAATTTATTGAACTGTTGAAGGCATCTACAAAATCACTGGATAGCTGGTATGGTAATGGTAAAGTGAAAACGTATTATCGTAATCATCTGTCTGCCGGAGCTTCTCCCACAAGAGTGGAGTTGGCGAAATACATAGGTAAAATGGGGGCCGGACTGGTTGATGCCGGAATGTTACTGAATAATATAGAAGGCAGTGGATCAGATATGGTAGTGCCGAATATATATGTGGCAGAAAGTGCAACATCGACTCTCGACCTTGCCTGCTACTTTGTAAATGGTGAAACACTAACCTATACTTGTACATCAAGTGATCCTGCCATTGCTACAGTAACTGTAAACGGTACGTTGATGAAGGTGTCTGGTGTAAAAACTGGTGCGGCTCGTATTGTAGTGAAGGTAAGCAACGGAAGCGAACAGACCATAACCGTCACTGTTCGTAAGAAGGCCAATGATAACGGTTGGATGTAACTTTGATATTCGATGAAACCAATTACTTGGATACGGTTGTTTTTATTCTGTGTGGTCGTCGGATCATTCCGGGTGGTTGAAGCTCGGGATGTCCGTTCCATGCTGCAAGAGAAAACTGATACGCTGATAAATCCGCCGTTGATGAAGCAGGGGGAACAAATCCTGCGTTTTGACAAGACTGTGCTGAATATTGGGACAATGACTGAGGATGATGCTCCAAAGATTTATCATTTCACATATACTAACGTAAGTGATAAAACGATCAATCTGACTCGTGTAAGAACAACCTGTGGATGTACAGTGGCAGATGTTCACACCGGAGAAATACTTCCTGGTGAATCGGGCGTTATTGCACTGACTTACAATCCGAAAAACCATCCCGGGACGATAGATACGAATGCTTTCGTTTATTTGTCTCTTTCGGACAAAATGCCTGTGGCACGCCTCACTTTGACAGGTAATGTGTTGCCCGGAGCGGATGAATGGGGACGTTATCCCTACGTGATGGGGAAACTGAGGCTGAAGCAGAACCGGATTGAATTTAGGGAGATAGCGTTTGGAAAACATGCTTCGGAACGAGTCCTGTGTGGTAACAGCGGAGATCAATCATTGCATTTGACGGCCCTCGGCCTTCCTGCATTTGCTGCTTTTCGCACAGAACCGGAAGTTATCAGCCCGGGTAGTGAAGCTGACATAGTGGTCACGATAGACACCTCTTTGATTCCTGCAGAAAAGGTTGGTTCGTTTACCTTTCCTATTATAATAGAAGGAGTGGATGGTCAACAGACTGACCGAACATTGAATATTAAAGTAAACTATATTAAGTAATGATAAAAATAAAAAGAAGACATGAAGAATATTCTTAATTTAATGGCTCTATTCGCATTCGTGCTTTGTTGCGTATCTTGTGATGATGATGAGAAGGCAGAGATTCCTACATTACCGGTCACTGCTGCCAACTTGAATGGAACTTGGCAACTTGCTGAATGGAATGGACAGCCTATGGCAGAAGGTACATATTGCTATATAACGTTTAATCGTAGGGAGCTAACCTTTGAGATGTACCAGAAGTTCGATAGCATGTATGCACGCTATATTACTGGTAGTTTCAGTCTTGAAAATGATCCTTATTTGGGATATGTTATCAGTGGAGAATATGATTTTGGTAATGGGGACTGGAATCACGATTATATTGTCACCGATTTGTTGGAATCCGGTTCTATGATTTGGACTGCAAAAGACGATGACAACGATGTGAGTAAATATGCTCGTTGTGAGAAAGTTCCTGAATCAATAATAGAAGAAGCTAAGGCCGATAAAGATTAAGGTAGAAGCAGGAATATATTAATGTATAAAGGTCATCTTTCGAAAGATGGCCTTTATTGTTTGAATGAATTTTGTAATATATATCTGCAAAAAAAGTATTGAATTTATTTGGAAATGATATTGGGACTTTCTATATTTGCATCAGATTTATAATTGTAATGAATACAACTTTGAAAAAGAAGGAGAACTTATGAAACCATATGAACGATTGTTAGAGCATAATATAAAGCCTTCTATGCAGCGCATAGCGATTATGGAATATTTAATGAATCATCCGATTCATCCATCGGCTGATGATATCTATACAGCGTTATCTCCTTCCATGCCGACGCTTTCGAAGACAACGGTTTACAATACTTTGAAATTGTTTTCGGAACAGGGGGCTGCTCTGATGCTTACGATTGACGAGAAAAATACAAATTTTGATGCGGATACTTCTGTTCATTCTCATTTCCTATGCAGACGTTGCGGACATATTTACGACTTAAAATGTCCGGAAGCAGTGAAGAAAGTTGAAAGTTTGGAAATGGATGGTCATCAAGTAACGGAAGTTCATTATTATTATAAAGGTATATGTAAGAATTGCTTAAGAAAAGATAAAGAAACACGTATTGACTAATTAATTTAAAATTGAGAAGAAAATGAAAAAATTTAGATGTACTGTATGCGGTTACGTTTATGAAGGTGACGCAGCTCCTGAGAAGTGTCCATTGTGTAAAGCTCCTGCAAGCAAGTTCGTAGAAGTTGTTGAAGTAGAAGGTGGTGCATTGTCTTTTGCTGACGAACACGTTATCGGTGTTGCAAAAGGTTGTGACGAAGAAATGATCAAGGATCTGAACAATCACTTCATGGGTGAATGTACTGAAGTAGGTATGTATTTGGCTATGAGCCGTCAGGCAGACCGCGAAGGTTATCCTGAAGTTGCTGAAGCTTTTAAACGTTATGCTTGGGAAGAAGCAGAACACGCAGCTAAATTTGCAGAATTGCTGGGTGACTGTGTTTGGGATACAAAAACTAACCTGCAAAAACGTAAAGATGCTGAGCAAGGTGCATGTGAAGATAAGAAACGTATCGCAACTCGTGCTAAGGCTTTGAATCTGGATGCTATCCACGATACTGTACACGAAATGTGCAAGGACGAAGCTCGTCACGGTAAAGGTTTTGAAGGACTTTACAACCGTTATTTCGGAGATAAGAAATAATAAAGCCTTATAAATAACTTTTAAAAGGTCTGTATTCTAAAGTGAATGCAGACCTTTTTTGTTTATATTTGCCTATCAACATTTAAATACCACAGTTATGAGAAAAGTACAACTATTTTTAATTTGTCTAGTATTGTCGGCCACTGCTTTTGCTGCTGATAAAGTAATTAAATTGCCCAAGCCGAATTTGAATCGTGCAGGTACTGTCATGAAGGCATTGTCCGAACGTCACTCCATTCGGGAATATGCTTCGAAAGCATTGAGCCTTGCTGACTTGTCGGATTTGTTATGGGCTGCTAACGGCATCAATCGTCCGGACTCAGGAAAGCGGACTGCCCCGTCAGCTATGAATAAGCAGGATGTGGATGTATATGTGATCTTGCAGGAAGGTAGCTATCTGTATGACGCAAAGAATCATCAGCTGAATTTGGTTGCTGAAGGTGATCATCGTGGAGCAGTGGCAGGAGGGCAGGCTTTTGTGAAAGTGGCTCCGGTATCTTTGGTATTAATTAGTGATGTTTCTCGTTTGGGGGATGCCCAGAAAGTACAGACTCAACTGATGGGAGCTGTAGATGCAGGCATTGTTTCGCAGAATATTTCTATATTTTGTTCAGCTGCTAAATTGGCTACCGTTCCGCGCGCATCAATGGATGCTGCTCAATTGAAGAAAGTTTTGAAACTGAAAGATAGTCAGATTCCTTTGATGAATCACCCCGTAGGATACTATAAATGACACTTATCTGGTATCTAAAAATAGTGACGCTATCCGGTCGGGATAGCGTCACTATGTGCTTATGATGGTGTCACTATCCTGACCGGATAGCGTCACCATCTTTTTTTCTTTATTTCAGTAGAAATTCATCGATCGCTTTTTTATAAGTCGCTTTGTCTGCGGCTCCTCGGAAAAGCTGTGGATCTCCTTTCATAGGAATGAATACAAACAAAGGAATACTTGTTGCGTTAAACAGGGCAGCTAATTCTTTCTGTTTATCTACATTTACTTTGTAGATTGTGATCTTCCCTGCATATTCCTTTGCCAATTCTTTCATGATCGGGGCTGTTTGACGACAGGGACCACACCAATCAGCATATAAATCTATAATGGCGGGTTTATCACCTTTGTATTTCCATTCTTTAGATTTCTCATAATCGAAGACGTCTTTCAGAAACATTTCCTTGTTCATGACGACAACTTCACCGTTACCTGTTACTTCTTGTTTACCTTGATTGGTATCTGGTTTGTCATTGAAAGCGTATACGATAACGCTCAACATGACAAAAGCTACCATTGCTAATACTTTCTTCATTCGCTGTTTTCTTTTTTATGCATAATTTTGTTCGATGACTCCTTTTAATTCGCTGCTGTGAATAACTCCGGAATGTCTCCACACGGGTTCTCCATTTTTGAACAAAATAAAAGTCGGAACTGCCTGTATACGATATTTAGTGGCCAAATCCTCATGTTGGTCAACGTCTATCTTTACTATACGGGCTTTATCACCTACCATTGTTTTCAATTCTTCTAAAACCGGTTTCATTGCTTTGCAGGGGCCACACCATTCTGCAAAAAAATCAACTAAAACTGGTACCGGTGACTGTATTAAATCTTCAAACTTTTCCATAATCTTTCCTTTTTTAAATTTAAATATCAGTCTTTGAAGACTGCAAATATAATTTCTATTTTAATAATATAACGTGAAAATGCGGTTTTTGTTCATAAAATAGTAATTGCAGAGTCATCTTAATGTAATCTGGAAAAAGGAACTTTGCGTAACAAAAAACAAATGAATAAGAAATAAACTAATAACAATAGCCTCATGAAATTTTTATTTATTGTACAAGGTGAAGGTAGGGGACATTTGACGCAAGCTATCACTCTTGAAGAAATGTTGTTGCGCAATGGACATGAAGTGGTGGAGGTATTAGTTGGCAAGAGTTCATCACGTACGCTGCCCGGATTCTTCAACCGGAACATTCATGCACCGGTCAAACGCTTTATCAGTCCGAATTTCCAGCCTACAGCAGATAACAAACGGGCTGATCTAAAGAAAAGTTTTGCTTATAATTTACTACGTTTTCCGGAATATTTTCGTAGTATGTGCTATATTAATCAGCGGATTAAGGAGACGGGGGCGGAAGTAGTGATCAACTTCTACGAGCTTCTGACGGGACTTACCTATGCACTCTTTCGTCCCTCCATTCCGTATGTTTGCATTGGACATCAATACTTGTTTTTACATCAGGATTTTGACTTCCCGGATAAAAGTTCCATTCAATTATGGATGCTGCGTTTCTTTACCAGGATGACAGCTTTGAGATCCTCGAAGAAACTGGCTCTCTCTTTCAAAGAAATGAACCAGGATGATGAACAACATATTGTAGCGGTTCCTCCCTTGATCCGTCAGGAAGTGACGGCAATCCAGGCAGAAGAAGGAAACTACATCCATGGATATATGGTGAATGCTGGTTTTTCCGATAGTGTGGAGCAGTTTCATGCAATGTATCCGGAAGTACCTTTGAAGTTTTTCTGGGATAAGGCGGATGCGGAGGAGGTGACCCGGATTGATGAAACGCTGAGTTATCATCAGATAGATGATCTGAAGTTTCTAAATGGGATGGCCGGGTGCCGTGCTTATGCCACTACTGCCGGATTTGAATCAATTTGTGAAGCGATGTATCTGGGTAAACCTGTACTAATGGTTCCGGCACATATCGAACAGGACTGCAACGCATATGACGCAATGAAAGCAGGAGCAGGTATTATCAGTGATTCTTTCAATTTGAAACCCCTGCTTCGTTTTGCCGGTTCGTACTCTCCGAATCGTAATTTTGTTCGTTGGGTACGTAGTAGTGAACGTCGCATTATTATCGAACTGGAAAAACTAGCTGCATCACAATCAGCAGTAAATTCAATACCAACATTTACTAATTATTTACCGATATGAAATTGAATAAGACAGATTATGTGCTTGAACGTGCATCAGATGGCGGTTACTATGCCTGGTTGACTGTAAACATGCAATGCAATGCTTATGGAGAATCTCCTGAAGAGGCTGTACTGAATTTGCAGGAAACAATGAATGAAATGATTGATGAGATGTATATGGTGGAAGAGTTTATTTAATGAAGAACTAAAAATGAAGAATGAAGAATCAGCTGCGCTATGCTGCTTGAAAATTCTTCATTCTTCATTTTTAGTTCTTCATTTATTCAATGCTCAGTTCATCAATAATGTGGGAAGCTCCTGCATATTTATCGATGATAAATAAGATATAGCGGATATCTACACAGGCTGCGCGTTGCGATGAAGGGCGGAAAGCTATGTCACCGGTCAGACCTTCATAATTGCGGTCGAAAGCAGTTCCTACCAGTTGTCCTTTGCCATTGAATACAGGGCTACCGGAATTTCCTCCTGTGTTATCGGTATTGACGATAAAGCATACGGGCATTTCACCGTCTTTACCATAGCGTCCATAATCTTTGGCTTTATAGAGTTCCTTCAACTTCTGGGGGACTACAAATTCCCAATTTCCCGGATCTTCTTTCTCCATCACTCCTTTGAGGGTAGTATGTGCGTCATAAATTACTCCATCAGCGGGTTCGTATGATAGTACCTGCCCGTAAGTGAGCCGTAAGGTTGAATTTGCATCCGGATAGATCGGTGTTCCTTTTTCCTGTCTCATATCCATCATTCCTTTTACCCATACTTTATGAGCTGCGTCATAATTTTGATTGGCTTCTTTCATGGCAATTGCTGTTTTCAAAATTCCGTCCGTTATGGAATATTTGAATAATATCATCCAATCATGTCCAATCTTATACAAGCTTGGCTTTTTGATAAACTTATCAAAGTTTTTGGGATTACCAAAGATTGAATACTCGAAACAAGCATCTACAAAAGCATCAATGTTTCCTTTGAAACGTGAATTTATAATCTCGAAGATATTGATTCGTTGTTCCTCCGGAATATAGTTGGCATACGTTTGTAGCATAGCTTTGGCAACCATTCGTTCTACTTCCGGAAAGGGAACTGATGCGAAGTATTTTTCACCGGCTTGTTTCAGATTTTGAGTAGCAACTTTTATTTGTTCTTTGTCTTTCGACTTGAGAGCAGTGACCATCTCTGTAGTAGAGGGAAGACGCATAAAATCAAGTGCTGTGACAAGTGCTTCATTTAAGGCTTGCTGATGATACAGTGCATCACGGCGATGAGCTACGATAGAACGTATTTCGTCAAAGGCTTTCTGATAAGAATCATCGCCTTTTTCACGGCCACGAGCCAAAAGTTCTTCTTGTTGTTTACGTTTGGTATCCAACACTTTGAGACGTACCAATCCTTCGTTCATGCCAATCGCATTTTTCCAATAGTTGGCTGAAGATGCATACTTACTTGCGTAATGAATCCGTATGGCGGGATCTTTAAGCATCTGTTCCATTAAGACTTTTTGACGAGCTCCACGTACATGTTGGCGCATGAAGTTAGTGGTCTGCATTCTTTCTTCGACTTCATCGGAAATCATGTATCTCCAGTTACGTCCCGGGAATCCCATGACAAAGGTGAAATCACCTTCTTGTACTCCGGCAATACTGATTTTCAAATGTTTCTTTACCTGCAAAGGAACATTGTCTTTTGAATATGCTGCAGGTTTTCCATTTTTATCTGCGTAGATACGGAAGAGAGAAAAGTCTCCAGTATGCCGGGGCCACATCCAGTTATCGGTGTCAGCTCCAAATTTACCGATAGAAGAGGGAGGAGCACCTACCATGCGAATATCGCTATATACGGTTTTTATAAACATATAATATTTATTTCCTCCGTAAAAGGCTTTGAGTTCCAGTTTCGTAGCAGGGGTGACTTCTATGTTTTCGTCTTTGGCAAAGCGTTCTGCTACTTTATTCAGGTAGGCAGGCGACAGATAATTTGTTCCGTTCGGATCTTCATCCTTTTTCAGTTGATCATTTACATAGCTGGTCACGTCGAGGATACGATCTATGAAAGTAACGGTCAGGCCCGGTGTGGGAAGTTCCGCGTCACGGTTCATTGCCCAGAATCCTTCTGTCAGATAATCATGCTCTACGTTACTGTGCTGCTGAATGGCTCCATAACCGCAATGATGGTTAGTGAGTACCAGACCTTCGGAAGAAATGACTTCTCCGGTGCATCCACCACCGAAGTGTACGACGGCATCTTTCAGAGAAATGCTATTGGCATTATATACTTCCTCAATAGGAATCTCAAGTCCGAGTTCCCGCATGGCAACTGCATTTTGCGCTTTCAGGTCAGTTAGCACCCACATGCCTTCGTCGGCGTGGATGCTAAGAGTTGCCAGTGAAAAAATAGCAAATATGATTTGTTTTCTCATTTATTCTACGATAGTCATTTCATTAATCAGATGGCCACAGTTTCCTAGTTTTTCAAGGATGAATAGAACGTAGCGGATATCAAGATTGATACATCGTTGTAAGTTATTGTCGAAATTGATGTCGCCACTCAATGATTCCCAGTTTCCATCGAATGCGCAGCCGATCAGTTCTCCATTCTCGTTCAGTACAGGGCTACCGGAGTTGCCACCGGTAATATCATTGGTTGACAGGAAACAAACAGGCATATCGCCGTTGGGTAATGCATAACGACCGTAATCTTTCTTTTCGATTAATTCTTTCAATTTGGCCGGTACGACAAATTCACGGTCTTCAGGATTCTCTTTTTCAAGAATACCCTTTGTCGTTGTGTAATAGTTATAGTGTACCCCATCTTTTGGATCGTATGGTTTTACATTACCATAAGTCAGACGAATGGTGAAATTAGCGTCCGGATAAGAAGGGACAGGCAGTTTCATTTCCCCTAAACCGCGAATGTAGGTTTTGTGCAGCAAAGTAAGTTCTTTGTCGAGCTCTTTTAATTGACCGAGAAGATTGCTGTATTGATCATACTTCGATTGGGCGTATTGTAATGCAAGATCTTCATCAATCGCTTTTACTGTTGGCTTTTTAAGGAACTTCTCAAAGTTAGTCTGATTAGCAAAAATCGATTTATCGTACATGTCGTCTACAAACTTGTCGTAGTCTCCTTTATACTTCTGTTCAATCACTTTGTAGATAGCAGGTCGTTGGTCAGCCGGAATCATTTCGGCATAGAGAGGCAATAATACTTTGGCAACTTTACGGTCTACTTCGTGATCATAGTCTTTATTATGAATGTTTTTATAGCTTTCTTTCAGAGCCTCCAGACGAACTTTGATCAGAGAATCATTCTTTTCTTCCAATGCTTCCCGTGTTTTGGTCAACATTGTGCTTCCATATTCGATCGCACCGAAAAAGACTTCAGTCAGACAAGTCAGTTGATAATTAAGAGGAGCTGTCTGGGCAACCAGATCATCGATCTTTTTCACAACACCAGCATATTCGGCATTGTTTTGTGCTTTCGCAAATTCTGCAAATTTGGCTTCCTGTTCAGCTTTGGTACCTAAGACATTGTTGTCGATGATTGCTTTGTTCATTCCGATGGAATTTTTCCAGTAGTTGCTGGAACCTGCGTATTTGTTTGCATATTGAATACGGATTTTGTCGCTGGCGTTCATTACTTCTTTCAATACAGCCAGACGTGCGCCACGAATACGAATACGTGGCTCATTTGTTGATTCCATACGTTCTTTTACTTCAGATACGGTCAGATAACGGCTGGTTCTTCCGGGGAATCCCATAATCATTGCGTAGTCTCCTTCTTTCAAACCTTTGATGGAGATTGCCAGATGCTTTTTAGTTTTCAGAGGAGTATTGCTTGCATTGTATTCAGCTGGTTCCCCATTGGCATCTGCATAGATACGGAACATTGAGAAGTCCCCTGTATGGCGGGGCCACATCCAGTTATCGGTTTCGCCACCAAACTTACCAACAGAAGAAGGAGGGGCGGCAACCATACGTACATCCGGATATATCTTCTTGTAGAACAAGTAGAATTTATTTCCTGCGTAGAAAGGAAGGGCTTGTGGTACAATGCCTTTTTTGTCTTTCAGGTCACTTTTTTCATATAATTCTTTTGCCAGACTTTCGAGAAAACCACCGGTGAATGACTGAGATTCTGTAATCTCTTTTGCAGCGATTTTAGCATTCACAATATCTGTTATATCTTCGATACGTTCGATAAATGTGAATTTTAGTCCCGGAGTAGGAAGTTCCTGATCTCTGGAGGTTGCCCAGAACCCGTCTGTCAGATAATCGTGTTCCACGCTACTGTGCTGTTGGATAGAAGCATAGCCGCAATGGTGATTGGTCAGAATCAAGCCTTCCGGTGAGATGATTTCTCCGGTACATCCTCCTCCGAATATACCGACTGCATCTTTTAAAGAGACCCCATTGGGATTATATAAATCCTGAGCTTCCAGTTTCAATCCTTGTTTTTTCATCATATCGATGGAATGTTGCTGTTGCATTAGTTGCAATAACCACATACCTTCATCCGCTTTTGCGGAACATACAAGCAGCGCTGTCAGCGCTAATAAATAAAGTCTTAGTCTGTTCATTACTTTATGATAACAATTATAAATTATGATGTTAATATTCTATTTTTAAACTTCCGTCTTTCAAGGCTTTCATAATATTGGCAGGAGGCCGCTGGTTCATCAATTCATTTTTCATGAAGTCCATATATGGAGCTACGTGCTGAAAGTATTGATAATATCCTTTGCATAGATAGTTCAGACCGGGTTCTCCATCTGCTGTTCGGCTGAAACGGTTTTTCGGGCATTCTCCATTGCATGCAAATAGAAAATCGCATTCCTTGCATTGAGTCGGGAGCGATTGATATTTCATCGTTCCGAAATTATGCTGTCGTTCGCTGTGCATCATCTCCACCAGAGTCTGGCTGTAGATATTTCCTAATTTATATTCCGGGAATACAAAATGGTCACAAGAGTACACATCTCCGTTGAACTCCATGACTCCGGCATGTCCGCAATGTTTCGCCATCGTACATACACCCGGTTGTTCTCCCATCCAGTTTGCCAGTGTAGAGTCGAATATCTGTATGAAGTAATTGCCCACATCCTCTTTTACCCATTCATCAAAAATGGCACAGAGAAAGTTACCCCATTGCTCCGGGCTTACCGAAAAATCGGCTAATGCTCCTTCTTTATCTTCTGCCAGAGAGGCTAGATGACGTCCGTCCTGATGTGAAACGATACGTTCGACGATAGGAGCGAATTGAATATAATGGCAATCTATTTCCTTGAAGAAATTATAAAAGTCTAATGGATAGTCGGCGTTAAAGTCGTTCACAACCGCCATTGCATTCCATTCTACTCCATGTTTTTTCAAAAGATTGATGCCTTGCATTACTTTGACGAAAGAAGGCTTTCCCATCTTATTTTTACGATACTCATCATGAAACTCCTGTGGCCCGTCAATGGAAACCCCTACCAACCAGTTGTTTTCATGAAAGAACTCACACCACTCATCTGTGAGCATGGTTCCGTTAGTTTGAATACAGTTGTCAATAGTACGTCCACGGGCATATTTCTTTTGCAGTTCCATTGCCTTTTTATAAAAGGAGAGGGGACGCATCAGTGTTTCTCCACCGTGCCAGGTGAAAAGCACTTGCGGCATGGTTTGTGAGTTGATATACTCGTCGATGAACTTTTCCAGCAGTTCATCGCTCATTACATGTTTTGGATTTTCTTTGTATAGATTCGCCTTTTCCAAATAATAGCAGTATTCGCATGCGAGATTACATACGGCTCCTACGGGCTTTACCATGACATAAAGCGGTTTGGCAAAAGGTGCATAAGTTGTTGCTTTCATGACTGCAAATTTAGATAAACTAAATGAAAAAAATGATCTCCTACCTCTGTTTATAAGGATTATTAAAGAAAAGAGTCTTACAAGTTTTAAATATTGATAAAATGTTTCTTTTAAGTCCGAATCAGTTGTACCTTTGTACCCAGAATTTAATGAAACAATGAACGTGAATAAGATTTTGCCTTTTGTGCTTTTGCTACCCTTCTTGGCTTCGTGTACTAATAAGTATAAGATAGAAGGAACATCTTCAGTGAATGGTCTTGATGGAAAAATGTTATACCTGAAGACTATGAAGGATGGAGAATGGGCGAAACTGGATTCGGCTGAAGTAGTACATGGATCATTTTCAATGAAGGGAAAGATAGACTCTGTACAGATGACAACACTTTATATGGATGACGAGAGTGTTATGCCGGTTGTGTTGGAAAGCGGCAAGATTGTTATTACTATTAGCAATACTGATCTTAAAGCAGTCGGAACCCCTTTGAATACAGCGTTGTATGATTTTATTGCAAAGAAGAATGCAATGGAAGAAAGTATCGGTGAACTGGAAAGAAAAGAAACACGTATGGTAATGGATGGTGCTGACTTGGAAGAAGTTCACGAGCAGTTGCTTGCAGAAGGAGATTCGCTGATGAAAGCTATGAATCAATATGTTAAGACTTTCATTTCAGATAATTATGAAAACGTATTAGGTCCCAATGTGTTTATAATGCTTTGTAGTTCTTTGCCATATCCTATAATGACTCCGCAAATAGACGATATCATAAAGGATGCTCCCTATTCTTTTAAGAGTAATAAGATGGTGAGAGAGTTTCTGACGAAGGCTAAAGAAAACATGCAGTTGATAGAGGAACATCAACGAATGCAACAAAATGTAGGTTCAAAGAAATAATTCTTGAGTTTTTTGCGTATTTTTGCATAAAACTCAAGATAAGATGAAAACGCTCTTTTCTATTCGTATTGCTTTTTTCTTTTTTATATCTATTCTGGCAGTTTCCTGTCATAGAGATTCGGATGTACTTAAAATGACTTTCTCAAAAGTGGAAAAGTGCATGGATCTCTGTCCGGACACTGCTCTAAACATCTTGAAAGGTATTCCTGATCCTGAAAAATTGCGGGGTGAGTCACAAGCTACTTATGCTCTTTTGATGACGCAGGCAATGGATAAGAACTATATGAAATTCAGTTCGGATTCGTTGATTACTATAGCTTTGAATTATTATACCATAACTCAGAATAAACCTATAATGTATGCAAAGACTCTATTTTATCATGGAAGAGTCATGCTGGAATTGGATAAGGAGGAGGAAGCTTTAAAGTCTT
>ENA-UEQB01001101-UEQB01001101.1-human-gut-metagenome-genome-assembly--contig:-NODE-1101-length-23946-cov-8.817504_pt1 | contig 23946 bp, 18 predicted proteins | sample MGYA00242901_ERZ507918 | MGnify/ENA primary metagenome ERZ507918 (study PRJEB26167, sample SAMN06115405) | human gut metagenome | host: Homo sapiens | place: China:Sichuan | collected 2016-04-06... | reverse complement strand
AGTTGATATTTAATATTAAAAAAGATGGCTTTAGAAATTACAGACAGCAATTATCAGGAACTCCTGGCAGAAGGTAAACCTGTAGTTATGGATTTTTGGGCACCGTGGTGCGGACCTTGTAAAATGGTAGGCCCTATCATCGATGAACTGGCAACCGAGTATGAAGGCAAAGTTATCATCGGTAAGTGCGACGTAGATGAGAATGGCGATGTAGCTGCCGAGTATGGCATCCGCAATATTCCTACTGTGCTATTCTGCAAAGACGGAAAACTGGTAGACAAGCAAGTCGGTTCTGCTGCGAAGTCAGTATTTGCCGGCAAGATAGATGCGTTGTTATAATCAGGGCTGAGAACCTTGTGACACATAAACCCTTTAAATTATATAGATATGGGAATGGAAGACGATTTTTTGCTGAATGATGCCGATGACGAAAAGACCATCGAGTACATCAAGAATTATTTGCCGCAGGAGTTGAAGGAGAAGTTCTCCGACGACGAATTCTATTATTTCCTCGATTTGATTGACGAGTATTATTCTGAAAGCGGCATTCTGGATGTAGAGCCGGATGAAGAAGGATGTGTCGAAGTGGATCTGGGGCAAATCGTGGATTACATCATCAAGGAAGCCCACAAAGACGAGATGGGTGACTATGATCCGGAAGAAATCCTGTTCGTGGTTCAAGGTGAACTGGAATATACGGAGTCATTGGATGATGATGAAGAATAGAAAGGTTCAGTTAAGTAAAAAAGGAGTCCGGACAGTTTGTTCGGACTTTTTTTGTGGAATTATTCCACACTTGTAGAGCAGATTCTACACTCTTCATTATTCTTGTTAAGCCATTTAATGCGTTGGCTATGAATAATAAAGGTGCAACCATCGAACTTTGGCACGCCAGTTGTGTTTTTTATTTATAGGGTTTTTAACATTAACATAAACAGAGAGCTTATGAAATCGTTTTTAAAGAAGAGAGAAATCAGAATAACGAGAAGGCAGGCAGTGATTGCCGCAATAGCTGTAGTGGTGTTGGTAGCAATTTATTGGTTTGTTACCCACCGACCGGCACCTGCACCGGATCTTCCGGTGGTAGCTGTGGAACCGGTGATACAGGATGACGTGGAAATCTATGGTGAATATGTAGGACGTGTCCGTGCCCAGCAATTTGTAGAAGTCCGTGCCCGTGTAGAAGGGTATCTGGAAAATATGCTTTTTGAAGAGGGTACTTATGTGACGAAGAATCAGGTATTGTTTGTTATCAACCGCGACCAGTATGCCGCGAAGGCAGACAAGGCGCGTGCGCAACTAAAAAAGGATGAGGCACAGGTACGCAAGGCACAGAACGACCTGGAGCGTATCCGTCCTTTGTATGAACAGAATGCTGCCAGTAGGTTGGATTTGGATAATGCAGTGGCTGCCTATGAAACGGCTGAAGCAAGTGTTGCTATGAGTCAGGCTGATCTGGATCAGGCAGAGTTGGAATTAGGATATACCATTGTTCGCTCACCGCTTGCAGGGCATATCAGTGAACGATATGTAGACCTTGGTACGCTGGTGGGGACGGGTGGTAAGTCTTTGCTTGCTACCATTGTGAAGAGTGATACAGTACTGGTAGATTTCAGTATGACAGCATTGGATTACCTGAAAACCAAAGAACGTAATGTGAATCTGGGACAAAAGGATTCTACCCGTTCCTGGCAGCCCAATATTTCTATAACACTGGCAGATAACACTGTTTATCCCTTCAAAGGTTTGGTTGACTTTGCTGAACCGCAGGTTGACCCACGTACCGGTACATTCTCTGTTCGTGCTGAAATGCCCAATCCAAAACATGTATTACTTCCGGGACAATTCACTAAAGTGAAGCTCTTGCTGGATGTACGGGAGAATGCAACAGTAGTTCCCCTGAAATCCGTTATCATCGAGAAAGGTGGTGCTTACGTGTTTGTAATGCGCCGTGATTCCACTGTAGAACGTCGTTTTATAGAGTTAGGTCCTGAATTCCAGAACCAGGTAGTAGTGGAGAGAGGTCTGGTGCCGGGTGAGACAATAGTGGTGGAAGGATACCACAAACTAAGCCCGGGTGTAAAAGTTAAGGTTAATAATGCCCTGTTGAAGAAAGAAGAAGGGGAAGAAGTTGACGAGAGAAGAAGGGAACAAGGTGACAAGGAGCCTTCGGTATAATAGTTAAATCAGGATTGCGTAAATATAGCGTAGCCCTTGTCCCCTTGTCAACTAACCTCCTTGTCAACTAAATTATCATAAAAAAACAGACGCATATGAAAGTAAGTTTCTTTATAGACAGACCGGTATTCTCGGCTGTCATCTCCATACTGATTGTCATTGTGGGTATCATCGGATTGACGATGCTCCCCATTGACCAATATCCACAGATTACGCCACCGGTGGTGAAGATTAGTGCTTCGTATCCCGGTGCCAGTGCACTGACAGTATCACAGGCGGTAGCTACACCTATCGAACAAGAATTGAATGGAACACCGGGAATGCTCTACATGGAGTCCAACAGTTCCAATTCCGGTGGCTTTTCCGCTACAGTGACATTTGATATTTCCGCTGACCCTGATTTGGCGGCAGTAGAAATACAGAACCGTTTGAAACTGGCGGAGTCCCGTCTTCCGGCAGAAGTGGTACAGAACGGTATATCCGTAGAAAAACAGGCAGCCAGCCAGTTAATGACTATCTGTCTGATGTCTTCCGACCCGAAGTTCGATGAAATCTATTTGAGTAACTTCGCTACACTGAACGTACTCGATTTGCTTCGTCGTATTCCGGGTGTAGGGCGTGTCTCCAATATTGGTAGCCGCTACTATGCCATGCAGATTTGGGTGCAACCGGACAAATTGGCAAACTTCGGACTGACCGTAGCCGATTTGCAGAATGCTCTGAAAGATCAGAACCGTGAGTCTGCAGCCGGTGTGCTGGGGCAACAACCTGTACAAGGATTGGATATTACCATTCCTATTACGACTCAGGGACGTCTTTCTACTGTAGGGCAGTTTGAAGAAATCGTAGTTCGTGCAAATGCGGATGGTTCCATTGTTCGTTTGCGCGACGTGGCACGCATCTCGCTGGAGGCATCTTCATACAATACGGAGAGTAGTATCAACGGTGAAAATGCAGCGGTGTTAGGCATTTATATGCTTCCGGGTGCCAATGCTATGGAAGTGGCAGAGAATGTGAAGAAGGCAATGAATGAAATCAGTAATAATTTTCCCGACGGATTGAGTTACGAGATTCCATTTGATATGACGACATATATTTCAGAGTCTATTCACGAAGTATATAAGACTTTGTTTGAAGCTTTGATATTGGTAATTATCGTGGTGTTCCTGTCACTGCAAAGCTGGCGTGCTACACTTATTCCGATTGTGGCAGTACCTATTTCCCTGATTGGTACGTTCGGCTTCATGCTTATATTCGGTTTTTCGCTCAATATACTTACATTGCTTGGATTGGTACTTGCCATTGGTATTGTGGTGGACGATGCTATTGTGGTAGTGGAAAACGTAGAACGCATTATGCACGAAGAGAAACTGCCACCTTACGAGGCTACGAAAAAAGCGATGGAAGGATTGACGGGAGCGATTATTGCTACGTCTCTGGTATTGGCGGCTGTGTTTGTACCGGTTAGTTTCCTTGGTGGTATCACAGGGCAGCTTTATCGTCAATTCACGGTGACAATTGTGGTTTCCGTATTACTTTCTACGGTGGTTGCATTGACTTTGAGTCCGGTAATGTGTTCGTTGATATTGAAACCGGAATCGCATAAGCGAAAGAATATCGTATTCCGTTATATCAACTATGCACTGAATATGGGCAACCGTAAATATGTTCGCCAGATTTCACGTGTGATAGGAAATCCTCGCAGAGTATTGGCTGCATTTGGTGTGGTACTGATAGCTATCTTACTGATAAATCGTTTGATACCGACCAGTTTCTTACCTGTGGAAGATCAGGGTTACTTCAAAGTGGAACTGGAACTGCCCGAAGGCGCTACACTGGAGCGTACACGTACTGTGTCGGAGCGTGCAGTAGAGTACCTGATGTTGAATCCGGCTGTAGAGTATGTGCAGAGCGTGGTGGGTAGCAGCCCTCGTGTAGGTAGCAGCCAGGCACGTAGTGAACTGACGGTTATTATGAAGCCGTGGGGGGCACGTGACGGACAAACCATTGATGAGGTGATGGCACAAGTGAAAAAGGATTTGCAGGAATATCCTGAATGTAAAGTATATCTTTCCACGCCACCGGTCATCCCGGGATTGGGAAGCTCGGGTGGTTTTGAAATGCAGCTTGAGGCACGTGGAGATGCCACATTCGATAATCTGGTGCAAGCTACGGATACATTGATGTATTATGCATCACAGCGTAAGGAGTTATCCGGACTGTCATCATCTTTACAGGCGGATATTCCGCAACTCTATTTCGACGTGGATCGTGATAAGGTAAAACTGGCGGGAGTGCCGTTGGCGGATGTCTTTTCAACCATGAAGGCTTATACAGGTTCGGTATATGTGAACGACTTCAATATGTTCAATCGTATTTATCGTGTATATATTCAGGCTGAAGCACCTTATCGGGAACACAAAGAAAATATCAACCTGTTTTTTGTGCGTGGGGCGGATAATGTAATGATACCGTTGACTTCTCTCGGAACAACTTCCTATACAACTGGACCGGGTAGCATCAAGCGCTTCAATATGTTCAACAGTGCCGTAATTCGTGGTGGAGCGGCGGATGGTTACAGTTCCGGTCAGGCCATGGAAATCATTGAGCAGATAGCTCGCGAACACTTGCCGGAAAATATAGGTGTAGAATGGAGTGGACTTTCTTATCAGGAGAAACAGGCCGGAGGACAGACAGCAATGGTATTGGCATTGGTATTCCTATTCGTATTCCTCTTCCTGGCAGCGCTTTACGAAAGTTGGACAGTGCCCATTGCGGTGTTACTTTCATTGCCCATCGCTGCGCTGGGAGCCTACCTCGGAGTGTGGCTGTGTGGATTGGAGAACGACGTCTATTTCCAGATCGGATTGGTAATGCTGGTCGGCCTGGCGGCAAAGAATGCAATTTTGATTGTAGAATTTGCTAAAGAACAAGTAGATCGTGGAGCGAATGTGGTTAAGGCGGCTTTACATGCATCGCAGCTGCGCTTCCGTCCTATCCTGATGACGTCATTGGCATTTATTCTCGGTATGTTGCCGATGGTTATTGCCAGCGGACCGGGCTCGGCAAGCCGTCAGGCTATTGGTACCGGTGTATTCTTTGGAATGATTTTAGCTGTGACGATAGGTATTCTTTTGGTACCGTTCTTCTTTGTACTGATTTATAAGGCGAAGGCAAAAGCGAAGAGTACGAATATTAAGAAAGTTACGAAGCGATTTAAACGATAAGTTATGAAAAGAAAATATACAATATATTACATGATGGCGTTGGTGTTATTGTTCAGTTCCTGCCAGTTGGGTAAACATAATGTACGTCCGGAACTGAATCTGCCGCAACAGCTTGACTCAACGGAACAGGACACGCTCTCTCTTGCTGACCGGCAATGGTGGGAACTCTACACCGATACTACGTTGCAAGCGCTCATAGAGCGGACGCTCGAATATAATAAGGATATGAAGATAGCTGCCGCACGGGTGAAGGAACTGGCAGCAATGAAGCGCATCGATTTTGCTAATCTTTTCCCACAAGTCAGTGGAAAGCTGTATGCGGACAAGGAAGCGGAAAACTATGGCGGAGACAATTATGATTCAGACCGGAGCTATGAAGCTAAGGCAATCGTTTCATGGGAAGTGGATCTTTGGGGAAACTTACGTTGGGCGAAAGATAAGAGTATGGCGGATTTCTTAGGTTCGATAGAGGCGCAGCGGGCACTGAAAATGAGCTTGGTGGCAGAAGTGGCCCAGGCATACTTTGAACTGGTAGCTTTGGATAATGAACTGGCTATTGTCCGTCAGACACTGAATGCCCGTAAAGAAGGTGTGCGGTTGGCAAAGCTTCGTTTTGAAGGCGGACTCACTTCCGAAACCTCTTATCAGCAGGCGCAGGTGGAATTTGCACGTACTGCAACATTGGTACCGGATCTGGAGCGAAAGATTTCCATTAAAGAAAATGACATTGCTTTCCTGGCAGGTGAATATCCACGGAAGATAGAACGCTCGGTGCTACCCGAAGAGGTTAAATTGCCGGAAAATCTTCCTGTAGGACTTCCTTCCACATTGCTGGAACGCCGTCCGGATGTACGTCAGGCGGAACAGAAATTGATTGCGGCAAATGCGACAGTAGGCCTTGCGTATACCAATATGTTTCCCCGTTTGGCTCTGACAGCACATTATGGTTTGGAGAGTGCTGAATTCTCGGATTTCCTGAAATCACCTTATCATTTCCTGAGTGGTTCCCTGTTGACGCCGTTATTTGCGATGGGTAAGAACCGGGCGATGCTGAAGGCCAAGAAAGCAGCGTACGAACAGGAGGTTTACTCTTACGAGAAATCAGTGCTGACGGCTTTCAAGGATGCGCGGAATGCGATTGTAGATTTCAATAAAATAAAAGATATCTATGAGTCACGCCTGCAACTGGAACAAGCAGCACAAACAAATGTGGAGTTGGCTCAGTTACAGTATATTAATGGCGTAATCGGATATCTGGACGTGCTGGATGCACAACGTGGATATTTCGATGCACAGATTGGATTGAGCAATGCGATACGGGATAAGCAGATAACACTGGTGCGGTTATATAAGGCACTCGGTGGGGGATGGCAGTAGGAGGGTTAAACCTCCGGTGTATTCAGGAAGAAGAATACAGACATCCCGATAAGAATGATTCCCAGTACGCCATAGAATAACCGGGCACGTTTTCTTCCTACACTCTTTACGGCGAACTGTGTGTTGCGGGCAGTGAAAAACCACTCCCAGTCAAACACAGCCGCCAGTAATGAGATGATGCCGGCCACTACGAATATACCTTGTACGATGTATTGGCTCATAAGATATTAATCCAGATTTTCCATTGTCAACTTGCGCGAACCGTCTTCCAGTTCCTCAATAGTCACTTTAATTGTGTTGCCAGGCAACAGTTCTTCCACTAGTTCCGGCCATTCAATGAAACAGAGTGCACCACTGTAGAAGTAATCTTCGTATCCCATATCATATACTTCTTCCAGCTTCTTGATCCGATAGAAGTCGAAATGGTAGATCAATTCTCCTGCTATGTCCGAACGATATTCATTGATAACGGCAAAGGTGGGTGATGTAACGACGTCTTCAACGCCCAACTCCTGGCAAAGTGCCTTGATGAAAGTAGTTTTACCGGCTCCCATTTTTCCATAGAGAGCGAAAACAGTATTGTCCCCCATAGCAGCGATAAATTCGCGGGCGGCTTCATTGATGTGCTCCAGAGATTGAATTTTAATTTCCATACTATATTTAATTATGATTTTACTTTCAGTTTCGTCCACTAAGTGTGATAAGTGGGATAATCATCTCTTCCATCGAAATGCCTCCATGTTGGAAGGTATCGGTGTAGTAGCTGACGTAATGGTTGTAATTATTGGGATAGGCAAAGAAATCCCGACCTGTGGCGAAGATATAGCGTGTACTCACGTTGGGTGAGGGGAGGTGTATCTCAGAAGGGCGGGTGATTTCAAACACCTGTTTGGGATTGTATGCCATATTGCGTGACAGTTTATAGCGCAGGTTGGCATTAATTTCTTTACTGTTGCTTTGCACCTTTACCGGGTTGTCTACGCGAATGCTGCCGTGATCGGTGGTGATGATAACCCGATACTGACGGCTGGCAAGTGCTTTCAGCAAGTCGCTCAGCGGTGAATGGCGAAACCAGGAAAGGGTGATACTACGGTAGGCTGCCTCGGTAGAGGCGAGTTCACGTATCATTTTGCTTTCCGTTCGGCTGTGACTCAACATGTCGATGAAATTGAATACGGCAACATTGAGGTCATTCTGCGCTAAGGCGGGAAGTTGTGCCAGCAGACGTTCTGCACTGGAAGCATCGTTTATTTTATGGTAAGAGAAAGTATCACTGCGGCGATAGCGTTCTATAATGGTACGTATCAGTGGAGCTTCATTCAAATTTTTGTTTTCCTCTTCGTCCTCATCTATCCATAATTCGGGAAAAAGCTTAGCTATCTGGTCAGGCATCAGCCCGGAAAAGATGGCATTGCGGGCGTATTGTGTGGCAGTGGGCAGAATGCTGAAATAGAGTTGCTCTTCAATGTTGAATAAACCGGATAATTCATTGGCAAGAACGCGCCATTGGTCGTACCGGAAATTATCAAGTACAATAAAGAAAATCTTTTCACCTTTGTCCAGCAGAGGGAAAAGGATGCGTTTGAAAAGGTCCGGGCTCATCAGAGGGCGGTCGGTGTTTTCCGAAGAGGGTTTGCGTGTGTTAGTTGCCCCTTTTTCGTCCGATACCCAGTTGGCATAGTTCTTCTTTATGAATTTGGCAAAGGCAGAATTAGCTTCTGCTTTCTGCATGGCAAGCATCTCGCTCATAGGGCTGTCTGTAGCTTCCAATTCCAGTTCCCAGTATACCAGGCGGCGATACAATTCCATCCAGTCGGTTGCCGTCAGTGAGTCATTGATTTGCATGCCTATCTTACCAAAATTTTGTTGATAAGCGGTTTGTGCAGCTTCGCTGACTATATCCCGACGATGCAGATTCTTCTTTAGCGACAACAATATTTGGTTAGGATTGACGGGTTTGATCAGGTAATCCGCAATCTTTTGTCCGATAGCCATGTCCATGATGTTCTCTTCTTCACTCTTGGTGATCATGATAACAGGGACGGTGGGGCAGATTTCTTTTATTAATGCCAGAGTTTGCAGACCACTCAGTCCGGGCATGTTTTCGTCCAGAAAGATTAGGTCGTAGGTTGTAGCGCGGCAGCGGTCGAGTGCATCCTGTCCGTTGGTTACGGTATCTACTTCGTAGCCTTTGCCTTCCAGAAACAGGATGTGCGGTCGCAACAAACTGATTTCATCGTCCACCCAAAGTAATCTATCTCTCTTCATATTTGTTAGCTATTTCAGTCCCCAAAGATAACACCATTTTCCGGGTCGTCCTCTTCCGTAGGCAGATTTTCTTCTCTCTGTCGTTCTTCTTCCTCTGTCGGCAGGTTCAGCAGAGGTTCATCCAGTGTATAGCCTTTTAGTTCCGGTTCCGGTATGGAAGAGAAGTGTGTACGGTAGAAGGCATCATAATCATCGAAACTATATTGTTTGATTAATTGCGCATAGTTGGCCTCCGAGATGAGTATGGCACGCATACCACTGAGCCGTGCCGCCATTTCGGGATTTGCATAAAGTCGACGGAAATACTGCTGTGTTTCATCGTAATTGTTGAACGGACGAATTTGCAACATACCGATACCCCGTTCGTGAGCAAATGCAAGGTCGAAGTTCTTAACCAGGAAAGTGGAGAAATTATAGCGTGCCACTTCAAACAGAAGCATATTCTCGTTTACTTTTCCTTCTTCATAAGCAAGGATAAAGAGGAACGGTACGTTGCGCTCTGTGCTGAAAGCACTGTCCGGTGGGAGAATAGCGGTACTGCTCGAACTGTCGCCCAACAAGTTGCCTGCCTCGGCCAGTTCGGCACTCCGTCGTTGCCAGATAGAACCGAATGTATGGCTGTCACGGGCCAGCAGACGTCCTTCCTGTACGCCTTTCAGTATATGGGCGGCCAGATCGGTGATTTCGTTCTGCGGATATTGCTGTACAAGTTCTTTCAGAGTGGCGAGGAACCTTTCTGTTTCTCCTCCCTGCAGTCGGGTGACGGCTTCGAGGAACATAAACTTCGGGCGATGTTGCCCTAATGGATATATTTCGGAAGAAAGATGTTCGGCAGCCCGCACAGTGGCTGTGTCGCCCATCTGGAAATGCTCATAAGCACGGACATAGAGTGAATCTTCACGTTGTTTACCATGTACGGCATTCTCTGCGAAATCCGGGTCAGCCAGTGTCTTGGCATAACGGCTTTCGGGGAATCGGGCGATAAGTTCGGCTTTATATTTTTCAGCGGAACTACCTTTTTTCTCATAATATTCTATAGCCAATTCCGTCAGGAATAACTGATAATAGGCTTCATCAGCTTGCGCGAAGTCCGGGAACTGCCGTATGAGCCTTTCGAACATGGCTTCTGCCCGTTGGAAATCGTGCATACGATCCTTGAAAACCATTCCGGCACCGTATAAAGCTTCCGATAGCAATGCGTTGGATGCCTGCATGGCCTCTTCTGTCAATGGGATCTGTGCCAGATAGTATTCCGGACGATGCGTATCATTGGCGATACTGTCGGTAGTTCCCTTTTTAGGATCTTTTTCTGGGGAGACAGAGCTTTCTGTTGCTTCATTTTCCTGACTGTTCGGGATGCTGTCTTTGGGGGCAATATCTTCCGATTCACTGTAATCTATTTCTTCAAAATCGTCCAGTGCAACCACAGTTTTGTTTTTCCTCCGCCAGTTGTCTTCCAGTTTTCTACGTCCCCACAAACGTTGGAACTCTGCTTTTCCCTGCTCTACTAATTGCGGATTATAGAAATACCAATCCTGCTTTCCACCTATTGCCGGCTGGGTGGTTTGTGGAGTAGTGGTATTCCCTTGCCCTGGTTTGCTGATAATCGAAGTTGCAGGTAACTGACTTTCTGCTTCTTCCCGCATCTGCAGGCGGTTTGTTTCCCGCTCTGCTTCTTCGGCCGCCTTGCGTTCTGCTTCCTCCCGGGCGATGACCTGTGCAATGATGTTTTCTATGACGGCCATTCGTTCCGCCTCCGGCATCCCGGCAAGGTGCTGCAAACTATCCTGCAACTGTATGGTATTGGTATGAGGTACCAGTTCGTCCAATATTTCCGAACGGGTGGTAATATCGGCATATTCCCGGTGTGTCTTATCTATCAATCCTATTGCCTCTGCATATGCTTTCTGCGCTTCAGCATAGCGTGCCTGCTGCCAGTACAAGTTTCCTAATGTCAGTTGAAGAATTCCTTTCTCCACACCATTACGGGTGCTCTTTTCTATTCCTTTGTGATATGCGGAAAGAGCCTGCGCCGTGTCTTTCCCGGCCAGGTAAACATTACCCAATGCATAGTAAATCTGATCCAGATACTCTTCGTTTTTCTCGTCTTTGCTCAGCCGCAGTAGCTTCCCTGTTATCTTACGGCTATTGGCGGTGGGTATCACTTCCGTCTGGCGGATACGGGCACTCAATGCCAGTTCGTACGGAGGGTTGAGACGAATTACTTTGCTGTATGATTGATAAGCTTGTTCCGGTTGTTGCAATAGCTGGTAAGTCTGTCCCAGGAGATAATAGCATCGCGCTTTTTGCTGTTTGTTCTTCTCGTTTTTGGCTGTCTTTTCAAGATGGGGGATGGCTTCTTTGTATCGCTGACTGCCCAACAGGTAGTTTCCTGTTGCCGAAGCATAAGGGACTGCCAGTGATAGTGGTAGACTATCGTTATTTACCCGGTTCAGAGCATCTTCAGCATCGTATTGCCAACCCAGTGCTGAGTAGCAGCGGGATAGCCAGATCAGAGCTTCGGAAGTGATATTCGTCTGTCCGTCATAGAGGCGCACGATATAAGAAAAGGTTGAGGCAGCTTCCGGGAAATCTCCTTTCTGATATTGTGCTTTTCCCAATAGCAGCCATGCACGGTGTATGAAAGGATTGAACTCCCGACGTGCCAGCCATTTTTTGTATTCGTCCGTGTATGCCCGTCCTGGTTTACGTATGGGGCGTCGCTTGATAGAATGCTGACGAATAGCTTTTTGCGCTTTTTCAATGGCTCGCTCATAGTCGGAAGTACCGATACCTGTAGTTTCTTTATTGCCGATGGGATAGAGGGGGAGCATTTCCATGTAGTTATCCTTATTCCCTTGTTGCTGTGCCTGCAATCCGGCTTTATAAGCTTCGTTTCCGTTGAAGTAGACGTTGTAACGGGTGGTTAGAGCATGATAGAAGCGTGTGCCGGCTGTATTCTTTCGGGTAGAACATCCGGCAACGAGCATCAAAGTGACTAAGATGCCAGTGAGGAGGATTGCTTTGCGTTTCAACTATGCCAGTAAGTTTTACGGGTTCTGCGTTTTCTGCCGTAAAGATAAATAAAAACTCTTTCCCAGCTTACATACTACGTATATAATGATGGAAAAGAAGATGATAGCTGCGCCGGAAGGAACGTTGAGATAGTAGGATATCATTAATCCGCCCAGGCAACTGAGATAACCGATGCCGATGGATAGCCAGATAATGCGGTGGAAACGATGCGTAAACAAATTCGCAGTCATTTGTGGGATGGTGAGCAGGGAAATAACCAGCACAATGCCTACCATGCGCAGACATGCCACAATGGTCAGTGCAATGAACATCATCAGTACATATTCGAATATTTGTACGGGAATACCTTGTGAACGTGCAAATTCCCGGTCGAAAGCAACGTAAATAATCGGACGCAGGTATAGGATAAAGAAAATAGCCAGTATCACTGCAAGTCCTGCCAGCAAGGCGATGTCTCCGAATGTAATCGTCAGTATATTACCGAACAGATAAGCGGACAAATCAGGTGCGAACCCGGGTGAAAGGAAAGTGAACATGATACCCAATGCCATCCCCAGCGTCCAGAATACCGCGATAGCTGAGTCCTCACGCATATCATTGCGTTTGCTAAGCCATTCCACGCCAAAAGCCGACAGTACCGCAAACACTCCGGCTGCCAGAATAGGAGAGACTCCTGTATATAATCCCAGACCAATTCCTCCGAAAGAAGCATGTGTCAGTCCGCCACTAATGAACACCAGTCGCCTCGTTACGATATACGTACCGATAAGTCCGCAAACAATGCTTGCCAGCAAACTGCCGATGAGGGCATGTTGAAAGAAGGTGTATTGTAGTAGATCCACTTTAAAATCTCCTCTCTCCTATAATCAGGAATATTTCATCTTTGATATTGTTTGGCAGAGCTATTCCACGCAGTTGCAAACTGCGTACCCATCCGGCAACGTCGATGTCCTGCATCGTATAGAATACGTCCCTGAATTCATCTTCCTGTTCAGGAGTGTAATCTTCGGGGGCAATGCCGATGTACTTGTCCAGTTCTTCATCATCGTAGTACTCTATCTTTTTGCTGACAGCAGCTAACAGACTGTCCCGTTCGCATATTTCGTGCTGTCCGCAGCATTCTGCGTCGGCCTCTTTCACTTCAGGCATGGCATCCAGTTCTCCGCGCTCTATTTTCTTTTGCAAGCGTTGGTTACGGATGTATCCTGCCAAAAGGGCGATACAGACAAGTGCAATAAGACTTATAATTAATATCCACATAGCTTATTCCTCTATTTCAATCCCAAATCCTACTTGTTTCAAATCTTCCCAGTATCCCGGATAAGACTTGGACACCACTTGCGGATCGGCAATCCGTATGGATGGCGTCCGAAGGATGGCGGGTGCAAATGCCATTGCCATCCGGTGGTCTTCATAAGTCGCAATAACGGGATGGGAGGCCGGTTCGCAGCGTTCACCGTTCCAGATTAATATACTGTCCTGTTCCGATTTTACCACATATCCCAGTTTATTCAATTCTGTAATAAGCGCCTGAATGCGGTCGGTTTCCTTTATCTTCAAGCTCTGCAATCCGGTAAATCGGAAAGGTATGTTCATTAAACAACAAGTCACAACGAAAGTTTGTGCTAAGTCGGGTATATCCACTAAATCTTCCTTTAAACAGGTAACGGGAGTTCCCATCTTAGTCAGTACCACTCCTTGGTCGGTATATGTGGTGTGTACACCGAGTTTGGCAAATATTTCAGCTCCCCGGCTGTCGCCCTGATAGCTGTGTGGGAGAAGTCCGGGTAATTTTATTTCCGTTTTTGTAGATTCCTTTTTTTCATTATCCTGAATTAAGGCAACCATCTGATACCAGTAAGAAGCACCGCTCCAGTCACTTTCTACTGTGAAAGGTATGTCTCTGTACTTTCCCGGACGGACGGTGATACTACTTTCAGAACTCCAGGCAGCGTCTGCACCGAATTCTTTCATTAGTTGCAGTGTTAGATTAATGTAAGGGCGGGAAATGATTTCTCCTGTAAGATTCAACCTCAATCCGTTTTTCAGGATGGGACCGATCATCAGTAAAGCAGATATATATTGTGAACTGACATTTCCGGCAAGGCTGATTTCTTCGCCTGTTAATTCTGTACCTGTGATGCGTAAAGGAGGAAAGCCTTCTTTTCCGGCATACTCTATCTGTGCACCCAGTTCACGTAAGGCATCCACCAGAATACGTATGGGGCGTTGTTGCATCCGTTCGGTACCGGTAATGATGCGTGTACCCGGTGTTACACTGAGGTAAGCCGTGAGAAAACGCATGGCGGTTCCGGCGGCAAGAATGTCGATATGTCCGGGATTCCCGTCCAGTGCTTTTATCATGACACGGGTGTCATCGCAATCGCTCAAATTGCTTGGCGCGATATGCCCTTGGGCTAAAGCGTGTAATATCAAAGCCCGGTTACTGATACTTTTGGAAGCCGGGAGCTGGATAGTGGTATGCAAAGTGGCTGGTGCCGAAAGTTTATAGCGCATAGTTGTATTCCTTCTTAAACGTAATAGCTGGTTTACAGGCTACAAAAGTACGATAAATATCTGAATAAAGAAACTTGAGTTACATGACTTCTATCCGAACTGTGCACAGATTTGTTTCGTATCTGCTCTGTGTCTGCTCCGTACTTACTCCGTATATAATAGAGGTATCACTGACCGAATAGGCTACGGAGTAGTTACGGAGATGACACGGAGATAGTATGGAGATGGCACGGAGAGCATACGGAGCTGGCATGGAGCCGTTCTGAAACGAATTCCGCCAACGGGTTATTTAAGAGGTGCGTAGAACGCAAGTAATATATGTATACGAATATCTTTTTTGCGTAAGGAAGCTTACTCTCAGATTATCAAAATCTTACAAAATATTAATTCCCAGTCGACAAGAAGTTAAGAGTTTGTCGACAAACTCCCAACTTCTTGTTGACAAACTCTTAACTTCCTGTAAATGGAAAAATAGTATTTTTTTCGGTTTCCTTACAGTCTCAGGATTACAAATCCGATTGAACGGCGGTTATAACACAAATTCCTGATAGTTCTCTTTGTTTATTACTTTGAAAGACGCTTCCGGATAAGCTGTTGCGAAACTGGTAGGGACGTTCGGTTTTTTGTCTCCCCACTTGAATTCAAAAGCGGATAAACCTTCGGGTGATTCTTCTATTAGATCAATTTCTTGATTGTCGTATGTTCGCCAGAAATAGAATTCTTTGGCTCGGTTACGATTATAAGATTGCTTCATTCGTTCGCTGATTAAATAGTTTTCCCATAGTGCGCCCACATCTTGGCGTACAGATAGAGGGGTGAAATTTCCGATGATTGCATTGCGAATACCGTTATCGTAAAAGTACCATTTTCCGGCTTTCACTACCTCTTTACGGAGATTGCGTGAATAGGCTTCCAAACGATACACCACGAATACTTTGGATAATAAGTCAAGATATTTTTTAACAGTATTTTTGCTCATTCCCAATTGCTTACCTAATTCGTCATAAGATACTTCACTGCCCATTTGGAATGCAATTAGACGCAGTAGTTCCTTCATCTTACTGGAATTTTTCAAACCGTCGATTGCTAAAATGTCTTTCAATAGATAAGCTCCTACAATATCTCGTAGATAATCAGTTTTCCGCTCGAAGCTTTCTAGCATCACTACTTCAGGATAAGAACCATAGATAAGTCTAGATTCTAAGTGCTGTCTTGTTTCCAAAGCATTTTCTATTTGTGAAATCTCTTTTTGTGAGAATGGAGTCAGATGGAATTGGGTAGATCTGCCTACCAAAGGCTCACCGGCTTTGTTGAGTAGGTCGAAAGAGGAAGAACCGCTTGCAATGACTTTGATGCCTTCCACTTCGTCCACTATTAATTTAAGTTTGGAACCGATTTCCGGGATGTTTTGTGCTTCATCAATAGCTAGCAAATCTATCCCTTCTAATAAATGCCTGTAGTTGGAAATACTCCGTTCATTTAATAGGGCAATCGTATCGTAATCCTCTCCGTTAAGTAACATGGACTGACCTTTAAACTCTTTTATCAACTCACGTATGAGAACCGTCTTTCCAACGCGTCGTGCACCAAAAAGCAGAACCGCTTTATTGGGTTCTATTCGTTCTGATATTTTATCCTGAAGGATACGTTTAATAATATTCATCACACTTTGTTTTGTGACAAATATAGTAAAAAAGGTCTTTCAATTGATGATTTTTATGCAAAAATCGTCAATTGAAAGACCTTTTTTATGGTTGATTCATCTTTCTTCAACGAACACTATATCTTTTCTGAAATCAACCGGTGATACACCGGCCTTCCGTTTGAAGAACTTTCCGAATGAAGACTGGTCGGAGAAGTTGAGGGTGGTGGCAATCTCCTGTATGGAGAGTTTGGAATGTGTCAGTAAGTTACGGGCTTCGCTGAATAGCATTTCGAAGATGAAGTCGCTCACGCTTTGTCCTGTCACGAGCTTCACAATCTGTGTCAGATGATGGGCAGATAAGTTCAGGTGGGCAGCATAGAAATCTACCTTATGTTCTTCACGATAATGCGTTGCCAGTAGTTCGATGAATGATTTGATAATACTTTCGTATCGAGTCAGGCAGCCGTCCGTATGGGGGAGGTTGGTTCGTTCAAGGATGTCACTTAAATCAAGATAAAAGGCGAATAAACGGTTCAGAATGACTTCTTTGTGATAGAAATGTTCTGTACGGTCAATATTCTTATTGATGCTGGCTAATCGTTCGGCTAATAAAACGGCGTAAGGATGCGCTAAAGGAACTACCGGTTGGTTATATAGCCGCACACCGTATTTGGTCCGTCGGTAGATCATGTCGGTGGAGTCCATTTCATCCGTAAAGGCCTTGCTGACAAAGAGACATTGGCATTGAAAATCATCACTACATTCATAAAAATGAAACAGATGAGCAGAAGATAGAAGTAAAAGCGTATCCGCTTGAATATCATACGCCTTGTAATTGATTACGGTATGTCCTTTTCCGGATAAAACCAATAAGATGATAAAAGCGTCCAGATGGATATCTGACGAAAACTGTTCTTCTGCTTCTCGATACCCGATAGTAATGCAACTGATTTTCTTTCGTGTATCATTCCTGCTGCCACTAATGATGGGGAGTTCACTGATGTTTTTGATGCGTATGGAAGGGGCCATTAGGTGTGATTTTATGTTGTACAAAGATAATGTAAACCTTTGAAATCTCCAAATTAAACCAATTTTGCCCAATTTGGGATTTCTCTCCGGCAAAGAATTTATCCGACCTTTGCAGCCGTTTTGAGGTAAATGATAATTTAGCGGCGAGAATTGTTACGCGGAAGTATCTTAAATTCTCCTCCTCCTGGGAGGAGTACCCGTAGGGGGAGGTGGTAGGTAGAACAATAAAATACCTATGAATAATAAGATAAAGGAATTTCTCTCTCACCTACCACCCCGCCCGTTGGGCACCCCTCCTCCAACTGGAGGAGGGGAATTGAGATAGTCAGAATATCAATAGCTTCGCCGATAAATTATCATTTTGATGCTCCTTTATTAATTTAATAGGTATTATGAGAAAATTGAAAGTATTATTTGTCTTTATCGGTGCATTGAGCATTTCGTTGGCACCTGCACAAACCTTTCAGAAGATGACAATTGAAGAAATGTTCGAGTTGGCAGATGCTAATAGTCGCGGTATTCGTATGTTCCGTCTGGCGGAAGAGGAAGCCGGACAGGCAGTAAAGGTGGCCAGGAATGCTCAACTTCCTTCGATTGACGTATCCGTTTCGGCAAGTTATTTGGGGGATGCCTGGTTGGCAGACCGTGATTTTACAAATGGAGAGAATGCTGCTATGCCGCACTTCGGCAATAACTTTGCAATAGAAGCATCGCAGGTAATTTATGCGGGTGGAGCTATCACTAGCCGGATTGCCATTGCCAAATTACAACAGCAACTGGCAGAGTTGGATAAAGAAAAGAACAGGCAGGATATCCGCTTTTTGTTAGTAGGCAATTATTTGGAGATGTATAAATTGCAGAATCAGGCTGAAGTGTACCGGAAGAATATAGAGCAAACCCGGAAATTGGTAGAAGATATCAATGCCAAACAATCGCAAGGACTGGCTTTAAAGAATGACATCACTCGTTATGAGTTGCAACTGAAATCTTTGGAACTGGCATTGACACAGATTGAAAATGGTATCCTTATCCTGAACAATCAATTGGTTACGGTATTGGGTTTGCCCCAGGAAACGGTGATAAATGTGGATACTACCTTGCTGGGACGACTTCCCAAACTCTCGGAAGAAGCTCTTTGGCAGGAAACGGCGGTATTGAGTTCTCCCGTGCTGCAACAGATGAAATTGAATATCAAGCAGTCGGAGTATAATGAACGGATTGCAAAGGCTGAACGTTTGCCGTCCATAGCTCTTTTTGCAGGTGATAAACTAGATGGTCCTATTACGATTGAAGTGCCTCCCATTAACAAAAATCTGAACTATTGGTATATCGGTGTAGGAGTGAAATTCGATATTGCTTCTACTTTCAAGTCGGGTAAGAAAATTCGTCTGGCACGACTGTCCACCCAGCGTGCGCAAGAAAACGACTTATTGTTGCAGGAGAATGTGCGGACGGAAGTAAAAGCGGCATATATCCGTTTTCATGAGGCTTTTACCATTTGCGATACACAAGAGAAAAGTCTGGAATTGGCAGCACAAAACTACAGTGTGGTGAATAACCGCTATTTGAATGATCTGGCGCTGATTACTGATATGCTGGATGCCAGCAATTCTAAACTGAATGCGGAGTTGCAGTTGGTGAATGCACAGATCAATATACTTTTCAATCTCTATAAGTTGAAGAAGACGGCGGGGTGCTTATAAATTGTCGTCAAGTAATTTTTCATCCGCAGATGACACGGATTATGCGGATTTTATTTTTCTGAAAGGCATAGCTCAGCCGTAGGAACTGTGTAATCTGCGTTATCTGCGGATGAAAAATGGTTTTTGATATATGAATGTAAACTAATGAATTAAATAAGACATGGAACGTAAAAAGAAAAAACTGATTTATAACGTAGTGGTTAGCCTCTTACTTATCACCGGACTGGTGTGGGTATGTTCCCATTTCGTTCATCTCGGCAATGTAGCCTATACAGACAACGCACAGGTGAAACAACTGATTGTCCCCGTCAACAGCCGTGTACAGGGTTTTATCAAGAAAATCTATTTCGATGAATACCGGGAAGTACATAAAGGCGATACTCTGGTCTTGATTGAAGATTCCGAGTTTCGTTTCCGCCTGGCACAAGCTGAGGCTGATTTTCAGAACGCCATTTCGGGAAAGAATGCGGTGGCCACCACAGTACATACTACTCAGAATAATATAGCTGTATCCGATGCTGGTTTGCAGGAGGCAAAAGTCCGGTTGGATAATGCCGAACGTGAATACCACCGGTATAAAAACCTTTTGGCACAGGATGCCGTCACCAAACAGCAGTACGATGCTGTGCAGACAAATTACGAGGCATCCAAAGCACGCTATGAACTTCTGCTTCGCCAACGTCAATCTACAACTTTGGTAAAGCAGGAACAGACCCATCGTCTGGAACAGACGGATGCAGGTATCAAACTGGCGCAAGCTGCCCTGGAGCTGGCGCGTCTGAACCTTTCTTATACCGTTATCCTCGCTCCTTGTGACGGAACTACCGGTCGGAAAGAAATTCAGGAAGGACAACTGATACAGCCCGGGCAGACTTTGGTTGACATTGTCGATGAAAATGAGAGATGGATAGTAGCTAATTATAAAGAGACTCAGACTACCCATATCCGAGAAGGCCAGCCGGTAGAAATAGAAGTGGATGCTGTGCCCGGAATAACGTTTAAAGGTGCTGTGAAATCTATTTCCCGCGCTACGGGTGCCAGCTTCTCTCTTCTGCCGCAGGATAACTCTGCCGGAAACTTCGTGAAAGTAGAACAACGTATTCCTGTCCGTATAGAATTCTCTACCGGCAATCGTCTGGAAGATATGGAACGCTTGCGTGCCGGTATGAATGTGGAGTGCGTAGTAAATTATTGATATTATGCACGAAACAGGACCTTTTTCCATTCCGGCCATCCGTGATTTTGTTCCTCCTAAGTTACGTCCCTGGATTATCATTGCCTTTGTCATCGTTTTCCAGTTTTCCGGTGGTCTCTATTTGGCGGCAGTCAGTGAGATGGTCGGTTCTACGGCATTGATGCAGGAAGATATTATGATGGCAGGCTACGCTTCTATGATAGGCATGGGACTGACATTCGCCATCATGTTTCGACTGAAGTTCCGCTTTGCTTCGAAAACTTCATTGATGACGTGTAGCATTGCTCTGATTGTTTCTAATCTGATATGTATGCAGACGCATAGCATTCCTGTGCTGGTGATCACCTGTTTCTTTGCAGGAATCTTCCGCATGTGGGCTACATTCGAATGTAATTCCACCATTCAGCTATGGCTTACCCCTAAACGGGATTTGTCGGTATTTTTCTGTTTTATCTATCTATTGGTGCAGAGTTGTATTCAGCTGTCGGGACTGATAACAGTCTATACAGCATTTTGGGCAAAGTGGGAGTATATGCATTGGCTGATTATTGGTTTATTGTTATTGGTGATGCTGGCTACATTGTGCCTGTTCCGTAGTTATCGCTCTTTGCCGAAGTTGCCGTTGTTCGGTATCGATTGGTTGGGGGCTTTGATGTGGGGACTTGTGTTGTTGTGCATCCTCTTTGTCTGTGTGTATGGGGAACATTACGATTGGTATCAGTCTTTCCAGATCCGGGCGGCAACCGTCATCGGTATACTTATTCTTGCATTGAATTTATGGCGTGCATCTTTCATTCGTCACCCGTTCATTGCTTTGAAGACCTGGACGTATCGTGCCGTATGGTTTCCCTTTATACTATATATAGTAATAGATATTCTGCTGGCGCCTTCGCATCTCTTTGAGCATATCTATATGGAGAGTATATTAGAATATGATGCCCTGAATGTAATTTCGCTCAATTGGGCGGTATTGCTGGGAATTATAGTGGGAGCAGGCTTTACCTTTTTCACTTTTTCCCGTCGTAAGTGGCGATATAAGACAATGACTGTGATTGCATTCTCTTCCATTACGGGTTATCTGATGTATTTTTATTTCGGTATTGACTATGCTTTGCCCAAGGAGACATTGTTTGTGCCGCTGTTCCTGCGCAGTTTCGGGTATGTGATAATAGCTATTTGTTTTCTTACAGTGTTATCTCGTGTCCCTTTTCAGCATTTCTTTCAGGCGGTGTCCGTACAGTCGTTTGTCAGTGCCGGATTTGGTGGGGCTTTGGGAACGGCTATACTGGGGCATGCTCTTAATGGGGCAATGAAAAAGAACTCGATGTTACTGGGTTCGGTAGTGGATCATGTAAATCCTTTCATCAGCCGGATACCCGTTGGAGAAGTATACGGTGCTGTGCAGCAACAGGCTCTGATGGTTTCTATGAAAGAACTGTACGGCTGGCTCACTCTGATGGCTTTGTTCTGTCTGTTGGCCTTCCTGGTTTACGAGAGTGATATTCGTCCATATAAAGTACTGCATCCTACCTATCGTTCCATTCGTCGTTTTGTGAAGCATGAGTTGCGTATAGACAAAAAACTGGAAGCTACAGCATAAGCTGAGATTTTTTTGTTCTTGTATTGGATAGCTTTGGCTAAAATTGGTAGGGGGAATAAGGTGAATTATTATTATTTTTGCAGCCCGAAAGTGGACGTATATTCCACGAAATGTATAAGTTAAGTTTATATGGTAAAAGATAATTCAAAGCTGTTTATTCTAGTCTTATTGGGTATGCTGACGGCCTTCGGGCCTTTTGTCACGGACATGTACCTACCGAGTCTTCCGTCTATGGGAGAATATTTCAGTACAAGTTCTTCAATGGTTCAGTTAGGACTGACTACCAGTATGATCGGACTGGCCGTCGGACAGATATTCTTCGGCCCTTTGAGTGACCGTTATGGTAGACGCATACCGTTGCAGGTTGCTATGTGGTTGTTTATTGTGTCAACGATTTTCTGTTTGTTTGCGCAGAATATTCAGCAATTCGTCGCTTTCCGGTTGATACAAGGTATTGCCGGGGCAGGGGGGATTGTTATAGCCCGTTCCATTGCTACGGATAAATTTTCGGGCAAAGATCTGGCAAAGATGCTGGCGATCATTGGAGCCATCAATGGTATTGCTCCTGTGGTAGCACCTATTATTGGCGGAGTGTTTACGGAAGCCATCGGTTGGCAGGGAATTTTCATAATTTTACTTGTATTGGGTGTGCTCCTTTTGATAGGATGTATGCGTTTCCGGGAATCACTCCCGGCGGAAAATCGCCTGGCTACGAAATGGGCGGATACTTTTAATAGCTTCAAGGTGGTGCTTCGCAATAAACAGTATGTCTGCTATGTGCTACAACTCGCTTTTGCACAAGGAGTACTGTTTGCTTATATTGCTTCCTCACCTTTCATAATACAGCAACATTATGGTTATTCACCCTTTGCTTTCAGCATTTGTTTCAGTATTAACGCCATTGCCATCGGTGGTGCGGCGGCATTTTCCGTGAAGTTTCGCCGGCCTGCAAACGGAACGCTGGTCGGTTGTATGGGTATGCTTATTTTTTCTTTACTTGAATGTTCCGCTTTGGCTTTGGGTTGCAGCTTCTGGATTTATGAACTGCTGCTGATAGCGGTTCTTTTTATGATGGGAATGACGTTTACCACCTCTACCGCATTAGCCATGGAGTGTGAGCGCACGAATGCCGGAACAGCTTCGGCACTGTTGGGTGCTGTTTGCTTTTCGTTCGGCGGCATTGTCTCTCCCCTAGTAGGCATTGGAAATATCCTGGTTTCTACAGGGGTTATATTTGTTATCTGCTCTTTCTGTTCCCTTTCCTGTATTTTGTTGGCTTTAGGTAGAAGGCGTACGAAGCTTTACTTCGCATTCAGTACATCCCAGAAGCGTTGGGGAATCAGGTTACTGAAGGGTATCATGATTATATGTCATATCTTTCCGGTAAAGTTTTATCCAATTATATGATGAATGGCGCCATTGTTAATGGTTTGGATATTCCTACTTTGCCAAGTTTGGTGACATGGGAAAAGGTCATTACCAAGGATGTAGGTCTCGATTGGTCTTTATTCAATAACCGTTTGTTCGGTTCGTTTGATTTTTATGTTCGTGATACAAAAAATATGGTACGTTCGGTTGTTCTTCCCGCTGTCTTGGGAACGAGTGGCGGCAAGGAAAATATAGCCGATATGCGTACTACCGGATGGGAATTGGAGTTGACATGGAAAGATAAGATTGACAATGTATGGGGTAGTCCGCTCGACTATTCTTTCACCGTAGGCCTTTCCGATTATCAGGCGGAAATAACCAAATATGATAATCCAAACGGTTCTTTGGCTACAGGAATGTACCATAAGGGACAGAAGCTGGGTGAAATATGGGGATATGTGACTGATGGATATATATTAGATGATTTCGAAGCTAAACGTATGAATCATATACAAAAATTTATAAATGGTACATGGTATCCGGGTGACATCCGTTATAAAGATTTGAATGGTGATGGAATAATCGATTTAGGAAGTAACACTTTGTCTGATCCGGGAGACAGAACTGTCATTGGCAATACCACTCCGCGTTATCGTTTTAATCTGCAGGGTGGAATAGGCTGGCATGGCTTTGAAGTACGGGCTATATTTGAAGGGGTTGCTAAAAGAGACTTATGGACTGGTAGTGATACTTTTTGGGGATTTTCAAGAGGTATTTACAATTCCAATGTATTCCAATATCAT
>ENA-UEQB01001100-UEQB01001100.1-human-gut-metagenome-genome-assembly--contig:-NODE-1100-length-23970-cov-9.123132_pt1 | contig 23970 bp, 14 predicted proteins | sample MGYA00242901_ERZ507918 | MGnify/ENA primary metagenome ERZ507918 (study PRJEB26167, sample SAMN06115405) | human gut metagenome | host: Homo sapiens | place: China:Sichuan | collected 2016-04-06... | reverse complement strand
GGACGGTCTCGCCGATGCTGCTCTTCCGGGTCCGGGTGGTGTTGACTTTGATCTGCCGGTTGACCATCAGGTTGATCAGCTTGTCGCTGTCCATCTGGGAGGTGGGAGCGGTCTGGATCGTCTCGCCGTCGCGCAGGACTGTGATGGTATCGCAGATCTCGAAAATTTCCTCCAGACGATGGGAGATGTAAATAATGGTCTTCCCGCAGGTTTTCAGATATTGAATATATTTCAGCCAACGGAAACCATCACCAACATACATTACATCCATATTTTGTTAAACAATATAATGGAAGATGGTATCTGTTCGGGCTTGACGAAAAAGAAGACAGGATTAAGAGTCTTGCCTTTGACCGTATTCAAAGTATGGTAAATAATAATTGTGCATTCCGAAAAAATGAAAAGATTGATTTCAATACATATTTCGACAATGTAGTTGGTGTAACTGTTCCATATGAGGGAGAATCAAACTTGGAAGTTTTTCAATTAAAGTTTTCTCCAAAACGTTTCAAATATGTAACCTCAAAGCCTATACATAAATCACAGGAAATTATAAGCGAAGAGGATTGTATAATTTCACTACAGTTATATCACACATTAGAATGGAGCAACAGATTTTCTCTTTCGGACCAGATGTGGAAGTCCTTTCACCTACATGGTTTCGCGGGGCTTTTAGCAAGAAAATTGCAGAATGTATGAAAAAATATTTTTCTATGCAGAACCTTTGCATAGACAACAACGACCTTTGCAGTGTCAAATGAAATCAGTATTAAAGTTTAACTCTAAAATTTCAAAACAATGACACAGTTCGCAAGACTTTCCGTTGAAGCTCAAAACATAGTGAACAAATTCTCTAATAGTATTTGGAGTAAAGGTTTTACCAATAATCCTTCAATGATATTGGGCGCAAGCCTTTATGCCACTAATCCTAATGCCAAGTCTTCGGTCGTAAAAGAATTGGATAAATACATCATCGATTTAAAAGAAGAATTACCTTCTGAGCAAATAGACATTTTAAAGAACGAATACAGAAATGTCATTCTTTCTTGCGTAATGGCGCAACTCAAATTACGCCATCAGGATTAGTTGACCTGTGTCTGAAAATAGCAGAATGCGAGCCTAATAGTGAGGTATATTTACCTTATAATGGTACTGGGGAATTTTCTCATAAACTGATTGGCTGCAAGTGTGACGGCTATGAGCAAGGCATTATCAACTGGGCTATATCAGAGATTCTTAATTCCGCAGTAGGAGTAGAATGTAACATCGAGTGTGTTGCCTTCCCAATTGTTATGACTACCAAGGAGTACGATTATATATTTACATGTCCTCCTTTCGGTCAAAGACGAGAAACTATAAGTAGTTTAATTCATCTCTTAGAGACAAATCTCAAAAAAGATGGGGAACTTTACGCTATTGTACCTTTTGATGTTTGTACTACTCTTAGTGGAAATTACGGCTTTGATTTTAGGAAAACAGCAGCAGATTTAAATGTTAGTATCGCTGTTTTGGCTTTACCTTCAGAGACCTTCCAACCATACACTGGAGTAAAAACTTGCCTTATTCATATCAAAAAAGATGGATTAGGAAATGTAATCCTTGCAGATTTTAGCAGTTCAACATTTGTATCAAGGAAAAATGTCGTAGGTCGTAAAAGATACACACTCAAAACCGAAAGCATCATAGAATCGTTGAAAGAGCGTGATGAGAAATTAGTTTGGTGCGGAAAGTATCCTGACTTGACAGGCTCGCTATCCTTCTCCCCAAATAGATATTTGCCTACAATCAATGCCCCAATACTTGCAGCCGGAGAAAAGTTGGTCAAATTAGGTGAGCTAATAGAACGAGTTCCTGCAACAAGGCTAACTGTTAAAGCCGTTAGACCACTCGTTGGTAACAGGGAATTATTTGACGATTATCTTAATTGCATATTATCTGCCGATAATACTCTTGCCAGAGTTAAAGAAACCAATAGTGTCATAGACCAGAACTGTCTTTTGATTGGATTTATAGGGGGGAAAGTTAAGGTTGCAAGATTGAAAAATGCCACTCAAACTAACTCTGTTTCTTTGAGAAGTGAGATTTTCCCTGTTAAGATTGTGTCAAACATCATAACAGAGGATTATCTATTGCGCTCTTTATTGTGCGATTATTCTAAGGAACAAATTGTTAAGCTATCAACCGGAAGTGTCATAAGTCGAATTTCTTTCAGAGATTTATGCGACATACTTATCAAAGTTCCGTCATTGGAGGAGCAGGAAAAAGTATGTTACAATGAAGCGCATGCTGGTATTCAAGAAGCCGACATTACACTTCAAAAGATATATGAAGATTTCCGTAAGGATATTCATATGAAAAAACATGCTATAGGTCAGACATTATCAAATTTCAAGAACTGGTGGAGATTGTTAGAACAGGTAAGAAAAGACAACAATGGTATCATTGACGAGAATGCCATAGTCGGTCGTATTCACAAAGTCTCAGTTAAAGAAATTTTTGAGAATTTGGAAACTTCGATGTCAAAACTTTCTACACAGTTTAACAAGTTTGACACAGGTTATGGCTTGCCAAAAGAAGATATAGCTTTGACTGAATTCATTGAGAATTACATTCACGGAAATAAAAGTCCTCTATTTCGATATGAGTACAGTTCAGCAGATCATCGCTGTATAGAGGATATTCCAGAGATAGATATTGATAGTAATCTAAATGGTAAACTTACCGGTAATTATGTTCTGAGAAAAGGCGATCCTATTGAATATGTTAAGTTTTCCAAGGAAGCTCTTACCACTATATTCAATAATATCGTTAGCAATGCGTGTGCTCACGGATTTGTAAATAGAGAGGATGCCGATAACATCATAAAAATTGAGATTGGCTCCGAAGGATCGGACTACATCGTTTCAATATCAAATAACGGTGAGCCATTAGTTCCTCAAATGAGTTGCAGCGACATAACTGTTTATGGTCAGACTTCTGGCAATTCTAATACTCATTTTGGTATTGGAGGATACGAAATCAAAAAACTCATGGAAGAGTTTGGTGATAACTTAGAGATTATTTCAGAGCCTGAAAATGAGTTTACTATTACTTATAAACTTATTTTTCACGATACTAACATAGATTCATCTTTTGAATTATGAGAGAAGAAACATTTTATAAAGTACTTTGGGTAGAAGATGACCTTAGCATTATACAAGGTTATCAAATTATTGCTGAGTCAAAAGACATAGAGCTTGATGTGGCAACAAATTGGGAAGAAGCGGAGGAAAAACTGCGCATCAATTTCAAAGAATACTCTGCCATCATCTTGGACGCTCAATGTAAAATTAAAAAAGCAGATACAGTAGCATCAAAGCTATTCTTGGGACATGTCTCTGTTCGCTTATCAAGAATTTTCGGAGAAAAGCATAAATTCATACCTTGGTATGTTCTTTCTGCTGGAACAATGGATGATTTCAGCATAGTATTGGAATTGATTTACACCGAAGAAAGACAAAACTTTGATTCATTGTGGGGACCTATGAAATATATCAAGGCCAAAGATGAGGAAATTGATGGCAAAAAGGTCGCACAAGAAGAAATACTTTTTGATAATATTAGACGAGTAGCTTCATCCACAGGTATCAATACGGTATTGTTCAGACATTCTGATGTATTCAAATATCTTGGCGAGGGACGTGTATTTGGTTATATAAAAGCACGCACTTATATGTTGAAGATGCTTTCCGCACTTTACTATCCGGAAGAAAATTTGAACTTTGTATATGAGGGTAACCCACTCCGCAAGGTAATAGAATATCTATTTCGTGGTGCAAATAAATTTGGTCTTCTTCCTGACGATTTCTTTGACACTAATGGTCATATTGTGTCGCTAGATGCCAGTAGATTCATGGCAGGTCTGGAGACTAATGTCTATGATGGAAGAACTATCAAAAACAAAGTAAGATTTGGGGAGCCTGATGATTGTATTTTCAATCAAGAAATAGCAATATACTGATTGGAGCAAACAACCTGATTTCTTCTGCCATCGGTATCAGTGTACCCCAACAAAATGCCGGTAAAGAAGAAAAGAAAGGACTGGAAGTAAGTATGGAATGGAAAGATTATAGCCGCAAAGACTTTCATTATTATGTAGGAGCCAATCTGACATATATCAAAACCAAAGTCGTAGAAAACGGAGAAGGTTATAAGCCTTGGAATTACCTGTCCGGTAAAGGATTAGCCATCGGACAAATATTTGGTCTGGAAGCAATCGGTTATTTCCGCGATGAGGCAGATATCGCAAACAGTCCGAAGCAACAATTTTCGGAAGTACGCCCGGGGGATGTGAAATATAAAGATATGAACAACGATGGTATTATCGACGATAATGACAAGCATGCCATCGGATATTCAAGCAGTATTCCCGAGATCTATTGTGGTATCCGCCTTGGATTTGAGTATAAAGGTTTCGGAGTAGACGCTTTGTTCCAAGGAGCGACACGTTTCAGCAAAATGCTGAATACAAGTAGTGTGTATTGGCCATTACGCAATAATACCAACATATCCAATTGGTATCTGCACGATAAGATCCGCTGGACGGAAGAAACAAAAGATATAGCCAATGTACCCCGTTTGTCAACGCTGAACAATGCCAATAACTTCCAAAACAGTACACAATGGCTGGTAAATGGTGAATACCTGAAACTGCGTAACCTGAATGTATATTACGACCTGCCGAAAAACTGGATATCGAAAATCAAGCTGGAACAATGCCGCATCTTCGCCAGTGCGAACAATGTTTTTTCGCTCGATCATGTCAAATACATGAACTGCGAAGATTTCAGCGTCAACTACCCAGATATGTTCTCTGTCTATTTCGGAGCCAGTATTAAATTCTAATATCGAAAGCATTATGAAACTAACTAAATATATCACAACAGCCTGCATAGCAGCTCTCTTCACCGGATGCGATTATCTGGATTTCGATGAAACCACCGGAATGACAAAAGAAGAAATGTACTCCTATTTCGGCAACGTAACAAGCCTGTCTACTTTTGTTTACTCTCAATTACCACAAGACTTCGGTGCAATAGGAGATGCGCTTAGGGATGCCGCAACAGACAACGCTGTATATACATGGAATCAAAGCAGCGTATATAATGTATATAATGGAACTTGGAGCCCGCTCAAAACGGTAGATGATGTATGGAGCAACTACTACACCGCTATCCGTGAAGCCAATTCATTCCTGGAGAACTATTCGCTCGAGGTACTGGAACGTTTCAAATGGAATGTGGATTACGAGATTGATGTGGAAAAAGCTAAAATGCGCGTACATGAAGTACGCGCCCTCCGTGCTTTCTTCTATTTGGAACTAGCCAAACGTTATGGTGATATCCCCCTGTTGACACGCACTTATCAAATAGATGAGATTAATTCCGTAGAAAAGACTCCGTTTGACAAAGTGATTGATTTCATTGTCGATGAATGTGACAAGGCAGCACCGGAATTGCCTGTCAGCTACAAAGATTTCTATAATGAGACCGGACGGGCTACACGAGGAATGGCCATGTCCGTCAAGGCACGCGCTTTATTGTACGCAGCCAGCAAACTACACAATCCTTCTCACGACACTGACAAATGGAAGAAAGCGGCCAAAGCATCTTATGACATTATTAAAACGGGATGGTACACTTTACCCAACATTGATGTGGATCCTTTGTATGACGTGAACGGAGGAAACGTAGTTCTCAACTCGTCCCAACTGATTTTTGAACGCCGTAACAATGACGACAATGCTTTCGAATCAAGAAACCTTCCAATCGGTTTCGAGAACGGAAACAGTGGCAACACTCCAACACAAAATCTGGTCGATGCTTACGAAATGGCGGACGGCACTCCGTTCAGCTGGGAAAATACCAAACATGCATCCAAACCATACTCCGGACGCGATCCGCGTTTCTACAAAGCTATCCTTTACAATGAAGCTTCCTTCATGGGTACCAAAATAGAAACATTCGAAGGTGGCAGAAATGCATCACCCATTACGGGAGCCACACTGACCGGATATTATCTACGCAAATATATGAATGAAACAGTTTCGCTGTCTCCAACCAATCCGATCAAGAAGCCTCATCACTTCATCCTGTTCAGATATGCAGAGACATTGCTGAACTATGCAGAAGCCATGAACGAACTTGGCGGACCGGACTACACCTCCGATGCCGATGAGCTGCCGATGTCAGCACGCACAGCCCTGAATATGGTTCGTAGTGCGGCCAATATGCCTAATATTACGGACAATGGAGATGACTTCACCACTCGTCTGCGCAACGAACGCCGCATAGAACTTGCTTTTGAGGATCATCGTTTTTGGGACATCCGCCGCTGGATGATCGGAGATGTAGTGAAAGATATCTATGGAGTAAAAGTCACTAAAAAAGGATCAAAATACAGTTATACTCCGGTGAAGATACAGACACGCGTCTGGGAGGAAAAGATGAACCTTTATCCTATCGCTCAATCGGAGATTTATAAAAATGGCAACTTAACACAAAACGACGGCTGGGAGTAATGACTACTCCCGCTGTCTCCCCCTTATATTTTAATATTTAAAAGGAAAAGCTATGAAACAAGTAATAAGCATTTTATTGTTATGGATTGGAGTATTATCCTGCCAGTCGGAAGACATCAATATCTATACACTACATGCCAAAGACGAATCAAAGGCAATAGACGGCTGGAAATTGATCTGGTCGGAAGAGTTTAATCAGGAAGGTCCCCAATTTGATGCAGACAAATGGATTTTTGAGCCGAAAGGTAATTCTCCGTGGAACAAATATTTAACGGGAAGTACAGAACAGGCTTATGTACAAAACGGAAGGCTCATTCTACGTGCAGAAAAAAAAGGCGGTCAGTACATGACCGGAGGTATAAGCACACGTGGAAAAGCAGGATTCAAGTATGGAAAGCTGGAGATATGCGCCAAGTTCAACAGTTTCCAAGGAGGTTGGCCGGCTATTTGGTTACTACCGGTACAACGTCAGTATCCCAATCCTCCGGGAGCAAATGAGTATGGAGGAGAAATCGATATTATGGAACAAGTCAGCCTTGAAAAAGTAGCCTGGCATACAGTACATAGTCACTATACGCTGGATTTGGGTCTGGACAAAAACCCGCCACGTGCCGGAGGCGGGGCTTATAAGGAAAACGAATTCAATCTTTATACTCTCGAATGGACTCCGGAAGAGCTGACATTCCTGATTAACGGTGAGGAAACATTCAGTTATCCGAATATGCATCTGGAAAATGAAGCGGAAATGAAGCAATGGCCGTTTGATGTTCCTTACTATCTGATTTTAAACTATGCTCTTGGTGGTGAAGGCACATGGCCGGGGGAAATTGATGATTCCGGATTGCCGGGACAAATGGAAATCGAATATATCCGTTATTATCAACAGGAAGAAGAAAACAAACCGGATGACGGAGATGATGAGGAAGAAGAGGATCCGTCTGCAAACTTAGTTGAAAACGGAGACTTTGAACAGGATTTTGCAGCGGACAAGAAACCGGGTATATGGGCGGCCTGGCAAACACAAGGCAGCAACACGTTGAATTATCTGAATATGTGGTTTGCAAAAACCGGAGACGCTTTAGTGGTAGACGGTAGTACAGGAGCAAATGGCAGTAGTAGTTCTCTTAAATATGCTGCCAGTGTAGCAAACAGTTGGGACGTAGACTTGTCATATCCTATGCAAGGAGTGGAAGCCGGCAAATATAAGTTTAGTTTCTACGTAAAAACGAATCAGGATGATACGCCTTTCGTCACCAGCATCACACTATGCGAAAATGATGAAGATATAGCCAAAGAGGCCAAATACCAGAAAGCAATCGTTCTTCAGAACGGTAAACAAGAGATAAAGATCGGCGAAAACGATATTTGGGGTACACAAATCAACCGGGCAGGAAAAGAATGGAAACAATACTCCATGATCGTGAATATCCCGGATAACAAACTGGTGAAATTCGTGTTCAAGCCTTGTGCGGGAGATAATAACAGTTTGAGCGGTTACGACTGTAAGAAAGCGGACAATGTAGTTTATTGGTTCGACAAAGTAACCCTCGAACCGACCGACGAAGCCGGACCGGGAGAAGGCGAAGAACCTGCCACCGAATTAGTAAAAAACGGAAGTTTCGAGAAAGACTTTGCAGCAGATAAACAACCGGGAATATATGCAGCCTGGCAGACTCAAGGTAATAATACCCTGAATTTTCTAGATATGTGGTTTGCAAAACCGGACGTCACCAATCCGTCACTTTCCATAGATACCAGCACAGGAGCTAATGGTAGCAATCGTTCTTTGAAATATACCGCCGAGAAAGTTGATAACACCTGGGGAGTAGATTTGTCATATCCATTGCAAGGAGTAAATCCCGGTAAATATGAACTAAGCTTCTATGCTAAAACCAATCAGACGGAATCTCCGTTTATCACCAGTATCACTCTTTGCGAAAATAATGAAGATATTGCCAAAGAAGCCAAGTTCCAAAAGGCAATTGTATTGCAAAACGGAGTGCAGACGATCGAGTCAGGTGTAAACGATATTTGGGGAACAGTTATCAATCAGGCAGGAAAAGAATGGAAAAAGTATGCTGTAACTGTGGATATTCCTACCAATGTACTAGTCAAATTTGTGTTCAAACTATGTGCAGGCGCCAATAACCAACTGACCGGTTACAATGCTACGGCAACAGACAATGTTATTTATTGGTTCGATGATGTTTCTCTGAAACTGGTTACGGAATAAATAATCACATATCACATCTGTCTTGAACAAAAAAGGAACAGTTCCACCAATAGTGGTCTGTTCCTTTTCATACATTATAGTGTGAAAGTATTGTACTTAAATCGAAGAAAGTATCTTCGGTAAACTACCCAAATAATAAAAAGGAAGATTTATCAATCGGAAACTCTTTCCGGCAACCGTCTTCACATCATCAATAGAATATGGACCACTCCAAATACGGACAGCTAAATCACCGCCAGACAAATCCATGAAAGAATGTAACGAACGGAGATGCGCATTCTTTCCGCATTTCACCTCGATCGGAATAATTTGTGTTCCCTTTTGCCATACAAAATCTGTTTCGGCATTGGAGCCTTGTTTGTCACGTACCCAAAAATGCAAGTCGGAAATATACTGTTCATCAAGTAATACCTGCAATTGTTGTGCTACAATATGTTCAGCGATAGCTCCTTGCCACGTATCCATCAACGTACGGTCATGCAGAACTTCAGTTTGGATATTTGCAGCAAAATTAACTAGTCCCGTATCCAGCCACATCAATTTAGGAGCACGTTTTAGAGCAGGCAGCGCCGGTGCATGCATAGCTGTAACAGGATAAACTAAATGTAGTATAAAAGCTTTTTCCAAAATATTGAAAGCTTCACGCACTTCCTTTGAGTTATAGCTTGACTCTCCAAAATTTCCCAGTTTAATAGTCTGTCCTGCCTTGTTCCAACCCGTCCGCAATATATGCCGGATGACATGCGTCTGTAACTGGGTCGGTGCATACTTTTCAACATCCTCGTTATAACCTTTCAATAAAGAATTATAAATAGACTTCAAACGCACCAAGTCTCCATTCTCCGCATAATCGGCTACTACTTCGGGCATACCACCAATCAATGTATATCTATGAAAACGAGACATTGCCTCTTCATGCAACGCAGATGGCAAACTTATTTCATCTATAGCAGTACGATAATGCCCCTCGCCCATAGCAGTCAGATATTCTCCGAAAGTACAAGGGGAAAGTTGCATATATTCTACTCTACCCACCGGAAAAGAGATACGTTCTTTCAACAATGACTGTAAACGTGAACCGGCAGCGATAACATACAAATCAGGCATATCTTCATAAAAATACCGCAACAATGCTACCGCCTTAGGCACATTCTGTATCTCATCTATAAATAGCAACGTCCGCCCCTCACGCAGAAGAATATTCTTTTGAAAACAAGCTATCCTCATTATTTCCTGTACTTTATCCGTACTCTGAAACAGGCGCGCATCTTCTTCACGCTCCAGATTCAAATGAAGATAATTCTCAAAGTTCCGGGCAAACTCATTAACTAACGTCGTTTTTCCTACCTGACGCGCACCACGCAACACCAAGGGTTTACGCCCTGTACGTTCGGCCCACTTTTGCAACTGATTATAAATATCTCTTTCAAACATAAAAATCATTGTTAATCAGCTACAAATATACCATTTTATTCTAAGAACATAGGCAATTTAACGAAATAACCGCCTAAAAACATAGGCAAAATGAAGAAAATATAAGCAAAAAACATAGGCATAGTAACCCATGATTTCTGCAATTACTACTTAGAGATAATCATAATCTTTTCACCAACACCTTTATCAGGTATTCTCACACTACAGACACCTGTTTCTTTATCCCAACTCCACGCCACAGATTCCGTGTCATTCTCCAGATTTTCTTCCAAACGTTCCGGTTTAGTTTTCTTTATCTTCTTTCCTTTGACAGTTATCTCTTTCGGAGCTTTCGCAGAATAAATACGGAACAATAGATTTCTCGGACCGGGAACAGTGTATCCTTTTCCTTCACGGGCAGAGACGGTCAGTTCATATCCATTTGCCAGAGTGCTGCAAATAATCGGTGTTTTAACAAATTCATCACGCTGATATCCTAAGTCTTCTCCTTCATCTTCGTAGAGAGTAAAGGCAGCCTGTGCACCTTCCTGTGCGGGGAAGATTTCAAAAGTAAGTGGATATACCGGTTTCTCATGGGTGTAGTTCATCACCGGCATGGTGGGGATGATAGAACCTTGCTTCACAAACATAGGAACAGAAGACAAGGGAGCATCAACCGTAGTCCACTGCTCTCCGGTGTAGACCGTCTGCTTGTTGTTGTAGTCTATCCATGTACCTTCGGGAAGATACACGTTCTTTGTGCGGGCACCTTTCTTCACCACGGGGGCTACCAACAATTCACGACCGAACAAGAATTGGGCATCCGTAGAAAACGTTTCCATATCCATTGGATATTCGAGAAATAGAGGCCGCATGATAGGCAATCCTGTATCATACGCTTCGCGGGCGTAAGTGTAGATATACGGCAACAAACGATATTTCAGTTCGATAGCCGCTTTCGCGTTCTTTTCCGCTTCCGGTCCGAAAAGCCACGGTTCCACCGGATTATCTCCCTCGTGGTGAATACGGCTCAAAGGATTAAATGCTCCGAACTGTACCCAACGGGTATAGAGTTCCGCCATAGCCGGATAATCCTCAATATCTCCACAGTAACCGGTGATATCACAGGAAGAAAATGGGATTAATCCCAATCCGGCGGAAAGCATTACAGGAATCTGATTGGCTAATTGTCCCCACCCTTGCAGTACATCGTCTCCGTTTCCGCTATCACCCGTCCAACCGAACGTATAACGTTGCAATCCGGCATAAGCAGCACGAGTCATTTGAAAAACACGACGGTCCGGATTCCTCTTTTCAAATTGCTCTTTTACCACCTTATCCCAAGTCAATCCATAGACATTATGGATTTCATCGTGCATACCGAGATGGTGCTTCATCACCAGGCGTTCCGTCTGCTCTTCGTTACTCCAAGCAGGTTCGCCCATGTCTGTCCAGAAGCCGGAGACACCATCGTCAATAGGTTTCTGCTGATAAGTTCCCCACCAGTCGGCTACGGCAGGCAGGGTGAAGTCTACCACTCCGCAGTTCCCACCCCACGGCCAGGGCATATCGTAGCTTTTACCGTTCGTATTGTCCTTTACAAAATAGCCCAGGCGGTCTGCTTCTTCCCATTGTTTTTTGTTGGCTTGTGCAATTACCGGGTCTTGAGATACAACTACCTTAAAACCCATCTCTTTCAAATCCGAAAGCATCTTCTTTGGATTCTCATAGTTTCCTTTGCGCCATTCGAAATCCTGCAGATATTCCGTCCAGCCGATGTCCTGATAGATAATATCACAGGGGATTCCACGTTTCCGGTAACCTTCGGCTATTTCACGACTTAGCTTTTCACTTGTCAACAGACCGCGGCATTGAGCAAAACCCAACGCCCATTTCGGCGGCATGATAGGTTTTCCGGTCAGTCCGACGTATTGGCTGATGATTTCTTTATAGTCTTTACCGAAGATAAAGTAATATACCATTTCCCCGTTCGGCGCTTCAAAGCTGTAATAATCACGGCTTTCCGTTCCGAATTTGAATTCCGTCTTATAGGTGTTATCAAGGAAAATACCATACCGGTAATTGCTCATAAAGAAAGGAATACTCTTGTAAAGAGGATCTTCTACCACACTATAACAAGGTTTGTCACTATTCCACATCTTATAAGACTCGCCACGACGGTCCATCTTTCCCGCTTTCTCACCAAGTCCGAAGAAGTGCTCGTCACGACGAAGCACTTTATATTCCACCTTCTTCGTTCCTTCACTAACATGGCCTTTATCGGCATAATCACTAAACAGAAGTTTCTGATATTTATCGAATATCTGAAGACTCATCGGAGATTTATTCACCCGGATACGCAACTTCGGAGTAAATATCTCATAACAGGCCGCCTGTTCATCCACATGAATAGTTCCTACCTCTTCCAGTTCTTCATTAATCACTGCAAACGAAGCATTTCTTCGTTGCAATTGCCCGTCGGGTGAGAACCAGATTTTCACGACGGAAGAGCTGCAAAGTTGCAATTGTAAGGCGGCACTGTCCGCCAGGTGAAAAGTCACCTGACGTCCCTGCTGTGTAAAAGAAGCGCATGTATGTGTCGTATTTTCCGCCCAAACCCATGTTGGAAATACCAGGCACAACACCCATACCCATAATCTATATCTAATCATCATACCTATCATTTTAGTTATTCTGTAGCAGCCGCTTTATTCAACCACAATCATCGTCCAATATTTCAGGGAAGGCAATGTGAATGAGACAACCCCGTTCTCCTGTGTAAAGGCCAACTCCTGCAAAGCCCCTCCGTGTGCATCCGGCGACGCTACCCACAACTTATTCACTTTTGCCGACAGATTCATTTGCAAAGCTGCTTTTGTAATCAGAGCCGGTTCCGGCATCGTACCGTCCACATCTCTCCAGCTAAGGCTGTTCGCTTGCGAAAAGTTAAGAAGATGTATCACTTGCTTGCCACCTACCTGCTTGGCATAAGTAGTAACTGATCCCTGTTGAGGAGGCCAGCTATTCAATCTCATTTCGCCATTGGTACAATTCATGAAAACACTATTCTCCGTACCACCGTCACGAAGCAGATTTTGATAAGAAGTCAGGAAGTCATAGTAACGAACCATCGCTGTTTTCAATTCCTCGCTCATTGTCAGGTTCTCATTCGGAAAGTACTCTTTGCACAACATGTGATCGCCTCCCAACTCAAGGTGCGAACCACCCAAAGCAAACATGACAGCATCTGTCAATAAGATACCCGGCGTATTAAATTCTCCCCGGTTATCCGCTTTATTATAATTCATATAAGCTGCAAAAACCGTATTCAACTGATAATTGCCATAGACTCCATTTTCATAAAGAATGGCTTTCAGATTGGTAAAATCAGCCTCATCCGCCCACACCTCATTATAGAAGAAATCAACTTTACCTGTCTCCCCTATCTGACGGGCACCGTAACGGCTGACCGCATTCATCACCAAACTCTTGTCCGGATGAGCCTGCTTCGTCGCTTCAATAAAAGAAGCATATCCCTCACGCAGATTGACCGGAATACCGTTGTAATTGTAAAGCGTGCTGCGTCGTCCCAACTGGTCTATCTGATAGCCGTCGAAGGCAAAGTTCGCATATACATCATCATTCCTTTCGTTCAAATATTTCTGCCATTCCTTATTAGAAGGATCCACCAGATAGATATTACTTTTCCATCCGCCCGGCAAATCATGGCTGTCTTTAGTAGTGTGAGAAGCATCCTTAAACAAATACCATTCCTTCTTCACCCCGTCCGTAGCAGCATCCTCCAACGCTCCGAAACAAAGATTGTAAAACATAGACTTCATACCGAAACGATGCTGTGCTTCAATGTAATTCTTCACCGAACTTGTATAAACCTCCCGGTTAGCGATGTCCATATATACTTCATCCAACTGTGTGCGTGTACCGCCCAACGGCCAGTGATGTTTATTATGCCAGTCCTGAAACTGTACCCAATTGATGTGATGACGATTCAGATACGCCATCTCTTCCTGTGTCTTTTCAGCCGTCTTCTCCTGACTGAAATCAGCGACAAAACCGTAACGCGGGAAACGTGCCGGATCACTGGAAACATCTACCGCAATCGTACCGACAATTACATCCGTACCATTCTCCTGACGGTACAGTTCCGCCATATATCCTTTGAAATCAGTAGTAGGCGGTTGCCATGTCCAACTGGTACCATTTACCGATTCTTCCCCAACCGTTTCACCCGAAAGGCGATAACGTACTTTAGTTCCGGCAGGCAGAGCGTCATCCGCTGTAAACACCACTTTCTCTCCCGGTTTGTAGAAAGCCTTATCCGTAGACAGGTCCACACTTAAATCCGATGTTACCGGAGTCACTTCGGTGACACTGCCCGAAGCTCCTCCATTCTCTTGGTTCGACCCATGATCGTCACTGCAAGCCATACACAGAAAAGCAGCCACCCAATATATTATTTTCTTCATCTTGAATTCTTGTTTTATTGTTTCACAATCGAAATCGTCTCTTTCAACTGGTCAATCGTAATCCGATAAGAACCGGCCTCCTGAATCTTCCACTTATAATCCAAACTACCCAAATCTGCATCCGGATACATACTGCTTAGCTCCGCATCAGACTTGCTGCTGAAGAATACCGTTTCTACTTCACCTGTCGGAGCTTTACCGTCCTTATCCGCCATAAACCAGTCTCCATTCCAGTCAGACTGCTTGTCACAGGATATCTTCATCTCACCTGTTTTCAGCGTGCCGCTCCAAGTAAAGATGTAAGGACTGTCAGTACTCTTCGTCATCGGAGTAGCATTGCCTAAATCCCATCCGTTCGGGGTTGCCTCACCCACCAGATACAGCCCTTCGTAAGGAGTGAACGGACGCATCAGCATCTTTTCTTTTCCTTTACCTGTGTAGAACCATACTTTATAAGGCTTGCCACATTCGCCCTCCTTCATCTGCCATTTAGTATCTTCATCACCTCCCAACACTACGGATGTCGAAGTGTACGGAGCATTTTCTACAGTAGGATGGAAGAAAGCATCCGCTTGACCGAAATCTGTCACAGAAGTGAATTTAAAATCTCCGTCTTTCTTCCAGGGAATCACGGCTCCATAATGGAACAGATCCATCTGAACAGCATCTTTAGATAGTGCTTCAAATCCCCAACCATTGTCGCCCGTAAACGAACCGACAATGAAGAATTCTTCATATCTCCAACCAATATCTTCTGTTTCGGTAAGTGTTAATGTCAGGTCGAGCAGGTTTGCTTTTACGATATAAGTTGCTTCTTTACTGATTGTGAACTGTTCGTCCGGTTGGTCACCCGATGTACGGTAGGTCAGTTTGAATCCTTCTTCGGCAGTAGCATCGCGGTTGTACGACGGCAGGAATTCTCCTAAGGTTGTTATAAACTTAAACGACCCGATATTCAGCTTTCCTGTCCATGTAAATTGTCCGTTATCCGTACGTTCCATTGCCGTTGCGTTATCGGCGTTCCATTCGCTCGGAGCAGCATCACCAATCAGGTAAAGCGTGGTAGTAACCGGCTGGTAGGTAGTCACTGTAAAGGCAGTCGTCGCAATCTGCTTCTGATCTTCTATTCCGGCAACAACCGCTGTGATACGTGCTTCTAACTCCGCTTTCACGTCATAACCGATACCGAACTGCGTATTCAAGAATTGGTTGAGTTCTTCCACTTTCTTAGTCCATTGATACGTTCCCGTACCTAAATCCACCGAATAAGCATTCGCAAAGTCCGTTCCGGCTTTCGCCAGTTCAAGCGTATAAGAGATACGGTTACCGCTTCCATAATTCGTACCGGTAGTCCATGAAAGTGCCAATGCTTCCTGGCTATGGTTCTTTTCGTTCAACACCAACTCCTGCTGATTCACCGAAAGAGTGAGGGTATCATGTCCTTTATCTGTCTCCATATAATCCTCGGTACAAGCAACCATCGTTGCGCCGATGAAAAGAGAGCATAACAACTGATATATATATTTTTTCATCATATTATTTGTCTAAATGAATGATTATAAAACGGATTAATAACCGGGATTTTGAGTCATCAGGTGATTGGAGTCCATCTCCGTTTGCGGAATAGGCAACAAGAGACGTTCTTTGGTCACATTATTCTTACCGATAGATTTCAGGAATGTCAATGCATAATTTCCATTATCAACCCGGATCATATCGAACCAGCGATGTCCCTCAAAAGCAAGTTCCATCCGACGTTCGTGAATAATCTTTTCTCTCATTTCGGTCTGCGTCAGAGTGGTCGGCAACTCTGTCAGTCCGGCACGCTTACGAACGATATTCAATGGTTCGGCAGCCTGATCCGGATGTCCCTGCTCATTCAAGGCTTCCGCTTTCTTCAGTAAGACATCCGCATAACGGTATACTACAAAGTTGTTGGGGTTGGTATTATACTCCGAAGAGACGTCTTTCGACACAAGGAACTTACGTACGTTATAACCCGTATTGGACCAGGAACGTTTGTATTCCATACCATCAAAAGCAGGACAACCCTGATACAACACAGTGATGTCTTTCCGCAAATCACCGTCTTCGTATTGCTTGACAAACTCTTCCGTAGGCAGGTTCCATCCATAAGCACCAGCTACCATACCCGAATTACGAGGTCCCATGAAAGTAGACAACCAGGATGCTTGATTATCGCCGCCCCAAAAGTCATATTCCGTACTACCGGAGTATTGCACTTCGAAGAGAGATTCCGCACCATTATTGATCGTCGCATTAAAGTTATCGGCATAATTGCATTGAGTCAGATCATATCCCATTGCAGCAATGTTATTGCACAAGGTCACTACTTCATTATAATAGTCACGATGATTAGGAGCCAGTGTCAGGTAAATATCCGCCAGCATCGCCATTGCAGCCTCTTTGCAGGCACGTCCCCTGTCAGCATCTCCATAACTGCTTTTCGGAGGAAGCATATTCACTGCATTTTTGCAGTCGGAAAGAATTTGAGCATATACCTCATCTACCGTATTACGGGCAATATCCGCAGATTCTCCCGGTTCAAACGGCTCCAAGCGCAAAGGCACCCCTCCGTACAAACGAACCAGAATATAATAATAATGTGCACGCAGGAAATAAGCCTCACCCATGCAACGGGTCTTTATCTCATTGGAGATAGATGCTGAAGGCAAATTGGAAAGCACGATGTTGCAACGTCCAATCCCTACCCACGGAGAACGCCATACATACAAGGCAAAGCCGTTATCGCTCTGGGCAATGAAATTGGAAGCCTGAACAGTCTCCAAACCGTCAGTACCTCCTCCGGCTCCTACTTCACTGTTGCCTGCGATGATATCGAGGCTCCAAATACGTTGGTTATACATATTAGATGACTGAAGAGTCTTGTAGCAGGCAGTAGTCAGTGCCACAGCAATCTCATTCGTCACTTCCGATTCGGGATCGACGCCATATTTGGGATATTTATCCAAGAAATCGTTGCACGATGTCAATGCCAGCACGGCAGACATAAATACCAAAGTTATTATCTTTTTCATATTCTTTCTCCTGATTTAAAAGTTAAAGTTCAAGCCCATACTGAAGGTACGTGAAATCGGGTAACGGCTGCTGTCGATACCATTAATATCCACTTCCGGGTCGAAGCCGGAATATCCGGTGATAGTTGCCACATTCTCGCAAGAGAAAGAGATGCGGGCATTTTCCAGTTGAATCTTTTGCATCCACTTTTTAGGCAGTGTATACGAAAGCGTGATATTCTTCAGACGGAGATAGGAACCGTTTTCCACAAACCTGTCAGATACACGGCAGTTCTGGTTCGGGTCTCCCCAAATGGCGCGGGGCATAGAGTTGCTGGTTCCTTCACCCGTCCAGCGGTTCAATACGGCTGTAGTTTGGTTGTAAGCGGCTGCCATTCCTTCGTTGTCAACATTGTTGGCGTTATAAATTTTGTTTCCCGATACGCCTTGCAGGAAAACGGAGAGTTCCCATCCCTTATAAGAGAAATTATTGCTTAAAGAGAAGAACCAGTTCGGATTCGGGTTGCCGATAACGGTACGGTCTTCATCGTTGATGACTCCATCGTTATTCAAATCCCGGAAACGGATATCGCCCGGAGCAGCGCCCGGTTGGGTGGCGTGGCGGTTTACTTCCTCCCAGTTTTGGAAAAGTCCGTCGGTCATATATCCATAGAATACATTGATCGGATAACCGGTTCTAAGCATAGTCACGTATGAGTTACCCATCTGATTGATAAACATCGGGGTTTCGCTGTTCAGGTCCAGAATTTCATTCTTGTTATAAGTGGCCGTCAAAGCAGATTCCCAAGAGAAAAGACCTTTCAGGTTGATGGTGCGCAGGGTCATTTCCACTCCTTTATTGCGCATCTTGCCGGCATTGGTAAAGGTTTCAGTAGTATCTTCAAAACCGGAGGTGATAGGGATGGAAGCTTTCACCAACATGTCTGCCGTCTTTTTGATGTAGGCATCCAGCGAAAGGTTGACACGTGAATTGAACAGGCTCATATCCACACCGAAGTTGGTTTGGCGTACCTCTTCCCAATGAATATTCGGATTGGAAAGGGTGGTAGATACCAAAGCGGTGGAGTTGTTGTTGCCGAAAGGATAGACTCCTGTATTATAGGAAGCCACAAAGCCGTAGTTACCGATTTCCTGATTACCGGTCACACCGTATCCGATACGCAGTTTGAGGTCATTCACCGGAGAGTTGTCTTTCGGAAACCATTCTTCCTGCGAAATACGCCATGCCAGAGAAACGGAAGGGAATGTTCCCCAACGGTTGTTCTTACCGAAGCGGGAGGAACCGTCACGGCGCACAGTGGCTGTAAGCAGGTATTTATCTTCGTAAGAATAGTTGAGACGTGCCATCAGAGAAAGCAGTGCCCAGTCGCTCTGACTGCCACCGATACTGTACATCTTCTCGCCGTTGTCCATTTCATGGATATTATCAAACATGAAGATATTCTTTTGAGCATTCAGGTAATCATAGTTGTTCCACTGGGCGGAAGAACCTGCCATCACACCTACACGATGTTTTTGGGCGAAAGTATGGTCGAATACAAAATAATTATCCCACAGGTAGGTAAATGATTTGTTGTCACTCTTATAGCGGGAAGATTCTTCTACCGGATTCGGTTTCCAGTCGTAAGCCGGAGTAAAGTTGTCGACAAACCAGAATTTGGCGTCATAACCGAAGGTGCTTTTCAACTTCAACCATTTGGTAAAGGCAATCTCTCCGGTGATGTTTGCCAGAAAGTTATATCCTTTTGTCTCGTTCGTCATCATATATAACGTACCGATCGGATTGCGGACACTTCCATACCATTGCGCTTCCTGTCCGGGACCGCTCCAGCTACCGTCTTCATTCTTCACCGGCTGGGTGGGGAGTGCTTTCATCGCATCTCCGATGCTATAACTTCCTCCTTCTTTCACGTCCGTACTGAATGTCAGGTTAGTAGTGAACTTCAACCATTTATTGACCTGGGCATCACTATTTGCCTGGAAATTGAAACGACGGTAATTAACGCTTTCCACGATACCGGACTGGTCGAGGAAACCGCCGGATACATAGTAATGTGCCTTTTCCGTACCACCGGAATAGCTAACCGAATAGCTTTGTTTCACTCCCGTACGTAGCATCTCATCCAGCCAGTTCGTTCCTGTTCCCAATAAAGAAGGGTCTGCCCAATAAGGGTTTGTATTATCATCATTATTAGACAGCATATCATTGCTCAAGGCGGCATATTGCGCAGCATTCAGCATATCGGGCACTTTAGTAGCATTCTGAATAGCCCAGTTTGCGTTTACCGTTACTTTTCCGGCACCTTCGGCACCACGTTTGCTGGTAATCATCACCACACCGTTGGCACCACGGGAACCATAGATAGCTGTTGCCGAAGCATCCTTCAATACGTCTACCCGTTCCACATCAGCCATATTCAAGGAAGACAATCCCAAGTCGGTAGGAATTCCGTCAATGACAATCAGCGGGTTACTGTTGTTGATCGTACCCAAACCGCGAATTTTAATAGTGACATTATCACCCGGCTTACCGGCATCGATAATCTGCACGCCGGATACCTTTCCCTGCATTGCCTGACCGATATTAGCTACCGGAGAGTCTTTGATGTCCTTCACTCCGACAGAAGATACGGCACCAGTCAAATCGCTCTTTTTCATTGTTCCGTAACCTACCACTACTACTTCGTCCAATACTTCCGTATCTTCCTGCAAGGTTACTTTCAACGAGTTTTTCCCGTTCACCGAAACAGTCTGCGTTTTATAGCCGACAAAAGAGATAGTCAGCGTGCTGTTAGCCGGAACGCTTAATGAGAAATTACCATCTACATCGGTTATCGTACCGTTCGTTGTACGTCCTTCTACCACACTGGCACCGATCACCGGTTCACCCGTGGCATCTACTACATGTCCTTTTATTGAAATCTGTTGTGCGAATGCACAAAGAGATAGGAACAAGCCCCACATTATTAATAAGAGGCGGCGTTCAAAGCCTTTCGACTTCATACTCTGTTTCATGTACATTAATTTAAAGTTAATATTAGGGTTACTTTTGTTTTCGTTCTCTGTGTCATTGCTGAAATGACCGTGAAACAAAAGTATCCACATTTCATACTGCTTCTTAAAGCAGATAGCAAAAATATAGTGATTTACACAGTATCTCACAGTATAAACCACTAAATATAAGAACGTTATAAAATAGAAGTCAGACTAAAAAAGTAGTGGTTTTCTATTCTTCCACCTTCCCTATTTGCATTACTTTAGCCTCAAATTCCTCTCTTTCGCCCACGGCTTTGTTACGGACACGGGTCCGGTAATTATAAATGGTAGTCACGGAATAACGGAGGAATTGCGCTATCTTAGTACTGTCCGTAATCCCCAGCCGGATAAGGGCAAAGATACGAAGTTCGGTGTTCAACAGTTCTCCCGGTTTGGGTTGCATGGGTTCTGTGAGCAGCGCATTAAATTCCTCCACAAAATTGGGGAAGAGTTGCAGGAAAGTCATGTCGAAATTTGCATAAAACTCTTTCAGTTCTTCGTCAAGGAATTGAGAAGATTTAATGGCTTTATATAGTTCTTCCACTCTTCCGGCAGCAGCAATTTTATTTAGGGAACGACGGTATAAATCCATCTTGTCGAGATAAGTGGAGCATTGGTCCATATATCGGCCGATATATTCCTCCTTGATATAGTTGGCTTCCGAAAGCGTATGGTTCATCTCTTTCAGTTGCGAGTTGGAGTCGTGAAGTTCTTCGTTCAGTTCTTGCAACAACGTATTGGTATCGACCACTTCGCGACGTGCGGCAGCAACCTTTTTCATCTGCTTGTAAACGAAGAAAATGGCAACCAACAAAAATACGGAAAGCAAACTGATACAAATCAATGAGACTTTCATCTCCTGTTGCTGCCGTTTGGTTTTCAATTGGTAAGCCTGGTCAATGATAGGAAAGACTTGCGAGATTTCTAACGTACGAAGGCGGGCATTACAAAGAGTGGCATCCTCTAAGGAGCATTTCAGGTAATTGTAGGCACGGTCAATATCCCCTTCATCGTAGACAAGGGAAGCGAGTTTGCGCAAAGATACATATTCCTTTACTGCCGATTTCAGGTCGGCAATGGCCGAAAGAGCCAAGTAATGTTTTTGCCCTTGTTTGTCGCCTTTCAACCGGTAACCCTCGGAGAGAGTATAAGTAAGCATTGCTTTTGAATGGTCATCCAAAGAAGGTTTGTTGTAATATTCCATCAGCATACGGATGGCTTCATCGTATTGAGCATGTACGATGCACTTATCCGCCATCACCAATACGTGTCCCAAAGAGTCGGAAGCGTTGACCTGCAGAAGAGAGTCACGATACAGATCCGTCATTCGATAATACTCTTTCTTGACTTTCTCCGTAACGGCATAATCTCCCATCAATCCGTAAATAGTGCGATACAAATGATAATAATAACCATAGAGATAATCGGGCAGCGTTTTCTTATCAATCTGCCCCAATAGTTCCAACGCTTCTTTATACATTCCGGTAGTTCCCATCACTTCCGCCATATTCATGGCAGCATCATCCAGGTAATCCAGTTTATCCATGCGATGCGCCAGTTCCTCTTTCCGTTGGGCATAGACAAAAGACGAATCCAGATTATAAGCCCGGTATTCATCGAAAAGATGTCCGCAAAAACCATATCGTTGTTCATCGGAAGTAGCCTCCGCCAGCAATTTCTTCAGGTCAGCGATACGCGCCTCCTTTTCCGCTCCATAGGTCTGACGGTTTTTAATGATACCATCAATCTCACGAAGTAACGCATCGGTACTCTTATTATCTTTTGCATAAAGCAGACCGGAAAGGACAATTGTCACAAAAATCAGAATCACTTTTTTCATAGTGCCGTATGTATTATAGTTGCAAAGATAAAAGTCTTTCAGAAACTTCCGGCTTTCAGGAGAAAATTATTGCAGGCAGAATGAACAATCTTGTATTAAAACAGGAAGCATTACAAATTTATTATGAACATAATTATTATATTTATAATAATGTTATCGTTGGAACAACCATCAATATACAGATAAATTCAAAAGTATGTATTCACAGCAAATTCAAACTGTTCTATAAATATTTTCTTAAATGGATATATATTATTTTGTTCATAGAAAACTAACATAGCTTTCTTATAGTCGATAGAATCAACTGAACGAAATGATAAAGGACAATAACCGTTGGCTATAAGTATTGCATTACTTGTTATACGGGCAGTACGTTTATTACCATCAGCAAATGGCTGAATGTAAGATAACAGAACTAAAGCTAGGAAAGCTTTATCAAAGATACTCTGCTTATTATTAATTAATTGACAAGTGTCTTCCATAGCTTCTCTTATTTGATATTCATTATCAAGTGGACGATAATTCGTACCCGTAATACCAACACGCCGAGAACGAATATGACGCTCAACTCCCAGTTCTTTAATAAGGATACTATGAATGTCTTCAATCTTTCTTATTGATAAATACTGAAGATAATCAGGATTATCTAAAATAAAATCAAGAGCTTCCTTGTGATTTAGTAGCATAATGGCTTCTTCTTTAGTTTTACCTTTTGCTTCTTCTTTTTCCAGCAAAAGTCTTTCCGTTTCAAGAAGATTATATGTGTTCCCTTCAATTTGAGAAGACTTCCAACTAAGATCCACACCTAACCTTTCCATTTCTTTCCGGTACTCTCCGTCTGTCATTTCTAATACATTTCTTCTAAACGTTTCTTGAAGAGCCGTTAAATGTTTCCGTTCGTCCATCGTGAAAGGGTCAACATTAGGCAATATATCAGGAATAAGGCTGAAATTGAAAGCTTGTTGAATTTCACGCTCATCAACTTCTTTCCGAAAGTATGATTCTAAGTCGAAATAACTTGTAACAAACGTTTGTGGTGTTAGTTTATAACATGTGGCAGGTCCTTGCCCTATGACTTCAATACTTCCAGCGGAAATCATGGCAGCTAATAAACGCTTGAATGTGGCGACACTTACTTTAGTATTCACTCCCTCCATTAATTCTGACCTAGAAGATAGAGGATGAAAACGAAGATATTGTTGAATTTCTTCTTCCATTGCTATTTAGTTGATTATATCGGCTCAAAAATACATAATATTATTAATATATCGGCTCAAAATGAGCCAATAATTACAGTGTATAGGACTCTTTTGAGCCGATATGAAAATCTTCAGCTACCTGTT
>ENA-UEQB01001099-UEQB01001099.1-human-gut-metagenome-genome-assembly--contig:-NODE-1099-length-23996-cov-55.075003_pt1 | contig 23996 bp, 19 predicted proteins | sample MGYA00242901_ERZ507918 | MGnify/ENA primary metagenome ERZ507918 (study PRJEB26167, sample SAMN06115405) | human gut metagenome | host: Homo sapiens | place: China:Sichuan | collected 2016-04-06... | reverse complement strand
TTTAACTCCATAAGCTATGAATTTGGAGACAAAGATAATAATTTATAAATTTACCCCTCAGGTTTTTACATTGACCCCAAAAGACAAACATTTCTATTTCATATTCAAAGATTTAACATACATTTGCCAAATGTAAAGTAAGGAGTTTCATAAAAGCACCTGTCTTTATTTATTAGAAAAACATATTTTAATCCAAACACCAAACTACAATGAAAACTCTTTTATTCTTTTTAGTCATAGGATTCAGCCTATGTACCGCTGGTAAAGCACAAACCTCTCTTGTTTCTACGCGAGAAAAATTCCGCCACCATGAAATATCCGTCAGTTACGGCTTCCTCCCCATTACCGACGCCAATAGTATAGCCGAAGAGTTTATTGCTCCGACAGCAAGTTTTGGAATCTATACACGCGAGAAGACCAGCTATTACGGCGCTCTGAATATCAGTTATATTTATAGAATCAACCGTAAAATCAGCCTAGGCGTAACCGGAGGAATAACCGGTAATAGAGGGACGGCCAGTAGCCTTTATGAAGTTTTGGATGAGAATAAGAACGATGACCGGCGCTATCTGTATATCCTCCCCACCTTCCGGTGGCATTGGTTCACCCGCCCCCAATTCTCCCTATATTCCTCTGCAGGGCTCGGCGCCTATTTCCTCCGGAACAGCTTTGGAGGAGACACTTATCACAAAAAGGAATTTGCCTATCAGTTCAGTTTTCTGGGTATCGAATATGGAAATCAGTTTGCCTTCTTCACCGAATTCGGCGTAGGATATACGGGAACAATCGTGGCAGGCGGACGTTTCCGCTTCTGATTCACGAACCCGCCACTGCCAGCGTCAGGATACTAACATGTACGCCTCCCACATCTTTAAGCGCATCGGCACATGCAGTTGTAGTGGCTCCGGTGGTCAGTACATCATCCACAATAAGGATATGTTTCCCCACAAAGCGTTCCGGATAGCGGAGAAGGAAAATACCGTCTACATTTTCCCAACGCTCGTAAGCAGACTTTCGGGTCTGCGTTTCCGTATGTCTTCTGCGCAGCACGGAGGACACATCAATAGGAATACCCGTTACGGCAGAAACGCCGCGCGCTATACATTCACTCTGATTGTATCCGCGCAACTTTTGTTTGCGGGGATGTAGAGGAACGGGGATAATTACGTCTATACCACGGAAAAAACCGGTAGCCGCCAGCTCCGCTGCCATAAAACGCCCCATTATTTCTCCCAAATCTTTCCGGCCTCCATACTTCAGTTGATGCAGGATGTGGCGGAAATCACTTCCTTTGTGATAATAAAAGAAGGAAGTGCCGCGTTCCAGAGGTATCTTCCCCCAAAACATACGCTCCACGGAGTTGTCTTCGCGAAGATGATAGTTTGTCCGTGGCATATTCATATTACACCTGATGCAAATGCCCTCTTCTCCCTCTTGCAAAGAGCTCCCGCATACAGCACACTGACGCGGGAAGAAGAGATGGACAAAGGACAAGAACCAGGCTTTAAATGTGTTTTCCATAAAAAAGTGTAATAAGGCAATAAGAACCGTATCAGAATGGCAGCGCCTCCCGTACCAACCGCAAAAACAACGGATGCAGCGGCCCGTTGGTGGCTATGATATGATGCCCTTCTATAAAGTTCTCGTTTCCCAAAAAGTCTGTTACCTTACCGCCGGCTTCCAACACCATGAGTGCAGCCGCAGAGAAATCCCACTTACCGATAAAAGCTTCCAGCCAAGCGTCAAAACGTCCGGCAGCCACATAGCAGAGGGCAAGCGCCGCCGAACCATTCATGCGAATGCCTGCAACCTTACCGTAAAGTTCGTGTATCAAATGTTCGCCCGTACGGGCATACTGCTCGAAATTGTAGGGTAACTCTGTCACCACAAAAGCGTCTTTCGGTTCACTGACAAGCGAAACACGCAACCGTTCTCCGTTCACATAGGCTCCTCCTCCTTTCCAAGCATAAAAACACTCGTCTCGGCAGGGTTCATAAACCACACCCAGCAAAAGCGACTGCTTGTCACGCAAGGCAATACTTACACAATAGGGAGCATTGTCGTGAATATAGTTCGTTGTCCCATCCAAAGGATCCACTACCCAGCAATACGTTTCGTCACTATAGGCAGCAGACCCTTCTTCGGCAATGAATCCGGCTTCGGGAAGCAATTTCCTAAGGGCAGATACAACCTTTTTCTCGGAAGCCTTGTCCACATAAGATACATAATCGTGCGCATGTTTTTCCTGCACCACCTCCCGACGGAAACTTTTCCGCTCTTCCTTCAAAAAATGCCCGGCTTCACGGGCTACACAGCAGACAGCCTCTGTCAACGCCTTCAAATTTTCCATATTCTTATATTATTTACCATTCGCATCTTCCTGATAAATGAGCCTCCCCCGTTGGCTGACCGTCCACTCACCGTCTTCCAGACGTACGTTTTTCGTATCATCATCTTCCACATTCCAGGCATATCCACCGGCAGGCAGACCTCGACGGTCCAGAATTTCGTTCGAAACACCTTCCTCCGAGAAAAACAACTCCACTTGCGTAGAGTCCGGACTGAACACCAAGAACAAAGTCTTCCCGGCATCATCCACTGCATTCATGCGGACACCTTTCTCCCACAAACGGATGCAATCTTTCTGCACCTCGCTCCACGTATATCCGGCAGAAGCAATACAACCATGTTCGTCTTTATCACTACCAACCACGGCCTCTTTTTCCTTTCTCTCCGAAGTTTCCGCTTCCTTTTTACCGCCGTTTCCACAACCGGTCAACAAAGCTCCGGCACATATCAGGCACATAGATACAACCTTCATATTCATACGCTTGTTTTTATTAGTTTTCAATTGACAAAGTTAAAAACAAATCGGCAGTACTAAAAGTTTCTTCCCTTTTTATACGCACGGCTCTTTCGTTTAAAGGAGTTATCGGGAGTCAGAAGGAGTCATCAGCCGGCAAGTCGGCTTAGGAGTTAAAGCCGATAGTTCTGTGAATACATACACAAGAGTATCGGCTGTAACTCCTAGCGGAGCAAAGTGATAACTCCTCTAACTCTCTTGCTTGTCATGGCTTGAGATATACCACTGTTTTTCCACTACCATATTTGCGAATAATACCTTCTTCCAGAAATAGGTTCAAATCGGCCACCGCCTGATGTTTCGCCTTTCCGGTCAGCTGTTCATAATCAGTACGCGTAATGCAGCCATACTTATTCAAATGCTGCAACAGTTTTTTTCTCCGCTCCTCCAGTGTCAATTTGGAATGAGAGATATAGGGAGATGCTTTCCGTTCCAGCTCCATCGTCTGAAAGCGGTTGCGGAATTTACTGCCGATACGCAAGTTTACATTCTGAAAATGCACGGACGGAGAGCGAATATCCTTTTTATTCGCCACGGCCTTGTCGCACTTCAATGATAACGAAAAGAATCCCAATTCGCCCACTTCAACTATCCATCCGTCTGCCAGCCAGCTGTGCAACTCATCCGTTATAGCCTGCAACGTGCCATCGAGAATGGCAGGGCTGAAACCGGTAGCCTTGTGAACCAGTTCGCGGAATTTATCGGCAGGAATGGTTCCTTTGGGAAGAATACGGGCGTGAAGCAGCTTTTCTTCACCGTCCTCCGGAGAAGGATTGGGGGTCTGGTATAAATCGTAATAAGCACTCATATAATTTAGAATATCAGTTGGGCAATATTATTCATTCAATGCTGCAAGAACAAGTCCTGATGCACCGAGTTTAATTCGTTAGACAGTTGTTGCTGTTTCGTTAAACGTCCATCTTACGAAAGAACAACAATTGTCTAACGGAAAGAAGACATCTGTCTAACGAATTAAAAACAACGCCCAAAGGTATTAATAAAAAGGGAAGTAGGGATTAAAAAAGGGGAAAAATCGCTCTAATAATAGGTTCATTGGCGTAATAAAAGCTTTTATTCAGTTGGTTTTTAAACAGACTCTTAAATGAGCAAAGTTGAGAATAAAAAGTTGCCGTTCCAAACAAAGAAAGAATATTTATTTTGCTCCTGCTGGGCAACTCCATAACATCGCCATAGAACACCTTCCAAGCAGCGACTCTACTTTTATAGCGGAACAAATAAATTTCTATCGGTTGTCGTCTACGCGACAATTGGTTATGATAAAAGACAAAAGCCATATTAAAGAAGCTGTTCTCTATGGAGGTCTTAAATATGATGCTGATACAACAGCTTTAGTAGTCGAAAACAAAAAATATACTGATATTCCTCGAGACTTGAATATTCAACATACCTTCTATCCGGATTCCCTAAACCTGCGTGACGGAGCCAAATACCTTCCCGCCACTAAGATAGAAGCTGAACAAATTAAACAAGCACTAGAGAATACGAGACTTCAGCCAGCCTTATATATGGATTTACGAGGTACAGAAGAATCTTTTAAAGCTTTATCAGGTAAGAATATCAGTATGCTACATATCGCCACTCATGGTTTCTATTGGACAGAAACAGAAGCCAGACAGACAAAGGATCTTGATTTCTTGATGATGGGAGACAATAACCAATCACGCTACGTAGAAGACAAAGCATTGACTCGATCAGGACTGCTATTGTCAGGAGCAAATATTGCACTGAAAGGAAATCCTTTGCCGGAAGGATTAGAAGACGGCATACTCACCGCCAAAGAGCTTGCCGGTTTAGATTTACGAGGGTTAGACCTGGTAGTACTTTCTGCCTGCCAAACCGGACTGGGAGAAATAACCGGTGACGGAGTATTCGGCTTGCAACGCGGTTTCAAAAAAGCGGGAGCCAACACATTATTAATGAGTCTCTGGAAAGTGGACGATAATGCTACTCAACTCTTGATGACACAGTTTTACAAGAATCTGCTCGCAGGAAAGAGCAAATTTGAATCTTTGCGCGAGGCCCAGAAGTATGTACGTGACTACGAAGTTGAAATTGAAACAACTCCCGACAAGCGCTGGCAGTCAGAAGCCAGGCAAAAAGAAAAACAGAGCAAAAAGCCTATGCCCAAAGAGTTCAAGAAAATAAAAAAATATAAGGATCCCTTTTACTGGGCTGCATTCATTTTATTGGATGCAATTGATTAACTCTTAATTTATGAAAAACATGAAAAATTACTTATTGTGCATATTCCTTGCAGTATTTACCATCAGTATTTATGGGCAAAACCACAAGAATGCTGCGGACTATAGGACAGATGCAATAAATGGAAACGCGATTGCACAATTCTATCTCGGACAGAGCTACTTTAGGGGATGGGGTATAAAACCTGATACCATACAAGCCGTTTATTGGTGGCGAAAGTCGGCTGAGCAAGGAAATCCTGCTGCACAAAACAATATGGGTGCAGCCTATAGTAATGGCTGGGGGAATTTAACTCAAAATAAAGAAACGGCCATCTATTGGTATAAAAAAGCAGCTGAAAAAAATGGGGCTTTTCCACAAAAGAACCTTGGACGCATATATGAAGACAAAGAAAACTATGAAGAGGCTTTTATCTGGTATAAAAAAGCCGCCGAACACAATAATAGCCCGGAATCTTATTATGCACAAAGCCGCTTAGCCTATTTACTGAAAAACGGGTTAGGAGTCACAAAGAATTACCCCGCCGGAATGGCATGGACAAAACGAGCAGCTAAAAACGGGAATGCAAGCGGACAGATTTCGCTTGCAATCTCTTATGAATACGGCATAGACAACATCTTGAGAAAAGATGGGAATTCAGCGTTATATTGGTACAAAAAGGCTGCTCTCAACAAAGACATTGGAGAACTCCAGAAGTCTATAGCAGAAGCTGCCATAGAAAGATTGGAAGAAGCGGGATTCAACGGACAGAATACTCTCCTCAAAATGATACCGGACTATAAACCATTCTACACTGCACCTTCGGAAAGTGAACAGAAAAGCATGCATGAATCTGTTCGCAATAGCACGGTAGAGTGGGGAAAAACAATAGAAGGAGAGGCTTCTCTAGGACAAACCCAAAATGATGAAATAAATGGATTCAGGGTAGAATTCAAAGAAGATAATATTAAAATTGGCTTTACTAAAAACTCAGAATTCACTTTATTCATCCATATTCAAGAAGATGACATAATAGTTAAAAATGGCTCTGAAAATGGTGTAGAATACAACCGAAACACCGGAAAACCGTATATGCTGCTCCGCCCCTACAGTTATGAAATAGAAGCCAAAGAATATCCCGGACAAATATTTGAACGGACAAACTACACAAACGGGAATAAATATTGGGGAGAAACCTATAATGGACAACGCCACGGATACGGCATTCATATCTGGGAAAATGGGAATATGTGGTTCGGCCCTTGGAAGGATGGTGAAAGAAATGGATACGGCGCTTACTTTGATATTACGGCACACACCATTCAGTCAGGAAAATGGATTGGAAATGAATTGATAGCCGGTACTTCTTATATCTGTAAAGAAAAAGCGGAACCGGTTCTTCCAGCCAGAACCAGAACCGTTTCAAAACCATTTTCCTATAGCGGTACTGTTCGCTATATAAATTTACCGACCAGCTCATACATGTCATACATCACAGAAGCCATCAACAAATGGGGGAAATGCCGTACCGGAGCAATCACTATGTATGGAGCAGGAGTAGGAGTGTATGGGAATAGTGGATATGCCTACACCGGCAGTACTCCCAGCAAGCTTAAGAAACGTATAGAAGAAGCCAACAGCAGCAATGCTGAAATAACAGACATCAACATCACTGAAAATGGCAACTATGTAATTATCTTAGGCGGTTCAGGGTATTGGACTCTTGGTTATCCGGATGCATTCCTCAAAAAACTGGAACAATATCGTACAGGAGATTTAAGAGACGACAATATTCTTTCGGCCTGCTTCAATGATAGAGGAGAATGGGTAGTTATCACGGACAAGCATTACAGCTATTCAAATGAAACCATCAAAAATTTCATACTGAAAGCCGAAGAACTATACGAAGAGGTTTACTATGCCTATATTACCAATTACGGGATGATAGCTTGCTGCAAAAACGGAGTATATTACAAAAACATTCCATCCAATTTGGCAGAGGCATTGAAGAAACTCACATTCAAACCCAAAGTCATCAAGTTTACAGACAATGGATTGTACTTGATTACAGATGGAGAATCACAAAATTATTATTTTATGTAATCACTCATTTTTTTTAAATATAGGCAATAGGTTATAGCATAGGACTTTCCATGTCGTCAAATGGCTAAATACAACGTTAAAAAAAGTCGTTCAGTCCCGTTAAAGCACCATGCCGTTTTTAAGTGTTGTAACTTCGCACCGTGGTCACAAAGAAACAGGTCTCGCTAACTGACGAGTGAACGAAACCGCAAGTAACAACCATTAAAAACAAAAAACATTATGGCATTTCGTTATGTAGTAAAAAAGAGAATGGTAGGCATTGGTACCAAAACCGAGAAGTATGTAGCTGCTTCTTATTCCGTAGCAAATATTGATTTTGATAGATTATGCGACCAGGTGACCAGTCAAGGGATGGTGCCAAGAGGTATCGTAAAAGCCGTATTGGACGGTATGATTGACGCACTCTGCACCTATGCCAGCATCGGTGCAACCGTACGGCTGGGAGACTTCGGAAGCCTCCGACCGGGATTGAACGGCAAAAGCCAGGAGGATGCAAAGTCTGTAACGGCTGATGTCGTTTACCGCCAGAAACTGATTTTCGTGCCGGGACAACGTTTGAAGAACATGATGAAACAATCGGGCATCACACGATTGGTAACCGGCTCTGAAATCGTGCCGGACAATGAAGAAAATCCCGGAGGAAACGAAAGCGGAGGCGGCGGCAATGATGGTGACCAAGGTGAAAATCCATTAGGATAAACTGATAGAGTTTTATCAAGGAAACAAACAATTCCACAGAGGAGGCTTCATGACAAGTCTCCTCTGTTTATTTATATGACCTGTTTCGCTATCCATGCACAAGCCTCAGCATCAGCCAACGCATGATGATGATGTTCCAACTGATAGCCACAGCAAACAGCCACTGTATGCAACTGATAGTTAGGCAATCCCTTTATAGCACGACGTGATGCCTGCAAAGTACAATAAAACTCATAATCCGGATAATCCATGCAGTAAGTACGGAAAACAGCTTTCAGGCAGCTTTCATCAAAGGCCTTGTTGTGCGCTACCAATGGCAAGCCTTCAATGCGTGGAGCTATTTCCTGCCACACAACGGGAAAGATAGGAGCATCCCGGGTATCTGCCAACGTCAGACCATGCACGCGGGTATTCCAATAAGTGTAATACTCCGGTTCGGGACGGATGAGGTTATAATAATGGTCCACAATCTCTCCATCACGTACGATAACCACTCCTACACTACAAACGCTGGTACGCTGTTCGTTGGCCGTTTCAAAATCAATGGCAGCAAAATCTTTCATCCGATATGGTTTTATAGTCGCCAAAGATACGAAAAATTCACTCCGTTCCTTTCATACTACACCTGGTTTCCATTATCTTTGTCCCCCGGACAAAGACTAAAATATCATGGAACATCCACTTTCGCAATTCAAATATTGTCCGAAATGCGGTTCAGCCCATTTCGAAGTTCATAACGAGAAGTCGAAGCAGTGCGCCGACTGCGGTTTCGTCTACTACTTCAACCCCTCTTCCGCCACCGTCGCCTTGATACTGAACGAGCGCGACGAGCTGCTGGTGTGCCGCCGCGCCAAAGAGCCTGCCAAAGGGACGCTGGACCTCCCCGGAGGCTTCATCGACATGACCGAGACCGGTGAGGAAGGCGTTGCCCGCGAAGTAAGAGAAGAAACCGGCATGAAGGTGGCAAAGGCCGAATATCTCTTCTCCCTGCCCAACATCTACATCTATTCCGGCTTCCCCGTACACACGCTGGATATGTTTTTCCGTTGTACGGTGGAGGACACCTTGCACTTCGAGGCGATGGACGACGCGGCAGACCTCTTCTTCCTCCCCTTAAAAGATATCCGTACGAAAGAGTTCGGACTCGGCTCCATCCGCAAAGGAGTGGGTATCTTCCTGGAAGACATGTGGAAGAACAAAAGCGAATGATTATTCGTTCCTATTATGGTATATATCCTAAAAAAGCCAAACAAGTGTAACATTTCCGGGTTAAAACCCGTATTTTTGTAAAATACCTATTCTAACAAAAGAAGATGAAACATAAAATCTCCCGAATATTGTGCACAGCACTCTGTTGCGCACCTTTACTCGCCTCAGCACAAACAAGCGAGAAGAGTACTTCTCCCAAGCGACTCTACCAAGAAGGACAAACGCTGTTCCAGCAAAAGGCCTATGCTGCCGCCATCTCCCCGTTGCAAGCCTATGTACGCCAGATGAATGCAGACGGCAAGCCTCTGCCCGATACCGGCGAGCGGCAAGAAGCGGAATACATGCTGGTATGCGCCGCATACGAGCTCAGAGACCCCAAAAGCATAGACCTGCTCCGTGCCTTCCTGGACGAATATCCCGATACTCCCCATGCCAACCGCATCTACGCCCTGATTGCCTCCGCCTACTTCTTCGAAGGCAATTATGACGATGCCCTCGCCATGTTCAACTCCGCCCGCCTCGACCTGCTGGGTTCCGAGGAGCGAGACGACATGACCTACCGCCTTGCCACCTGCTACCTGAAAACGGGCAACGTAAAGGAAGCAGCCATCTGGTTCGAGACGCTACGTAGCACCAGCCGCAAGTATACAGCGGACTGTGCTTACTACATCTCTTATATCCGATATACCCAAGGACGGTATGACGAAGCGCTCAGCGGTTTCCTGCCTTTGCAGGACAATGCCAAATACAAGGACTTGGTTCCCTATTACATCGCCGAAATCTATCTGTTGAAGAAGCAGTACGACAAGGCGGAAATCGTGGCGCAGAATGCACTGTCAGCCCATCCCGACGGTCTGAGCTACACCCACACGGCGGAGCTGAACCGTATCCTCGGTACAGCCGAATACCATTTCGGGAAGTATCACGAAGCCGTAAAGTCCTTCGGACAATATATAGAACACAATGCCGAATCTGCCGCTCATAGAAGGGATGCCCTTTACATGCTGGGAATGTCCTATTATCAATGCGGCGTGTATTCGCAAGTCCCCTCCGTCCTCGGCAGAGTGACTGCCGAAAACGATGCCCTTTCGCAGAACGCATACCTGCACATGGGACTGGCTTATCTGCAACTGGCAGACAAGACCAAAGCGCGTATGGCCTTCGAGCAGGCTGCCGCCTCCAACGCCGATATGAAAGTCAAGGAACAAGCCGCCTATAACTACGCCTTATGCATTCACGAGACCTCCTATTCCGCTTTCGGCGAATCGGTGACCGTCTTCGAGAAATTCCTGAACGAATTTCCAAACTCTCCTTATGCCGAGAAAGTCAGCAACTACCTGGTGGAAGTATACATGAATACACGCAGCTATGATGCCGCACTCAAGTCCATCGACCGTATCTCCCATCCCAGCAAAGCCATTCTGGAAGCCAAACAAAAGATTCTGTTCCAACTCGGGACCCAGTCTTTTGCCAACACGCAGTTCGAGCAAGCCATCGGTTACTTCGACCAAAGCGTCACGTTGGGGCAATACAACCTCCAGACCAAGGCAGACGCCCTCTACTGGCTCGGCGAGTCTTATTACCGCCTGAACCGGATGAGAGAAGCTGCCCGCAATTTCAACGAATATCTGTCACTCACCCGGCAGAGGGATACGGAGATGTTCGCCCTTGCCTACTATAACCTGGGCTACATCGCTTTCCACCAGAAAGACTATTCGACGGCAGAGAACCGTTTCCGCAACTTTGTCCAACTGGAGAAAGGTGAAAACCCGACCGCATTGGCAGATGCCTACAACCGTATCGGTGACTGCAACCTGCACGTCCGCCGCTTCGACGAGGCCAAGCAATACTATACAAAAGCAGAAAGTCTGGGAACACCTGCCGGAGACTACTCTTACTATCAGCTGGCCCTTGTAGCCGGCCTGCAAAAAGACTATTCCGGAAAGGTTACTTTACTGGACCGCCTTGCCGTCAAATATCCCAATTCGCCTTATGCCATCAATGCCCTTTACGAAAAAGGGCGCTCCTACGTACAGAGCAACAACAGCCCCCAAGCTATCGCCGCCTTCCGCGAATTGCTCGGCAAGTATCCCGAGAGTCCTGTCAGCCGTAAAGCCGCCGCCGAAATCGGTCTGCTTTACTACCAGAACGATGACTATGACCGTGCCATAGAAGCCTACAAACATGTAGTCACCCAATATCCCGGAAGCGAGGAAGCCCGCCTTGCCATGCGCGACTTGAAGTCCATCTACGTAGATGCCAACCGCGTGGATGAGTTTGCCGCCCTTGCCGCCCAAATGCCGGGAGAAATCCGCTTCGAACCCAGTGAGCAAGACTCGCTGACTTACATCGCTGCCGAAAAAGTATATATGAAAGGCGAAGCCGCACCTGCCAAAGAGAGCTTCACCCGCTATCTGCAAAGTTATCCGGGAGGCGCTTTCAGCCTGAATGCACACTACTACCTCTGCGTCATAGGCAAAGAGCAGAAAGATGAAGAGGCGGTATTGGAACATGCCGGAAAACTGCTGGAATACCCCGATAACCCATATTCTGAAGAGGCTTTGCTGATGCATGGAGAAATTCTGTTCAACCGCCAGCAATATGCCCTGGCATTGGCCGACTACAAGAAATTGCAGGCCAAAGCCACCACGGCAGAGCGCCGCCAGCTTGGCGCTATCGGTGTACTGCGCTGTGGAGCACTGATGCATGATGATGCGGAAGTCATCAACGCCGCCACAGCCTTGCTTGCCGAAGCCAAGCTGTCTCCGGAGCTCCGGAACGAGGCGTTGTACTACCGTGCCAAGGCATACCTCAACCAGAAAGCCGACAAGAAGGCAATGGATGACCTTCAGCTGCTGGCCAAAGACACCCGTACCCTTTATGGAGCCGAAGCCAAATATCTGGTGGCATTACAATGGTACAACGCCGGTAATTATGCCTCTGCAGAAAAGGAAATCCTTAATTTCATCGACCAAAGCACACCGCATGCCTACTGGCTGGCACGCAGTTTCATCCTTCTGTCTGATGTATATGTAGCCATGGACAAGAAGCTCGATGCACGCCAATACCTATTGAGCCTGCAGCAGAACTACCAGGCCGATGACGATATAGCAAGCATGATTAACGAAAGACTGGAGAAATTGAAGTAAGAAATATAGCACATTATGAAAAAGATACAATATATCCTCGCAGGAACTATGCTTGTCTCCCTCTCTTTGGGAGCACAAGCCCAGACACAACCCCAAGACACCACCATGAACCGTACGGTAGTCGTGGAACAAGAATATAATCCGGACATCATGGATGCCTCCAAAGTGAACGTGCTTCCCAAGGTGGAACCTCCTACCGTCAGCAAAAAGGCGGTGGAATATGACGCCACCCTGATGCCGGCAACCCATATCCCGGCAGGTATCATGCAAGCCTATACCGGAAAAGAGACGCAGGCGAAAGCGCTGCCCGGATATGTACGCTTGGGATACGGTAACTACGGTAACCTCGATGTACGCGCCAACTACCTCTTCTCTTTATCCCCCAAAGACCGCCTCAACCTGACATTCACAATGGATGGCATGGATGGCAAACTGGACTTGCCGGATAATGGCGGGAAGTGGAATTCATTCTACTACCGTACCCATGCTGCCATGGATTATGTACATGCCTTCAGCAAAGTCGATTTGAATATTGCCGGAAAGTTCAACCAAAGCAATTTCAACTTCCTGCCCGACTTCGTCAGCAACAAGCAGAAATTCGTTTCGGGTGATGTACATTTCGGGGTAAGTTCCACGAGCGACGATATGCCTCTCCAATTCCGTGCCGAAACCAATTTGTTGGTCTACCAGCGCCAACACGACCTCATGGTGAGCAATATCAAAGAAAATATCGTGCGCACCAAAGCCGATGTCACCGGTTCCATCTCCGATGAGCAGACCATCGGCATGGCTTTTGCCATGGACAACACATTCTACAGCGACGGACGTTTCGAGAATCACACCGACGTAGACTTCAATCCATACTATCTCTTTCAGAATGACGACTGGAAAATACGTCTCGGCGCACACGTCGACCTGGCTTTCGGTTTCGGCAAGAAGTTCCGCGCCGCTCCCGACGTAGAAATACAATACATCTTCTCGGACAGCTACATCCTCTACGCACAAGGTAAGGGAGGACGGCTACAGAACGATTTCCGCCGTCTGGAAACCATTACGCCTTATGGCATTACAAACCAGCAGCTTGACAATACCTACGAACAGCTCAACGCAGCCATCGGCTTCAAGGCAAGCCCGGTCAGCGGATTGTGGTTCAACCTATACGGCGGATATCAAGATTTGAAAAACGACCTGATTGACACTCCGACTGTCAAGTCCGACGGGATAAGCAATGTTTACCTCACAGAAGATACCAAGAACCTCTACGCCGGAGCCGACCTGAGCTACAACTACAAGGATGTTTTCTATCTCGCCGCCAATGCCGTCTATCGCCATTGGACAACGGACTCAGACGGTTCTGATGTCGTAGTAAGCTTCAAACCGGCCGTAGAAGGCAATCTCAATCTCAAGGTACGCCCCATCTCCCCACTGCTTGTCGGCATCGGCTATCAGCACATCTCACGCCAGGGCGTGGAGGGCAACAAGGCGGACCCCGTCAGCAATCTCTATCTGAACGGCAGCTACGAACTCTTCAAAGGTATCTCCGTGTATGCGCGCGTGAACAACTTGCTGAACAAAGATTACCAGTACTACTGGGGATACCCTTCAGAAGGTCTTAGTTTCTTAGGCGGAGTAAGCTTCCTCTTTTAATAGGGGCAGCACAAGCCGGAGCTCTAAATTGAACAAAAAAGGTCATTTTTGCTAAATTCTCCTTATATTATAAGGTGGGAAGAATCTTTTTTTCCTACTTTTGCGGGCGAATTCAGTGGCGGGAGTCACTAAAAAACAGAAATTTATGCAGAAAAACCTTGTCATAGTCGAGTCTCCGGCGAAAGCAAAAACCATCGAGAAATTCCTTGGAAAAGATTTCAAAGTCCTTTCCAGCTACGGCCATATACGTGATTTGAAGAAAAAAGAATTCAGTATTGACGTAGACAAAGACTTCAAACCGCATTACGAGATACCGGCGGATAAAAAGAAAATCGTAACCCAGCTGAAAGAAGAAGCCGAGCAGGCAGAAACCGTATGGCTGGCTTCCGATGAGGACCGCGAAGGGGAAGCCATCGCATGGCACTTGTACGAAGTGCTGAAACTGAAGCCGGAACACACCAGACGCATCGTCTTCCATGAAATCACCAAAGGTGCCATCCTGAAAGCGATAGAAAATCCCCGTGACATTGACATCAACCTGGTCGATGCCCAGCAAGCCCGACGTATCCTGGACCGTATCGTAGGTTTTGAACTTTCACCGGTATTGTGGAAGAAAGTGAAACCTGCCCTTTCTGCAGGCCGTGTACAGTCCGTAGCCGTCCGTCTCATTGTAGAGCGCGAACGCGAGATACATGCATTCCAGACCGAAGCATCCTACCGTGTTACCGCCGTATTCCTCGTTCCGGACACTGACGGCAAAACAGTGGAAATGAAAGCCGAACTGGCGCACCGGCTTAAGACAAAGGCAGAAGCCCGGAAATTGCTGGAGAGCTGTAAAGCAGCCACGTTTACCATCAGCGACATCACTACCCGTCCGCTGAAGAAAACTCCCGCAGCCCCGTTCACCACCTCTACCTTGCAGCAGGAGGCTGCCCGCAAACTGGGCTTCACCGTGGCACAGACCATGATGGTGGCGCAACGTCTGTACGAATCCGGATTGATAACCTACATGCGTACCGACTCCGTCAACCTTTCCGAACTTGCCGTCAACGCCAGCCGTGAAACCATCTCCAACCTGATGGGCGAACGTTACGTACACAACCGCCACTTCGCCACCAAGACCAAAGGAGCGCAAGAGGCCCACGAAGCTATCCGCCCCACCTATATGGAGAATGCCAAGATAGAAGGTACCCCACAGGAAAGAAAGCTGTACGACCTCATCTGGAAACGTACCATCGCCTCGCAGATGGCAGATGCCGAAGTGGAAAAGACAACCGTAACCATTGCTATCAGCAACGAGACGGAGACTTTCACTGCAACCGGCGAAGTGGTGAAATTCGACGGTTTCCTCCGTGTCTACCGCGAATCATACGATGATGACGTAGAAACCCAGGAAGATGAGGCACGCCTACTGCCCCCTCTGAAAAAAGGACAGAAGCTCGAACATGAAGGTATCACCGCTACCGAACGTTTCACCCAACACCCTCCCCGCTACACGGAAGCAAGCCTTGTGCGCAAATTGGAGGAACTGGGTATCGGACGTCCGTCTACCTATGCTCCTACCATTTCCACCATCCAGCAACGCGAATACGTGATAAAAGGAGAAAAAGCTGGTGAAGAACGCACCTACAATGTGCTTAACCTGCAGGGTAATGAAATAACGGACAACAACCATACAGAAATCACCGGAGCCGAAAAGTCAAAACTGATGCCGACAGACACCGGTATTGTGGTCAATGACTTCCTGATAGAGTACTTCCCGGACATCCTTGACTACAACTTCACAGCGAGCGTCGAAAAGCAATTCGACGAAATAGCCGAAGGTGACAAGCAATGGACTGCCATTCTGAAAACATTCTATAAAAAATTCCATCCTTCAGTAGAAAACACACTTGCCGCGAAAACCGCCCACAAGGCAGGCGAACGGATTCTGGGAACAGACCCCGTCAGCGGAAAGCAAGTGTCTGTAAAAATCGGACGTTTCGGCCCAGTAGCACAGATAGGTACTGCCGAAGATGAGGAAAAGCCCCGTTTCGCCCAGGTAAAAAAAGAAATGTCCATCGAGACCATTACGCTGGAAGAAGCGCTGGAGCTGTTCAAACTTCCCCGTACCCTCGGAGAGTACGAAGGTAAGAATGTAGTCGTAGGTGCGGGACGTTTCGGACCTTATATCCAGAACAACGGCTTGTATGCCTCGTTACCCAAGACAATGGACCCGATGACTGTTACGCTGGAAGAAGCTATTGAACTTTTGCAAAAGAAACAAGAAGCAGAAGCCCAAAAACATATCAAGAAGTTTGAGGAAGAACCGGAACTGGAAATCCTGAATGGACGCTATGGCCCTTACATCGCTTATAAAGGCAGCAACTACAAGATTCCTAAAGACATCATCCCTCAAGACCTGAACCTTCAAGCTTGTCTGGAAATTGTGAAACTGCAAAGCGACAAGGATACGGGCAAGTCTAAGCGGACTGCAAAGGCGGTGAAAGCAACGAAAACGACTAAAACAACCGCCAAGGCAACTGCCAAAACAAGCAAGACAAAATAGGACTTAGTCTACACGTATAAAATGGGAGAAAGGAGACGATAATTTAAACTTCTATTATTTCTACCACAAGAATAAATATTGCACTATAAAAAAATAAGCCCGAAGAAGTATCCTCGGGCTTATTCTTTTATAGTACAATGTTTACATCCTATCCGGCACCTCAATTCCCAGCAATCCCATACCTAAGCGTACCACCTTGGCTACATTCTCGGACAATGCAAGGCGGAATACCTTCACTGCTTCGTTCTCCTCACGCAGAATGCTGAAGTCATGGTAGAACTGGTTATATTCCTTCACAAGGTCATACGTATAGTTTGCAATGATGGACGGACTGTAATCCTCACCTGCCTGCTTCACAATAGCGGCAAAGTCGGCAACCATCTGTATCAGTCCCTCTTCCTTCTCACTCAGTTCAATGCCGGCAGGTAACTGGGCAGGGATTTCGATACCGGCCTCTTTTGCCTTGCGGAGAACAGACTGGATACGTGCATAAGTATATTGGATGAACGGTCCCGTATTACCATTAAAGTCGATGGACTCTTTTGGATTGAATGTCATGTTCTTGCGGGCATCCACTTTCAGGATGAAGTACTTTAAGGCACCCAGACCAACGATACGGGCGATATTGTCTGCCTCTTCCTTTGTCAGACCATCCAGCTTACCCAGTTCATTGCTGGTTTCCTTGGCTGTATCAATCATCTCCGCCATCAAGTCGTCAGCATCAACTACTGTACCTTCGCGGCTCTTCATCTTGCCCTCGGGAAGTTCCACCATACCGTAAGAGAAGTGCACCAACCCTTTACCCCATTCGAAGCCCAGTTTGTCGAGCAGGATGGACAATACCTGGAAATGGTAATTCTGTTCGTTGCCTACCACATAAATCATCTTGTCGATGGGATAATCTGCAAAGCGGAGTTTGGCAGTACCTATATCCTGCGTCATGTAGACGGATGTACCGTCCGCACGCAACAGCAGCTTGTGGTCCAACCCCTCCCCCGTGAGGTCCGCCCATACAGAGCCGTCTTCTTTCCGGTAGAAGAAGCCTTTCTCCAGGCCCTCCATTACCTTCTCCTTACCTTCGAGGTACGTGTTTGATTCGTAATATATCTTATCAAAAGTTACACCCATCATACGGTAAGTCTCGTCAAAACCTGCATACACCCAGTCGTTCATTTTCTTCCAGAGCGCACGTACTTCCGGGTCATTGGCCTCCCACTTTACCAGCATTTCACGAGCCTCCTTCATCAAAGGAGATTCAGCTTCCGCCTTGGCTTTGGCTTCTTCCTCATTCATGCCTTCGCTTTGGAACTTGGCCATCAGCTCCTTCACTTCCGCTTTATAATGCTTGTCGAAGGAAACATAGTAATCGCCAATCAAGTGATCTCCCTTCTTGCCGGATGATTCGGGAGTTTCACCATTTCCGTACTTCAGCCATGCCAACATGGACTTACAGATATGAATTCCACGGTCATTGACAATATTTGTCTTTACTACCTTATTACCGTTGGCAGCCACTATATTAGCCAGCGCATTTCCCAAAAGATTATTGCGTACATGTCCCAAATGAAGCGGTTTGTTGGTGTTGGGAGAAGAATACTCAATCATCACCAATGGAGAGTTGTCAGTAGCAGCCACGATACCGTACTGCTTGTCCGCATGAATGCCATTCAACAATTCTATCCACGCAGAGGAGGCAATGGTCAGGTTCAGGAAGCCCTTGATGACATTAAATGCTGCAACCGAAGGCTCGTTTGCCTGCAAGTATTCACCGATTTCCTGGGCCGTCTGCTCCGGTCCTTTCTTGGACATACGGAGGAAAGGGAATACAACCAGCGTGAGGTGTCCCTCAAATTCTTTCTTGGTTTTCTGCAACTGCACTTGTGTGGCAGGAACATCCTGTCCGTAAAGCGCTTTCAGTCCGCCGATGACGGACGATACCAGTTTCTGTTCTATATTCATGATTCAAATGTATTTTCCTGCGTGCAAAGATAGCGTAAACCGAAATCAGTACAAAACAAGCAGGCTTGTTTTTATTGACTCACAAGATATTCAACATACAAAGAGGGGACGCTCCTTGTAAAACGTCCCCTCTTTGTATGTTGAGTATACTGTTCTTATTCAGCTGTCAATTCCGCACCTGGTTTGAATTTAACAACTTTCTTTGCAGCAATCTCGATAGGCTTTTTAGTAGAGGGGTTGATACCCATACGCGCTCCTCTTTCCACCACACTGAAAGTTCCAAAACCAACCAATGATACTTTATCACCGGCCTTCATTGCCTTAGTGACTGACGCGATAAATGCATCCAATGCTTTCTTTGAATCAGTCTTTGACAAACCAGACTCCGCTGCCATAGCGCTAATAAGTTCCGCCTTATTCATAATGCTTAAAAATTAATTAATATGTTACACAAAAGATATTTTTACTTTTCATCACAAACCTCCACAAAAATAGAGCAATATTTCTGAATATCAAATAAAAACATTAAAAAAATATTGGAAAACAGCGAAAAAGAAGGAATAGAATCTGCTTTTTCTGTTATAGAACAGAATTTATTCGTATTTTTGCCGGAGAATGCAAAAACAGACAACTGTTTTTGAACTGTAAAATGAATTGAAACAACAGATTATGAATACTATACCTACTGTAACCAAGAACCTTTTAATCATTAATGTGCTGATGTTTTTGGGCACCATTGTCGCCCAAAGCTACGGCATCGACCTCGCCCAATATCTGGGATTGCATTTTTTCCTTGCCGAAGATTTCAATGCAGCACAATTGATAACATATATGTTCATGCACGCCGGATTCGCGCACCTGTTTTTCAACATGTTTGCCGTATGGATGTTCGGACGTATTTTAGAGCAGGTATGGGGGCCAAAACGATTTCTGTTCTACTATCTGGTGTGCGGCATAGGAGCCGGAATTATCCAGGAGGTGGTACAGTATATTCATTATGAGACAGTACTTTCCGCCTACGACAGCGTGAATACCGGCATGGCCATCATCCCGATGAAGGAATATCTCAATATGATGACTACCGTGGGAGCTTCGGGCGCAGTATACGCCATTCTGCTGGCATTCGGCATGTTGTTCCCCAACCAGCAAATGTTCATCTTCCCGCTGCCGGTTCCCATCAAGGCCAAATATTTTGTCATCGGATATGCCCTGATTGAGCTTTATGCCGGATTTGCAAACAGTGCAGGAGACAATGTGGCTCACTTCGCACATTTGGGTGGTATGGTATTCGGCTTTATCCTGATTATGTACTGGAGAAAAAAGAACAGAGGAAATGGCTACTATTATAACTGATTTGAAAGAGACCTTCCGTAGGGGGAACATTTATATCCAACTGATTTACATCAATGTTGCGGTATTCATACTTACTACGCTAACCGAAGTCATGTTCCAGTTGTTCAACCGGAGCATAGCAGGCGTATTCGAATGGTTGGAACTGCCGGCATCAGTCCTACGCTTCATCCTGCAACCATGGTCACTACTGACATATATGTTCATGCATGCAGGATTCATGCACATTCTTTTCAATATGCTGTGGCTTTACTGGTTCGGTGCACTGTTCCTGAGTTTCTTCTCTGCAAAGCATCTGCGGGGTGTATACATTCTGGGAGGAATTTGCGGCGGTCTGCTCTATATGGCCGCCTATAACATTTTTCCGTATTTCCGTCCCATGACAGACTATTCTTTCATGCTGGGCGCCTCTGCCTCTGTACTTGCCATTGTAGCCGCCACCGCCTATCGCGAGCCCAACTATCCGATAAGGCTGCTGCTGTTCGGAACCATCCGGCTGAAATACCTGGCACTCATCGTTATAGGCACCGATTTGCTGTTCATCACCTCCAGCAATGCCGGCGGACACATCGCACATTTAGGAGGTGCGCTGGCAGGGTTATGGTTTGCCGCCAGCCTCAGCAAAGGTAGCGACCTGACCTCATGGATAAACAAATGTCTGGATGCCTTAGTTTCCATCGTCAGCTTCAAACCCCGAAAACCGAAAATGAAAGTACATTACGGTACTGGCAAACAAAAAGATTATGATTACAACGCACGGAAAAAAGCCCAATCCGACGAGATAGACCGCATTCTCGACAAATTAAAGAAATCGGGATACGAAAGCCTTACTACAGAGGAAAAGAAAAGCTTGTTCGACGCGAGTAAACGTTAAACCAATGGAAAACGGAAAATGAAAAATGAGAAATGAGAATATAACCGCCACTCTTATTTTCAGTTTTCACCTTTCAATTTTCAACTATTATAATGAAGCATCTCGGTAATTTTGTCGCTCTTCTGATTTTAGCGGTCAATGCCTTGTTTACGGGCCTATTACTGTTCACCGCCTATAGTCCGCACATCCAGCCGGTCACACATCCGGTGCAATCGTGCCTGGGGCTGACATTTCCCGTGTTCCTGATGATAAATGCCGGCTTCCTCATTTTCTGGCTGGTCATCCAGCGCTATAGGTCGGCTTTGCTGCCCCTGATAGGGATGTTGCTCTGCTATTCGCAGATACGCACCTATCTGCCCATCAACTTCCATACAGACCACTTACCGGAAACAAGTATCAAACTGCTCTCCTACAACATTATGGGATTTGACGGTGCCGCCAAGCAAGATGGCAAAAACCCGATATTGACCTATTTGAAGGAAAGTGGCGCCGATATCCTCTGTCTGCAGGAATATTCCACAGTACAATCCTCAAAGCATCTTTCGCAAAAAGACGTAGAGCGGGAACTCAAGGCATATCCATACCACCGCATCAACACAGTGGGTAGCGGAAAGGGACATACCAACAAGATAGCATGTTACTCTAAATTTCCGATTCTCTCGTCACGCATATTGGATTATCCCAGCGAATACAACGGTTCGGTACTCTATGAAATCAAGATTGGGGAAGACACGGTTACCCTCATCAACAATCATCTGGAGTCCAACAAACTGACCAAAGCCGATAAAGTCGTGTACGAAGACATGCTGAAATCTCCCGAAAAGGAAAAAGTGAAAAGCGGCGCACGCCTGCTCATACGCAAGCTGGCAGAAGCATCGGCCATCCGTGCCCCGCAGGCTGACACTATTGCACATGAAATAGCCGCTTCACCGCATCCTTACATTATTGTGTGCGGCGATTTCAACGATACCCCCATCTCCTATGCCCACCGCACCATCGCCCAGGATTTGGACGACGCATTCACCCAATCAGGACGGGGGCTGGGCATCTCCTACAACCAGAACAGATTCTATTTCCGGATAGACAACATACTGACAAGCAAGAACCTGAGAGCCTACAATTGTACAGTAGACCGCTCCATCAAAGAGTCAGACCACTATCCGATATGGTGCTATATCACTAAGAGATATTGAAAATTAATACTTAAACATTTAATACTTAGAAAACAATGTTCAAAAAATGTATTCTAATTTTAGCAGCAAGTTGTATGATGTACTCCTGTGCCACCCAGACGGAAAGCAATCCGTTCCTTACTGAGTTTCAAACACCCAATGGCGTGCCTCCATTCGATAAAATCAAGTTGGAGCACTATGAACCCGCATTCCAGAAAGGTATAGAAGAGCAGAACGCCAATATCCAAGCCATCATTGACAATACGGAAGCCCCTACTTTCGAAAATGTCATTGTTGCCCTCGACAACAGCTCTCCCACCCTGGACCGTGTAGGCGGTGTATTTTTCAACCTGACGGAGGCCGAAACTACCGATGAACTGACAGCCCTTTCCATGAAACTGGCTCCGACATTGGCCGAACACGAAGACAACATCTCCCTCAACCAGGAGCTTTTCAAGAAAGTGGATGCTGTCTACAGCCAGCAAGATGCTCTCGGCCTGACCCGCGAACAACAAAGGCTGCTGGAAAAGACCCATAAGAAATTTATCCGTTCCGGCGCCAATCTTCCGGCCGACAAGCAAGCCCGTCTGCGTGAAATCAACAAGCAGCTTTCCACACTCGGAATCACGTTCAGCAACAACATCCTGAACGAAAACAACGACTTCAAGCTTTATGTAGGAAAAGAGGAAGACCTCGCCGGACTTCCCCAATGGTTCCGCGAAAGCGCCATGGCTGAAGCCCGTGCCACCGGACAGGAAGGCAAATGGCTGTTTACCCTCCATAATGCAAGCCGCTTGCCTTTCCTTCAATACTCCGCCAACCGGCCGCTACGCGAACAGATGTACAAGGCCTACATCAACCGCGGCAATAACAATGACAAGAACGACAACAAGAAAATCATTGCCGACATCGTAAGCCTGAGACTTGAAAAGGCGCAACTGCTGGGTTTCGACTGTTACTCCAACTTTGTATTGGACAATACAATGGCAAAGAATTCCACCGCCGTGATGGACTTCCTCAACAACTTGTGGAGTTATGCACTCCCCAAAGCAAAAGCCGAAGCAGCCGAACTGCAAAAGCTGATGGACAAGGAAGGCAAAGGAGAGAAACTGGAAGCATGGGATTGGTGGTACTACACCGAAAAACTCCGTAAGGAGAAATATAACCTCGAAGAAGAAGAGATTAAGCCCTACTTCAAGCTGGAAAACGTACGTGAAGGCGCCTTTGCCGTTGCCAATAAGCTCTATGGCATCACGCTGACAAAGCTCGAAGGTATCCCCGTCTATCATCCCGATGTAGAAGTGTTTGAAGTGAAAGCCGCAGACGGCTCACAAGTAGGTATCTTCTATGTAGATTACTTCCCCCGTCCCGGCAAAAGCGGTGGTGCCTGGATGAGCAATTACCGCGAACAACAAGGCAGCATACGTCCATTGGTATGCAACGTATGCAGCTTCACCAAGCCCGTAGGCGACACTCCTTCCCTGCTGACCATCGACGAAGTGGAAACTTTGTTCCATGAATTCGGCCATGCCCTGCACGGATTATTGACCCAATGCCAGTATAAAGGTACTTCAGGCACCAATGTCGTACGCGACTTCGTGGAACTCCCCTCTCAAATCAACGAGCATTGGGCCACCGAACCCGAAGTGTTGAAAATGTATGCCAAGCATTACAAGACCGGCGAGGTCATTCCCGACAGCCTGATTGAAAAGATACTGAACCAGAAAACGTTCAACCAGGGTTTCATGACTACCGAGTTGCTGGCCGCCGCCATCCTCGACATGAACCTGCATAACCTGACTGATACCGAAGGCCTTGATGTCGTTGCATACGAAAAAGAAGCGATGGACCAACTGGGGTTGATTCCGGAAATAGCTCCCCGCTACCGTACCACATACTTCAACCACATCATCGGCGGTTATGCTGCAGGCTACTACAGCTATCTCTGGGCCAATGTTTTGGACAACGATGCCTTCGAAGCTTTCAAGGAACACGGTATCTTCGACAAGCAGACAGCCGACCTCTTCCGCCAGAATGTTCTGGAAAAAGGAGACAGCGAAGACCCGATGACTCTCTATAAAAACTTCAGAGGAACTGAGCCTCAATTAGACCCGATGTTAAAAAATCGCGGTATGAAGTAAGATTTGTGAAAAAAAAGCTATATTTGCAGCCTTGTATGCAACAGAATTTAATTAAAAAGTAATCATAATAAACTAAAAGT
>ENA-UEQB01001076-UEQB01001076.1-human-gut-metagenome-genome-assembly--contig:-NODE-1076-length-24325-cov-10.593204_pt1 | contig 24325 bp, 18 predicted proteins | sample MGYA00242901_ERZ507918 | MGnify/ENA primary metagenome ERZ507918 (study PRJEB26167, sample SAMN06115405) | human gut metagenome | host: Homo sapiens | place: China:Sichuan | collected 2016-04-06... | reverse complement strand
GCCAATGAAAAGAGAATGTTTCATATTCTATTATGGTTTTAGTATGATACTTTTAAACACTAATATCATCTCATCAATACTTAAAGATTCGATACTGATAAGGGCACAGGCTCAGTTCTGCTTCCAGCTTCTCTTCTGTTCCGCTATACATATCTTTACTTGGATGTCCGTTCCACTCTTGCGGAAGCGTCACATTTACTTCACGATTACGTACATTTACAGCAACCAACACACGGTCTTTACCATCCTGTTTCTCAAATAGTAGCACATCGGGTTGCGGGTATGTTGTCAATCCCCCTTTACGGATAGCCGGATACTCGTTGTAAAGAGCCATCAGACGGCAGTATTCCTGATACAGTTCACTGTTCCCCGTCCAATCCACCGGAACATACGTAAAGAAGTTGATAGCTTCGGGATAACCCGCCTCTTGTGAACCATAAATCAACGCTCCTCCATGCAGATAAGTAGTCAGCACGAAAGCTGCCATAGAGCCGCGCATATCTCCGAATTCTTTAATAGGCGACATCTTTGCCGACTCATCATGATTGGTGGTAAAACGCAGTTTCACTTTTCCTACGGGGATAGTGTCATACTCCGCTTTATCCGTAGCAAACAGTTCCTGTGCCGGAGCATCTTTTACGAATACATCGCGAAGTGACTCCAGAAAGTCCCAGGAATAATTCATATCGAAACCTGCATCAAAGTGGTCGCGTCTTTTCCCTTCAGCCAGCATCAGCAACGAACGGTCGGGGATGGCACGCAAAGAGTCGAGCGCCTGTTTCCAGAAGTCGAAGGGAACAAAGTCCGCCGCATCGCAACGGAAACCATCGATACCTATTTCAGTAACCCAAAACTTCATGGCATCAATCATTGCCAGGCGCATCTCCTGATTATCAAAGTTTAAGTCAGCCACATCCTTCCAACCGGTTCCGGCAGGAAAGATTATGTTTCCGGCCTCATCCTGCGTATACCATTCTTTGTTGGCAATCCAAGCATTGTCCCAGGAAGTATGATTGGCTACCCAGTCGATAATCACATTCATCCCCTTCTGATGGCAAGTGGCAACCAAGGCCTTAAACTCATCCAGTGTACCGAACTCCGGATTCACTCCTTTGTAGTCCTTCACACAATAGGGGGAATTCACAGATTTCTCCTGCCCCACTTCATTGATCGGCATAAACCACACCACGTTGATTCCCAATGCCTGAATGGAATCTAAGCGACGCTCCACCGCCTTGAATGACTTCTCAGGAGCAAACACTCGCGGATTGACCTGATACATCACCACATCTTCCACAGCAGGCAATGCCGCAATTTCCACCGCCGCTTCGCCCTGCCGCTTACCTGTACAGGCAGCAAGCAGACACAGCAGGCTTACAACAAATATATATTTCTTCATATTATCCTTCTATTTTCCAGATGTAATATTGATAGGGCTCCAACGTAATCGTTCTTGGCAACACGGTGCTTTCTCCGGTCCAGAGATTCTTCGCACTATCCCCTACCCGCTCCATAGGCAGATTCAATCTTTCCTGATTACCACTGGTATTTATCAGTACCAGTATCTTTTCCGTACTGGAGATACGATAAGAGCATATCGCTTTACTCGTCTGATAAAGTTTGATCTCTCCATTCTGTAAAGCAGGAGAATTGCGATACAACTGCATCAGTTTGGTATAATCCGCCTGATAATCGGCATTAGAGTTCCAGTCCATCGCCTGATAGCCAAAGAAAGAGAGGGCCTTGTCATAAGCCAGTTCCTGCGAACTATAAATCATTGGGCAGCCACCCATAGAAATAGAGGCCACAAAGGCTGAGAAAGCACCTTCCTTGGTTTGATAAGCCTGCACGGGCGATTTCTCGGAAGCCATATCATGGTTGGTGGAATAACGCATAAGTAACCGTTTATCTGTTACCGAAGCAAGCTCACTACGATGTGTATCATACAAATTAGCCACAGAAGCGCTTCCTGCATATACATCCTGTAGTTTATAAGCGAAGTTCCAGGCATACAGCATATCAAAGCCTGCATCGTAGAGTGCGGTTTGTGAACCTTCGGCCAGCATCAGCAAGGTACTTTTGGCGGCACGAAGCTTCGTGATAGTTTCCTTCCAAAAGTCATTGGGCACACCTTCGGCATGGTCGCAACGGAATCCGTCTATGTCAGCTTCGGTCAGCCAGTAAAGCATAACCTCCTGCATGGCGGCACGCATGGCAGTGTTGTCATAATTCAAATCAGCCACATCGTCCCAACCCATTCCGGGGGGAGAAACAATATTGCCGTTGGCGTCCTGCGTATACCAGTCCTTATGTTCCGTAGTCCAGGCATGATCCCAGGCGGTATGGTTAGCTACCCAGTCCAGGATTACCAACATACCTTCGGCATGGGCCTTCGTGACTAATGCTTTCAAATCGGACAGTGTTCCATAGGCAGGATTAATAGCCCGATAGTCTTTCACACAATACGGAGAACCGACAGCATTCTTTTCACCTTGCTGGAAAATGGGCATGAGCCAAAGAACATTGGCTTCCAGCTTTTTGATACGCGGCAGTTGGGCAGTCAGTCCATTCAGTGCTTGCGTTTCACCGAAGAGTGCCGGATTGGCTTCATAAATCACCATTCCGTCTGTAGTAACGTCATCTGCGGGAGGCGGCATGTCAGGATCATCATCCGAACTGCATCCGGTAAAGCTCAACAGCAAAAGGCTGGAGCACAAAATCTTAAGGATATCCTTTATTCTCATATCTATTTAATTAATTGAGATAGTATAAGTTATAATTTCAAATAATCTGTTTCAAGCAATGAAACTAAGAGTTTCTCGGTGTGAAACAGAGAGTTTCAAGTAATGAAACTACTTGTTCCAAGGCATGAAACAAACGGTTTCCCATCTTGAAACTCAAAGCATCTTAGGGCTTGGGCAATTTTTCATAAGAAGTAGCTGTGATAGAGAAGTAGATATCTCCTATCAATACTGTATACAGCCCGCCATCTTCTATTTGCTGTCCGCCTCCATTGTTATTGAAAATCAGATTCGAATACTTACCTACGTGCTCCGATAAATCAAAGTACTTATATGTAACACCATTGATCTCCCTCGTTCCGGTTACTTGTATGCCCGGCCAACTGTCGCCAATTGCAGCGTCGCCCCAGCCATAGAGAGTCAAAGCTTCCCAACCGGAGTTATCCTGTACATACACGGTGCAATCTTTTATTTCACTACAACCCGCTTCCGAGATGCGGAGATAGTAATCGCGATCTATCGTCAGATTATAGTCTTTCAACTGATTTCCAACGCCGTTATCATTGAATATCAGGTTGATATTCTTATTTGTGCAAGCCGGTGTCAAATGGAAGCACTTATACGTTGTACCGTTGATTTCCTTCGTTTCTGAAACCTGTATGCCGGGCCAGCTGCTACCAATAGCCGCTTCTCCATAGCCATACAGCGCCAACACATTCCAACCGGTATTATCCTCCACATAAAGGGAATAACTTGTACCGTGTGTTGCAGGATCTATCTCCTCACACTTCTCAGGAGTTATGCTGAAATAGAAATCGCGGCTGAAAGTGATGTTCTTTACGAAAGACAGCACGAGTCCCGGATCGTCTTCCTTTTTGTTATTATTAAATGTCAGCTTCAGACTCTGATTCATCAATTCCACATCGGTTTCAAAGTATTTATAAACTACTCCGTTGATTTCCTTCGTTCCGGCAGGTTCGAGTCCCGGCCAGTCTTCATTGTTATCACCTGCCCCGGAGATGTAAAGTGCCAGATCTCCCCAACCGGACTGGTCATCCACATAGATGCAATAACTTGCTTCCGGGTCTATCTCTTCAAAGCCTTTATCGGTAATGCGGAAGTAGAAGTTTCTGTTGAGTGTCACCACCGGACCGTCAAACTGCTTTCCATCATTATTATTGAAAATTAGATTCACACCTTCATAACCATCCAGAGCTTTCCCCATATCGAAGTATTTATAAGTAACCCCATTGATCACTTCCGTACCTTTCACCGCAATACCCGGCCAAGCAGGTGTTACATCACCGGCACCGGCCCAACCGTACAAGTAAAGATTATCCCAACCGGACTTATCAGCCACATAAACCACAAAGCCATCATGTCCTTCTTCTTCCGTATTAAAGTAAGCCTCCCAGCGGTCTACCCATACATTGGTACGGGTTCCCACCTTTACATCCAACTGATGCACCACAGCTTCATTCTTCACCGAACGTTCTTCACCTTTCGAGGCCGATACGAAGTAGAAGCCGTCTGCCAGCGTCTTTCCATCTTTGAAAGTAGAAGGTAGCAGATAGATTCCCCACTTGGACTCACTACCGGTAGCTTTCTCCAACTGCCATTCCAGATTACCTACAGCAGCTTCGGCTCCTCCGTTGAAGTCGCCCACAATGTAGTATTCGTCATCGGCAGCACTGCCTTTCGGCATGATGACTTCCAGTAATATAGCGTTCGCCTTGATTTCGAACTGAGGCAGTTCATCATCGAATATAATCGTATCTGTATCGTCGCACCCGTTGAGCAGAGCAAACAACGGCAACATAAACAGCCAATAAATTATCTTTTTCATGGATTTTCTGTTTTTGAGTTATTTATAATTCGGGTTCTGTATCAGTCCTTGATTGACAAGCAATGCAGAAGCAGGCAACGGATACCACTCATATTTACGATCACGCTTGGCGGGATAAAGTTGACCATTGTCCGTGGCACGTCCGAAGAACCACCACTGGCCTTGCGTGAATTTGTCGAAACGACGCAGGTCTGTACGGCGGCGGCGACCTTCATTCAGGAATTCAACACCCCACTGACTCAACATCCAGTCCATATCGAAAGCAGTGAAGCCACGGCCCGGTTTGTCTTTCACGTCTGCCCAGTCGCCGGCACTGAAGTAACGTTTACGTACTTCGTTCACCAGTTCTTTGGCCTTGTCGGCTTGTCCGGCACGCATTTCACACTCTGCCAGCATATAGTACACTTCGCTCAGGCGGAATTCCACTTCATCGATGTTCTGAAAGTCGATGGCTGCGGAAGTAGGATATACCGGATACTTCACCAGACGGAGGCCGGAGTTCGTCTCACCCCAACGCGGTGACATGACGGTTTCCAGGTTGCGTCCGAGGTTCATAAACGTACCTACCTGGTCTACATACGCCAAGTCTTGTCCGTCACGGTCGGCATCGGCTTTCAAGGCTTCACCCTTACCATAGTTAGCTTTTATGGTACCTTTCAGGAAGATACCGCTGTAGCCGTTCTTCTTATCATAATTATAGTTCTTTTTACGGATGTCGCGGTCGTCGAAGCGTTCGTAGACTGCACCCAGTTTATCACCGTAAGCCGCATCGAGGAAGCAGGTAGCTCCCTGTGTACCTCCCAATTCATTCACCGTTCCCGCATTGTCATACGAAGGAACCAGACAAGTACAGTTCCAACCACTCTGACTGTAAGTGCCTCCAAAATAATCCCAGATATTATAAGGATAGAAAGTCATGCGCATCCATCCCATATTCAGTTTACCGTCTTCGCAGGCAAAAGCCATGATGACTTCGGGACATTCCGTATTATTGATAGAGTAAATATCGCGGTAATCCTTTGCCAATTCATATTTTCCATATTTACCGCTGATTATTTCACGGCACAGTTCGGCACATTCGGTATAGTGGCTTTCTTTGATGAACACTTCGGCATTCAGCAACAGACGGGCCTTGATCATACGGTTCACGGCCTTGTTCATGCGGTTCACCTGATTTTCTACCATTCCTTCGTAGCAATCATCCAGCTCGGTAGCAATGAAGTTATAAATCTTCTTGCAACTTGTATCGAAGTCCGGGTCGGCAGTGGGTGGCAATTCACCGTCTACGGTGGCCGGTTCAATATTCAGCGGCAATGCACCACCCCAGATTTCAAAGATATTGTAATAAGCCCAGGCACGAAGTGTACGTACTTCGCCTTCATAAGCTTTCAGTTTCTCATCAGTCATCTTCAGGTCGGCAGAAGTTAGCTTTCCCATATCAGCCAATAAGGTGTTACACAGGCCGATAGTGGTCCATGCATTCTCCCAGGCACTACGGATAATCTTGGCATCGGGAGTCCAGTTCTGAATGGAGAAGATAAACTTTTCACCTTCATCATATCCCCACTGACCGCCATTCCATACACGCCAGGTCACCTGATCGGCTGGAAATTCCTGCATGTACCAGAAGTATTCGGCATAACTGGTAGCACCTGTGGAATAAATAGTAGCTACCGCACTCTTCACACTATTCTCGTCCTGATAATAGACGCCGGAGTCTACACGGTCGAACACTTCTTCCGTAAGGTCGAAGCAACCGCTCAATGAACAACCCAGAATGATTGCCAACAGACATTTATATTTCAGATATTTCATAATTCTTTTCTGTATTTAGTTATTAAAGGAGTTGACAAGGCTTCAGGCGACAAGTTGACAAGGGGAAATGACTCTCTTACTAAACGAAACTATTATCCTCGTTCCCTTGTTAACTGCAACCTTGTTAACTATATCTATTTGAAACGGATATTCAAGCCTACGCTCAACTGAGTAGCCGAAGGATAGGCACTGTTCGTATCTACACCCGGAGTCAGTCCGTTGATGGCAACGGCTGAAGGATCGTTACCGGAATAACCGGTCAGCGTAAACAGATTCTTAGCTGTCAGATAAACTCTCATACCTTTGATGAACTTGTTTTCTTTCGGGGTAATGGTATATCCCAGAGTCAGGTTATCCAGCTTAAAGTAATCACCCTTTTCAAGGAAGAAAGAAGAGATTACACCGCCACCGGTTGTAATATCCGCATCTTTTCCATAAGCATCGCGCAGCACATTGTCCGTACCGCAACCTTTCAGACCCATTCCGTAACGACGCATATTGAAGATTTCAAAACCGAAAGCACCGTTGAACATCAGGCTCAGGTCGAAGTTCTTATAACGGAGCGTATTACTCCAGGAAAGATAAGAGGTCGGCGTACCATTACCGATATGGCGTTTGTACTTCACATCTGCCTTGGATACAGGAACTTTTTCGCCTTCATCGGTATAAATCATCATATCGCCATTCTCTACACCGGCATACTCGTAGCCATAGAACTGGCCGATCTTGCTGCCTTCTTCCACGCGGAAGAAGTATTCACTGGTACCTACACCCGGCTTCTGATACAGTTCCACATAAGAAGCTTTGTACAGGCTGTTGGAGAGTTTATCCAGTTTCGTAGTGCCGTAAGAGTAGTTGATACCCGTTGTCCATTCTACGGGAGTTCCTTTGAAAGCGTCGCCTTCCAGAGAAACTTCGATACCACGATTCACAGTGGTTCCTACGTTTACCAGAATTGTAGAGTAGATGTAGGGAGGCTGTGGAGCCGTATAGTTATAAAGCAAGTCGCGTGACTGGCGGTCGAACCATTCAACAGAACCACGCAATCTGTTCCACAAGGCAAAGTCAACACCGATGTTCATACTGACACTCTTTTCCCAGCCCAGTTTGGAATTGGCATTCACTGAAGGAGCATAACCTGTTACCCAGGCACCGTCCATCAGATAGGTATCCGTAACATTCAACTGGGCATTTTTATGAGAGCCGTAAGTGGCTAATGACTGGTAGCAATCGAAGTCTGAACGACCTGTTACACCATAGGAAACACGGGGTTTCAAACTCTGAACGATGTTTTGGTGGTCTTTCAGGAAACCCATATTCGCCATTTCCCAGGCAAGAGAAAGAGATGGGAAAGCACCCCATTTATGATCTGCACCGAATTTCGTAGAGCCTTCGTAGCGGATGGAGGCGGAAGCAATCAACAGATTCTTCCAATTATAGTTGATACGTCCGAAGACACCGATCAGTTTGGCAAGAGATTTACCAGTACCCATACTTGCTTTTCCTTTGGCAAGATAAGAACCACTTCCAAGGTTATTCCAGAGAATATCATCGAAATTGAAATCACTGTTTCCGGCTTGCAGACGCTCCCAGGTGGTTTGCTCATAGTTGTAACCTACCATTGCCTTGAAGTTATGATCACCCAGATCCAACGAATAGTTACCCAACCACTCCAAACGGGACGTGTACCACTTCTGGTAAGTCACTTCTGCACGTCCGTTATAGCCGTTCCAGTAAGATTCACCGGCAGTGGAAGGGGTGTAATAGTGCTGTTTCAGATCGTTGTAGTGCAAAGAGTAGCTCAATGAAGTATTCAGCATTTGCTTTTCCGAACGGATCAGGTTGACTTTTACCTCAGCAGTACCCAGCAGGTAAACACGCTGACCGTTATTGTCGATTTCTTTCAGTTCCTGCACCGGGTTGCGTGCTCCGGTAGGAGAAGTAGGCTGGAAGTAAGTTCCGTCCTCGTTATACAAAGGCATGGTAGGGTTCATGCTCAGGGCAGTATCGAACATACCATCATTACCCCATACTTCATTCACGCGACGGGCGTTGAGTGAACCGTTCAGTTCTACGATTCCATCCATCATACGCTGGTTCAGGACGAAGCGTCCACCGAATTCTTCACGACTGCTGTTCAGATCGAGGCCGGTTGCTTTCTTATAATTAAAAGAAGCGCCATAGTATCCGTTCTTGGTACTGCCGTCGATAGAAAGATATTGGTTGTTATCATAAGAGAAATCACGCAGCAAGAGGTCATACCAATCAGTAGAATACCCATAATCCGTTGCACGACGGGAACGACGGAATTCGTCTGCACTCAAAATATCCGGACCGCTCTTTGCCAGATTCACACCGAACCAGCTGTCGTAAGTCACTTGGGCACGTCCGGCTTCTCCGGCTCCCTTACGGGTAGTGATTAGGATCACACCATTGGCACCGCGTGTTCCGTAGATGGCAGCGGAAGCGGCATCTTTCAGTACGGTCATCGACTCAATGTCCTGTGCTGCCAGGTTGCGGATATCGCCACCTGCCACACCATCAATTACCACCAACGGGTCATTGGATGCCGAAATAGATGTTGCACCACGAATCTGAAGAGAGGAACTTGCATTCGGATTGGCTGCCGCCGTATTGTTTACGGTCAAACCGGCAACTTTACCGGTCAGCATCTCCATCGGATTGTTCATAGAACCTTGCAGGAACTTCGATCTGTCTACCTGCACAATGGAACTGGAAAGCTCTTTCTTGCTCAATGAGCCGTAGCCCACCACAACGACTTCATCCAGTGCCTGAGCGTCTTCTGACAGCACTACATTGATTTCCTGACGTCCACTACAGGGGATCTCTTGTGTTTTGTAGCCAATAAAGGAGAAAACAAGGACGGAAGAAGGCTTCACGCCCGACAAAGTATAGTTACCGTCAATATCGGTAATGATACCATTAGTTGTACCTTTCACAGTTACGTTAGCACCAATTACAGTTTCGCCCGTGGTATCCGTTACTTTTCCTTTCACGGTTAAATCCTGGGCAAAGGATGCCACTGCAAAAAGTAATCCGGCCATAAGAAGAAGAGACCGGCACAAACATAACTTTGTTCTTTTTACATTCATACTATTAGTTTTTAGATTAGCAATCATTCTGTTCACCTCCACAGGTTGAGGCGACAGTGCAAATGTCTGTAAAAAGAAGGGGGAAAGAAAAGAGGACTAAAGAAAATCTAGATTAACAAAAGGAGTAAAATATTATATATCAGCGAGATAAAACAAATAAAGGGCGTTAAAAAACTAAATGAAAACAAAGAAAGCAGAATAGAAAAAACGGGATTTTGGGTTCATTTCGGAGGGGGTATGAATTAATTCACCACAGATTAACACAGATTTCCACAGAATTTTATTTCTCTGATTTTAATTGATTAAACTCTGTGAGAATCTGTGTTAATCTGTGGTGGGCAAATTCATTACTATACCATATAGCTCACTAACCAGCAAAAGACCCAATCTTCATCACCTCTTCCTCAAAATTATCACGGCAAAGAGAACGATTCTTCAATTTGGAACGATAGGTATAAATAGTAGTAATGGAATAACGCAGGAAGCCTGCAATCTTGGCACTGTCCGTAATTCCCAAACGAATTAAGGCAAATATACGAAGTTCCGTTGTCAGCCGTTCATCCTGTTTAGGAATAATTCTTTCTTCTTCCGGCAACAACTCATTAAAGCGTTTCACAAAATCAGGGAAAATACTAAGGAATGAATTATCGAAGTTTTGATAGAATTCTTTTAGTTCTTCATCGATGAAACGGGACGATTTCAACGTTTTATAGAGTTCTTCCACCTTCCCCGAAGCTGCCTGTTTGTTAAGCATCCGACGGTATCCCTCCAACTTGTCAATGTATGTGGAACACAATCCCATAAATCGGCCGACATACTCCTCCTTAATATGATTAGCCTCCGTCAGTGAGTCATTCGTTTCGTGCTGTCTCTGATTTACTTCGATCAATCTTTCATTCAGAAGTTTCAGCTCTTCATTCATTGCCAGCAAATCCTGTCGCGCACGGGCCAGCTTCTTCACCTGACGAATTACATACCAGACCGCACATGCCAGAAATAGCGTCAGCAAACTGGTAACAACCAGGAAAATCTGTAACACCTGCTGATGCTTCTGTTTCTCCACCTGATAGGCATGGTCTATGACCGGGAGCATCCTTGAAGCCTGCACATTCCGGAGACGGGCATTGTAGAAATTGGCATCTTCCATGCTGCGCTTCATATAAACATCCGCCCGTTGTAACTGCCCCTCTTCATATAACAGTTCCGCCAATGCACGCAAGGAATTATTCTCTTTCACCACACCACGAATATCGGCAATTGCACTCTTTATCAAATATTCTTTTTGCTTTTCCCGCTGTCCCGTACTCTGATAGATAAAGGCAAGAATAGAGGTCACCACTGCATAATCCCGTGTATCCGGTGAAAGTTTTTGATGATAAACTTCCAACATTTCAATGGCTTCCTCTCCTCTTCCTTGTTGCAGAAGTTCGGGAGTATAAGCTATGACATACTGATAAGACCCCTCTTCTACCATCTGCAATACAGAGTCGCGGTAGATATACAGGTTATTCAGATATTCAATCTGATATTCGTCATCCATCGCATACTCTGCATGATAGAGATAAATATCTTCAAAAGTGATGTAATATTCAATGAGTTGGTCTCTGGAAAGTTGCTTGCTATCTATAGACTTCAACAAGGCCACGCCTTCTGCATACAGACCTGTCTTTCCCAAGATACTTGCCTTCTTCAGTTTGGCCTCATTCAGCCACTCTTGATTGTTGTGCTGAAGGGCAATCTCGATATTGCGATTGATATAATGTCTTGCTGAATCGCAAATATACGCTTCATATTCATCAAAAAGTTGTTGATTGATATGGTACTCATCAGAAGGAGAAGTACTCTTACGAGTCCGGAAATATTCTTTAATCTGATCAATGCGTTTCAGTCTGGCCTGCTCATATTGAGCGGTGTTTTCAATTGTCCTGTCCAGAACTACCAGTAAAGAATCTATTTTCTCCTGCGCTTGCAGAAGGCAACAGAACAGCAAAGAGATTACAAAAAGCAGGTACCGGTCTTTCATGCTTACAAACGTTTACGAACAGGACAAAGATATAAAATCCTACTATAATAACCATCTTACCAGTTCGTTTTTAATAAATCGTCTCAGCTTTGAAGGCATATATACATAAAAGGGACGCTGCATCTCGCGGCGTCCCATCTATCTTAGTTAGTTTTTATAAGAATTTGAGAGAATTGAAACTTCACAGCCTCAATTTGTTGTTTTAATAAAGCACACTAACTATATTTATGTTTAAAGCAAATGAAAATGTTATTCTTAAAAGCAAATGAAAACGTTACTTCTTCAGTTCCACCTTCTTGTCTATCCGTTGCAGACTATCCAGAATCTGTTGTTCATGGGTAATCGTCACGTCTCCCGAGAGAGCTACCGAAGGTGTGGTAATTTGTTTGCCTATCGTATCGGCTGCGGCTACTTCTTTTATATCACTATAAAATGAATGTTGCATCACATTCCCTAATGAAAGTACCACTGCCACTACTGCGGCGGCCTTGAACAGCGGAATGAAACGTGCGGTAAGCGTCAAGCGTTTTGCCTTCACCACCGGAGTCTCCACTTCTGCAAGCACACGGGCGTCGAAATCTGCTCCCAACCCCACTTCTTGTTGCAGTTGCTGATATACGAACAAATCTTTGTAGCGAAGCAAATGCTCCGGAACGTCGCTTCCGTTAAAGAAAGCACGCAACTGCGCTTCTTCCTCAAGGGAAGTCTCACACTGCCAGTAGCGTTCTAAAAGTTGTTCTATATATTTACAGTCCATAACCATCTATATCTAAATACCGTTGTTTTACTTTTTGCCTCGCCCTGAAAAGGTTCACTTTTACCTGTTCCTCCGTCAAATGCAGGACGACCGCAATTTCTTTATAACTCTTACCCTCTATATCCCGAAGCTGCATAATCAGCCTTTGTTTATCGGGAAGTTCATTGACCAGACGATGGATGAGTGTCATTTGCTCTTTATCCACCAAGTGATCGTAAGGATTGGATGCTCCGGAAGTCTGTTCCATTTCAGGTGTCAGTTCCACGGTCTGAGCGTCTTTTCTTTCGCTACGGTCTATTGCCAGATTCTTTGCCACTGTCAGGCAATAAGCCTCGATAGAACCGAATTTCGTCCACTCATCACGTTTGTTCCAGACTCTTATCAGTGTTTCCTGCACAACGTCTTCTGCCTCTGCTCTGTCGAAAGTAATCCGGAGAGCCAACCGAAAGAGTTTGTCTTTCAGAGGGAGAATGTCATTCCGAAAACTGATTTCTTGCATCTCTATTAATAATGACGGTTAAGTATATGGAAAGTTACAGTTGATCACTACTTTTTTTGAATTATTTTTTGATGCGGGTTCCGCTATTCTCGTTAATTGCTGACGCTAAGGTAATTACCACTTCAGTTACTCCCGCATTCAAAGCTTCAAAAGAATTCTCCAGCTTGGGTATCATACCTCCTTGAATAACACCGTCCGCTACATATTGTTTGAATTCGGCAGGAGTGATCTGAGGTATCACGCTATCGTCATCGTTCTCGTCACGAAGCACACCCTTCTTCTCAAAACAGAATACCAATGTCACATCGAACAAAGCAGCAAGAGCTTTTGCAGTCTCTCCTGCAATAGTATCGGCATTTGTATTCAGCAGATTGCCTGCACCGTCGTGCGTCAGCGGAGCCATTACGGGAACTACTCCTTTATGGATCAAATCACCCAAAAACTCTGCATTCACTTGCTTTACATCACCCACAAAGCCATAGTCGACGTCTTTTACCGGGCGTTTCACGGAACGGATTACATCCATATCCGCACCAGTCAATCCCAGTGCATTGACACCACGCGCCTGAAGTCCGGCTACAATATTCTTGTTTACCAGCCCGCCGTACACCATCGTCACTACTTTCAGCGTTTCGGCATCCGTGATACGACGCCCGTTTACCATCTGACTTTCAATGCCCAGTTGGGCAGCCAATTTTGTGGCCGAACGGCCACCTCCGTGTACCAAGACTTTGTAACCCTCGATAGCTGCAAAGTCATCCAACAACTTATGGAGGGTAGCTTCTTCCTCCACGATTTTGCCACCCACCTTTATTACTGTTAGTTTTTCTCTCATAATTCAGTTGACAAGTTTTTTAGTTAACAAGTTGACAAGGGGAAAAGACAAAATGAACAAAGCGATAAAGCGCAGCTCCTTGTCAACTTGTCCCCTTCTCAACTCGTCAACTTTTCTTATTCCAAATAGGTATATCCGTACAGACCGGAACGATAATTGGAAAGGAACTCTTTACCTTCTTCCAACGAAATACGTCCCTCTTTTACTGATTGAGTCACCCAAGTCTCCAGTGTACGCACCAGCTTCTTAGGGCTATATTGAACATAGTCAAGCACTTCCGCTACAGTTTCACCATCAATCACCTGTTCGATGGTATATCCCTTCTCGTTAACAGATACATGCACAGCATTCGTATCGCCGAAAAGATTATGCATATCACCCAGAATCTCCTGATAAGCACCTACCAGGAACACACCCATATAATAAGGTTCCTTACTCTTTAAAGAATGAGTGGGCAGATAGTGTGCCACATTCTTAGTCGAGATAAAGTTAGCTATCTTTCCATCCGAGTCACAAGTGATGTCCTGCAAGGTTGCCGCACGGTCGGGACGTTCATCCAGGCGCTGAATGGGCATAATCGGGAATATCTGGTCGATAGCCCAGGAATCCGGCAGGGACTGGAACAGCGAGAAGTTACAGAAATATTTATCCGCCAACAGTTTCGGCAATCCGCGAAGTTCATCGGGAGCATGCTTCAAGCCGCCTGCAATCTGATTCACCTCACGCATAACAGACCAGTAAAGACGCTCAATCTGTGCACGTGTTTTCAAATCCACAATTCCATGACTGAACAAGTCGAGCGCTTCTTCACGAATTTGCTGTGCATCGTGCCAGGCTTCCAGCATCTTATTTTGATTCAATGTATCCCAAATGCCATAAAGTTCCTGCACCAATTCATGGTCTTCCTCGGTTACTTCTTCATCATCGTCCCATTCGGGCAAAGTGGTGGTTTCCAAGACTTCAAAAATAAGTACGGAATGATGGGCAGTCAGTGCACGTCCGCTTTCCGTAATAATATTGGGATGGGGAATACCATTCTTATCACTGGCATCTACCAAAGTGGAAATAGAGTCATTCACATATTCCTGAATGGAATAATTGACGCTACTTTCGCTGCTGGACGAACGTGTTCCATCGTAATCTACGCCCAAGCCACCACCGATATCCACGAATTCGACTTTGAATCCCATAGCATGAAGCTGCACATAGAATTGAGATGCTTCGCGCAAGGCCGTCTTAATGCGGCGAATCTTTGTCACCTGGCTACCGATATGGAAATGTATCAATTTCAGACAATCTTTCAGTCCTTTTGAGTCTAAAAAGTCGAGTGCTTCGAGCAATTCACTGGAACTGAGTCCAAACTTACTTGCATCGCCGCCTGAATCTTCCCATTTGCCACTTCCTGAAGAAGCCAGTTTAATACGAATACCAATATTAGGCATAACATTCAGCTGCTTCGCCATTTTGGCTATCAGTTTTAACTCGTTCATTTTTTCTACTACAAGAAAAATGCGTTTACCCATCTTCTGGGCAAGCAAAGCCAACTCTATATAGCTCTCATCCTTATAGCCGTTGCAGATAATCAACGAGTCAGAATCTGAGTTAATAGCAATCACGGCATGAAGTTCAGGCTTCGACCCGGCTTCCAACCCAAGATTGAATTTCTTTCCATGGCTGATAATCTCCTCTACCACAGGGCGCATCTGATTAACCTTGATAGGATAGATGATAAAGTTCTGCGCTTTATAGCCGTACTCCTCAGCGGCCTGCCTAAAACATGAAGAAGTCTTCTCAATCCGGTTGTCCAGAATATCGGGAAAACGTATCAGCATAGGAGCCGCCACGTCTCGCAATTGCAATTCATCCACCAATTCTTTCAAATCGACGCCGACACCGTTTTTACGAGGTGTTACCACTACATGACCTTTGTCATTGATACCAAAGTACGAAGTGCCCCAACCTGTAATGTTGTAAAGCTCTTCTGAATCTTCAATACGCCATTTTCTCATTTTTTGTAACTCAGATGTTTGTTGTTTGATTTTAATAGGGCGACAAAAATACGATAATTCTCGATATTTATTGCGTTTTCCACCTAAAATTACACATTTACAAGCGGTTAAATGCTCAGCAAGTTACGTAACTGCTGCACAGAATCCGCAATTTGCCGACGGCTTTCCAACTGCCCGGCATCGAAACGGTATCTTGCCTTACCATAGTGCGGTGCACGTTTTTCCAAGGCTTCTATAATGAAAATCCGCAGTTCTTCGTCCGTTTTTCCTTGCAGAATAGGACGTTGCTGCGTAGCCACTCGCAAGCGGCGGAACAAAACGTCAGGATGAACATCCAGAAAAACGGTCTGCCCATGCTCGTTCATATACTCCATGTTATCGAAGAAGCAAGGAGTACCGCCTCCGGTCGAGATAATGACGTTTTCAAACTCAGCCACTTCATGCAGCATGGTTCGCTCCAGTTCACGAAAAGAGGCCTCTCCCCGCTCAATGAACAATTCACGTATGGATTTGTGAAGACGTTCTTCGATATACCAGTCCAGATCGATGAACGGTATATTCAATTCGCGGGCAAAAGCCTTTCCTAAAGTTGTTTTACCGGCTCCCATGTAGCCGGTTAAGAAAATACGTATCATAAGCGCTTACCTTTGCGTACAAAGGTAAGCAATTCTATTCTGAGAGATTTACTATCAGATAAAAATTTTAATGCGTTCGCTCAAATCATCAAATTCCTTCCCGCCCGGTTCGGCCACAGGAGTACCGAAAGGCATCTGTGCAATCAACTGCCAGGTTTCGGGAAGATGCCACGTGCTGCGTACATCTTCGTCAATCAACGGGTTATAGTGTTGCAGCGAAGCGCCCAGACCTTTATCTTCGAGCATGGTCCAGATGGCCAGCTGATGCATGGCAGAAGTATGTTGCGACCACGTCGGGAAATTCTCATGATAAGTAGGGAATTGTTTTTGCAGTCCTTCCACAATGGAACGATCTTCAAAAAAGAGTATCGTGCCATATCCGCAAGAGAACGAAGTATCGATCTTCTTCTCCGACTGGCGATATTGTTCTTCGGACAGGCGTTCTTCCAACTGATCCTTCACGATTCTCCATAATTTCTGATGTTCGTCCCCCAGTAACAACACAATACGTGTAGTCTGCGAGTTGAATGCCGAAGGCACATGCTTTACTGCTGTACGGATGATGTGTACAATTTCCTCGTCCTGAACCGGAGAGTCGTTACTGATAGAATAATAGCTGCGCCGATGCTCCAATGCTTCGGCAAATGTCCGTTCTCTGACCATATTTAATCCTTTCTTTTCGTAATTATCATTTTTGTCTTATATAATGAAACAAGTGAAAGAGTGAAGTTGTTCGAAGTTGTAGAATATATTTGTACCTTTGCACCCAATTATGAGTAAAGAGAAGTTTTACGTTGTATGGTCAGGCGTCAATCCGGGGATTTATACTTCCTGGACAGACTGTCAGTTACAAACCAAAGGCTACGAAGGAGCGAAATATAAATCGTTCGAGACGCGCGAAGAAGCGGAAAAAGCCTTTGAATCTTCTCCGTATGAATATATCAAACGATCCTCTCCGGGTGCTCCCGCCCAAAAGAAAGATGTGAATGCTCCCCTTCCTTCATCTGTCGTAGAGAACAGCCTTGCCGTAGACGCTGCCTGTAGTGGTAATCCCGGAGCTATGGAATATCGCGGTGTACACGTAGCCAGCCGACAAGAAATATTCCATTTCGGTCCGGTATATGGTACGAATAATATCGGCGAGTTCCTTGCTATCGTCCACGGACTTGCCCTACTGAAACAGAAAGGCTTCGATATGCCCATCTATAGTGACAGCGTGAATGCCATCAGTTGGATCAAGCAGAAGAAATGCAAAACAAAGCTACCCCGTGAACCCAAAACAGAAGAACTTTTCAAACTAATAGAGCGTGCCGAAAAGTGGCTACGGGAAAATACATATACTACCAAAATTCTGAAATGGGAAACCAAGCAGTGGGGAGAAATACCTGCTGACTTCGGAAGAAAATAAGCCTGTACAGGGCTTGAATTAAATGAAACATCATCCTACACCCGCTATTTTTGAGAAAATTGAATAACACTTGAAAACAAGTAGTGTTATGGTCCGGAATAAGCAATGTTGCGGATGATTAGATTGCTTGTTCTCATCCATAACAAGCAATCTAATTTCAGACAAGTCTGATTTCGTTAAGCGAAATCTGTAAGCGACATGTGAAAAATGAGTAATATATGCGTACAAACATTCCTTTTGCACAAGGGAAATTTACTGTTGATTATCAAGGTGTTGCAAAGGATCAATTTCTTGCCGACAAGAAGTTGGGAGTTTGTTGACAAGAAGTTAACTTCCTGTCGTCAAACTCCTAACTTCTTGTAAAAGGAGAAATAGCTGTTTTTTCGGTTTCCTTACACAGCGTAGTTGATAGTACGAATGGCCTATGTGTTCAATCATCTGTATTAGAAAGGCTGAACGCTTTTCTTTCATCTTGCCTCGTCTAGCAGCTATATATCGGTGGTATTGGATATATAGATACTGCATGTCCGATATATAGATGCGACACGTCCGATATATAGATGCTGCACGTCCGATATATAGCTAATATATTCAGAACATGAGTTTTGACCAAAGGAAATGTACATTAAAAACCAAGAAAAAGAAGATTATTCTTTTAGGAAACAGGAGGTAAGCACTGATTCAAAGCAACATGAAGACAGGCACAGATTCCGGTGGTGTAGGCAAATACCTTTCCTACACCCGCATATAATTTTGCCTACACCACACACCGTTCTATTAATGAGACGATTAAGTCTCCGGGTGTAGGATGTAGGCAGAATTAATAAATCTTTCTATTCAGAATCGTTTTTTGATCAAGACAGAGATTGCATATCATTCAAACGTTTATAGTATCCATTCTTCTCCAACAAAGCTTCGTGCCTGCCACGTTCCACAATTTCTCCTTCATAGAGTACGCAGATTTCATCTGCATTTTTAATGGTAGAAAGACGGTGGGCAATAGCAATTGTAGTACGGGTTTTCATCAAACGCTCCAAAGCTTCCTGCACCAGACGTTCGGACTCCGTATCAAGAGCAGAAGTAGCCTCATCAAGAATAAGAATAGGCGGATTCTTCAAAATAGCACGGGCAATACTGATGCGTTGGCGTTGTCCTCCGGAAAGCTTGCCACCACGGTCACCAATATTTGTGTTGTATCCATGCTCTGTCTCCATAATGAAATCATGCGCATTGGCAATCTTCGCCGCCTCCATCACCTGCTCCAGTGTGGCGTTTTCCACACCAAATGCTATGTTATTAAAGAATGTATCATTAAACAGAATCGCTTCCTGATTTACATTTCCTATCAGACCACGCAAATCATGAATACGGAAATTCTTGGTACTAACGCCATCAATCATGATTTCACCGAAATGTATGTCATGGTAACGCGGAAGCAAATCTACCAGCGTAGATTTTCCCGACCCGGACTGCCCAACCAATGCAATCGTCTGCCCCTTCGGAACAACAAGATTGATATGTTTCAAAACTTCCCTCTTCCCATCATAACTGAAAGAAACATCCTTAAACTCGATTTGCCGGTTCATGCCATGCAGAGGAAGCGGGTTTACGGGTTCCTTAATAGGATTCTCAGCCTTCAGAATCTTATCCACACGTTCCATGGAAGCCAAACCTTTCGGGATATTATATCCTGCTTTTGCAAAATCCTTCAACGGATTAATGATGCTATACAGAATAACCATATAGAAAATGAATGTAGGAGCTTCCAGCGAAGAATGCTCATCGCCCAAAATCAGCATACCGCCAAACCAAAGCACCAATACAATCAAAAGCGTTCCCAGGAACTCACTCATCGGATGAGCCAACGCCTGACGAACGGCCACTTTATTGGTTGCATCACGCAGTTCATTACTGCATCTGGTAAAGCGATCCACCATCTTATCTTCTGCAATAAACGCTTTAATGATGCGCAAGCCCCCCAAAGTTTCTTCCAATTGTGACATGGTATCACTCCATTTGCCCTGCGCTTCCAAAGATTGGCGTTTCAGCTTCTTGCCGACCTTTCCCATCAGCCACCCCATTCCGGGAAGTACTACGATGGTAAACAGGGTCAACTGCCAACTTGTTATAATCAGCGTTGTAAAATAAAAAAGGATCAAAATCGGATTTTTCAGCAACATATCCAATGAACTGGTAATGGAGTTTTCTATTTCTCCCACATCACCACTCATACGGGCAATGATATCTCCTTTCCGTTCCTGAGAGAAAAAACCAAGTGGTAAGTGCATCACTTTCGAATAGACCATGATACGGATATCACGAACAACTCCTGTACGCAAAGGAATCATTACCGCAGAAGATCCAAAGTAGCAGGAAGTTTTCAGCATCGTCATAAGGGCTAGGAACAGTCCCATAAACAGAAGTGTCATTATCGGGCCATGAACCTCTATCAACTGAGTAACATAGTAATAGAAATTATTTATTGCTACATCTTTCAAGTCATCGCTGCCCCACTCCATGAAGTGATATACTTTCTCTCCGCTACCCGTCTTGAACAGAATATTCAGAATTGGAATCAGCAGAGTGAATGAGAATACATTGAAAACAGCCGATAAGACATTGAGCACAATCGCCCACCCTATATACTTCTTATATGGCGACACAAAACGCCGCATCAATTGCAGGAATTCCTTCATTGCTTGGTATTAATGAATTAGGGGTGCAAAGATACAAGAAATATCTTTAAGATAAAGAAGATAAATTTAATATTAACGAGATTTATCTATACAACCCTCAAGAAACAAGCTCTGTAGCTCATTTATATAGATCGCAGAATGATATCGGAAAAATATATTGTATCTTTGCGCCCGGATATAAAACAAACGCTTTATTATGACAAAGATCGATAAGTCCGTACTGACATTCGGAATCACTATTTTCCTGAAATTCATGTTATTCGACATACTATGGTGTATCCCGACTACTTTTGCTTCTCTTTCTACAGTTGAATGTTATACAACAAAACTGATAGCCACACTTATATTGCTTATCCCTTACGCCTTCTTCCGTATGTGGAAAACAGAGACGCTCATCATGTTCCTGCTGGATTTCCTGCTGATAGCCAATCTTATGTACTTCAGAACCTATTATACCGCCATTCCTCTGAACAGCTACGGATTATCAGGAAACTTAGCCGATTTCACCGGAAGCGTTTTCGACTCTCTTCGCTGGTATGATATACTTTTCCCATTATCCACCCTTGCAGCCGCCGTCGTTCATCGGCGTACAAAAACTGCACATCAGAAGCGTCCCGCACCGGTGCTTGCTTATTCTGTGGTACTTGCAGTCATCATCTGCATCTTTGGCACAGTGACCCTGATTAAAGGCGGATTTTCAAATGCATACAAGGAATATCGCGACAAAGCATATTTCTGTTCAAGCGGCCCCTCCCTCTATACCGTTTTCGGTAGCCTTTGCTATGATTTGGCAGGTCAGCAACAAAAGTTAACTCCTGAACTGGAAGCAAAGATAGAAGAGTGGTTAAGTAAAAAGCCCAAACACGAAGTTGCCCTGCCGGACAGCAGTACTAATCGCCGCACCAATTGCATCATCATTCTGGCAGAATCATTGGAAAGCTGGGTATTAGAAAAAGAAGTGGAAGGGCAGGAGATCACCCCCTACTTGAACAAATTACTGAAGGATTCTACCACCATCTATGCCCCACATGTGCTGACACAGGTAAAAGGCGGCCGTTCCATAGATGCCCAACTTATACTCTGCACCGGACTACTACCTATCAACAGTGGTACGTACAGCAGCCAATATCCCAACCATGTTTACCCTTCGTTGCAGAAAGCCATGCACGAAAAAAATCATTCGCGCAACTATCTGTTAACCATAGATAAGATATCCACCTGGAACCAGGGCCCCATAGCCCAAAGCTTCGGCATGGATACAATTATCGCCTATCATGATTTCGAACTGACGGAAGCTTTCGGTACCCACAAACGTACCGGAGACGGCTCATTCTTTGCTCAATGTCAGGAAAAGATAGAAAAAGGGGAGATATGGAAAGAAGGGGAAAACGCATATATGCAGCTTATTACCTATTCCGGTCATGCTCCATTCATATTACCGGAATATCTCAGAGAGATTTCATTCTCCTCTGACATTCCGGAGAAGATGGGTAACTATATGATCACTGCCCGCTACACAGATAAAGCTATCGGTAAATTCGTGGAGTATCTGAAAACACTCCCTCAATATAAGGAAACGCTGATTGTAATAACAGGAGATCACGAAGGTTTAGCGTCTTATCGTGCAGAACTATGCGAAAGTCCCGGTGGCAAAGGTATCGTGTCCGACAAGCAGTTTACTCCTTTCATCGTTGTCAACTCTCCCATAGGTATGCGTTACGATGAAGTGATGGGACAAATAGATATGTATCCCACCCTACTGAACCTACTTCAACTTGACGACTACTATTGGACCGGCCTCGGAGAAAGTATCCTCAATCCTGAAAAGAAAGAATTTGCTGTAGGTTCACAGATGAATGTGGAAGGAGAAGGATATAGTCCGGAAGATGAGGATTTTGCAAAGGAGGCATATGATATTTCGGATGAGATGATACGGTTTAATTACTTTGGAAAAAAGTAAGATAATAAAGAAAGCGTTCCATGTTTTTAAGAATCTTTGTTTGGAGAAACAGCAGAAAGGGCGTACCTTTGTTTGCATTCAAACCAAACTTCTAAAAAGGCATCAGTTATGGAAGAATATATAGCACCGAACAGAAAACGCATCCCCTACGGCATGATGAACTTTGCCGTGATTCGCCGTGATGATTGTTATTATGTAGACAAGACCCGCTTTATTCCCATAATAGAAGACGCGGATAAGTTTTTCTTCTTCATCCGTCCCCGTCGTTTCGGCAAAAGTCTGACGGTAAGTATGCTGCAACATTATTACGACATAGCCGCCAAAGATAAGTTTGATGCTTTGTTCGGTGATCTTTATATCGGGAAATATCCCACACGTGACCGCAACAGCTACCTGGTGCTCTATCTCAATTTTTCCGGAATTGTCGGTGAACTGCACAACTACCGCAAAGGACTGGATGCGCATTGCCAAACCATGTTCGACTACTTTTGCGATATCTATGCCGACTATCTTCCTCAGGGTATTAAGGAAAAACTGGATGCAAAAGAAGGAGCCGTAGAACAATTTGAGTACCTGTTTACGGAATGTAACAAAACCGGCCAAAGAATTTACCTCTTCATCGACGAGTACGACCACTTTACCAATGCCATCCTCGCCGATCCTGAGAGTTTACATCGTTACACCAACGAGACACATGGTGAAGGCTATTTGCGCGCCTTCTTCAACAAGGTGAAAGCAGGAACCTATTCCAGTATCGAGCGCTGTTTCATCACCGGTGTCAGCCCTGTTACGATGGATGACCTCACTAGCGGCTTCAACATCGGTACCAATTACTCGCTCTCCCCAAAATTCAACGAAATGATAGGATTCACGGAAGAGGAAGTACGGCAAATGTTGACCTATTACTCCACCACCAGCCACTTCAACCACACTGTGGACGAGTTGTTGGACATAATGCAACCGTGGTACGACAACTATTGCTTTGCACAAGGGCGTTATGGTGAAACCACCATGTACAATTCTAATATGGTGCTCTATTTTATCAAAAACTACCTTGACAACGATGGTAAAGCACCGCAGAATATGATAGAAAGCAACATCCGCGTCTCCTACTTTAATGAGCTTGATACCTATGCCGAATCCAAGGGACTTAACTCTGCCGACATAATAAATGGTATATGTCTCGATCCGCGTATAGGAACACATTATAACAATCCATCATTCGGATATGGCGGATACTGTCTCCCGAAGGACACAAAACAGCTGCTCGCCAACTTTCAGGATATACCGCAAAATATGATTACAGCAATTGTCGAATCCAACCACACAAGAAAGGCTTTTATTGCAGATCGCGTCATGAAACTCGCACAGACTGATGCAGCAGACGGCTCATCCGGAAAAGAAATTATAATAGGAGTATACCGTCTGACCATGAAAAGCAATTCCGACAACTTTAGACAGTCTGCAATTCAGGGAGTAATGAAACAACTAAAAGCCAAAGGAGCCTCTATTATAATATATGAGCCGACGCTTCCGGATGGTTCGATTTTCTCAGACTGCAAAGTTATAAATAACCTGAATGAATTTAAAACCATTTCTAACGCCATAATAGCTAACAGATATTCTCCGTGCCTTGATGATGTCAGCAACAAGGTATATACCCGCGATATTTTTGGCCGTGACTAGAGAACCAGCATAAAAATTATCCGTCATTTCTGCTGTAATCGAAGACCTTTGTGCCCCAGTCCGGGTGCTCGCCCTTGCGTGGATCTTCGTATTCAAAAAGAGGATGTCCGTCAAAATCAGCCAGTCCATGGGCATCTTTCGGGAAATGGGCCGGAACCCAGTCAAGGATAACGCCGATGCCATTTTTATGTAAATAATTTACAAAATACATGAAGTCTTTGGGGCTTCCGTAACGGGATGTAGGGGCAAAATAACCGGTAACCTGATATCCCCAGGAACCGTCATATGGATGCTCCGCAATA
>ENA-UEQB01001068-UEQB01001068.1-human-gut-metagenome-genome-assembly--contig:-NODE-1068-length-24434-cov-5.777066_pt1 | contig 24434 bp, 14 predicted proteins | sample MGYA00242901_ERZ507918 | MGnify/ENA primary metagenome ERZ507918 (study PRJEB26167, sample SAMN06115405) | human gut metagenome | host: Homo sapiens | place: China:Sichuan | collected 2016-04-06... | reverse complement strand
ACGACTCCCATAACTTCGAATCGACTTACGTAGGCTTGACAATCCCGACCAACCGCAGTGTAATGTTCGGCTCTTTGAGCGGCAGCAAGCTGGGTATCTGGGTGGCTCACGGAGAAGGTAAATTCTCTCTGCCTTACGATGAAGACCAATACAACGTAGTGGCAAAATACAGCTACGATGAATACCCCGGCAACCCGAACGGTTCCGATTATTCTATCGCAGGTCTTGCCAGCGCCGACGGCCGCCATCTGGCAATGATGCCTCACCTCGAACGTGCTATCTTCCCGTGGCAGAATGGCTGCTATCCTGCTGACCGTAAGAACAGCGATCAGATTACTCCATGGATGGAAGCATTTGTCAATGCCCGCAAATGGGTAGAAGAGAAGACTAAATAAGATATCTTTCTATCATTGAAACGGAGGCTGTTATTTGTTATAAAGTAACAGCCTCTTGTTTTAACTCCTTTTCCATACCCAAAGTCTGCATATTACAACTTAATTTCCCTAAATAAACAGGATATACAAATAGCTGCGAAAGCTCCTGTATACTTCACTTTGAGAGCACCGTTATCTTAACCTAAAATTTTGTAGTGTCGAAAAATCTTCTTAATTTTGTCAAACTTTCCCCCTCACTAAAGATTCAATAACCTATAAAAGTCCTATTTGTATGAAAAAATGGCTTTTTCTATTATTATTGTTTCCTCTGACCTGTGTCGCCCAGACCTATCAGTATCTTGGAGTAGAAGACGGGTTAAGCAACCGGAGAGTGTATTACATTCAGAAAGATAATGTTGGGTATATGTGGTTCCTCACACACGAAGGAATCGACCGGTACAACGGCAAAGAGTTTAAACGGTATAAATTAATGGACGGCGATAAAGAACTGAATTCGCTGTTAAATCTGAATTGGTTATATATCGATCCGGAAGGAACGTTGTGGGAAATCGGGAAGAAAGGTAAGATTTTCCGATATGACCGTATTCATGACACGTTCGAACTCGTTTACAGACTGCCGATGGAGGATTTCCGGGATTTGCCGGCTCCGATCAGTTTCAGCTGGATTGACCGGAACAATCATATCTGGCTGTGCAACGAAGAAACGATCTTTCTCTACAATACCCGTACGGGACAGGTCACTCAAATTAAAAATAATCTCAGCGAGGCAATCAATGACATTGAGCAAATCGACGAATCCCATTTTTTCATTGGAACGGAGATGGGAATTCACCATGCCCAACTGAAAGACAACACACTGCAACTTCTTCCTTGTGACAAACTGGACAATGTGAATATTCAAGTCAACGACTTGCACTTCGATCCCAAGATACGTAAGTTGTTCATCGGTGCCTTCCAACGGGGAATCATGGTTTACGACATGAAAACGAAAACAATCACACAGCCGGAAGTCAGCCTGAAAGATGTCAGCATATCACGGATTAAACCACTGAATGCCAAGGAACTGCTGATTGCCACTGATGGTGGAGGTATCTATAAGATGAATATCGAAACATACCAGACCGAGCCGTTTATCGTAGCAGACTACAACAGCTACAATGGCATGAACGGAAACAGTATCAACGATATCTATATAGACGAAGAGGACCGGATATGGATGGCAAACTATCCGATTGGAATTACCGTACAGAACAATCGTTATCCAAGCTATAAATGGCTTAAACATTCTGTCGGCAACAAGCAATCTCTGATCAATGACCAGGTAAACTCCATCATAGAAGACAGTGAAGGGGATCTATGGTACGGCACCAACAACGGAATAAGTTTGCAGGAGTCAAAAACCGGCAAGTGGCATTCATTCCTCAGCACGTTTGAGAATGTACAGAATAGTAAAAACCATATATTTACAACTTTATGCGAAGTATCTCCCGGCATTATCTGGGCAGGCGGATATTTCTCGGGGATTTATCAGATAGACAAACGTACATCAAAGACAACTTATTTTACACCGGCCTTGTATGCCCATGAGAATATACGTCCGGATAAATACATACGCGATATCCGAAAAGACTCTCATGGCTACATATGGACCGGGGGATATTATAACCTGAAGCGCATCAATGTACAAACCAAAGACATCCGGCTCTATCACGGACTGCACTCCGTGACTGCCATCATCGAAAAGGATGACAAAAGCATGTGGATAGGTACGGCAACAGGACTGTTTCTTCTGGATAAAGAATCCGGGAACTTTGAACGTATCCAGCTACCTGTAGAATCGACCTATATCTATTCTTTATATCAGACAAAGAAGGGATCACTGTATATAGGTACCAGCGGATCGGGAGTTTTGATTTATGATCCGCAGACAAAACTGTTTACCCATTACTATACAGGAAACTGCGCCATGATATCCAACAATATCTACACCATATTGTCGGATGAAGACAACGAAATCCTGCTAAGTACGGAAAGCGGACTGACCAGTTACTACCCCAAGCAAAAGACCTTCTATAACTGGACTAAGGAAATGGGACTGATGACTACGCACTTCAATGCGCTGTCCGGCACTTTACGCAAAAACAACAACTTTATCTTCGGTAGTTCGGACGGGGCCATAGAGTTCAACAAAGACATGAAACTGCCCAGAACCTACTCCTCTAAAATGATTTTCAGTGACTTCAAGCTGTTCTATCAGACGGTATATCCGGGAGACGAGAATTCACCGCTGGAGAAGGACATCAACGAGACCAAAGAGCTCAGATTAAAATATAACCAGAATATCTTTTCACTGCTGGTTTCTTCTATCAACTACGACTATCCTTCAAACATCCTTTATTCCTGGAAACTGGAAGGATTCTACGAGGAATGGAGCAAGCCCGGCAATGAAAGTACGATTCGCTATACCAACCTTGCTCCGGGAAAATATGTTTTACGGGTACGGGCCATCTCGAATGAAGACCAGCGAATCATGCTCGAAGAAAGGAGCATTGATATTATCATCGCCCAACCTTTCTGGCTGACCGCCTGGGCAATGGTACTGTATGCCATTCTGATTTCTCTTATCGCTGTCATCATACTGCGCGTTCTTATTATGAAAAAGCAACGGAAAGTATCCGATGAGAAGATTCACTTCTTCATCAATACGGCACATGACATCCGTACTCCGTTGACACTGATCAAAGCTCCTCTGGAAGACTTGCGTGAAAAAGAGGCTTTGAGCAAGGAGGGCATAGCCAACATGAATACGGCTCTACGAAATGTCAATGCCCTGTTGCGCCTGACGACGAATCTGATCAATTTCGAAAGAGCGGATGTATACTCTTCGGAGTTGTATATTTCGGAACACGAACTGAATACCTTCATGACTGAGATATTCAACGCATTCCAGTCTTACGCCAATATCAAGCATATCAACTTTACATATGAAAGCAATTTCCGGTATATGAATGTGTGGTTTGATAAAGAAAAGATGGAATCTATCCTGAAAAATATAATTTCGAACGCATTAAAATACACACCGGAAAACGGTAACGTACAGATTTTCGTTTCCGAAAGCAATGATTCGTGGAGTGTAGAAGTGAAGGATACGGGAATTGGTATTCCTGCCAGCGAACAAAAGAAGTTGTTCAAACTTCATTTCCGTGGCAGCAATGCCATCAACTCCAAAGTGACGGGAAGCGGTATCGGACTGATGCTGGTATGGAAACTTGTCCGGTTGCATAAAGGCAAGATTAATCTGTCGAGTGTGGAAAATCAGGGATCGGTGATTAAGATATCGTTCCCTAAAGACAGCAAACGTTTCCATAAAGCACATCTCGCAGCACCAAGCAAGCGCCGGCAAGAGATAACAAGTACCACTAACGTGCCTGCCAGCATCTACGAGAATGTTCATAAAGAACAGAACCCCAATCATCAGCGAATTCTGATCGTAGAAGATAACGATGAGCTGCGCAACTATCTGTCGCAAACACTGGCGGAAGAATATACGGTGCAGAACTGCTGCAACGGGAAAGAAGCAATGACCATCATACCGGAATACAAACCGGAACTGGTTATCTCGGACATCATGATGCCGGAAATGAGAGGAGACGAATTGTGCAAGGCCCTCAAAAACAATATTGAGACATCGCATATTCCTGTTATCTTGCTGACAGCCCTGAATAATGACAAGGATATTCTGTCCGGCCTTGAAATTGGTGCCGACGAATACATTGTGAAGCCATTCAATATTGGTATCCTGAAGGCAACGTCTCCAATCTGTTGACGAACCGTGCCCTTCTGCGAAGCAAATACGGCAGTCTGGATATGGACGACGAGGATGATCACGAAGACGAATGTATCAACTGCTCACAGGATATCGACTGGAAGTTTATCGCCAATGTCCGGAAAAATATAGAAGATAATATAGATAATCCGGCTCTCACTGTAGACGTGCTTTGCAACCTGATGGGAATGAGTCGTACCAGTTTCTACAATAAACTCAGAGCATTGACCGATCAGGCTCCGGGCGATTACATTCGCCTGATCCGTCTGAAACGTTCGGTGAAATTACTGAAAGAAGGTACACACAGTATAACAGAAATTGCAGAAATGACAGGATTTAGTGATGCGAAGTACTTCCGTGAAGTATTCAAGAAGCACTTCAATGTAAGTCCCAGCCAATACGGAAAAGAAGGGAAGCCCCACAAGGAAGGCAGCAAGGCCGGAAAAGAAAACAAGGCCGATAAGGAAGGAGGAGAAAAAGAAGAATGAACATTTATCTCGAATCATTTGGAATCTTTTTTAAAATAGGTGCTTTCACCATTGGTGGAGGTTATGCAATGGTGCCACTTATTGAGAATGAAATCGTAACCAAACGAAAGTGGATAGCACAGGAGGATTTTATCGACCTGCTTGCTATCTCTCAGTCCGCTCCGGGTATCCTGGCGGTGAATATTTCAATCTTTATAGGATATAAGTTGCGCGGTATCCGTGGAAGTATTGTCACGGCATTGGGGACTATACTACCCTCGTTTATTATCATTTTAGCCATCGCCCTCTTTTTCCATACTTTCAAAGACAACCCGGTCGTAGAACGTATATTCAAAGGAATACGTCCCGCAGTAGTCGCACTGATTGCCGCACCGACTTTCACTATGGGCCGATCGGCTAAAATCAACCGATACAATTTATGGATTCCTGTTGTATCGGCCTTATTAATCTGGTTGTTGGGATTCTCCCCGATCTGGATTATCATTGCCGCCGGCGTAGGAGGCTTTTTATGGGGAAAACTTAAAAATTCACCACTCAAAACTAAAAAGCAATGATTTATCTTCAGTTATTTTATACGTTCTTTAAGATCGGACTTTTCGGCTTTGGCGGAGGATACGCCATGCTTTCGATGATACAGGGCGAAGTAGTAACCCGGTATGGATGGGTAACTTCGCAAGAGTTTACAGACATTGTCGCCATCAGCCAGATGACCCCGGGACCTATCGGCATCAATGCGGCCACTTATGTAGGTTTCACATCTACAGGCAGTGTATGGGGATCGATTGTCGCTACATTTGCTGTTGTTTTTCCGTCTTTCATACTGATGCTGACAATCAGCAAATTCTTTCTGAAATATCAGAAACATCCCGTAGTAGAATCTATTTTTGCAGGACTGCGTCCGGCAGTTGTCGGATTATTGGCTTCCGCCGCACTGGTCTTGATGAATGCGGAAAATTTCAGTTCACCCAAAGAAGACACCTACTCTTTTATCATCAGCATCATCATCTTCCTGGTAGCCTTTATCGGCACCAGAAAATACAAGACCAATCCGATATTAATGATAATTGCCTGCGGAATTGCAGGCCTATTACTTTATTAAATGAAGAATGATGAATGAAGAATGAAGAATTTTGCTGCGCTATTTCGCTGCATAGTAATTCTTCATTCTTCATTCATCATTCTTCATTTAGTACTTCTTATAGTTTAACCTTCTTACTTACCGATTTTGACTCATTATGAATACGGTCGAGAGCTGTTACCACATAACGGTATTTTGTTTTACCGGTTTCATACGGAAGCTTGTAGAAAGGATTTCGGGTGATAGCCACGATACGTGACGGATCATCAAGATTCACTTTTTCTTTGGAACCGAAACGGTATACTACATACTGGACAGCTTTGTCCATTTCAGTATCCGCTTTTGGAGCAGTCCAGAAAAGTATATAGCCATCTTCTGTCCATACTTTTTTCATCTTGCGCACTTTGTCCGGAGCCTTATCATCCATAAAATCGAATACCGGAATCAAAGCCGGATATTTATGGTATTCCTGTACTAAGGCATCACGATATTTTCCCGCGTTCTCAACTACGGCTGCCGCATACCATTGGCAACTTCCGCCGATTGTCTGATAAGAACGTTGCAAAGCCATTTTACGTGGAAGCTGGTTGATAGAAGGATTCTTCGGATCGGCATGCTGAACAGTATTCATGACTGCCTGCCCGATAAATAACGGACGGTTTTCCGAATGCTTTGCCCACCAGTCGACCAATGTGGCATAATCGGCAGCCTTATGGCCTATTTCCCAATAAATCTGAGGAATATTATAGTCAATCCATCCTTCACGTGCCCAAAGCAGTACGTCGGCATAGAGGTCATCATAGTTCTGCAATCCGTTTGTATTGCTGCCCAACGGATCTGTTTTCTGATTACGGTAAATACCGAAAGGACTGATACCGAACTTCACCCACGGCTTTATGCCCCGAATGGTTTCATGAAGTTTCTTGATAAGAATGTTCACATTGCCACGACGCCAGTCTGCCTTGTTGTTGAAACCGCCTCCGTAACGGGCAAAGCTCGCATTATCCGGAAAATCGACTCCCTTGATAGGATAAGGATAAAAATAGTCGTCCATGTGGATAGCATCTACATCGTAGCGGGATACAATATCGGAAACAATCTTGCAGATATGCTCACGGCTTTCAGGAAGCGCCGGATCGAAATAGATCTGATCGCCATAAGTGACAAACCATTCCGGATGTTCATGGTAAATATGTGTCGGTGCCAGCTGGTTCTTCAATGAAGTCTTCACACGGTAAGGATTGATCCATGCATGGAATTCCATATTCCGTTTATGGCATTCTTCGATCATGAATTGCATCGGGTCCCACATCGGAGAAGGTATCTGTCCTTGTGTTCCTGTCAGGAAACGGCTCCAGGGTTCATATTGTGAAGCATACAAAGCATCCGCTTCGGGACGCACCTGAAAGATAATCGCATTGATACCGGCTCCCTGAAGAGAATTCAGCTGACCGACCAATGTCTGTTTCAGCTTCTCTGTCGGTACACCGCGGAACTGTCCGTTGACAGCTTGTATCCATGCAGCACGAAACTCACGTTTGGGATATGCATTGCCCGATGGCACTTGCGCTCTTGCTCCTGCCGCCAGAAGCAGAACCAATAAGAAAAGATAGTTTTTCAGATTCATAATGTTCTTGAGTCATAAAATAATGTGGTGCAAAGATAATAGATGCAGACACTATCTCCAACTATTATTGAGGCCATTCGACTACAAATCTTGCACCACCCGCGTAGCTGGTGTCCAGACAGACATTTCCATCCACTAATTCCATGATCTGACGGATGATAGACAATCCCAGTCCGGTGCCCTGAGTGAAAGCGTCAATCTTCGCAAAACGTTCGAAAATGGCATCCCGATAGTTCTCATCAATTCCGGGACCGGAATCTTCAATGATAAAACGTACCAGATGATTCGGTTTGTCTTCCGCGTAGCTGAGACGTATAAATCCGGATTCTGTAAATTTATTGGCGTTGTTCAGCAAGCCGAGAAGTACTCGTTTTATCCAAACCTCTACCGTACACAATGTCACCGAAGCGGAAGAAGGCACATATTGCAGCTCTATTCCATCTTTCAGATTCTGACGAATCGCCTCTATACATTCCCGGCAACATGCATCCACATTGACCTGTTTCTTCGGCATATCATCCGTCTGGGAGTCCATATCGGCTATATCAATCACATTATTCACCAAATCCAGCAAATACGCGTTGCTGCTCTCCATCTGACGGGCGTATTCTTCTATTTCTTCCTGTGTCAACCCACCAGCAGCCATCAATGATGAAAAACCGATAATCGAATTGAGCGGAGTCCGGATTTCATGTGTAATATGCTGGATAAAGGAGCTTTTCATGTGGCTGGCTTTGACAACTGCCTTATTGGCCGCGTCCAGTTTCCGGTTCAGCGATAAAGAACGCATATAGTAGAAAGTGATAACGAGCAGTAAGACCAGTATCAATCCTCCCACAATCAGGGAAGTTATGAAAAGATTGCGATTTACTTCCGCCCGCAATTCGAGTTTATCATGTTCCAGTTTGTCTACTTCAAACTGCACCGTATACTTGCTCAGCTGTTCATCCAGCTCTGCCGAACGAATGGAATCATTAATATGGGCATAGGATTTATATACTTCGCAGGCATCTTCAAAGCGCCCCATCTGTTCCATGAACTGAGCCTTCAGCAAATGATTGGCAGGATAACAGCTACCCACCGAATGATGATAGTCCATCAATGAATCGAGATAAGTCAGTGCCATTTTGTGGTCATTCAATGTCCGGGCACAAAGTATCTTATATCCCAACCATCCCTCGCGGGGAAAAGTATTCATATTTTCGTGATAAAACTTATCCGCTTGGGCAATAAACGGTTCCGCTGCTTTTTTCCCTTTCAATGCCAGCGTGGCAATCACCTGAAACTGATAATAACGCATGGTAAGTTCCGGTCGGACAGGCATATTCTTACGCTTCATTTTTTCAATCAGCCCCGGCATACGGTCCAGATATTCTATCGCATTGGCATACTCTCCTCTTGCCAGATTAGTCTGAATGATATTCAACGATACCACGTAAGCGTCTTCATAAAAACCGGCCTCAATAAAATGCTTTAATGCGGAAGAATAATATTCGAGACAAAGCTTGACATTATTGCTGAACATCCGATGGTTATATCCGATACACATTTCACCGCAAGCCATTCCGAAAGCACTTTTAGCCGCATCCGCATCCTTCTGGAGAAGTTCCGTTTCACGCATAGCCTCATCTTGCAACCCCTTTTCAGTCAGCAGCTGAATATACTGGCGCCACTGCGTATAACGATTGTTGACATGACCGCATTTCAAACACCAGTCCATATATTCATAAACAACCACTTTCAGGCTATCTGTATTCCTCAACCGATAATAATGGGAAGCAATCTGAGAATAGGCATTATCAATATTGACCGTATCGTTCTGCTGCCTTGCCAGACGCATATACTCCTGATAGAAAGGCATAAAATCCTTCTGACCTATTTTATTCGAGATACTGTCGGAAAGGGCTTCCAACCGTTTTTCTTTGTTTGTGCTACTAAAGGCTAAAGTAGATGCAAAACACAGAATGAATAAGCTAATAACCATCCGGATGTTTCTCACGATTCAAGTCAATTTGTTGTTATTTTGAAATGTTTGTTGTAAAATCTGGACTAAGATACGCCATTTATCCGGAAGCAATTTCTTTTTATTACTAATTATAACATATCTTAACCCGGTCAAAAACCTTTCTTCTACCAATAAAATCGCTAACTTTGCTGACTATCATAAAAAAGGAGTATTTTATGTCAGAAAACAAACATATTTCAATCAAAGGAGCGCGGGTTAATAACCTGAAAAACATCGATGTAGATATTCCACGCAACAAGCTTGTTGTTATCACCGGATTATCCGGATCGGGGAAATCGTCGCTCGCTTTTGATACTCTCTATGCAGAAGGACAACGTCGTTATGTAGAAAGCCTCAGCAGCTATGCACGCCAGTTTTTGGGACGAATGAGCAAACCTGAATGTGATTTTATCAAAGGAATCCCTCCGGCAATTGCCATCGAACAGAAAGTGAACAGCCGCAATCCGAGATCTACCGTAGGAACTTCAACTGAGATTTACGAATATCTGCGCTTGCTTTATGCGCGGGTAGGACGTACATACAGCCCTGTCAGCGGAGAAGAAGTCAAGAAACATTCGACAGAGGATATCGTCAACTGTATGCTTTCGTATCCGGAAGGGACAAGATATACGGTATTGACCTCTATCCGCCTGCGTGAAGACCGTACACTGCAACAGCAACTGGAAATAGACCTGAAACAAGGTTTCAACCGGGTGGAAGTGAACGGTGAAATGAAACGTATCGATGAATACAAGCCGGTTCCGGGTGACGAGGTTTATCTGTTGGTAGACCGCATGGCAGTGGCAAACAGCAAAGATGCCATCAGCCGACTGACGGACTCTGCCGAAACCGCTATGTATGAGGGGGACGGCATGTGTATGCTACGCTTTTATCTGCCGGACGGAACAACCAAACTATATAGTTTCAGCACGAAATTCGAAGCGGACGGCATCACTTTCGAAGAGCCGAATGATCAGATGTTCTCGTTCAACTCCCCGATCGGTGCCTGCCCCGTATGCGAAGGGTTCGGCAAAGTGATCGGTATTGACGAGCACCTGGTAGTGCCCAACCGTTCGTTATCCGTATACGAAGGGGCCATCGTCTGCTGGCGTGGTGAAAAGATGGGAGAATGGAAGGAAGAGTTGATTCACAATGCGGATAAATTCGATTTTCCGATTTTCACTCCTTACTACGAACTGACAGACGAGCAGCGCCGCACACTGTGGGAAGGAAACCAATACTTCCACGGCATCAACGATTTCTTCAAGATGCTGGAAGAGAATCAATATAAGATACAGTATAGGGTGATGTTAGCACGTTACCGGGGCAAAACGATCTGCCCGAAATGTCACGGCACACGCCTAAAACCGGAAGCAGGATATGTACGGGTGAACGGAAAAAGTATTTCTGAACTGGTGGATTTACCCATCACGGAATTGAAACAGTTTTTCGATCATTTGGACTTAAACGAGCATGACACCCAGGTAGCCCGAAGGATTCTGATTGAAATCAACAGCCGTATCCGCTTCCTGATTGATGTAGGATTGGGGTATCTGACTCTAAACCGCCTCAGTAACTCACTGTCGGGTGGAGAAAGCCAGCGTATCAACCTCGCGACTTCACTCGGAAGCAGTCTTGTCGGCAGTCTCTACATTCTGGATGAACCGAGTATCGGTTTGCACAGTCGTGATACCGACCGTTTAATCCGTGTACTGCGCCAATTGCAGGAGCTCGGAAATACAGTAGTAGTGGTAGAGCACGATGAAGAAATAATCCGTGCTGCTGATTATATCATAGATATCGGTCCCAATGCCGGTCGTCTAGGAGGAGAAGTCGTTTATCAAGGTGACATGAAAGATCTCCGGAAAGGCAGCAATAGCTATACGGTACGTTATCTGTTGGGAGAAGAGGAAATTCCCGTTCCCGAACATCGCCGTCCGTGGAATAATTATATCGAACTGACAGGTGCCCGCGAAAACAATCTGAAAGGGGTGAATGTACGCTTCCCTCTCAATGTGATGACAGTGGTCACAGGTGTTTCCGGTTCGGGCAAGAGTACGCTGGTGCGGGATATTTTCTATCGGGCGCTAAAGCGTGAACTGGATGAATGCAGTGACCGACCGGGAGAATTTTCTTCCATCGGGGGAAGTCTTCGTGACTTGAGAAATATTGAGTTTGTCGATCAGAACCCGATCGGCAAATCATCCCGCTCCAATCCGGTGACTTACATCAAGGCTTATGACGAAATCCGTAAGTTATGGTCGGAGCAACCACTGGCGAAACAGATGGGATACACAGCCGGACATTTCAGTTTCAATAGTGAAGGCGGACGTTGCGAAGAATGTAAAGGTGAAGGAACCATCACGGTAGAAATGCAGTTTATGGCAGACTTGGTGCTGGAATGCGAATCCTGTCACGGTAAACGTTTTAAAGCGGATACACTGGAAGTGAAATTTCATGATAAGAACATCTATGATGTACTGGAAATGACAGTAAACCAAGCTATTGAATTCTTCACCGAACATGGTCAGAAGAAGATTGTAAAAAGACTGCTTCCACTGCAGGATGTCGGGCTGGGATATATCAAACTAGGCCAGTCCTCCTCTACCCTGTCCGGTGGTGAAAATCAGCGTGTGAAACTCGCATTTTATCTGAGTCAGGAGAAAGCCGATCCAACCTTATTCATCTTTGACGAACCGACTACAGGGTTACATTTCCATGACATCCGCAAACTGCTGGATGCTTTCGACGCACTCATCCGACGAGGACACAGCATCGTCATCATCGAGCATAACATGGATGTTATCAAATGTGCCGATTACGTTATAGACCTCGGACCGGAAGGCGGAGACAAAGGCGGAAATATCGTTGCAGTAGGTACACCAGAAGAAGTAGCCGCTTGCGAAGCAAGCTATACCGGGCAGTTCTTGAAAGAGAAACTTTCATAAAATGAAGAACTAAAATAATGAAGAATGAAGAATTCTGCTGCGCTATCAAGCTGCATAGGAATTCTTCATTCTTCATTCTTAGTTCTTCATTTAAAAGTAGAATCCGAATCCGATCTTAATGCCGAAGCGTGACATGTCGCTATCGTTAAAGCGCCATTTGTAATATACGGCAGGTTCGATGGTTACGGTGCGAGAGAGGAAATAGGCGTATCCGGCTTCGATACCCAGTCCCCAATCGGTACGATGAGATCCACCGTCGTAACGGAAGCGGTTCCAGTCGAGACCACCACCCAGATAAACACCTGTGGAGTTAAAGTAAAAACGCATGCCTGTACCTAATGTGTATTCGTCTACAGGTTTGGACCAGTCGGCACCGAGATTTACCATCAAGGCAATACCGTCGGCAAGGAATGTACCGGCTTGCGCACCAATACCAAACGTTGCTTTATCATTCTTATTATACGAGAAATCTAATCCTGTTACAGAAGGATTAAGAATCATTTTTCCTTTCTCAAACTGAGCCTGGGCAGCTATCGATACCACCAGCAGACAAATAGCTAAAGCTAATTTCTTCATAAATTTACTTTTTTAAGTGAATAGATTGTTCGTCTTTTTTACGACTTTCGTTCATTTGCTCCTCTTTACGGCGTTCACGCATTTGTTCCTTCTTCCGAAGCACCAGCCAAAGCAAGAGAACGATAGCATAAGAGCCTACCACTGTAAGAATCTTCTCTGTCTGACTGACTTCCGTGTTACGAGGTAACAAATAGGCCGCCGTTACTGATACATAAATAAGGAATGCAATAGCAACTCCTGTCGATTTCTTTATTTTCTTCATTCTGATAGTTTTCTAGTTTTTTGTTTTCCCAACCAGATAAAGAACCAGGCAATAGCTACCACTACGCATCCTATACCGATACAGTAGGAAACTATATGCGAAAGTCCCAGACCTTCGGGAGCAATACATATATAAGTAGAACAAACACTTGTCATAAATAAGGCGGGTATCAGAGTGATCCAGTAAGGCTTTTTAGCTACCACAAGGTAGACTGTTATAGCCCACAGGGTGAATACCGCCAATGTCTGATTGGCCCAGGCAAAATAACGCCAGATCATGTTAAATCCGTCTGCATCACGCAAGCTATAAAGAAGCAGGCCGATAGCTACCGCAAACATCGGGATACAGATGTATAAACGGCGACGCATGCTCTTTTGTTCCAGTCCCAGAAAGTCCGCAACAATCAAGCGGGCAGAACGGAAAGCGGTATCTCCCGAAGTAATCGGAGCTGCAATTACTCCTAAGATAGCAAGCACTCCACCCACAGCACCCAGCCAGTTTTTTGTGATGGCATCTACTATTACAGAAGCATTGTTCTCTTCCATTCCATTTTCATGGAAGAAATAAGTGGCTGCTGCTGCCCAGATCAAGGCTACGATGCCCTCGGTGATCATTGCTCCATAGAAAACAGGACGTCCATGACGTTCCGAAGTCATACATCGGGCCATTAAAGGACTTTGCGTAGCATGGAAACCGGATATGGCACCACAAGCGATACTCACAAACATAATCGGGAAAATAGGCAGTTCACTCGCATCCGGATTGGTATTCTGCAATCCGTCCCAAAGTTCGGGCAGAGCAGGATGATTGACATATAGCATCACCAGAATACCGACTGCCATAAACAGCAAGGCAACTGCAAATAACGGATATATTTTGCCGATTATCTTATCAACCGGAAGTAGTGTAGCCAGAATATAATAAAGGAAGACAACAACAATCCAAAAGGTAGCATCCAGACTTTCCGGAGTCAGCTTTGCCAGCAGCCCGGCAGGTCCGGCTACGAAAACAGAGCCGACCAGAATCATCAGAAGGACGGTGAATCCACGCATGATCTGCTTGGTAGTCAGTCCCAGATAACGACCTATGATTTCGGGAAGACTCTCCCCTCCATGACGCAAAGAAAGCATTCCGGCAAAATAATCGTGAACAGCGCCTGCAAAAATACTTCCCAATACAATCCACAGATAAGAGGAAGTGCCAAACTTTGCTCCCATAATAGCACCGAATATCGGACCCAGTCCGGCAATATTAAGGAATTGAATCATGAATATTTTCCAGGTAGGCAGCGGAATATAGTCTACTCCGTCGGCTTTGGTAAGAGCCGGGGTTTTACGGTCGTCCGGACCAAAGACGCGCTCCATCAAGCGCCCATACGTGAAATAGCCTGCTATCAACGCCAGCAGGCACAGGGTAAATGTAATCATGGCGTGTTGTTTTTTTAACTGACGCAAATGTAGCATAATCCCACGAAACAACACAACAATACCGACACTTTTGCTAACTTTACAGGTATTTAAAACAAAAAATAAAGAAAATGTGCTGAACTGTTCCCATTCTTTCACTTTCGTTTTTCACTCTCCTGGATTAATCTCAAAAATCACTCATTATTTCCTTCCTTCTCAATGCTAATATAGGTAACCAAATGAAAACTCCAATCACCGACATCACCAATCCACCAATAGTCCCAGCAGCCAATGGAAACCAAAAAGCTTCTCTACCCTCACCTACCATAAAAGGGATAAAACCTAAAATAGTAGATACAACGGTTAAGAAGATGGGAATTATTTTAATATTCCACGCCTTAGTATAAGCCTGTAAAGAAGAAAGTTTAGGACAACGTTTACGGATCGCATTATATTCATTCAAAATATAAATACTGGCATTCACCGTAATACCACATAGCAACACAAATGATGCAAAGCCTCCTTGATCAAAGTTTATTCCAAACCAAGAGAAAGTAAGAAAAACGCCAATATATGACACGGGAATTACAAAAATGATTGCCAAGGGTTGCTTCAAGGAGTTAAACAAGATACTTGTGATAAAAAATATAATGCTTATGACAATCAATAGTAACTTATATTTTTGATCAATTCCTCCTCCAAACCACCAACCGCCCGGTTTCTCGGATTCTGCCTTATAACCTATAGGCAAAATCTTATTGAAATCTTCAAGATCTCTATCCAACATCTTATATCCTAGCTCTGAGGTACCAATATACTCATATTGCAAACAAAGCCTATACTGCTGATTCTCTTTAGCCACCTCTTGAGGGCTTTGTCCTTTAGCTATCACCGCTACATCAGATAATTTGTATTGCCGATCATCTGACCCGTATGGAAAATTCTGCATAGCCCACGCATCATATAATTTTGACTGCTTGGAAGACAGTTTTATCTGTTCCACTCCTTCATCTGTCATAACTGACCCAATCCACATATCCTGTCCGAATATAGGAGAGATAGCAGCATACAATCCATTGGCAGAAATATCCTGTTGAGCCATTCTTTCTTTATCCAATTCTAAATAAAACTCCTGATAATCGTCTTTCCACCAAGAAAAATTAGAAGCAATAGTAACTTCCTTTATACGACGATGACTCAACAATTTCTTTTTCAACTGTTCCGCCCAATGAGAAAGCTCATCATAATTATAACCATACATTTTGACTTTAAAAGATCCGGCATTTTCACGCACGTCATTACTAAATCCCTGATCTTGCAAGCCATATACTCCCCAACTTCCACCACCTAATTGTAATGCTTTAGTGACAATGTGTGATTTAAGCGTATAGGGAAATCCACTTTTCTGATACTCTTTCAGAAAATATATATCAATAGATGCTCTTTGCGCACTATAAATAGTAGTATGGAATTGTTTAATCTCTTTGAATTGGCTCAAATATACCTCCATCTTTTTGATAAGCGCATTCATCTGTCCAATCGTGCTGCCATTCGGCAAGTTAGCATTCACATATAATACAACTTCTCCGTTTTGACCATAATAGCCTCCATTGTATGATTTTTGCACAAACAACCTCCAGCTTCCTCCAAATATCTTGTCTACAATAGGTTTCACTTTCTCTTTATAGGTAGTCGTTCCAAACGTTTTATTATATAATTCGGCAAACTGAGTTTCTTTCTCTATCCGTTCGGGGAGCATAAATACCGGCAAACCGAAAGCCAATATTAATAGAACACATACTGCCACCCGCCAACGGCAGAGCATTCGTATCATTGTTTGATAGAAATGAGTGAAATAAACAGGAAAACGATGTATTCCCCTTTGAAGTTTCTCCATGAAAGGCTTTTTCATCCACTCCCTCTGTCTGATCTTTCTCTTTTTTCTTTGTAATCCGATCTTTTCAATCATAGACGGAACAAAAAACAAAGCTACCAACAATGAAACTGCCAGATTTATAATGACTACAGCAGCAAAATCCTGTAAGTTCAAACGCGTACTTTCATCCAAAAAGAAAATGATAACTAAAGCTCCCATCGTCGTAAGAGTGGCAGCAAGAATAGAGATAAAAGCTTTCCGGTTTTTCTGCCGCAAATAATGATCAGACATCACAATCGTATTGTCTATTACCAGATTTAATGAGACCGTTATACCTGCTAATGAATACAATTGCATTTCCAATCCGAACCAATAATAAAAGATAAAAGCAATAGCTATATTTACTGAAAGGCTTACTACAATCAATCCCAGATATCTGGGACTTAGCGTAATCAACAAGACAAAAAGTAATAGAATTATGACTGTAAGCCCGGTACGCAAATAAATCTTACTTAGCTCCTGATGAATATACTCCGTCGAATCATAACTTGTGTGTATCTCATATCCGGCAGGAAGATTCTCTCGGATATCATCCATTTCTTTTTCTATAACCTTACCCAGTTCCAACTGATTGGCACTCTCCTCTGCAGTAACCGACAAATAGATAGAATTTAAACCATTAATCCGATAATGACTCGATGGAGATTCTTCGGCATGCGTTACCTTAACCAATTCATCCAGTTGAATCATCTTACCATCTTTATTCTGTACTAAGATAAGCGAAGGATCAAAAGTCTTTTTCTCTTCCACTTCCGGAACCAATACCAGGCGAATCCATTCCTCCCCACCAGATGCAGATTCTACATTATAAGTTCCCATAAACTCCTTCGAATAAAAACGGTTCACAGCTTGTGAAATATCACCCAATGAAATCCCCAACGTTCTAAGCTGATCACTGTCATACTCCAGTTTCCATTCCATTGGAGTAGCTCCACTAACTTCTATCTTATATATGCCAGGTAAATGCGCCAACCTATTCTTAATATGCTCTTCTGCATAACGCTGAATAAGGATTGGTGTAGAAGGCGCATTTAACGTAAATGCCATACATGGACGCAGAGCATTTGCATCAGAAGTTTTCATCTGAATAGACGGGTAAGAAACTCCTTCGGGCAAATCAGGCCAAGTTTGACGGATAATAGTCGAAGCTTCGAAGCGAACCATATCCGTATTAGTATATTTATCCAAATCCACCGTAATGCTTCCCCCTCCATTATGGGAACTGGAATTGATACCCCTGACTCCCTTAATACGTGTCAACATAGATTCCAATCTACTGGTAACCCGCTTCTCCACAACCTGTGCCGATGCTCCCGACATACTGAAGCTCACAGTAAAACCGGGCAATGTATGAGATGGATTCAGTTTTACCGGCAGCAGAGGAATCAATGCCACACCTACCAATGCCACACAAATAAATCCTACAATCAATGTAAATGCGGATGCCTTCTTCCGAGAACTTTTTGGCTCATCCATAACTATTTTATTAAATGTCCCCCATTATAATCAAATCTATCCTCAAGCGATAATCCTGTAAGAAAATCAAAAAGAGTCAGCCTACGGATTTTATAGTAATTCTGCCAATAGTTCTGCAAAGCAGAAATATAATTCTGCTGTGCCTGCTGTTGGCGACTAAGCGCGAGGGTAAGACTACTAATATCTGCCTTACCAATAATAAATCGCTGTCTGGTTTCATTATACGCCATAATCGAAAGATCAAGCGCTTCTTCCGCACTATTAATCAACTGCTGTTGTGTATGAAAATCATTCACCGTCATAATCACTTCTTCTTCGATACTTATTTCGTCTTGTTTAGATGAAATCTCCACCACATTCAGATTATTGCGAGCCATATTATATTTACCCTTCCGCACTCCCCAGTCTACTAATGGAACTGACACACTGACAGCTATCAAATCCTGTTGTAACGGATGTCGGTAAGCATCGCTGAACCGATCGGCAACCTGGTTAAAACCGACACTCGCATCAATACTCACGTTAAAACGTGATTCTTTCTTTGTCCTGTCTACATTCTGCCTGGCCTCCAATATGTTTTGTTTCAGTTGTAATAGTTGCGGATTGTTTCTCCTGCTGCATTCCAAGGCTTTGTCTATCGGAATAAATACTTCCTTCGGACGAGAAGGCAATTCCAATTCGATGAATGTATTCTTATCCATATTCAGAAAAGAAGCCAATGAAAACATAGCACGCTTCAGGTCACTGCTTTTATTCTGCAACGCATTTCTCGCATTCACCAGGTCTAACTTCAGCGTCAACAAGTCTGCCTGAGAGATGGCAGCAATCTTATAACGCTGTTCTCCAATATGATACAAAGTATCTGAAGAGGCTACGTTCTCTTTAGCAAGATTATACTCAGCCTGTGCCATTGCCAGATTGAAGAAGTAGGTAGTTGCCCGTTCCGATACTTGCTCTACATCATATATAAATTCTTTCTTCACCCGTTCATACTTTAATGGTTCGATACGACGTTCCCACTTGAAAGCATTATATCCTACCAAAGTTTGTGTATACCCCAATTTCATCGGGACGCTGGTAAACTGCGTAGTAGCATTATCACCGAAATTACGCATATATCCAAGTTCTGATCGCAAATAAAAGGTACCACCAGTAAGATCAAAGTTTTGTTGTAAAGCCAGATTACCGGAAGCATAAAAAGACTGCTGTGTACGATAGACATCCAAATCCTGCTGAGAATCATAACGCCGGGTAATATCGCGGTAATATTGTGCAGGCGTCATGTTCAGTGTCAAACTTGGCAAGCGGTTCGCCTTATACGTTCGGTACTCCCAATAACCTGCCAGATACATATTCTGCGCACGAAATGCTTCAAGAGAACTGTCATTAGCTAATTCAATAGTACGCATCAGATCGAGTTTGAGGTGCTCCTGCGCCAAAACGGAGGTTTCCAACAACAGGTAAACTCCCATTATATAAAATATACAAATCTTTTTCTTCATAATCTACTATATTTTCTCTTTCAAGACTTCTTTCTTCCGATAAATAAACCAATACAATAAAGGTATGATAAACAGACTAACTAATGTTCCAATCAGCATCGTTCCAATCATGGCGATAGACAGAGGTTTTTGCAATTCAGATCCCATATCAAAAGAGAAAAGTAATGGAACCATAGCCAAAATGGTAGTCAGTGATGTCATAACAATAGGACGCAAACGCCTGCGTCCGGCTTCATGAATAGCCTCCAACAACGGCACACCTGATTTTCGCAACTCATTGATTGCATCTAATTTCAGAATGGAGTCATTGATTACAATACCACAAGTTACAATCAAACCGATAGCCGACATCAGATTCAATGTATGTCCACATATCCATAATAACACCAATGCAAATGCCACGTCAATCGGTATCTCTGCGAGCACCAACAAAGGTTGTATGAAGCTTTCAAATTGTGATGCCAGAATGAAATACATCAGCAGAAGTGAAACGAAAAGGATGACCAGCAATTCATTCAGCATCTTCCGGTTAGAGAAGAAACTACCCGAGAATTTGGTATCCCATTCAGTACTCACTGTTTTCTTCACTTCCTTCATCAGTTTTTCCGCATCTTTCACCTTGTAGAATTTGTATGGAATATATTCGCCATTACTTCCTGCGGTAATACTCTTTATATCTTCTGCGGGAGTCACCTTCATAAATTCCCTCAAAGGCAAATCATAGGTCTGTCCATTAGCATCCGGCTGCGTCCGTATCAATGTTTGTTGCAACACATCATTAACTGTTTGCTCCTTTTCCGCAATCGTTATCGGCAAGTACTGTTGAAAAGAATGAAGCATTGCCACATTATTCTCTTTGAATGCGGTTTTTAATATTCGGTAAAGTTCATCGTAAGATACCCTGTAGAGCAGCATTTTTTCTTTATTGATACTTAGGTTCAACTGGTTTTCAAAAGCAATGCCGGTAGGAGCAATGCCGGTCGTTTTCGTAAACTGCAGTTCCAAATCTCTTAATTTTTCTGCTTCCGGCATTTTTTCTCTGTCCTGCGCATACAGTTCCGCCACGATATCAGGCTCTCCGGTTACAAATAACTTCTCAAATACGGTTTCCGGAGGAGAAAAAGAGATGACAGCCAATGGATAATTTTCCTTCAAGCTTCGATATATTTCTGCCTGCAACCCTTCGATGGCTGCAGGATCATCCATTCTAAAATAAAGTTCCGCTTCGGAAGAAGATAGTTCTTGTTCCTTATTCAATATATAATCTTGCTGTCCTACAGTCGCAGTCTGCTCCACCACTTTGTCTTTCAACAATTTGAACAGATCGTTCACTCGCTTTTTATTTTCATCTATATGTATATTCTCATTCCACTCCACACGGACTATCAGCTCATTCTCATCAATATCCGGCATACGATCTTTATCAATAAAATTAAAAAAGAAAACACAAAGCGGTAAGGAAATAATGCAAAATACGACACTGAACGTCTTATGATTAAACACCCAATCTACTCCTTTGTCATAGAAACGGTCCAATGTGTGCTCTTTGATCGGATTATTTATCTTCATAGAGAACCATTTCCACTTTCTCGTACGAAAACCTGCCCGATAGACCAGCATATAAAGTACGGGAAGAAGCATAATTCCGGTAAAATAAGAAACCATTAACCCCACTGTTACAGAAAATGCCTGATCATAAAATATAGCTCCTGCAATGCCACTCATAAAGATCAAAGGGAAAAACACGGCAATAGTAGTCAGCGAAGAACTCAGCATGGGAGTTATCACTTCTCCTGTACCGGTAATACATGCCCGCTTCAGTGAATATCCTTTCTCCCTATATTGCGATATATTTTCGGTCACAATGATGGAGCTATCTATCATCATCCCCAGCGCCAATATCAATCCGGATAATGAAATGATATTGAGAGACATCTTAAACAAATAGAAAAACACAAAACTAATCACTATAGAAACCACCATGCTAAGTCCTATGATAAATGGCGATTTCACATCTCCTAAAAAGAGAACAGCAACCAGGCAAATAAATACAAAGCCTAAAGAAAGGTTCTGCTGCAAATTGGAAATTGTATAATCCAAAAGCTCTGTCTGGTTACGACTCACACTGAAATCAATGTCCGGAAACATCCATTTGATAATGGTCATTGTCCACATCAATGCTCCCTTCATCTGTTCCATGTTTTCGTCAGCTTGCTTGATAATAGCAAGAGTTACCGCCCGCTTTCCATTTGATATCGAAACTCCTTTCTCCTTGACAGGCACAATCTTTACTTCACAAAAATCTTTCAATTGCGTCAGCCGTTCACCTTTACGGACATAAATATTCTGCACATCCTCTACTGTACGAAGCAAGGTAGAAAACTTGATATTATATTCATAGTAGCCGTCACGCACTTTCATACTACCCGGTTCTACATTGTTTGAGTTCAATGCCGACTCTATATCGTTAATCGAAAATCCCCAAACAGCCATTTTTTCTTTATCTGGCACAATCTGCAACTGGCTTTCCACTACTCCGGTGATATCCACCATAGCCACTTCCTGTAATTGCTCGATACGCCGTTTTATCACAGATTCGGCAAATCCACACATTTCCATAAATGCCTTCATATTAGTGCTTTCATAAGCACTATCACTCTTCAGAGTCAGGTTCAAGTAAAAGACGGGAATATCTGTGGCACTTGCTTTCACCACTTTCGGACGTTCTGTGTTTTTAGGCAAATAATTCATTGCCCCGTCGATCTTCTCATTTACTTCAATAAATGCAAGATCTGTATTGGTCCCATAGTCAAAACTTAATCGGATAATTCCAGCTCCATCTCTGGTTTCACTTGTTATATCCTTGAGTGTAGAAACCTGTATTAATTGTTGTCTAAGAGGTCTTATCACCGTATTCTCCAATTCTCTAGCCGATGTTTTATCAGCTGAAACCTGTACTGTTATCTCCGGAATAGCAATATCGGGCAACAATGATACAGGTAATGTGGAGTAAGTAGCCAACCCAATGATACAACAAGCCGTAAATGCCATCAGTACCGCTATCGGACGTTCTAACAGAAATTTAATCATATGCTTCTCTGTGTTTTAGTTTTGCAATAAACAATATAGGCTATTTAGTTACCTTCACCGGAGCCTCATGTGCCAGATTTACATTTCCTGAAACAATCACCATATCTCCTTCAAGCAGTCCGTCAGTCACACCCTTATCCTCTTTGTTTGAGACAATGCAACTATCCGCATTTTCCAATCCGGTTTGTACATAATTCCATAGTGCCTTCCCTTTTTCCAAAGTAAACACAACCTGTTTACCCGAACGCAACACCACAGCCGTTTTCGGAATAACCAACTGATTGCCTAAAAAACGACGAACACTGATTCTCACATTCATTCCACTAAACAATTTTCCTTTACCATCGACCAACGCCCTTACCTTCACCATACCATTACTATCCACCAATGGATTTACTTCAGACACTTTCCCGTCATATTGCACTGACGAATCTGCATAAGGAATCACCACCACACGATCTCCTTCTTTTATCAAAGGAAGTTCGCTTTCCAGAACAGTAAAATCCGCTTCCATACTACCTGTATCTACAATCGTACAAAAAGCTTCCGATGTATTTGCCAAATTATAGGGTTTAGTAAATAAGTTAGCTACAATTCCGTCAAAAGGAGCCGTCAATATCGCTTTCTCTTCCGCCCTTTTAGCAAGTTCATACTGTGCCAGACTCTGATCATATCCGCTTTTCACCTTTGCAAGTTTCATTACTTCCTGAGGAACCTGATCAAACTTATCTACGGCATATCCCTGCCCTATCAAAACGTCTTGCAACTCCAGCTTCGCTTTCTCTAACGCATACTCATTTTGTTGTAGCGCGTTACGTAACTTAAAGTCATCCAGCTCCGCCAGCTTCTGACCTTTACGTACCCGGTCACCATTCTTTACATATACTTTTGCTACAGTCTCTGTGGTTTCAAAACGTAATTCAGCCTTCCTATGTGCTGTAACTTTACCATTACTCACTAATTCATGACTGAATCCTTGCTTCTTCAGAGGCATCACAGACACATCGTTCTTATCATCCAATAATACCACCGATACTCCTTCTTCTTTAGAAGGTTCTTTCTCTTTTTGGTCTGTACATGCACCAAGAATCATTCCGGTCAGACAAACTACCAACCACCTGTTGTGTGTTTTCATATTCTTTTTGTATTTATTGTTATTTCAAATGCCATATTTGTAACTGTGGGTTTTCCGTATCCTCACTTTCCATTATAAGAGTAGCAATACTATTGCCAAAAACGATTGGCAAAGGAAATCCAACACCAGCACCATCAATATCATTTATTAATTTATCCACATCACAAATCTTACACTCTCCCGTTTCTCTGTTGTAGAAAATATATTTAGAATTTTGAGTACTGCCTCCCACCATTACATCCCATTTTGAGGTTTCAACACATGATACAAGTTCATACCCCTCATTTGTCGCTTCATCCCGCTTAGGTATAACAGTTATTTTTCTAGCTGATATAACCTTATCATCTTTTATTTTATAAAATAAATCATCATAATTATTCAATGCATAATAGGTTGGACTGTTTTGTCCATTAAACTGAAAATACCATTGCAATAAAACTCCTTCTTTCTTTTCTATTTTAACGATTTGATTATATTTGTTGGTCTTAGGATCTAACAAGAATATTCCCCTTCTAAACTGATCATCATTATAATCTGGCATGCAAAGAAGAAACTGACCATTTACATAACCTATATCAGAACGAGGTAAATCTTCAATATTACATACTGCCTCTATAAATTCACCTTGAATATTATATTTCAATATACGTTTTAAAGAAGTATCTAACACATAAATATTATCTC
>ENA-UEQB01001064-UEQB01001064.1-human-gut-metagenome-genome-assembly--contig:-NODE-1064-length-24472-cov-5.049149_pt1 | contig 24472 bp, 12 predicted proteins | sample MGYA00242901_ERZ507918 | MGnify/ENA primary metagenome ERZ507918 (study PRJEB26167, sample SAMN06115405) | human gut metagenome | host: Homo sapiens | place: China:Sichuan | collected 2016-04-06... | reverse complement strand
GTATTAAAATCTACATAGTTAGGAAATGAGCGAGTTTTATTGTAGCTTTAAGTTGGGTTTTCTCCTGGTCGGTGGCGAGGTGGGAACCGACTGCGAACAGCTTGTCCTGCACTTGTTGCAGAAACAGTTTATCCTGTTCGTCGCGCAGGTAGGTGATAAGCAAGCCCAGGTTGGAATTCAGTTCATCCACCGTTCCATAGGCTTCAAGACGGATATGGGTTTTGGGAACGCGGGTACCGCCTACAAGAGAAGTAGTTCCCTTATCGCCGGTTTTGGTATATACAAGACTTTTCTTCATGATGAGGGTGTTTTAGAAATTTAAACGCTTAAAGATAATCAAAAGTTGACAATATAGTCTTGTTTTATCTTTGTTTTATCGAAGAAGAGGATGCCGAGGTCGTAAAGGTCGAACGTGACGCCCACCCGTTCATCTTGCTGCATACGCTTCCATAGGACCGACATCTGCCGGGAATAGTGGATGCCTTCGATGACAAAGACTGATTTTCCCGTGGTGCGCGCTGCGCAGAGGCGGAATACTTCTTCCACAAAACCGGGGCGGCGGTAGTCGTGCAGATAAAGAAAGCCGACGGGAACACCGGCTTCAAGAAAGAGTTCGGAAAGATCGGAAGCGGAAGTGTACCCGGCACCTTCCTTGCCCCCCTTCAGATAGAGGGCGGAAGCAGAGAGTGTACCGGCATCCACAATGGTATCGGGCTGGGTATAATTGACCAAACGGAACAAAAGACGCTTCAGCCTCTTCGATTCGTACTTCCAACACGCATCCTTCTGCAAGGCTTGTTGCTTCTCCTTTTCTGCCAGTTCTTCATATTTATAATAAGGTGTATTCTCATAAATCACCTGCGTAATCAGATTGAAGGCAAAAGGTGAGTGCACCCCATAACCGCAACGGTGGCGGAAACGGCAGAGCCAGATGAAAGGGCGCTTCAAAGCAAGTGTAATACGGTTCATAGCAGCTATTATTTACATTGCCGCAAATGTACAGTATTCGGGTGCGAAAGACAAATCTTACGCAGGAAAGTTCACCGGCAGAAGTCGGAAAAGAGGACTACAAGCCAGAGAAGAAGACTTCACCTACCTCTCCCTGCTGCAACTCTACCGGGAAAGTCTTTGTCGTATACTCGTGTACCTCTCCCCCGGCTTTTACCTTGGCACGGCTGACACCGGCAGGCATCTTGAGGACGAACCGTCCCGGAACTAATGCGGTAATAACCGCTTTTACAGCCCGTCCGTCCGCCCAGTCCAGGTCGATGGAAGCACCACCGCGCACACGCATTCCGCGGAAGTTGCCGCTACTCCAACTGTCGGGCAGGGCGGGCAGCAGATTGATGAAGCCTTCGTGGCTCTGCAAAAGCATCTCACCGATGCCGGCAGCACCGCCAAAGTTTCCGTCGAGTTGGAAAGGCGGGTGCGAGCAGAAAAGATTGGGGAAGGTACCACTCCCATGATGTCCTGTCACAGGGTCCACCGCCGGATGTAGCAGGCTCTTGAAGAGTTTCCAGGCACGGTTGCCATCGCCCAGACGAGCCCAAAAGTTCATCTTCCAGGCACGGCTCCAACCGGTGGCTTCATCGCCGCGACGGTTCAGCGTGACGCGGCAGGCCTCAGCCAGTTCGGGCGTGCGGTCGGGGGAGATAAGGTTGCCGGGATGCAGGCCGTAGAGGTGGGAGACGTGGCGGTGGTGGACATCGACTTCGCGATAATCTTCGAGCCACTCCTGCAGGTAGCCGTCGCGACTGATCTGCATGGGCGGGAATTTCTTTAAATCGGCTTCGAGGCGGGCGGCGTAGTCGGCATCGCAATCCAGCAGGCGGGCGGCGGCGATGACGTTGGTATAGAGTTCGGTGAGAAGTTGTACATCCATCGTAGGGCCCATGCAGATGCTGACAGGAGTCAGGCTATCACCCGGCAGATAGAAACTGTTCTCGGGTGAGGAAGTGGGGGCGGTAACGAGCCAGCCATGCCCGGGCTCTTGCACGGTGGTAGAACTGAAGAACTGGGCAGCGCCTTTCAGAATTGGGTAGATGCGGCGCAGATATTCCCGGTCCTGCGAGTAGAGGTAGTGCTCCCACAGGTGGGCGCAAAGCCAGGCACCGCCGGTGTTGGTAGCTCCCCAGGAAGGATGCTCGCCGGGGGCGGTGTAGTTCCAGACGTTGGTCATCATGTGGAGCACCCAGCCCTCGGCACTGTCGCCATAGAAGGTGCGGGCGCTTTCGCGACCCGAAGGGAGAAGACGCTCTATGAGTGTAGTCAGCGGCTGGTAAAGTTCGGAGAGACCGGCTTGTTCCAGGGGCCAGTGGTTCATCTGAATGTTGATGTTGGTATGGTAATCGCCGTTCCAGGGAGTCCATACACCGTCTGCCCAAAGGCCTTGCAGGTTGGGGGGCAGACTGCCGGGGCGGGTGCTACTGATGAGCAAGTAGCGCCCGTAGTTATAATAAAGCGCGCCCAGGGCGGGAGATTCCTGCTGCGTGAAACGAAGGATGCGCTCGTCAGTAGGCAGGGCATCATCGGCAGTGGCAGGCAGGGTGAGGGAGACGCGGTCATAGAGGGAACGGTGGGGAAATTGAAAATTGAGAATTGAAAATTGAGAATTAAGCTGCGCGGTGAAGGCGTTGAGCAGGCTGTCGCAGACTTCGACGTAGCGGGGGCCGGGGAAATCGGTGCCGGGGGCAGAATAAGAAGTGGTGGCGGAGACAATCAACCAGGCTTCCTGTCCGTTGGAGAGGCGGATGCCGTCCTCGGGGGTAACGGTTTGTTGGCCGGCACGGGAGACGAGGCGCATGGCGGCGCGGTACTTCATGCCGTCTTGACCGGGCTTGCCGCTATCGAGGATACCGGTCAGCAAGAGGGTATTGCCGTCGGCAGCAACTGTACCACGCTCGGCACGGCTCAGACGAGCGGAGAAGTTGAGGGCACCCGGGCGGCTGGCCGTCAAGTGCACTACCATCACATCACGGTCGCGGGAAACAAAGTACTCACGATGATAATCAATGCCATCTTGGGTAAAGGTGGTGTATGCCACGGCATCACGCAGACTGAGCCAACGGCGATAGTTCTGAGGCTGTGAACCGGTAACCGGAGTCTGTGACTGATAGCTAAAGTCGATGTCCAAAGCGCCCAACGTTTGATAAGCCCCATATCTTCCGTCCGTCTCTTGCTTCTTGGGCACAAAGCTGCTATACATCAGTTCCTGCGCTTCAAGGTTCTTGCCCTGAAACAACAGTTCGCGGATGGCAGGCAGACTGCGGGAAGCGTCGGGATTGCTATAATCAGCTTCCATCCCACTCCAAAGGGAGATTTCATTCAAGACGATATGCTCGCGCCGGATGCCGCCATCGGGCATCATCCCCAGGCGCCCGTTGCCCAAAGGAAGGGTTTCTTCCCAGATTGTGGCAGGGGCGGTGTAGTAGAGCTGATGATTACAACTGTCGGCAGGAGCCGCAACGGCAAGAAGCGGCGCCGAGATAAAAAGCAAGAGGAAGGAAAGAAGTGTTTTCATTTAAGTAGCTTCTAAGTTGCTGACTGACTGAACGGTTGATGTCCCACTCCTTTCAATGGTAGTGGGACATCAGTTCAGTCGTATTGGGAACCTCGTTCTGTCGTATAGGGAAGGTCGTTCAGTCGTATAGGGAATATGCTTCATCTATAGTGGGAACCTACCTCGACCACAATCCGGCATTGGCTCATTCAAAATTACAGGTTATCTGCAAGCGCGCATCACGCGCTAAACAATTATTTTACCCGGATAGCCGTCGTCGCTTTATTCAGCCCGTCCGCCGTAGCCGTTACTTTGACGCTGCCGTTCTCACCGTTGTTCTGTATCACCACCAGGCACTTCCCGTAGAAAGCCTTGCGATGGTTGTCTTTGAACCGTTCCAGTGAGATGGGACTGCCGTTGTCTACGCCGGCAATGAAGCCGGGGCCATCGAGCGCAAACGTTACATCGTTCTCGGCATTGGGACAGAGGTTGCCGTCCTTATCCAGTATCTCGACGGTGACGAAACTCAAGTCGCGGCCGTCGGCATGGATGGTACTGCGGTCCGGTGTCAGGCGAATCTGTGCAGGCTCGCCGGCGGTGTGGATTTCCTGTTCTGCCACGACCTTGCCGTCCTTGCGGGAAACGGCGCGCACCGTGCCCGGCTCGAACTTCACGCGCCACATCACGTGGAAATCGTCCTTGCCCTTGCTGCGTACGCCTTGCGACTTGCCGTTGACAAAAAGTTCCACTTCATCGGCATTGTTATAGTAAGCCCACATATCGATGTCTTGGCCGGGCGTCCAGTTCCAGTGCGGGAAGAGGTGCAGCACCTTCTTGTCGGGGCACCACTCGGACTGATACATATAATAGACGTCTTTCGGGAAGCCTGCCAGGTCGATGATTCCGAAGAAGGAACTGCGTGCAGGCCAGCCGTGGGGAGTAGGTTCGCCCAGATAGTCGAAGCCGGTCCAGATGTACTGTCCGCTGATGAAGTCGTTCTGCTTCAGGTGGCGCATAGTGCCCTCGTGGCTGTTGCCCCAAGGCACATGGCAGTTATCGTAGGAAGAACAGGAGAGGGACTCCTCATGGAACGGCTTGTCCCAGCTCACAGGCCAGATGTACATCGAGTCGCTCGGCATACGATAGTAACCGCGGGTCATCAGACCGGACACGCTCTCCGTCACGATGAACGGCTTGCCGGGGAAGTTCTCGGGAACGCCTGCAAACCAGTCGTCGTGGTAGTTGAAGCCGATAATGTCGAGTGCTCCCGAACGGAACAGATGGTTGTTAGGGCTCGGTTCGTTGCAGCCCGATGTCACGGGACGCGTGGGGTCGAGGTCTCTCACCATATCCGCCAGTTTCTTTGTCAGCAGGGAGTTGACGGACATTTCACCGTCATGGGCAAGCATGTCGGCACTACGTCCGAAGTTCAGGATAAGATTCGCCTCTTCCAGGCTGAGAGTATCGGCCTTGACATCTGTCCATTGTTCCAGTACCTCGTTACCGATGCTCCACATGAAGATGGAAGGATGGTTGCGGTCGCGCACCACGAGGTCGGTGAGGTCGCGTTCGTGCCACTCGTTGAAGTAACGGGAGTAGTCGTGGCGGGTTTTCTTCTTACGCCACATGTCGAAGGTTTCGTCCATCACGATGAAGCCCATGCGGTCGCAAAGGTCGAGCAGTTCGGGTGAAGGCGGGTTGTGGGAACAGCGGATGCCGTTGCAGCCCATTCCTTTCAGGATTTCCAACTGGCGCTCGATGGCGCGGGTGTTGATGGCAGCACCCAGGCAGCCCAGGTCGTGGTGCATGCAGACGCCGTTTATCTTCACTTGCTCGCCGTTCAGGATGAAGCCCTTCTGTGCATCGAAGCGGAAGGTGCGGATGCCGAAAGGCGTGTTGTAGGTGTCGACCTGCTCGCCTGCCAGGCGGACTTCGGTCGCTACATTATAAAGGTAGGGACGCTTCACGCTCCACAGTTCCGGGTTCTCAACGGCTATCTCCTGTACTGCTTCAAGCAGTTTGCCTTTCTCCACGGTCACCTGGCTGGTGACTTCGCCTACTACTTTTCCCTTTTCGTCTATCAAGCGGGATACCAGTTCCAGCGGAGCATCCGTATCCAGGTCGTTCTCCAAAGCGGTGCGAACCGTCAGGCGGGCACTGTTCTTCGACACTTCGTCGGCGGTGACGTAGGTTCCCCACTGCGCCACGTGCACCGGGTTCATCTTCGTCAGCCACACATTGCGGTAGATGCCGCAACCGGAGTACCAGCGGGAGTTGGGTTGCTCTGCATTATCCACGCGTACGGCAAGCACGTTCTTCTCTCCCCACTTGATGTACGGAGTCAGGTCGTAGCTGAAGGAGATGTAGCCGTATGGGCGCGTGCCCAGTTCATGTCCGTTGATGTAAACGGTGGAGTTCATATAGGCGCCGTCGAAGTCGATACGCAGGCGCTTGCCTTCATCGGCCTTATCGGCTGTGAACGTTTTGCGATACCAGCCGATACCGCCGGGCAAGGCTCCCCCACCCGTTCCCGAAGGATTCTTCCGGTCGAAGTCTCCTTCTACCGCCCAGTCGTGGGGCAGGTTCAACCGCCGCCAGTCCGAGTCGTTATAGTCAGGGTTGGCTGCCGCAGCATCATCGCCTAAACGGAAAGCCCAGCCATCCGTAAATCTTTGCTGACGAGTATCAGTAACTTCCTTTTGAGAAGTGCAAGCACCTGCCAGTAACAAGAGGAGCAGGCACGATAATAGTGGTGTTAATAGTTTCTTCATGATATTGAATGGTATGAGTGACGAGCTACAAGCTACAAGTTGCTGCGCTATTCTGCCGCATGGTACTTGTCACTCGTAGCTCGTAGCTTGTCAACTTTTAGATTTTTACGCTTTGCGCCTTTCCGTCATACTTCACCACCGTACCCTTCGCTTTCAAATCGAACGGTTGCGGTTTGTCTTTGCTCACCTTCACAACGTTGAATGTACGTTCCTTCAGCATACCGGGGAATTCGCCCGTGCGGTCGCCAATGGTCAGCGTACCGTCAGCATCATTGTAAGTGAACGGAATAGTGGCGTATTGTCCCTTCTCGTAGTTGTAGTTCACACCTTCGTCTTCGTAGAGGGTGAAGGAACCGTCCTTGCCTGCATAGACATAAAGAGTGATGTTGTCCGCCGGCTTTTCATCGCTATACTGCATGTCGGGACCGTAAGGAACAATGGCACCTGCACATACATACAACGGCATGCGTTCGTAGGGGGCATCTACCTTCAACTTCTGTCCGCCTTCGGTGTACTTGCCGGAGTAGAAGTCGTACCAGCCACAACCTGCGGGGAAGTACATCTCGCGGCTGCGTGCACCGTATTCGTAAACCGGAGCAGCCATCATGGCAGGGCCGAACATAAACTGGTCACTGATATCATTCACATTTGCATCTGCCGTGAAGTCCATCACCAGCGGGCGCATGATAGTGTAATCATTGAAATAGGTCATACCTGCCAATGAGTAGATATACGGCATCATGTTATAGCGCAGCTTCGTATAGTAAAGGATAGAGTTGTAAGCCGGATGTCCCTCGGGTGCAATGTTCCATGCCTCGCGCAACGGGAACTGGCCATGCGCACGATACAACGGACAGAAAGCACCGAACTGGTACCAACGGGTGTTCAACTCCCGCCATTCCTTATGGTCAGCATTCTCACGACCGGTCTTATCATACTCCATCTGTCCGGCAACGTAACGGTTCTCCACGCAGAAGCCGCCGATATCCATTGTCCAGTAAGGAATACCGCTGACGGCGAAGTTCAGACCGGCAGAAATCTGCGCTTTCATATCTTCCCAGCGGGTAGCGATGTCACCACTCCAGGTAGCAGTGGAGTAACGTTGCAATCCGGCAAAACCCGAACGCGTCAAAAGAAATACACGCTGATCGTTGTTCACGCCGCGCTGTCCGTCGTAGATAGCCTCGGCATTCATCAAAGCATACGCATTGAAGAACTTGGTAGTAGGACCAAGAGCGGTAGGTCCACTAAGGTCTTTACGATACTGGATATCCGTACAGTCGCGGATATTCGGTTCGCTGGCATCCATCCACCAGGCATCGATGCCCAACGTGTAGAGGTGATCTTCCATCTGTTTCCAGAAGAGTTTGCGGGCATCTGCCGCATAAGCGTCATAGAACGAGCCGATGTAGCCGGGGCCAATCCAGTCGCGGATACTATCTTTAACAGCCAGCTGGTACATCCAACCGTTCTTATCAAATTCCTTATAGTGTTCGGTAGTTGCATAGAACTTAGGCCAAACAGAAATCATGATTCTGGCATTCAGCGCGTGGATAGAATCGACCATTCCCTTCGGATCGGGGAAACGTGCCTTATCGAACTCGTGGCTGCCCCATGCATCTTCGGGCCAGTAGTTCCAGTCCTGTACGATGTTATCGATAGGAATCTGACGCTTGCGGAATTCTTTCAAGGTCTCTACAATCTCATCCTGCGTCTTATAGCGCTCGCGGCTTTGCCAGTAGCCCATTGCCCACTTCGGCATAATCTGTGACTTGCCGGTCAGTGTACGATAACCACCGATCACATCGTCCATATTGTCACCATATACGAAGTAGTAATCTATCTCGTTCTGCATTTCGCCCCACCAAGCCAGTTTGTTCTGTTCTGCATCGGGCACGGGATCCATGACGCGCAAACCGCAATAGGATACACCGCCATCAGGATTCCACTCAATCTTCAAAGGTACGCGCTTGCCGGCATCGAGCTTAACGGCAAACTTGTAGCTGTTAGGATTCCAGGAAGTACGCCAGCGTTCGGGCACAACGAGTTCATTGTCGATATACACCTTTATATATCCGGCATAGTACAGGATGAAACGGAACAATCCGCTTTCCGACGGCTCAATCTCACCCTCGTATGTTACCTGCGAACCACCGAGCGGGAATCCTACCGGCAGGTTCACTACCTTGGAGAGATCTCCTCTTACCAGATGCTCGAAGTAAAGGGAGTCTTCGCGACGTACCAATGTTTCGGCCTCTCTTTTGGGAGACGGAACGTATGTACCGGTCAATGCACCTTCTTTACCTTCTTTATCATAGAGTTTGAACACACCGCCCAGTTGTGAGTAGTCGCGCGAATCGCCGAAGCGGCAAAGTGAATAGCTATCCCACAGCACGCCGTAGTTCTTATTAGACACAATGAACGGCACGGAAACCTTCGTATTATATTGGAAGAGCTCTTCGTTCTTTCCTTTATAATTGAATTCATCCGCCTGGTGCTGTCCCAAACCATAGAGGCCTTCGTCCGCCGGTGACTGGAATACCTGGCGAACGGTGTAACCCTTCGTCCCTTCCACCTCAATCGGCTCAAAGCTTCTTTGGTCTTCTGCAAGGATCTGCTTGCCGGCTGCATCCGTAAAGCGGACTTCACCGGTAGTCTTAGACACGATAGCGCATATCTGCGATGTCTTTACAGAGATTTCATCACCCTGTTCTTCTACCTTAAAATCTGTCTTGTTCTGTTGGGGAACTACAATGAGGCTCTTTTCTTGTGAAAAATTCTTTTCCGGAGTAGCCGATACATGGATAAGTTTCTCTCCCATTACTTCTACGCGTACTTTGCGTACATCCGTCGGTTGTTGTTGCTTGACTTCCACAACCACACCGTTTCCGGTTTTCTGATATCCGCTTCCGGCACATGCTGCAAACAACAATCCGGTTAGCAAACAAACTGAAGTGTTTTTCAATTTCATATTACTGTTAATTAAGTTACAAGGATCCAGTTAACAAGGGGACAAAGGAGTTCCCTGTTAACTGCTTTACAAAAATAAGAAGTTTCATCCAAAGAGAAGCCCCTTCGATGTTGAAACGAAAGGGCTTATTTGATTACCTAAAAGATGATATGTTTCGGTAATGGGTATCTTTTGTTATTTACCCTCTCTTTCCTGGTAAACAGAGGGTAAAACGCCGAACTCGTCCTTGAAATACTTGCTGAAATATTTGGGGTTATTGAAGCCCAACTGATACGCTATTTCCGACACATTCTGCTGACTCTCACGCAATAACTGCGCCGCACGTTTCAGGCGGATGATGCGGATAAACTCGATAGGCGTCTTGCCTGTAATCTGTAATAGCTTCTTGTACAAGTGTACCCGGCTCATGCCCAGTTCATGGCTAAGTTCCTCTACGGACAAGTCACTGCGGGAAATGTTCGCCTCTACATATTTGATGGCATTTTCTATCAGTTTCTCGTCAAGCGAGGTAATGACGATTTCACTCGGTTCGGGGTCGATGCGTGTCCGCAGTTTGCTTCTGCTGCTCAGGTCAATCAGCTTGCGCATACGCAATATCAGCACTTCCATATTGAACGGTTTCGTCACGTAGTCGTCTGCACCGATTGTCAGGCCTTCCACCTTATTCTCTACCGATTGCTTGGCAGTAAGCAGGATGAAAGGAATATTCTCGGTACGCTTGTCCGTCTTCACCCAGCGGCACAGTTCATTGCCGTCCATTTCGGGCATCATCAGGTCGCTGACAATAAGGTCGGGCATCAAATCGGGAACCATCTTCCAGGCTATCTGCCCATTGGCGGCCGACTGCACCGAGAAGTACAGGCTCAGACTGTCTTTCATGAATGTCACAAAGTCTTCGTTATCATCCACAATCAGCACCAAAGGCTTCTTTTTCTCCCCTGCCGGTGCCTTGTCTTCCTGTTCTCCGTTTTCGAGGGTTTCAAGGGCCACCGCATCTTCTTCCGCAGCCTCTGCCGACAAGGGTGTAGCTACATTCACTACGGAGTGTTTCACCGGGATATCTACCACAAACACACTGCCCGCTCCTACATTGTCGAACACGCGCACAGCACCGCCATGCAGCGTCACGAAGTCACGCACCAGACTCAAGCCGATACCACTTCCGGCAGGCTGGCTGCCATCACCCTCATGTTCCACCTGATAGAACCGTTCGAAAATATGTTCTTTGTCTTCGTCCTTGATGCCTACGCCTGTATCAGATACCTTTATCTCCAGTGTTTCGGGGCTTCCCTTCAATACTTCCAGCGAAACATCCACTCGCCCGCCATCGGGAGTGAACTTGAAGGCATTGGACAAGAGGTTCATCACAATCTTGCCCACCTTATCCTCATCAAAAGCCATATTGAGCGATTCTATTGCCGAGAAGAAAGTAAGGTGCACATTCTTTTTCTCCGAAAGCATCAGGAAAGAACTGCAGATATTACGTACGTAAGATACAATATCCCCCTCGGAAAGGCTGAGGTGCAAACCCGCCATTTCGTTCTTGCGGAAATCGAGCAACTGGTTTACCAGGTTCAGCAAGCGCAAGGCGTTGCGATGCATCATCTTCATTTTATCCAGCAGTTTCTCTTCCGTCGTCTCTTTCATCATACCTTCCAACGGCGAGATTATCAATGTCAAAGGGGTACGCAGCTCATGGCTTACGTTCGTGAAGAAACGGAATTTCATTTGGTTGACCTCTTCATTCCGGGCTGCATCCTGCTCCATCTGGCGTATCTTGAATTTATTGCGTTCCCTGCGCTGTATGGTATAAAGAGCCATGAACAAAGTTCCTATCAGCAAGAATATGTAGCAGGCATAGGCCCAGGGAGTCATCCAGAAAGGCGGCAGAATCACAATCTTCAGGCTGGCTTCTTCCGTTCCGGCATATCCGTCGCTATTCGTAGCTTTAACTTTCAGGGAATAGGTTCCGGGAGCCAGATTCGTATAGGTGACGCGATGCATATCGGCCATGCTCGTCAACCAGTCTTCGTTGAACCCTTCCAGTTTATAGAAGTACCGGGTCTTCTCGGGCAACACGTAGTTGTCCGATGCAAACAGTACGGTGAATACATTCTGCTTATAGTCCAGGACTATTTCTTTCGTTTCATTCAAGGCTTCTTCCAATATCACACGCCCCGCATACTTTTCGCCGACCTTCACATCTTCATTGAACAGCTGGAAACCGGTGAACATTACTTTGGGCAGCGTGCGATTGTACTTTATATTGCCGGGTTTAAAACGGTTCAGCCCGTACAATCCCCCTACCACAATTTCACCCGTATGCAAGCGTTTGAGGGAGCGCTGGTTGAAGTCGCAACTTTGCAATCCATCCTTGTCATTGTAGGCATAACAACGGAAAACGAGTTGGTCCGTTTTGTTGTCAACGGTCAGCACAACGTTTATCAGTTCTCCTCCCGTGCTCACCCACATACTGTTATTGTCATCTTCCGTAATGCCCAGTATCAAGAGTTTCGAGAAATCCGGCTTGATGGGCACCTCGTATAATTCATCCCGCTTCGAGTCGTAGACATTCAGCCCTTCACGCGTTGCCACCCAAAGCAATCCACGGCTGTCTTCATAAACCTGGTTGATGTTCTGATTGGAGAATCTTGCCTTTCCCGACTTTGTACCGGCAAAGTTCGTTATGTTCCGGGTATCCAAATCCATTATAGCCACACCCGCCGACGTGCCGATAATCAACTTATTATCCCGCCCCACACAGATGGAAGATATATAATCCGACACGATATTCGAGTTACCGGTCGCATAAGTCATCACTTCTCCGGTTTGCGGATTCAGGCATTGCAGTCCTCCCCCCAATGTACCTATCCAGATATTCTTGTCGGCATCTTCTGCCAAGGCCCACACATTGTCATATATCTGCGAATTGCTCTCCCCTTTGCCCGCGCGGTAGTGAATAAAGCGGTTTCCGTCATAACAATTCAGTCCGCCCCAAAAAGTACCTGCCCATAGCCTGCCCTTGCTGTCCTGAAGAAGGCAGACTATCACATCACTCGAAATGGAATGCGGATCTGCCGTGTGCGAGAAGGCCTTCCGTTCATCCGTCTGGATGTTCCAGCGAACCAGCCCACGGTCATTCGTGCCCAGCCATACGATACCATCCCCACCGTCTTCCAGACAATTGATGTCGCCTATATCGGCCAGGCCACACTTAAAAATGCTCTCGTTATAGAAAGAGATACCTTTCTTATAGGTTCCCACCCACATGGTACCGGCATCGTCTTCATAAAGCACAGTGATGGTATTGTTGGACAATGCACGTCCGTTGTTAGGGTCGTGCATCAGCCTCAAAGTATGCCCCGACGGGTCTATCACCTCAATGCCATCCTGATCCCTGCCTACCCAGATACAACCATACTTATCCTGTGCCACAGCGCGTACCGTGTTGTAAGCATCATTTCTGGGAGAACGCAGTTCCCAGGTCTTACGTGACAAGTGATATACCCATATCCCCTCGACGCTGAATATCCAAACCCGTTCCTCACGGTCAACGAACAGGGAGAAAGTAGTATTCCTGTTTTCCTTCCAACCTTCTGCAATGCTCTCGGGCTTCAACGTCTCTTTATCAAGACAAAACAGGACGCCGTTATTGAAAAGCAACAGTATCCCTTCATTGCATTCCGCCATTGCAGTAATTCCGGCTTTCGATATCATTCCGTCCAGTCCCTCTACCATCACAGCATTCTTCTCTTGGGAGTTGTAATGGTAAACACCTTTATCGGCAACATATATCCAAAAGTCCTTTCCCTTATCTATATAGACAGTTGAAGGACTCCCGCTAATGCCGATATTCCACATCCAGGCTTCGACATTGCGGTCAAAAGTATCGGTAACAGAGTTATAGATAGCATATCCCGTTCCCGTGCGTATCCACAGATTGCCGAACGCATCTTCTTGTATATTCTCAATGTAATTGTCGGGCAGAGAGGTAGCATCGTCTTTCTGGCTGCGATAGATCTTGGTATCATAGCCGTCGTAACGGTTCAGACCGGAAGCCGTACCGAACCACATGAACCCTTTCGAGTCTTTATAAATGGCGTTGACCTGATTATTGGAAAGTCCGTCCTTCACTTCCAGATGTTTAAACATATAGTCGTGCGCGGCGGCAGAGAAACACATTGTCCAAACCCACAAGAGAAGTAGTTGCAATCTTTTCATACTATCAGAATAAGGGGGAGTTCATATTGAGTTGCAAATGAAGTAAAAAGCTAACAGAAAAGCAAGGGAAAGCCTTGCTTTTTTTATCATTTCATACCCCTCATTTGTTTCATAAGCACAATAAGGAGAAGCACATCCCTTACAGATGTACTTCTCCCGAACCTGTCAAAAAAACTATTATACCTATTACGTTATATACTTATTTCGGCGCACCGTCATATACCGTCTGCAATGTGTAGGAAGCATCTTCCGTAAAGATAGCCTTCGCCATCAGCGCCACTATATCCGCACCATTGTTCAGATAGGCACCGGTGGCATGGTTGAACAAGCCGGAAGTTTCACGGCCTGCACCGTCACCGCCATTGTCCCAGTAGAAGGGCGCCATGCCATAGGTTTTGGCAGCCTTGCAGATATACTCCAAGTAATACTTGCGGAAGGATTCGGCCCGGGCATCTGCACGGTGCACACAGCCCATCTCACCGATATATACCGGAATACCCTTGTCTACAAACGTAGTCTTCAGTTTGCCGAAGATATCCTTTACGTAGTCTTCATCGCCCCAGGAATCCTTCTTACCGGCTGCTGCCGTATGTCCCCACTCCGAAAACTTCGCTTCCAACGTATAATCGGTAGGCGCATAATAATGGACGGATACCATCAGGCGGTTGGAAGCCTTGTCAGCGGGTAGTTTCAGGCTACCGTCCACTGCATAATCGGGGTTGGTGCAATAGCTGGGAATACCCAGATAGCGGTTGTCGTTCGCACCGCCTACGGCACGCACGGCATCAACAAACACCTGGTTCCATTCATTCAGTACGGCATATTGCTTGCCCCCGTCAGTACGGTTGGCACCCCAGCCCCATCCGCCGTCATGAATCTCATTCATCGACTCGAATATGAGGAAAGTGCCTTTATCCTTGAAGCGCTCGGCAATCTGTGTCCACATGGCTTTGAGTTGTGCCTTCACTTTTGTGTTGACATTGGCGTCGGTAGCTGCGTTCTTTATATCGAGCCAGTGGGCACTGTCGGCGCCGTCATGGTGAAGATTAATGATAGCTTTCAATCCGGCATTCTCGGCATAACCCACCACTTCTGCCACACGGTCCATCCATGCTTTTTCTATCTCATAGGCGGGTTCGGCGCCGATATGTCCCATCCAGGTCACGGGTATTCTCACTGAAGTAATTCCCGCAGCAGCCAGCTTATCGAACAATGCTTGCGTAGTTTTCTGATTGCCCCAGGAAGTCTCATTCGCCACTTCATTCGCATACGCATCCAGTTGGTTACCCAGATTCCAGCCCAAGCCCAGTGCCTTTGCCACAGCCCAGGCATCCCCGCCTTCTATTCCACCGGGAGCTGCCGTTTGCAGAACCTTGACCTCCTTAGACAGTCCGCCACCAGTTATCGTAATAGTGGCAGAACGGTCCTTTGTCTCTGTATTGGGTTGTACAGTCACTTCTATGGGGGTCACCATCAAGGCTGCGGAAGCCGTCCCCACACTTACGGCGCACCATGTAGGGTCACTGCTTGTAGCTTCAACAGGCATGGTAGACTGTACGGAGAATTTCTGTGTACTTCCTGTGCTCTGAAAGGTTATTCCTGCATTCAATATGTTTTCAGGAATCGTTATTTCGGGGGTGATATCTTCCTCCTTGTCGTTGTCCGAACAAGCGATGCAGGAGAAGAGAGGCAATGCCAGCAACAGCATCAAATAAGTTTTGCAATGTTTAAGGATAGTCTTCATAATAACTTTACGTATTAAATTTAAATGGTTAAACCTGTGTTGACAAAAGTAGCACAAAAAACAGTACAATGGCTTGCCGCATGTTATTCCCAACGGTATCATTTGTTACCGAATAGGGATAAATGGTTACTATTTAATGACATCGGGCTATTCTCCTTTGTCAAATACGGGAGAATAGCTTATTTTTGCTGTACAGCGTTCGCTCCGAACATCTAATAAACTATTAAAAATACAATGCACTTATGAGAAAGATGACGTTACTCTTAGGACTCGCCCTCAGCCTGTCCTGTTTTTCACAAAACCAACAAGGTTATCAGAATCCGGTAATCCCCGGTTTTCATCCCGACCCCAGTGTCTGCCGCGCAGGCGATGACTTCTACCTGGTGAACAGTAGTTTCCAGTATTTCCCCGGCGTGCCATTGTTCCACAGCAAGGACATGGTGAACTGGGAACAAATCGGGCATTGCCTGACGCGCCCCTCGCAACTGCCGCTCCACGACGCCACCGCCTGGGGTGGTATCTATGCGCCTACCATCCGCTACAACGACGGCACGTTCTACATGATTACCACCAATGTGTCGGACAAAGGAAACTTCATAGTACACACCACCGACCCGCGCGGCGAGTGGTCGGAACCCGTCTGGGTGGAGCAAGGCGGTATAGATCCCTCACTCTACTTTGAGGACGGCAAATGCTACCTGGTGAGTAACCCGGACAACTGCATCTTCCTTTGCCAGATAGACCCGATGACAGGCAAACAACTGACCGAGTCCAAACGCATTTGGACAGGCACCGGCGGACGCTATCCCGAAGGACCGCACATCTATAAGAAAGATGGCTGGTACTACCTACTCATCTCCGAAGGCGGAACAGAGTACGGTCACAAAGTAACCATCGCCCGTAGCCGCCGAATTGATGGTCCGTACACAGGCAACCCGGCGAATCCTATCCTGACACACATCAACATGAATGCCCAAGGCAGCCCGATACAAGGCACCGGTCATGCCGACCTGGTAGAAGCTCCCGACGGTTCGTGGTGGATGGTATGCCTTGCCTTCCGTCCGCAAACGGGAACCCACCACCTGCTGGGACGCGAAACGTTCCTGGCTCCCGTCCGCTGGGACAAGGGCGCCTGGCCGGTAGTGAACGGTGACGGAACCATAGCGTTGCAAATGGATGTACCTACCCTGCCGCAGCAGCCTTTCGCCGCAAAGCCCGCACGCACCAGCTTTAAAGACGGCAAGTTAGGACACGAATGGGTATATATCCGCAACTACCACCCCGAGAACTACACCTTCGCTTCCGGCAAACTCCGTCTGAAAGCTACTCCCGTAAGTATGGACAACGGCAAAGAGAGCCCGACCTTCGTCGGCCGCCGTCAAGAGCACATCGACTTCACCGCCACCACTTCCATGCAACTCCGCGAAGCCTCGGCAGGAGACGAAGCCGGTCTGACCGTCTATATGCTCGAACCCGCCCACTACGACCTCTTTGTGAAGCAACTGGCGGACGGCAAACAAGCCGTAGTGCTGCGTTACCGCCTTGGCGAACTGACTCACATCGAGAAAGAAGTTATCCTTCCCCAAAGCCGTGTTCAGCTCCGCGTAAAGGGCAACAATGAACTGTATTCCTTTGAATATGCCACAGACGGCAAGAACTTCAAGTCACTGGGCAAGATGAATACGCAATACATCAGCACCGAAACCGCCGGCGGCTTTACCGGCATCATGCTGGGAATGTATGCCGCGTCTGCTGATGATGCATCAAAGGCATATGCCGATTTTGAGTACTTTGATTACGAGAAATAATTCTCCCGAACTCCTGCCTAATCTACCACAACAGGAATTATCGCATTCATCGTCCTGCAGCAAGCCTTTGCTGCAGGACGATTGCGTATGAAGGCAAAGCACTTTACTTCTTTTACCCTAAAAGATTCTTGCTTTTCAGGCAGAAAACGCCGAGTTAGAAGCGAACGACTCCAGTTATTCGATCGAATGACTGAAGTTGTTCAGCCGGATGACTGGAGTTATTCGATTGAATAACTGGAGTTGTTCACTCTCAACTCCCACCTTTTTGCATGGCGAGAACGGATGATTCATGCTTTGGGAAGCATTGCTTTTCGTGATAAGCATTGTTCTGATGAAGGGAGAAACACGCTATGCAACCCTTTCATCACAAACAAAAAAGATCCGGGATGACTGGCATCCCGGATCTTATTACGTTGAAGCAATCGTATAACGATGCTACTCATATATTAGTTTAAAGCAATACGGCTCATTCTACAACCAGCAAGTGGAATACTTTGCGCTGATTTGCCAAGCCTTTCAATGACGCAGCACCATTGCCATTGTCCATACCCAGCCAGAGTCCGGTTACCTTGCCGGAAGCATCCAAATCCCAGTCATACAACTCCAGGAAGCCGCCGCCTTGCGGTACACTGCTTGCAGCAGGCGTTACAGTACCATCGTCATTCGTTTTCTCCTTATTAAACTGTAGCTCGAAGTTCAGCCAGCCACCTTCATTGCCGGTTAACTCGAAAAGCATATCAAGGCTTTCGGGGAATTGAACCAAAGGCATCCCATACCAATCATCGGCAGACAGATAGGAGTCAGTGGTTGAAGTACTTTCGCCCTTGTTGTTTACAAATGTCAAAGAGCCGTCACTGTTAAAGGTCAATTTGAACTTATCCACATTGGCGATATTGGAGTCTGAGTAAGTCCAGCCTGTCCAATCGGGCAAGGTAGAAGATACATAATTCTCCTTCTTCCCATCAGTAATGTTGTCATAAGCATAATTACTAACCCATGTGCAGATAATATGCTCATAGTCCAGGCGATAAGTACGGGAGCTACCGCCAGTCAGTCTGTCCTTGATAATTTTATCTTGATCGACCGGAGCGCTGCCACCGGCACCTACTTCGAAATGGAAGGCAGTATATTCATCCTTTTCTGCAGAACGGCAACCCAGCCACATATCTGTCACATTGCCCAATACATCTGCTTTGGTTTTGATAATCCGAAGTTTATTGTCGGCAGAAGTTGTCAGATACATATTAGAATCCCAACCATAGTCGGTATGGCTGATCAAGGCATTCAACGGCTGGTCGAAAATGATGTCATTATTAGAGTCGATGGTGTAAGTACCTTCTATGTCCTCATTCTGATAGGAAGAGAAGGTATATTTGCCTCCGGCTGCATCCGTAGCAGTGAATACAAACTTAGTAGCTGAAATCATATTGGCATCATAAGCTGCCCATCCGTTATTATAATCTTCCGGTTTAGAGAAGCCGTTCATCAAAGCACCGTCCAAAGAAGCCCAGTCGAAAGGAGACTGCACGGACAAAGCCCATGTCTTGGATTTGCTGGTAGTAATCACCTCGTTGGCATCACCGTCAATATCAGGAACGGGGTCCGGCTTATCGGCAGGAACGTAACTGTCCGCCCAATCTTTGGAAACAAAGTTCCATACAAGCCACCAGGGGTCTTCACCCGATACTTCCGGCCCGCCACGCATAACGCCTACCTGCAAGTGATTCTCGTCCAAAGCAACCAGAGTCAAGCCCGACGACCAGTTCAAAGTCTTGGAATCCCAACCTTGTGTATGCATGATTTTGCAATCGGTGAAAGTAATGGTATGATTGTCCACATCCAACATAAAGGTTCCGGACTCATCTTTAGAAGCTACTGTTTCACCGTCGGTATATGTATTATGAATCGTAACATTGGCACCGCCATTCAAATCGAAGGTCATGTAGCTGTCCCACATATTATTGTCTCCGGTATGGCCTTTACCCGGCGACCATCCGGACGCAGGAATGCCCCAGCCCAAAGGTTGTGAAGGATCGGAATAATCCATTTCGCCGCCTGCATAGCCATAATTGCCATCATCATAAACCCATGTTTTGGAATTTCCGACACCGCCGGTCAGGAATGTCCACAGTTCATTGTTCACAAAGTCAGCGCAGAAATCATCTACCGTAAATGTGACCGGTTCACCGTAAACCGCACCGCCACGGGTTTCTACACCGAACTTTACAGTGTAAGTTCCTTCAAAAGGCATTTTCAAAGTTACTCTGCTCGCCTGGCTGCGTCCCTGCGGATGCTCCCACAGAGGCGTATAATTACTACCCAGTTTACTTTCCAGATAGATAATGTTCGGATTGGCGGCATCATGGGTTATCGTATAGGCGAGACCTTCTACAAGGTCGTCCTGCGTCAAGTCCTTTGCACCCAAGTCATACTCTTCGGGTGAGCAAGCCGTAGCTATCAGCATCAGGCTCGCTATGAATGAATATATATAATATTTTAATTTCATATTCTTAGATTATTTATTTGTTATACATTCAATGATTACCAACCGGCATTCTGCTTCAGTACACCATTTGAAAGCGTAATCTGATTGTACGGAATCTGGCTGAGCCCTTTGGTTTCCTGAATACGTGCGGCGCTGATAGTTACAGCATCTTCATTGCCACCACTGTATACGGTTCTTCCGGCAACAGCCAGCTTGTTTGCAGCTACCTCCACACCCTGACGGAGTGTGTCCCAGTAGTTAATGCTCTCGAAAGCAAATTCAAGGCGACGCTCTTGCATAATGTTATCCTTCGTAGCAGGCAGTTGTGAGTAGTTGGCAGAAAGCACACCCTCTGAAGTATAAGCACGTTCGCGGACTTCATCGAAATAAGCCTGTGCATTGGGGCTTCCCAATTCGGCTGCCATCAGCAGCACATCGGCATAGCGGATGAATACGTAATCCTGATGATTGGATATCTGGAAGTCACCCGAACCGTCGCCTTTGGAAGCGGAAGTGCCATCGGCATAGCAGAGCGGGGCATATTTCTTCACGGCATATCCGGTGTACTCGCGCTGGTCTTTATAGCTGGCAGCGTAATCCTTCAAGGCAGTAATGCCTTCACCTTCCAAATCGATGATAGAAGCAGCGCGGCGGGCATCGCCGGCTTTGAATTCACTTACAAACTTAGGATCTACCGTCATAGCCCCCCAACCCTTACCATAAGGAGCAGAGTTGAGCGAGCGCATACCCAACATTACCTGCCAACGGTTACCGTCGTTGTTTCCATTATAATCCTGTGAGCTGGTGAACTTCATGGCAAGAATCGTCTCGCTGTTGCCGTCGCCGGCATAAGTGCCTTTCAGGGTTTCGGTATCGCCTACTTCGGCTACACCTGCCGAGGCAGCGGGCCACAAGTTCTTGAACTCGCTGACAAGGCTGAACTCATTGGAAGCTATCACATCTTCTACGGCAGCCAGTGCTTCGGCTTTCGTCACGCCTTCGGGCTCACTGCCATAATAACCTGTGTAATAGAGGTACGCGCGAGCCAAAAGAGCCTCAGCAGCATATTTAGTAATGTGTCCGTCGTTGCTTGCCGAGTTTGCTTTAGGATAGGCATCTGCAGGAATGTTTTCGATAGCATACTTCAAATCGGCAAAGATAACTGCATATACATCCTTTGCGTCGGCTTGCGGACGGTTTTCATTGACCGGTTCCGTAAACAAAGGGATATTACCCCAAAGGCGAACCATATCAAAATAGAGCAGTGCACGGATAGTGCGGCATTCGCCCATATAGGTACCGCGCTTGCTGCCGGTTTCTTTCCATGTTATCTGTTCCTCGCGGGAAATCAACTCATTGCAACGGTAAACACCTGCATAATAGTTCTTCCAATCGCTCTCGTAGAGGTTGAGGTCGGCAGGTGACTGGGAGATGTCAAAACGGTCGATAGCCTGATAGCCGCGTCCGTCACCATTACCGGTTCCGGCAAAGCATTCACCACTCATAATCTCGGCCCCCAAATAGAAGCTTACCTGCGGAGCAGATGAAGTCTGGCGCCAGCCATCGTAACAACCGATCAAGGCACGATAGGCATCATTTTCTGTTTTATAGAAAGTACCGGTGGTAGATTCCGTCTTGGATTCTACATCCAGGAAACTGTCGGAGCAGGACGTTATTCCCAGTCCCAGGCAGAGACAGCCTGCTACCAATATATTGTATTTCATTTTATTCATATTCTTGCGTATTAGTTAAGTTAGAATTTAAGATTTACACCAAAAAGAATAGTACGCGGACGAGGATAGTAACCTACGTCTACACCGGAAGCCCAACCCATACCGTTGTCTCCTTCGGGGCCGTAACCTACTTCAGGGTCCATACCGTCGTACTTGGTGAAGGTGAAGGCATTCTGTACTTGTGCGTAGAGGCGTGCCTGGCTGATGGCTTTGCACTTAATCAGTTTGGCAAAGTCGTAACCGATCGTGATATTGCTGATACGCAGGTAATCGCCATCGTGAACATAGAGGTCGCTGAACTGCCAGTTGATGTTCTGTTCCGTTACACGGGGAATGCGGTTGGAAGTACCCTCACCTGTCCAACGGTCCAGAATAGCCGTAGTATAGTTGGCATATATATTGGTATGTCCGCGGTAGGACTGAACAATCTGCTGCCCGGCTGCACCGTTGGCGATAAGAGAGAAGTCGAAGTTCTTATAATCAAAAGCCAGGTTGAAGCCGAACGTAAAGTCGGGCATACCGTTGCCGAGGTCTACTTTATCTTTCTCGTCAATGACGCCATCGGAGTGGGTATCGACGAACTTCACATCACCGGGCTGTACGTTGCTCTGTAGCACGCCGTGTCCGGCGGCAATCCAGTCATCAATTTCCTGCTGGTTCTGGAAGATACCGGCTGTCTTGTATCCCCAGAAGTAGCCGATAGGCTTACCGTTCTCTGCACGATAGAACTCGGGAGTATTATCGTACAACTGATTGGTAGAACCGTGGATAATTCCGTCGTCCGTAGGAATCTTTCCTACCTTATTCTTATTGTATGCACCATTGATGCCGATATTATAATGGAAGTCCTTGCCTATCTGGTCGTTCCAGGTCAAAGCCAGCTCCATACCGGTATTCTTCACACTACCACCGTTGATGTAGGGAGCGCCTGCACCTGCGGTTGCCAGAATCGGGGCTACTACCAACCAATCCTTCGTATTCTTCATATAGAAGTCGAAGTTAAAGCCCAGGCGGCTGTTCAGGAAGCGGGCATCCAAACCGATGTTGGTCTGCTCGGAAGTTTCCCATGTCAGGTTGGGGTTAGCCAGGCGGCTGGGGTATGCTCCCCAGTTGGTTCCCAACTGACTTGCAGCGCCGGCATCGTCAAAGCCGCTACCAAACAGATAGTGAGTATTGGTATTCTTGATAGGAGCCAGGTACTGATAGTTATTGATATTCTGGTTACCTACCTGTCCCCAGCTGGCACGAATCTTCAGGAAGTCGAGCCAGGACTGTGTGCTTTCCATGAACTTCTCGTTGGAGATAGTCCAACCTGCAGATACTGAAGGGAAATAACCGTAACGGTTGCCACTGGCAAACTTAGATGAACCGTCGGCACGCAAGGTAGCGTTAATCATATACGTTTCTTTCCAGTTCCAGCCCAAACGAGCGAAATAAGAAACGCTGCGGGCATCATCATGAGGATTACCACTGGCGCTAAGCCCATCTGTAGAGGAAGAAGCTGTACCATTACCCACATAAGCATGATTCCAATCATCGAAGCCTTCCTTCAAGAAGCCATTGTCTGCAGCGATATAAGTGCCTTCGTAACGATAGGCTTCCATACCGACCAAAGCATTGAATGAGTGTTCGCCAATATTCCAGTCATAGGTGGCGGTATTGGTCCACGTCATTCCCAAAGAGTGGTTGGCATTCTGCGATACGCTGGTTTTGGTATCATTATAGGTATAAACACTGAAATGATAGAGAGGAGTAAAACTGCGATATTCGCTCGAACCGTAAACAGCACCGAATACAGTACGTATCTTCAGGTTCTTGATAGGTTGCAGTTCGGAGTAAACATTACCACTGAAGGTGGCAGTTTTGTTTTCATTATTGGTATTGGTCATCATGGCGCCGTAAGGGTTGCCGTCACCGTTGTACCAGTCACTGTTGGAAGTATCGTTGTAAGGAGAATCGTATCTGTTGTTATCGCTATAAATAGGTGCGATAGGAGAAGTACCGAAGGCACCGCGCAACGTATTGTTATACTGGTTTCCTACTCCGATACCTGTCGTATTCTTATAAACAAAGCTAACCTGCTCGCCTACCTTCAACAAGTCCTTGAAGAGTTTGTGCTCCGAGTTGATACGGAAGTTATAGCGTTGGTAGTTGGAAACATCGGCACCACCCACAACACCTTCCTGGTTCATATAGCCCAGTGAAAGGGCATAAGTGGAAGTAGCCGAGCCACCGGTGATACCGAGTGTATAGCTTTCAGTCTTGGCATTGTCCTTGAACATGGCGTCCACCCAATCCGTATCGTAAATGTTTCCATTGGCATCGTGGATGGATTTCATATTTGCCCAGTCGTAAACGGAGCTGCCGCTGTTCAATGCCTGCTCGTCCATGATAGTCATATACTGCTCTGCATTCAGCATATTGGCCTTGCGGGCTACACTCTGAACACCATAATAAGCATCAAAAGAAACAGTGGCTTTGCCTTCTTTACCCGATTTTGTAGTAATCAGTACTACACCGTTGGCAGCCTGTGCACCGTAGATAGCTGCAGAAGCAGCGTCTTTCAGTACGTCGATGCTCTCGATGTCGGCAGGATTCAGGGTAGAGATGTCACCGCCCACACCATCGATAAGGTATAAGGGCTGTGAGTTACCTACCGTACCCAAACCACGAATCGTCACCTTCATATCAGCACCCGGCTGACCGGAAGTAGAGGCGATGTTCACACCCGGAGTCTGTCCCTGCATGGCCTGCAAGGGGTTATTGGTATTCAGTTTGGCGATGTTCTCACCTTTCACCTGAACCGTAGCGCCGGTCACCAGTTTCTTCTTCTGAACACCGTAACCTACTACAACGACTTCGTCCAGCATCTCCGAATCTTCTTTCAAGACTACATTGATGACGGATGAAGCACCTACCTTAATTTCCTGAGAGACGTAACCGATATAAGAGAATACCAGCGTCTGCCCTGTCTGGGCACTAACGGAGAACTTACCGTCGATGTCGGTAATACCACCGGTAGCAGTCTCTTTCACCTGAACACTGACACCGATCAGCGGCTCATTGTCTGTGCCTGATGTCACAACTCCCGTAATGGTTTTGTTTTGAGAAGGATTAGCCCAGAGGCTACTCATTGCCGGCGCCAGAAGTAGCAACGCCAAGACAACACGGCATAAACGCAGATTTATGCACTTTTCCAAGAATGTTTTTCTCATTGTACATTATTTAATGGTTAATATC
>ENA-UEQB01001027-UEQB01001027.1-human-gut-metagenome-genome-assembly--contig:-NODE-1027-length-25106-cov-8.248632_pt1 | contig 25106 bp, 20 predicted proteins | sample MGYA00242901_ERZ507918 | MGnify/ENA primary metagenome ERZ507918 (study PRJEB26167, sample SAMN06115405) | human gut metagenome | host: Homo sapiens | place: China:Sichuan | collected 2016-04-06... | reverse complement strand
ACTTCTCACAGGGCGCTTTGTTCATCCGCCCCCGGACTTTAATCCTCAATTTTCAATTTTTAATTCTTAATTTTTAATTCTTAAAGTCCTGCTTTGCCCATTGCCAGCAGTATCACGGCTATCACGGCACAAGCCGCAATGATCCATGCCAGCCAGCGTTCGGCATTGGAGAAGATAGGTTCGCCCTGCGCCCGGTTCTGCTTGCGCGCCACTACATAGAAGTAGATGCCGACCAAATAGAAGATAGACGTCACGAGCAAAAGTAGTAATCCGCCTGCATAGAGCAACCAGAAACAAAACAAGGAAGACACAATACCGATGAAACGGTATTTGTTGATTGTTTTCGCATCGGCTGTCTTTAACTCTCCTTTCATGAAACTTGCCTTCACAAGGTAAAGCCCGCAGAAAAGATAAGCAGGAAGAATCATTACACCGGTAATGTCGATGGCGGCATCGTAAACGGACTTCGCCATAACAACCATTATCATAAACACCTGCATGATGATACTGGATATCAGCAACGCATAAATAGGCGTGGAAGCCTTGTTCTCACGCAAGAACGACTTCGGCAGAATCTTGACCTGGGCAGCCGTGTAGGGCACTTGCGCGCACATCAACGTCCAGGCAATCCAACCGCCGATAACGGAGACGATGACGCTGAGTACCACAAACGTATATGCCCAGTCGCCTACCGCATGCTTCAGGACGTAAGCCACGGACGGGTCGTCCAGCTTCGCCAGATCCGGCTGGCTCATAATGCCATAGGACAAAACGCTGATCAGCGCATAGAGCACCAACGCCAGCAGAAAGCCGATAACACCCGCCTTACCCACATCTTTACTGTTGCGGGCATGGGCGGACATCACTACCGCACCTTCCACTCCGATGAAGCACCACAGCGTAACGAGCATCGTGCTCCTGACCTGCGTCCCGATGGAACCCAAGTCGGTGACGTGTCCCCAGAAGTCATAGCTCAACGCACCTATTTTGAAGAAAATAAAGAGGATAATGACAATTAATATCAACGCCGCGAACTTCACGATGGTGACCATTGTATTCAGCGCAGCAGCAGCCTTTACGCCCCTTGCCACCAGGAAATACATTGCCCAGATGAAGAACGATCCGAACAACACCGTCTGCCACCCATGATGCAGCAGCACGGGGAAGAACTCACCGAACGAGTCATTGAGCATCACGGCGAAAGCCACGTTACCCATTGCCGCGCACAGCCAGTAGCCCCAGGCGATGTTGAACCCCACATAATTGCCAAAACCCTCTTTTGCGTACTGATAGATACCTGCATTGAGATCAGGACGGGCATCGGCCAGCACCTTGAAGTTGAGCACGAGGAACAATACTCCCACCCCCGAAATGATCCAGGAAATGATAGTAGCCCCCAGCCCGGCTCCTTGCGCCATGTTCTGCGAGATATTGAAAATACCCCCGCCGATCATGGAGCCGAAGACGATGGCAACGAGTCCGCCCAATCCTAATTTCTTTGAAGTATCAGCCATAGCGTTTACTTAGCTAAGGGTGCATAACCAAAGTTCAGGAATCCACCTGTACCACCTGTTACAAATCCAAAAATAGGATAACGAGTTCCTTTCATTTCGTCCATGATAATAATTTTTTAAAAGTTAAAGTTTAGGTTTATAATCACTCGATCGTTGTCAGAGGTTCCAAAGCGAGTTTCTTTTCCCATTCGTCGATGGGCATACCTTTGAGGTCGGAAGCCTTCATACCGGCGGGGATGGCATTCTGCGCCAGGTAGATGTACGGGGCGCAGGTAAGGGCACAACCCACTTGGTGCGGTTCTACAAACGTGTATTTGTAGCCCACATAGATGCGGTCGTACTCTACGGACTGGTCTTGTCCGCACAACACGATGCTGTTGGTGACCTTGCGGAGCGAGCCTTCCAGGAAACCGATCAGTTCGGCTTCGGTGGTATTGTCGTCGCCATAGGTATTGGCATCTTCGATGAAGAGGCAGGAACCATCGCTGCGGTTTTTCAGGATGGCAATGCCGATAGCCGACCATACCCACAGCGGGCCGCGGGCGGTGACGTCCTTATTGGCACAGATGACGTGCGCACCCGGCATGGGTGGGAAACGGCGTTGCTTCTCGCGACCGAAAAGGCGTTCGCTGGCTTCGAGCAACGGGCGTGCATTATAAACGGGGATAGCGGGCTTTCCGTCCGGCTGTTCCTGCATGTACATCGGTTTCTCCTTGCCGGTGGCAATGTCTTCGTGCACGGCGAGGTCAAAGCCCCATACGGCGCCGTTCTGTCCGCAGAAAGAAGATACGGTGAGCATGTTGATTTGTCCGATGTAGGCATCGTTCTTTTCGCAACGGTCGTACGAGACAATGTTTTCGGTCACGGCGTCGAGGTCTTTCACATCGACCGTACCCACTGAGAGTTTCATGGTAGAGATATATCCCTGACCATCCGGAGCACCGGGGTTCATATACCCCATGCAGAATTCTTTACTTGGCCCTACGGCCTGTTCAATTACTTTTGCGGCATCGTACTTGATACCGGCTACTAAATCTTTCATCATTACTTTATAGTTTTAGGTTTAGATGTCCCTATAGAACGGGGTTTAACACAGAAAGATTCAACGGTTGGTTTAAAGTATACGAAAGAAGTTTAACATGAAAATGTAATTAACACTTACCCGCCAAAAACAAGAAAGGCGCACCCCCTTGCAGGGACGCACCTTTCTATTTGTTCTTTTCTGTTATCTATCAGATGCCAAGCGACTTGCGCACAGCTTCCACCTTCTTCTCTGCTTCGGCATTGGCGCTGATGTAGCACTTCGGACAGCCCATTTCGCCTTTCACCTCGATATAGAACTTAATCTTAGGTTCCGTGCCCGAGGGACGAACGGAAATCTTCGTACCGTCTTCCGTAAAGTACTGAAGCACGTTGGATGTTTCGGGCATATCCAAAGCGGTTACATTGCCTTTGGCATCGGTAGCCTTCAGCGTTTTGTAGTCCTTAGTCAAAGAAACGGCAGAGCCACCGATTTCTTTCGGCGGGTTGGCGCGGAAATTATCCATCATAGCCTTGATTTCATCGGCGCCGCTCTTACCCGGCTTCACTACGTTGACGGTAGTTTCTTTGGAGAAACCGTACTCTACGTAGATGTCCATCAGGATGTCATACAGCGTCTTGCCCTGGTCTTTGGCCCATGCACAGATTTCCGCCAACAATGAACAAGCGGAAACGGCATCTTTATCGCGAACAAAGTCTTCGGCAAGGAAGCCGTAGCTTTCTTCACCGCCACCGATGTATTGTTGCTTGCCTTCGCGCAGACGGATTTCACGTGCAATCCACTTGAAACCGGTATAGCAGTCGAGCATCTCAATCTTGTTCTTATCGGCAACGGCCTTGATAAGTTCGGTAGTCACAATGGTCTTTACGATAAAGTCCGTAGGCTGCATCTTGCCGGTTGCGATACGGTTCTTGATAATATAGTACAGGAAGAGCAGGCAGGTCTGGTTACCGTTAATCAGCACCCATTCGCCTTTGTCGTCCTTGCAAGCCATACCTACGCGGTCGGCATCCGGGTCGCTTGCCATCACGATGTCGGCATCTATCTTCTTGGCAAGTTCGATTGCCATGGAAAGCGCTTCCGCGTTTTCGGGATTCGGAGAAACCACTGTCGGGAAGTCACCGCTCTTCACCATCTGTTCGGGCACACAGTGTACATTCTCAAAGCCCCATTCTTTCAGAGAAGCGGGGATGAGCGTTCTGCCCGCGCCGTGAAGCGGAGTATAAACGATGCTGAGGTCTTTCTGACGCTTGATTACTTCCGGGTCGATAGAAAGGGTATGAACCTTATCCAGATATACCTTATCTACATCTTCACCGATAATCTGAATCAAATCTTTGTTGCCCTTGAACTTGATGTCCTCAACGGTTACCTTGTTTACTTCATCGATAATGGCTGTGTCGTGCGGAGCAAGTACCTGTGCACCATCATCCCAATAAGCCTTGTAGCCGTTGTATTCTTTCGGGTTGTGGCTTGCAGTCAGGTTGATACCGCTTTGGCAACCGAGGTGGCGGATAGCGAAGGAAACTTCCGGAGTAGGACGCAAATCGTCGAAGAGATAAACCTTAATACCGTTTGCCGAGAAAATATCGGCAGAGATTTCGGCGAACTTGCGGCTGTTGTTACGGCAGTCGTGACCCACCACAACGGAGATTTGTCCTTTGTCCTTGAAGCATTTGTTCAGATAGTTTGCCAATCCCTGGGTAGCCGCACCTACCGTATAGATATTCATGCGGTTGCTGCCTGCGCCCATGATACCGCGCAGACCGCCCGTTCCGAATTCCAGGTCTTTATAAAAGCACTCTATCAGTTCGGTTTTATCTGGATTTTCCAACATTCGTTTCACTTCAGCCTGAGTTTCGGCATCGTATGCCGGGGTAAGCCATTTTTCGGCTTTCTCAGTCACCTGTTTAATCAGCTCTTGATTTTCCATAAGACTTTTTTTATATATTAAAGGTTAATACTTCATTTTCTGTTCTGTCACAAATGTAAAAGAATAAGTTTGAATATCCTAATCAATCGGGCATTTTATAGCGGTCGCCCGTTTGTTTTACATATTCTTCCAGAAATTCCTTCGGATAACCCGGACGTTCCACGCCGGCAGGCTGGCCTATGGCATTGCGCTCAAACTTTCCGTCTTTCATCTTGCGGACAACTCCGTCGTTGTATTTCACGATGATGAACTCGCCCAAACGTTTCCAGGTGTCGAAAGTACTCTGCGCCGTCATATTGGTATAGTTTGTCAGGAATACTTTCGCTTTGGCAGGGTCTTTCTCCAAAAGTTTGGCGGCGGCAGACTCGATACCTTCCTGCGCATCGTTGAAAGTGTTTTCGAGTTCGGCCTGCGTGGCACGCACATCGCCAATCATAAGGTCGTAACGGGGATATACCATGTTGGCAACCCAGTTGAAAATCCAGAAAGAAGAGTTCCAGGAGAATGTGATGTAGTCCGCACCGTCTGCACGCGAATAGCATACGGGAACCTTATCCGTACAGCAGTATACGGGAGTGAACACGGTCATGTTGGCATCGTCCGTACCGAACCACAGTACGCCGCCTATGGCATCGGGCAAGGTGGAGCGCATCTGCGCCACGAACACGAAACCGCTCTGCTGGGTGGAAATGGGGCGTTCGTTGAAATATTCCTTGTCGCCTACCTTGAAGGAAAGGGGCGAAAGGCGGTAAGGGGTGTGATACGGTCCGGCGCCGAAATCTTTGCTGATGTCGAGAGGAGTACCTTCGTAATGGTCGCGCATGGCATTCTTTACGTCCTGTACGGAGATTTTACGGTCGGGCTTCACGAAAAGCGGCATCGGTGTATCGGTATCGCCTAATATATAAGGTAAGAACTCGTTGCCTCGGGCGGTAAACATATTGAAATAGCTCCATACGCGGGCTTCGCAATAACGGCGAGCGCCAAAATCGAGCGGCGCATAGGCCTTAGCAAAGCTGAAGTCCTTGTTTACTCCGTCGAAATAACCTTTCTCGCGGGCAAAGGAAATGACATCGGGAGAGTACATGCAGTTGTTCTTGTCGCTCATATCGAACTGGTGGATACGGCTTTGGTTGGCATGTGCGGAGATGCAATCATCGGGCACGCGGACAGCTACCCACACAGCGCCACGCACACCGGGACCCTTGCCTATCATCTCCATAATCCAGATTTCGTTGGGGTCGGCAATCGTGAAAGACTCGCCACTGCTGTAATAACCGTATTCCTGTACGAGTTCCGTCATTACCTTGATGGCTTCGCGGGCGGTACGGGAACGTTGCAGACCGAGATAAATAAGACTACCGTAATCGATGATGCCGGTAGTATCCACCAGTTCGGGACGGCCGCCGAAGGTTGTCTCGCCGATAGTAAGCTGGAATTCATTCATATTACCGATGACGTTGTAGGTCTGGCGCGCCTGTTCTATCCGGCCGAGGTACTTGCCGGTGTCCCACTCGTGCACATCAATCCATGTACCCTTTTTGTGCATGCCTGCGGGATAATGGTATAACTCGCCGAACAATCCATAGGAGTCGGCAGAATAGGAAACAATTGTAGAACCGTCTGCAGAGGCGTTTTTACCCACAATGAGGTTGGTACAGGCAAATGCGTTTACCACAGTTGCCACCGCTAATGCGACGGAGAGAGTTAATTTTTTCATACTTCTGTTATTATATGGTTTGTTTGATAATGCAATGTCACAGGTGAAAAGTTACCATACAAAATGAAACTCTTCGGTAGTCCGGTTGCCACGGCCGTCGGTTACGGTCATTTCCACAGTGTGCCTGCCACCTTTCTTTACATGCTTCGGGTCGAGTTCGCAGACCAGATTGCCGCTGATGGAATTGGGCTTACCGAACAGAGCGTATTTCCCGTCTATCGTTCCGCGGTAACTGTTTATTCCGGTTTCTTTATCCTTGGCCTTGAGGGTGATGCGCCCCGTACGCCCCCACTGTCCGGGGTTGAGCGGAATTATCTCCGGCGGCACGGTATCTACCGCTACCGTATAAGTGCCCAGGTCGCGGATACGGACTTTCATGAAACCGTCCTCGTAAGTGCCGCCTATACTGTATTTTCCGCCCCGCGCCGTAACGCCGGCTACATAATACTTCGATTTATCTTCCAGACGGTCGCGCCGCAAGCCGATGCGCATCTCGCACGCTCCGTGCAGAGGGACACGCTTATTGTGCAGCTGATAAGTAAAAGCCACATCCCCGCTATCGGCACGTACGGAATAGTCCAGCCAAACGTCATCGTACAACATTCCACGCGGTACAACCAATTCCAGGCCGGGTTCCTGCAGATAGTTGGTCCTGTCCCACTTGAAAGCATACTTCTCGCGATGTTCCACAGGGTGAATTTCGGTGTTCTTCCCTTGTACGGTGAAACGGACTTTCGAGGTGTTGCCTAACGCATCACTTAGCGTATATACAAATCGGTAAGGACGCTCTTCGTTGATTTCCACCAGTCCCCGATTGCCGTTGGAAGCATGCAGCATGCGCAGACGGTTGCCGGGTTCGATGAACGACTTCATGTACTGTCCGTGCGTCCATGAATTGATATAGCGGTTTTCTTCGTAAGCAAAGCGGTCGACCACACTGCGGAACACCTCTTCACCGTCCACTTCGAGAATAACGGTATGCACGCCGTAGCGGTTGCCCACTCCGTCCATATGATCATAGGCACGGATTCCTGCACCTATCAGTCCCCAGGCAGTAATAGGCTGGGTAGGATTTACAGGGAAAGTCCGGTGTATCTGCTTTCCGTTCACCACGCCTTTGCCCGGTTGGGGAAACAAAATGATGCCTTCGGCACGGGGAGCGATATTGTCCTTCACCTTCTCCATAAAAAAAGGCAGCGGGTCGACATAATCTCCTGTTGCCGACTCAATCATATCCAGATGCAGGTGAGGGCCGAAAGAGTAACCCGTGTTGCCGCTAAGGGCTATCACCTGCCCCGCCTTTACCGGATATTCCCCCGGTTCGGGGATAATCTCCACTTCCCAGCTTTCCTGTTCATACTGCAAGTCTTTCACCCTTCGGGCTATATCGCCCACAAATGCGCTGAGGTGTCGGTTGATAGTGGAATAACCGTTATCGTAGTCCACATCGAGCACATATCCCGAACCGTGCGTCACACGGATGCGCGAGATATGCCCGTCTGCCAAAGCATGTACAGGCTTGCCTATGGCTCCGCCGGTCTTGAAGTCCAGCCCACCGTGAAAGTGATTGGAGCGTATCTCGCCGAAGTTACCGGAAAAGACAATCGGAAAATCGAAAGGGGGCGTGAAAGATGCCTGCTGTATGTCCGGTCCGGTTTCCACCTCGGACGCTTCTTGCGCATATCCACCTTGTATGCTGCCTGCAAAAAACAAAAAAGAGAAAAGTATCGGGTATTTTATATTCTTACAGTTCATATCCTATTTTTTAATGCATGCAAATATAAAAAGAATAGTTCTCTCCGCCTAACCCAAAAAGAATAATCCTGCCGTCACACACAAGAAAAAAGCAGGCGTTTTCTGTTGTAAAACACGCTGTGCAAAATGACAATGAGAAAGATAAATCACTATCTTGCAACATGTTTAACCATTAACAGATGACATTATGATTATCGGAGTACCCAAAGAAATCAAAAACAACGAGAACCGTGTAGGAATGACCCCTGCCGGAGTAGCCGAGTTGGTGAAGAAAGGTCATACGGTGTATGTGCAGGCAACGGCCGGCGCAAACAGCGGGTTCTCTGACGATGATTACATCGCCGTAGGTGCGCAAATCCTACCTGCCATTGAAGACGTTTATGCCATAGCCGACATGATTGTCAAAGTGAAGGAGCCTATTGCACCTGAGTACAAACTGATTAAAAAGGGACAAGTGGTATTTACCTATTTCCACTTTGCAGCCGATAAATTACTGACCGAAGCCATGATTGAGAGCGATGCCGTATGTATCGCCTATGAAACCGTAGAGAAGGATGACCATTCCTTGCCACTGCTTACTCCCATGAGTGAAGTGGCAGGACGTATGGCTACCCAGGTAGGAGCCCGCTTTTTGGAAAAGCCGCAAGGCGGAAAGGGCAAGCTAATGGGTGGCGTACCGGGTGTCCGCCCTGCGCGTGTGCTTATTTTAGGTGGTGGCGTAGTCGGTACCAATGCCGCACAAATGGCTGCGGGAATGGGTGCGGAAGTGATGATTACGGATGTCAACCTGACGCGTCTGCGCTATCTCAGCGAGGTATTGCCCAAGAATGTAAAAACACTCTATTCCTCGCTTCACAATATTAAAATGGAACTGCCTACCGTGGATTTGGTGATAGGTTCGGTACTTATCCCCGGCGATAAAGCACCGCATCTGATTACGAGGGAGATGCTGAAAATGATGAAGCCCGGAACCGTACTTGTGGATGTCGCCATCGACCAGGGCGGTTGTTTTGAAACGTCCCATCCCACTACCCACAGCGAACCAACGTATGTCGTGGATGGCATTGTGCACTATGCGGTGGCCAATATTCCCGGTGCCGTACCGTTTACTTCCACTATGGCATTGACAAATGCAACGCTGCCTTATACCGTGGCATTAGCTTGCAAAGGTTGGAAACAGGCTTGTAAAGATGATCCGGCATTGGCATTGGGACTGAATGTGGTAGAAGGGAAAGTGACGTATAAGGCAGTGGCAGATGTGTTCGGAATGAGGTATGAGGAGATAGAATTATAAGTGATAAGTGATAAGTGATAAGCGATTAGCGATAAGTGATTAGGGGTTAGTGATGAATTACGATGCAGCATAACTTATCACTCATCGCTTATCACTAACCACTAACCCCTAATCGCTAATCACTTATCACTAAACAGGAATTCTTCTTTCTTTGCATACGCCCAATACATAATCAATATTGTTATGCACAGATTGAAGATAAACGGAAATTCTTGCGAACCGGTATGGAATATCCATTGGAAAAAGTCTGTAATGAAGGGAGAAAGCAGTATGGCAAGATAATTCATCACCATTACAAAGGCAAGGGCAAGCGTTGTCTTCTGAGGGATAGCAGTATCAACTGTCTTATCGTAAATCAGAGGTTGGATGATGCCATAGCCCAAACCTACTAAAATACATCCCGGCACGATGAGCCATTCCGTAGGCGAAATCCATATCAACAGTAATCCGATGGCAATAGCCAAAAGGCTGTAAAGTTTTGTTTTATTCCCCAAAAGCTTCACCAAACTATCCAACATAAATCCGGGAGCCATAATGGCAAGGAAAAACAGAGAAATCATCAGCCCGGAATTACCGCTTGAAAAGTGATGCGCTTCCATCAAGAAAGGCAAGTTAAAAGTAACCACAAGAACTACGTAAGTAACTAACCCGTAGAATAACATTAACTGAACAAGATGGCGTATGTGTATGCCATATTTACCGGAGATTACAGGCGTAGATTGAATGGGAGGAATGATAGCCGCCGCCTGCTTGATTGTTACCGAAGCCGCATCCTTCTTTAAATAAGCCGAAAGAACTAAAGAAATCAACGGCAACAGATAAACGGCAAAAGGCAAACGCCAGTGCACCTCTGCCAGATACCCCGTTACAGCCGTAGCCACCACCAGCGTCATATTGGTTATGGCAGAGCTATAGCCAAACTGCCTGACGCGATACTCTCCCGTAAAATACCGTGAAATCAATCCCGTAGAAAGCGGAATAATCAATCCTGCCCCGATACCGAGCAAAGCGCTGACAGCCATTAGCTGCCACATCCTGGAAGAAAACAAATAAAGTACCCCGCTCGCTGCAAACAGCCAAAGCCCCACCCGCAGCAAACGGATAAAATCGCGTTTCTCCGCCAGTTTACCTGCCAATAGTACAAAAGGGATAATCAGCAAGGAAGGCAAAGAAGTCAACATCTGTATATCCAACTCCGTGGCATGGGGAAAAATCGTAGAAAGTTCTCCCAAAATAGGCGAAACAGCCAAGCCCGGCAATGAGGTCAGTGCAGAAACAGACCAGATACCTATAAGCGTAATAAGAGGAATGGTTCCTTGTCCGGTATTAATCTTCATAATTTTAAAAGCGGATTAGTTAGTGGAAGGACAACAAGCGATGCAACAGAATGTTCGGATAGAACAAGTGATAATTAAAAAGCAACAGCACGATAGAGCGCCAGGATTTCCGCCCTGCCCTTTTAATAAACGCCAAATAATGTAAAACGGCGGAACTTTCTTTCGCGGGGGTCGTTGTTGTGGAAAATTCGACGGGGAAAGTCCCCGCCGCCTAAACCTTTAAAAACTTACAGTTATATGGAAGATTTGAATTTCAGAAAAGGAGATGCCAAGACAGATGTATTCGGCTCAAACCGTATGTTGCAACCCTCGCCGGTAGAAAAAATACCAGACGGGCCTACGACTCCCGAAATCGCTTACCAGATGGTGAAGGATGAGACCTTCGCCCAAACACAGCCCCGTCTGAACCTGGCTACATTCGTCACCACCTATATGGACGAATACGCAACCAAGCTGATGAACGAAGCCATCAACATCAACTACATCGATGAAACCGAGTATCCCCGCATCGCCGTAATGAACGGTAAATGTATCAACATCGTTGCCAACTTGTGGAACTCTCCGGAAAAAGATACCTGGAAAACAGGCGCGCTCGCCATCGGTTCTTCCGAAGCGTGTATGCTGGGCGGTGTAGCTGCATGGCTGCGCTGGCGCAAGAAACGTCAGGCGCAAGGCAAACCGTTCGATAAGCCGAACTTCGTTATCTCTACCGGTTTCCAGGTGGTATGGGAAAAGTTTGCCCAACTGTGGCAGATTGAAATGCGCGAAGTGCCCCTGACTCTTGACAAAACCACACTCGACCCTGAAGAAGCCCTGAAAATGTGTGACGAGAACACCATCTGTATCGTACCTATCCAGGGGGTTACATGGACAGGACTGAATGACGATGTTGAAGCGCTCGACAAAGCGCTCGACGCATACAATGCCAAGACCGGCTACGACATTCCCATCCACGTAGACGCTGCCAGCGGCGGTTTCATCCTCCCGTTCCTGTATCCGGAGAAAAAGTGGGACTTCCGTTTGAAATGGGTGCTTTCCATCAGTGTCAGCGGTCACAAGTTCGGCTTGGTCTATCCGGGTCTGGGCTGGGTTTGCTGGAAAGGCAAAGAGTATCTGCCCGAAGAGATGTCATTCAGCGTAAATTATCTCGGCGCCAATATCACGCAAGTCGGTTTGAACTTCTCCCGTCCTGCCGCACAGATTTTAGGACAGTATTACCAGTTTATCCGCTTAGGATTCCAGGGGTACAAAGAAGTACAGTACAATTCGCTCACAATCGCCAAGTATATCCACGACGAAATCGGAAAAATGGCTCCGTTCGTGAATTATTCCGATGAAGTAGTGAACCCGTTGTTCATCTGGTACTTGAAACCGGAGTATGCAAAGACCGCCAAATGGACACTGTATGACTTGCAGGATAAACTCTCGCAACAAGGCTGGATGGTTCCTGCCTATACACTGCCTTCCAAACTGGAAGATTACGTAGTAATGCGTGTCGTTGTCCGCCAGGGATTCAGCCGCGACATGGCAGATATGCTGCTGGGCGACATCAAAAACGCCATTGTCGAACTGGAGAAACTGGATTACCCCACTCCCACCCGCATGGCACAGGATAAGAATCTGCCGGTAGAAAGCAAAATCTTCAACCACGGCGGAAGACACCACAAAAAATAATAAAGCAAGAATCAGCTTACCGCTTTATTGCTTTCATACATTAAACCATGTATCGGATAAGGCTTTAGGAGATTGAAACTCCAGTCTCCTATTCCTTATTCCATATAAACTCTCTCTATATATAGATTATGGAAAAGAAAATATCAATCTCTCAAATCAAGGAAGTTGCCCTGGAAGCCTACAATGAGGTGAAAGAACAAACCGGCGGCAAGAATGCGGATTATATTCCGTACCTTGCCAACATAGACTCCAAGCTGTTCGGCCTCAGCATCTGCCTGATGAACGGACAGACCATCAATATCGGAGATACGGACTACCGCTTCGGCATAGAATCCGTTTCAAAAGTGCATACCGCCATACTTATCCTGCGCCAATACGGTGCACAGAAAGTGCTGGATATGATTGGCGCCGATGCAACAGGACTGCCGTTCAACTCTATCATTGCCATTTTGCTAGAGAACGACCATCCCTCTACACCGTTGGTAAATGCAGGCGCTATCTCCGCTTGCTCCATGGTACAGCCGGTGGGCAATCCGGACAAGAAGTGGGATGCCATTGTACAGAATATCACAGAACTGTGTGGCTCCGCTCCGCAACTCATCGACGAACTGTACAAATCGGAAACGGCTACGAACTTCAACAACCGCTCCATTGCCTGGTTATTGAAGAATTACAACCGTATCTACGACGATCCGGATGTGGCGCTCGACCTTTATACCCGCCAATGCTCGCTGGGCATCACAGCCGAACAATTGGGTATTGCAGCCGGAACGATTGCCAACAACGGCGTCAATCCCGTTACCAGACAAAGCGTATTCGATGCGGGGCTCGCACCGAAAATCACTTCAATGATTTCTACTGTGGGCTTCTACGAGCATTCGGGCGACTGGATGTACACTGCCGGCATACCTGCCAAGAGCGGCGTAGGCGGTGGCGTAATGGCCGTATTGCCCGGTGTGATGGGCGTTTCCGCTTTCGCTCCACCGTTGGACGAAGCCGGTAACTCCGTCAAGGCGCAACTGGCCGTCAAGTTCATCATGAACAAGCTCGGCCTGGGCGTATTCAACGGCGACAATGTGACAATTACAGAATAATCTCTCGTACTCTTTTTTCCAAGGTTGCTCCGAAAGCGTTACGGACGCTGAGGGGCAACCTCTTTAATGATGAATTACGGGTTGCCAACGGCAATTCCGTAACCAAACAGATCTTCATTATGAAAATGGCTCTATCGGAATTCGTTTTGCGAAAGAAAGGGATATACGGCATATTGCATGTCATCATCCTGCTGCTTTCGCTGTTCCTGGTTATCAGCATCTCCATTGATACGTTCAAAGGCATCCCCTTCTACGAGCAATCGGTGTACATGGAAGTACAGCTATGGATTTGCGCATTGTTCCTGGCGGACTTTGTACTAGAATGGTTCCTGGCAACAGACAAGATGCGTTATGTAGCCACTCATTTCATCTTTCTGCTGGTAGCTATTCCTTATCAGAATATCATTGCCTATATGGGCTGGACTTTCTCACCCGAAGTCACCTATATGCTGCGTTTCATCCCATTGGTACGGGGCGGCTATGCCATGGCCATCGTGGTGGGATGGCTGACGTACAACCGCGCATCGGGCTTGTTCGTATCTTACCTGACAATGCTGCTGGCTACCGTCTATTTCTCAAGCCTTGCATTCTACGTCATGGAGCATGGAAGCAACCCTCTGGTAAAGGGGTATGGCGACGCCTTGTGGTGGGCGTTCATGGATGTGACTACGGTAGGCTCCAATATAATAGCGGTCACTGTCACAGGGCGGGTACTGTCCGTGCTGCTGGCAGCGTTGGGCATGATGATGTTCCCCATTTTCACAGTATATGTAACGAGCCTGGTAGAGCGGCGCAACAAGGAAAAGCAAGACTATTACAAAAAGATAGAACAGGAACCTGCAAAGAACACTCCTTAACTGTTAAAGCCGGGATTTTCCTTTACCCGCCGGGAACAACTGCTCCCAAGGGTTGTTATAAACGCTGATTTCGAATATATTTTTCACCAAAAACCTTAACTTATGGCAAATATTAAACAAACAGTAAAGCTGGGAGTATTTACCCTGGCAATTATGAATGTAACGGCTGTAGTATCCCTGCGTGGACTGCCCGCCGAGGCCGTGTACGGAATGAGTTCGGCCTTCTATTACTTATTTGCAGCCATCGTCTTTCTTATCCCGACGTCACTCGTGGCAGCGGAACTGGCTGCTATGTTTCAGGACAAGCAAGGCGGTGTGTTCCGCTGGGTGGGTGAAGCCTACGGCAAGAAACTCGGCTTCCTCGCCATCTGGGTACAGTGGATTGAAAGTACAATCTGGTATCCTACGGTGCTGACGTTCGGTGCTGTGTCCATCGCTTTCATCGGCATGAACGACGTACACGACATGTCGCTGGCAAACAACAAGTACTACACGCTGGCCGTGGTGCTCGTTATCTACTGGCTGGCAACTTTCATCTCCCTGAAAGGTATGAGCTGGGTAGGAAAGGTAGCCAAAGTCGGCGGTCTGGTAGGTACAATCATCCCTGCCGGATTACTGATTGTCCTCGGCATTATCTACCTTGCCACAGGCGGACATTCCAATATGGACTTCCACAGCAGCTTTTTCCCCGACCTGACGAACTTTGACAATGTGGTGCTTGCCGCAAGTATCTTCCTCTTTTATGCAGGTATGGAGATGGGCGGTATCCACGTGAAGGATGTAAACAATCCGTCCAAAAACTATCCGAAGGCTGTGTTTATCGGCGCACTGATTACGGTACTTATCTTCGTGTTGGGTACATTCGCTCTGGGTGTCATTATTCCGGCCAAGGACATCAGCCTTACACAAAGCCTGCTGGTAGGTTTCGACAATTACTTCCGTTACATCCATGCTTCCTGGCTGTCGCCGGTTATAGCCGTTGCACTGGCGTTCGGCGTGCTGGCAGGTGTGCTGACATGGGTTGCCGGTCCGTCCAAAGGTATCTTTGCCGTGGGCAAGGCAGGTTATATGCCCCCATTCTTCCAGAAAACAAACAAGCTGGGTGTACAAAAGAACATTCTGTTCGTACAGGGTGGCGCTGTAACCGTATTAAGCCTTCTGTTCGTGGTGATGCCTTCGGTACAGAGTTTCTACCAGATTCTTTCACAGTTGACGGTGGTGCTTTATCTCATCATGTATATGCTGATGTTCTCCGGAGCCATCGTATTGCGTTATAAGATGAAGAAACTGAACCGTCCGTTCCGTATCGGTAAAGGCGGTAACGGCCTGATGTGGCTTGTAGGCGGTCTCGGCTTCTGCGGCTCACTGCTTGCATTCGTACTGAGCTTCATCCCGCCCAGCCAGATTTCTACCGGCAGCAATACCGTATGGTTCTCCGTACTTATCATCGGCGCACTTATCGTGGTGATTGCTCCGTTCATCATCTACGCTTCCAAGAAGCCGAGCTGGGTTGACCCTAACAGCACTTTCGAACCGTTCCATTGGGAAGAACAACCGGCTGCACAAGTTGCAGGCAAAACCGCCACGGCTACGGCAACTGCCGGAACAACCGCTTCGGCCACTGCAAACGAAAGCGTTGCGTCTCCCACGGGCAATGCTCCGTCAGCAAACAACAGCAGCAACAGCGGTAAAGCTCCGAACATTCCCCCTAAAGGATAAAGGCAGGCTTGCTGTCATATAATTTTGCCTATAGTGGAAATCCGGTACAATGTACATCAAAAGGATTTTTCACTATAGGCAAAATCGTTTATATCAACTGTCAAACGTCCCAACGCTCGCAAACATTGGCGGCAAGCGTTTCGCATGCCCGCTGATAACCTGTTACCAGTTCGTCCATCACTTCTGCCACCGTTTGTATTCCTTTCTCATTGAGCAAGGCGGAAGCCTGACCTATTTCAAGTTCGCCCTCTTCAAGGTCTCCTTCAAAAATGCCGCGTTTGGCACGTCCTCTCGACAAAAGGATACGTAAATCCTCTTCCGTAGCCCCTGCAGCTTCGGCAGCCGCCACTGCCTGCTGAAAATTACCGCGGGCCAGACGTACCGGAGATAGTTTCTTCAATAATAAACGGGTATCCCCCTCTTTCAGATGCAGGCAATATTCTTTAAACACTTCGCTGGCTGAACTTTCTTCGGTCAAAGCAAACCGCGTACCCACCTGAACACCATCGGCCCCCAAAGCACGCATGGCAAGAATCGCCTCACCGGTAGCAATGCCGCCGGCAGCAATCAAAGGCAGTGAGGTAACTGCACGTACAGCAGGTATCAGGCAAAGCGTAGTCGTCTCTTCACGCCCGTTATGTCCGCCGGCTTCAAAGCCCTCGGCCACGACGGCATCTACACCGGCAGCCTCGGCTTTCATGGCAAAACGCGATGACGAAACAACATGCACCACTGTAATGCCATGCTGCTTCAGCCAAGCGGTCCATGTCGTAGGATTTCCGGCCGAAGTAAACACGATACGCACCCCCTCATCTACCACAATCTGCATGATTTCCTCTATCTGAGGATACATTAAAGGAATGTTCACTCCAAACGAATGATGCGTAGCCGCACGGCACTTCCGTATATGCTCACGTAAAGTTTCGGGATGCATGGAGCCTGCACCCAACAGCCCCAAACCACCGGCATTACTTACTGCCGACGCCAACCGCCAGCCACTGCACCATACCATACCGCCCTGGATGACGGGGTATTTTATTCCAAACAAAGAAGTTATTCTATTCATTAATTTATCCTTTAAAGGTTTATTTTTATGAAAACAAGAAGCGGAGAAATAAAGTTCAATACTCAAAGCGGAATATCCCTATTTGATAATCGTCTCTTTACGACGGGCAGTTATGGAATCGCCGTAGGTTCTTAATACTTCCAAAGTACGTGCACGGCGTCTGGCAGCTTTCCTGTTCCAGAAATCTTTTGTAAAAGGACGCATGAAATCACCTGCAATGCCACCGCCGCCGACACTTCGCCAACTCCCCACTGCCATATTGTTGGCACGTTCGGTCACCATATAGCGCAAACCGGTAGCTTCTATCTGTTCGATACTCTCACGCGGCCCGGCATCCAACGGACGCTTTGCCCAGTCTGTATAGATTTTGAGTCTGGTCAGTTCGTAGAACGGATTGCCCCGCCATGTATTCTTGTTCACCGTAATCTTCTTCTGATAGACGGGATCCCAGTTGTATTTGGTGTTTGCGGTATAAGGCCGTAAGGTAAGCACTACCTTTTTCTCCGGCATCCGAGGCATTGCGGGTAAGGAAGCATCAAAGTCCATCCACGTCTTACTTACATCAGCCTTTGGAGAGCCCAAAGGAGCATCAACGCCCATTTCCTTCAATACATCCGGATTCAGCTTCATCTCTTCCCCGCCATTCAGCAACCGGTGCAGGCGCAAAGAGTCTTGCGGCGTCCACTCTTGAGCGTAAAGAGGGAAGGCTACCGCACAAAGCAACCCCAAAAAGAGAATAGAATACTTCACCCGATTGTTTTTTTATACCTTACACTTTATACCTAATCTCACCACCACATATAGCTGCTTCCGCAAAGCGGCTCGTCGTAGCAAGGGTCTATAGTCCACATGGTACGCGGATATTTCCGGCCTTCCCACCAACGGCGGTAACGGGCGGCTGCATCGAGCACCTCCTCATCGGTCAGGAAGTAGATGCCTTCATAATTCTCGGCATCGGTATGCACCATCTTACATCCCATCGAAGCATTATGTCCCAAACGAATCGTTTCCACCGTCCACAGGATACATTCGCCTAACCGCAGTTTTCCGCCTGCCGAATAGGATACGGGAGCCAACGGAAAAGAAGGTATTACCGTCAAATCCTCGGCATACTTCAGGAGTTCTTCAATATCTTCTTTGACAAATTTGGGAACATTACTCAGTCCTTCAGGACTTTGAGTAGAGTATTTGCCGGTTTTCAGTTGTTTTACAAACAAATCTACATCCGGATGATTGTAATCCAGCGATTCTTTACCGCAGGATGCAAGCATAAGGCAAGCTGCCATTGCAAGTATCAGATATCCGTATTTATATAGTTTACAGAGAGCATTCATTTCGTTGTTGTATTTAAGGTTAATAAGTCATACGCACTCCACACAAAAGATTCAGGTTCGTAGGGCGTTCCGTCCGCAAGGTTCCGGTTTCGGAGTCCGTACCGAAATGGTGGGAAACCGAAGGCTCGGCAAACAAAGCAAACCGGTCATTCAATCTGTAACGCACCCCTACTCCTGCCGCTACCGACAGTTGAACGGGTTCCGCATTAAAGCTGTTATCCGCAGCGCCGACAATGCACTTTTCGGCAGTTCCGCCTACAGTGGCATATAAATCGAGTTTGGGAGTACTTGCCAATGTCATATTCAATTTTACGGGAATCCCTAAAGTATGGAGCGTGCGGTCGGCATGCAAACGATTATACAGAATACCCGTTTCCAACGCGAACCGGCTGTTCAGACTATGTTCCACTGTAACTGCCGCCGTCAGCGGCATATTGTAGCCCCCTTTAGGAAGAGAGGTTCCAAGAGCTGCTTTCAACGCCCACTTACGCGATTTCCGGTATTTTAAAGGAGTAGTTGCCTGCTCTTCTTCCGCAGGAACAGCGGAAAAGGTGTCCGAAGCAGAACTTACCCGACCGGTGGCGTTCTGATAAGAACTGCCGGTTTGTGCAACGGCATTATTGTTGAAGTAACCGTCACCGGCCTGCTGCACCCGCTGCCTGATAGTGATGGAAAGCCGGACGGAAACGGACTCGCTCTCAGTTTCCGATTGGGCAGTCATGCCTGCGGGAATTCCATTGGCAGGTTGTTTTGTACCGGAATTCCGTACCATCGGGGTTGCCTGATGGATAGATGGAAAAGATTCCTGCACCACATCTCCGTCCAGACTACCTTCCGGCGTCAAAGCAGCCACTTGCGTAAAGGCTTCCTTTATCTCCTCTTTCGGAGAGAAATACCAGAAAGCGGCCGAAGCGGCTCCCAGCACAAATATAACGGATGCGGCAGCTGCCACCCGATAATATTTAGGAGAAAGAACAGCCGCTCTCTTCCGGCCTGCAGCCGAAGATGCCGCGTCTTCCTGCAACTGCTCCCAAAAGCCATCGCGTACCGTCATCTCTGTACCGGACAGACGGCTGCGGAACAATCCGGTTATTTCATCTTTTTCTCTCATATTCAGTATATTCTTTAATTCTTTTCGCTAACATACACTTGGCACGGTGCAACTGCGAGGTAGACGAATGCTCCTTGATATGAAGCAGTTCTGCAATCTCCTTGTGCGACTTCTCCTCGAACACGTACAAGTTGAACACGGTACGGCAGCCGTCGGGAAGTTCCGCCACGAACGACATCAACACTTCCTCTGAAAGCCGACTTCCGCTTTCGGCAATACTCGCTTCGTCCTGCACATCGGGAAGTTGTTCTTCGCTTACCACCAGTTGGCTGAAACGGTGCTTCCGTCGCAGATAGTCGATAGCTTGTGTCACCATCACCCTCGTTACCCACGTGCCCAATGCACATTCACCGCGAAACGTGAAGCGGGTGAAGATTTTGATAAAGCCGTCGTGCAAAACATCGTGCGCCGCATCCATATCGCCCGTATAACGGTAGCATACCGCCAGCATCTGCTTGGAATAAAGAGTGTAAAGTTCTTTTCGGGCGGAATCCTTTCCTGCCCGGCAGCCCTCTATCAGTTCTATCTCATTTTCCAATGTCAGTGCTCGTTTTACGGACGCCTCTTCGCGTCGTTTGTTAGTTAGACGCAGCATCCGGCAGAATGCTGCAATAGAATCTCTAAAAAGAAGTTAAAGAATAAGGTTATCCATATCTTTCCGTTTCATCATTTGCCCTTTGTAATATAAGAAAAAAGCCTCTCACAGACCTGCCCTGACGGGCAGCATTCCCTATGAGAGGCTTTCCCCTATATTATATCGCCTTTATCAGCAGGCTTTAAAGCTCATGTCCAATCCCTTTACGGAATGCGTCAAAGCACCTACCGAGATAAAGTCTACCCCGCATTCGGCATAATCGCGCAGAGTGTCGAAGGTGATGCCTCCGGAAGATTCCGTTTCGTAACGGCCTGCTACCATTTCTACGGCTTTCTTCGTCATTTCGGGTGTAAAGTTATCGAACATGATACGGTCTACGCCGCCCAAATCGAGTACCTGTTGCAGTTCGTCGAAGTTGCGTACTTCAATTTCTATCTTGAGGTCCTTGCCCTTCTCCTTGCAATATTCCTTGGCACGGGTAATGGCCTTATCAATACCTCCGGCGAAGTCAACATGATTGTCTTTCAGCAGAATCATGTCAAACAGACCGATTCGATGGTTTACGCCGCCACCTATCTTCACAGCCATTTTTTCCAGAATACGCATGCCCGGAGTCGTCTTACGGGTATCGAGCACACGGGTATTCGTACCTTTCAGCTTCTCGGCATACTTATGGGTCATGGTAGCGATGCCGCTCATACGCTGCATAATGTTCAGCATCAGGCGTTCGGTCTGCAACAAAGACTGCACCTTGCCCTCCACAACCATAGCCACATCGCCCGGTTTTACTTCAGTACCGTCATTGATGAATACTTCCACTTTCATGGTGGGGTCGAAACGACGGAACACTTCTTTGGCTACCTCGATGCCGGCAAGAATACCGGCTTCTTTAATCAAAAGCTTGGATTTGCCCATTGCCGTAGCAGGAATGCACGAAAGGGTGGTGTGGTCACCATCGCCTATATCTTCGGCAAAGGCCAGGTCAATCAGCCTGTCAATCAATTCTTCTTCCTTATTCATTTGTCTTATCTATTCTTATTTGGTGTATCACATATTTGCCTGCCACTTTTCTAAAGAAACAATTCACCCGGAAGTTTCCGTTTGCGGTTGTCAGCGTACCGACTATGAAACTCGACTCATTACGTTTTCCCTGGTGATTCACCGTAAAACCGCTCACCCGATTACCGGAAAAGAAAGATGCCATCTTTTTCTCTGCCGCTTGGCTGTCGACATTGATTGAACGACTCTCCAGAATCAGTTCCACTTTATCACTCAGATACCCGTTCAGTTCCTGAGAATTTCCTTTTTTAAAGGCGGAAACCACTCCTGCCGGCACGTCTTGCGCCATGAGCGAAACCGCCCAAATCAAGAGGCAGCCCCATAATATTACTACTCGTTTATTCATTTTCACAAGTATTAATGATAGGCAAAGGTAAGCAAATCTTATAAATAACAAGAAAAGAAAGGCGACATTCTCACAAGAAAGGATTATTTTTGCACGAAAATCAGTAACTCACATGAAAATGACTTTGCTCGTCGTAGGACGAACCGTAGAACAGCACTTTATTACAGCCATCAATGACTATATACAGCGCACGCGACGTTATCTCTCGTTCGATATGGAAGTTATCCCGGAACTGAAAAATACCAAAAGCCTCTCCGCAGACGTACAAAAAGAAAAAGAGGGCGAACTGATACTGAAAGCGCTCCAACCGGGCGATGTGGTGGTGCTGCTGGATGAGGGCGGAAAAGAAATGCGCTCCATAGAGTTCGCAGACTATATGAAGCGCAAGATGAATACCGTAAACAAACGGCTGGTTTTTATCATTGGCGGGCCTTACGGCTTCTCACCCAAAGTCTATGAAGCGGCACACGAGAAACTGTCTCTTTCGCGCATGACCTTTTCGCATCAGATGATAAGACTTATTTTTGTGGAGCAGTTATACCGTGCCATGACCATACTGAACGGCGGGCCGTATCACCATGAATAAATCGGAAAGCCTCTCTCTAAACAATCTCCTGCAATAGGGCCGGAATTTCGGGAGTGCTGTTTTTTATAACTGTAATACGGCTTTTCCCTTCCGGCGTCAGCGCAAAGTGCATCTGACGCTTATCCGTTTTTCCTACCAGACGGGTAATCAGCTTCTTGTCCTCTACCGAGCGGATTACCTTGGAAGTATTGGAAGCTGACAGTCCGAGCGCTTCCGCTATCTCGCTGGAGGTGAGTTTGGGCGTATTGAGCAGGGTACACAACAGCATACCTTCATTCAACGACAAGTCAAACTCCTGCATGAATTTTACTTCAAACTCGGCTATCGCCCGGTAAATATCGCGGATTCTACATAAAGTTTCCATTATTCCGTTTATATAAATAGATTCACATTCGCCTTGTCCGCGCGCTCCATATAGGTCGCTACACCGCCTATGGTAACTTCGTCCAGCAATTCTTCGCGCCGGATGCCCATCATATCCATAGACATCTGACAAGCAATAAACTCAACTCCTTGCGCCAACGCCTGAGAACGCAACGATTCCAAAGAATCTATTCCTTTCCGCTTCATCAGGAAGCGCATCATCCTGCTGCCCAAGCCCATCATATTCATTTTAGACAGTTTCAGCCGCAATGAACTGGACGGAAGCATCATACCGAACATCTTTCCGAAAATATCTTTCTCTGTCCGGGGTTTCTGTATCTTCTTCAAGACATTCAATCCCCAGAAGGTGAAGAATATCGACACTTTCTGTCCGGTTGCCGCTGCGCCGTTAGCGAGTACAAAGGTAGCTAAAGCCTTGTCTAAATCATCGCTAAAAAGAATTAAAGTTTTTCCCCGTCCGCCTGCTGCCGGAAGAGACGACGGGCAGGTACAAGCCTCATCGCCTTTTTCAAGCAATACCGTGTAGCGTCCTTTTTCTTCCTTTTTCTCTATCAGCTTGTTGCCCGTAGTGGCACACCAGGCAGAAGCGTCACGTGCAAATCCGGCATCGGTTGCCACAATTTCCACCCGCTCACCCGGAGCGATGCTGTCCATGGCTTTCTTTACCTGCATGATAGGGCCGGGACATTGCAGGCCGCAGGCATTAACCCTCAAAGGCTCTTTGACAGAACCGCTCTGTGCCGATTGCGACGGAGCGGATGCAGCAGGCTGCGCCGGCGATGATGCCGTAGGAGCAGGAATGGGCGCCACTGCCGTAGAATAGGTCTTATATCCGCCTATCAAGTTGGCCGTATTGCGATAACCGCGCCCTATCAGAATACGTTGTGCCAAATATCCGCGCAAACCTACGGCACAGAAAAGCACGACGGGCTTATCCGCCGGTATTTCCGACAAACGGTCGCGCATCTCATCCAGCGGGATATTGACAGCTCCCGGAATCGTTCCGAACGAGAACTCTTCGGGGGTACGGGTATCTATCAGCATTACTTCGTCTTTCTTCTCTGCCAGTTCGCGCCAGGAGATAACCGGCATGGCGCCGCTGATAATATTGGAAGCCACGTATCCGGCTATGGCAATAGGGTCTTTTGCCGATGAGAATGGCGGTGCATAGGTGTGCTCCGTTTCCATCAAATCGTAAACGGTTCCGCCATGTTTGATAAGTCCCGCTATCTGGTCGATGCGCTTATCCACTCCCTCGTAGCCTACGCATTGCGCACCATAGAGTTTTCCGGTTTTCGGATGGAACGTCAGTTTCAAGGTCAGAGGCAACGCATCGGGATAATAACCTGCATGCGAAGCAGAATGGGTTACCGAGCTTTGATACTCCATGCCCCATTGTTTCAGACGCTTGGCGGCAAGTCCAGTAGAGGCTACCGTCATATCAAAGACTTTGGCGATGGATGTGCCGATGGCTCCTTCGTAGGATGTGGTATTGCCCAATGCCATATTATCGGCAACGATGCGTCCCTGACGGTTTGCCGGATTGGCCAGATAGTTGAGCCACGGTTTTCCGGTCAGCGGATGGGGATATTCAATGGCATCGCCCACGGCATAGATGTCTTTTGCGGAAGTTTCCAAATACTCGTCTACCCGGATACCACCCATTTCGCCCAACTCCAAACCTGCCTGTTGCGCCAATGCCGTTGCCGGACGCACACCGATAGAAAGCAATACCATATCGGCAGGAATCGTCTTGCCACTTTTCAGAAAAACGGTAATTCCCTCTTCTGTACGGCGGAAACGGGTAACGCCCTCTTCCAGATAAAGGGAAACGCCTTTTTCGATCAGATGCTGGTGAATAGGTGCAGCCATGGAGAAGTCGATAGGCGCCATAACCTGATTGCCCATCTCCACAACAGAAACCGCAACGCCCGCATGATGCAGGTTTTCCGCCATCTCAAGTCCGATGAAGCCTGCGCCTACTACAACTGCGCGTTTTACTTGCTTGTCTATGATATAAGCCTTAATACGGTCGGTATCTTCCACATTGCGAAGCGTAAAGATGCCTTCCGAATCGATGCCTTCCAAAGGCGGTTTCACCGGATTGGCTCCCGGAGAAAGCAGAAGTTTGTCATAGGTTTCTTCATATTCCTTTCCATCTGCTTTACGGATAGTTAATGTCTTCTTTTCCGGATCGATTGCGATTACTTCGTTCTCTACCCGCACATCAATACGGAAACGTTTACCGAATGATGCGGGAGTCTGAACCAATAGTTTTTCGCGCTCGGCAATAACTCCGCCTATATAATAAGGTAATCCGCAATTGGCATAGGAAATGTATTTGCCTTTCTCCAATAAAATGATTTCAGCTTGCTCATCTATTCTTCTTAACCGGGCAGCAGCCGTGGCTCCACCTGCAACGCCACCGATAATTACATATTTCATATTTCTTTCTTTTTAGTTTGACACTGCAAAGAAAGCAATAATTTCCAATATAAAATAGTTTCCTTAGGAAAATAATGTTAATAGGTTATATTTTAGAGAGTAATATGGGCATAAAGATGATAATAAAAGAAAAGGTTTTAATCAAGAGAGGAAGAAAAAACGTAGAAGCAGAGAAAAGTCAGGTGGTAATTCTTCTTCCGTAAAGGGCTACTTTAGCATTTCAAAGTTAAACTTTAGTGTG
>ENA-UEQB01001019-UEQB01001019.1-human-gut-metagenome-genome-assembly--contig:-NODE-1019-length-25250-cov-12.657371_pt1 | contig 25250 bp, 24 predicted proteins | sample MGYA00242901_ERZ507918 | MGnify/ENA primary metagenome ERZ507918 (study PRJEB26167, sample SAMN06115405) | human gut metagenome | host: Homo sapiens | place: China:Sichuan | collected 2016-04-06... | reverse complement strand
TCTGGAAGGTGCGAAACAGCTCCTGAGAGACGCGGGGTATGTGATATATAAACCATCGAGTAATGGGGACAATAGTCGGCCATTTGCGTCGGAGCCCAAGGCTGTGACGCCGGAGAAGGTTCGTCTTGAAATCTTTTGTGGTACGGGTGACAGTCATCTGTAGCCCCATTGAGAAGAGATTCCCAATGGGAGCGAGTGAAAAAGTTCGTGCTTGGTCAAAAGAAACCTTCCATCTTTAGATGGGAGTTGTTTAGATTCGATTTTTTGGGGAGTTTCGGTTGGTTTTAAAAACTGCAAAGCTCCGACGCAATCTCTACCAATTGATGCCAATAGATCAAAAGGATGTGTACTTGAAATTCTCAACCTTGATCGAATTCGATTCAGTATGACTTGATTGTCAGGAAGCAAATTTCTGAAAAAAGACTCAACAATTTCTCCGGCATAAACTTTTGATGTTAAAAGCAGCGAAAGAGAAATAGGAAGGTTTTGCTCAAAATTCAACCACGATGAATCGTAGTAAAACTGCATTTGCCCATAATTTGTTTTCTCTAATCGTCCAACAATGCGATCACCCAGAAAAATATTTAAAAAAGCTGATTTGGATCCCATTGCCCTCTCCCATCATTATCGTTTTTAAATTCAACTAAATTAATATTGAGCTGCACCGCATTTAAAAGACGAAAAAGCGTGCTTATCGTCACGTTGAGTTTTCCATTTTCAAACTCAGAAATTTGTTTCTGTGTCATCAGGCAACGCTCTGCCACCTCCGTTTGAGTCAGACCTTTCGTTGTACGAACACTCTTGTACCACGCAGCCAAGGCTTTAGGAGTTGCAACTATCATTTATCCCTCAGAATATATATTTTAAAATATCCCTTTTAAAGGATATTAATACAAATATACCTTTCAAGGGATAAAAAGATAGAACCTCAAGCTCAAAAGAGACTAATACTTTTTTCGATTAAATGTATTCAGACCTAAAGCAACTCGATCACTCGATCGATATTCTCCTCAGGTGTTGCCCAACTCGTGCAGAAACGCACCGCCGTATGTTTTTCATCCACCTTACACCAGTGTGATACCTGAACTTCTTTTTCCAATTGAGCTAATTTGTCATTATCCAAAATCACAAACTGTTGGTTCGACGGACTTTCAGAATAGAAGCAATAGCCCTTTTCTTTGAGCGCTGCTTTAAGTTTCATCGCCATATCGATCGCATGGCGGCTGATTTCAAAATAAAGGTTATCGGTAAAAAGCGTATCGAACTGCAGTCCCAAGAGACGGCCTTTAGCCAACACTGCACCGCCTTGCTTCATGATCGTAAAGAAATTCTTGGCTAATTTCGTATTGGTAAAGACCACTGCTTCACCCAAAAGCGCTCCGACTTTCGTGCCTCCGATATAGAAAACATCCGCTAAGCGGGCAATATCAGCCAGCGTCATATCGGCGCCTTCACTTGCGAGCGCATACCCCATGCGGGCCCCGTCAATGAATAAAGGCATAGAGTGTTTGCGACAAACTTCGCTGATTGCCTGAAGTTCCGAGAGGCTATAGACAGAACCTGTTTCAGTAGCCTGAGAGATGTAAACCATTGCCGGAATGACACCGTGATCCCAGGAAGGAGCCGTCAAAGTGTCTACGATATATTGATCCAATTCAGATGCAACCATCTTGCCGTCATGAGGCTCAATGGTGAGCACTTTGTGGCCGCCCAATTCAATGGCGCCCGCCTCATGACCGTTGATATGACCGCTTGTGACAGCAATAACCCCTTCACAGGGGCGCAGAATGGAGCGAATCACCGTTGCATTGGTCTGCGTACCTCCGATCAGTAAAAAGACTTCAGAGTCAGGAGCCTGACAGGCGGCTTTAATTTTTGCTTTGGCGCTTTCACAGTAAACGTCCGTGCCGTAGCCGGGCGTACTTTCCAGATTGGTTTGAACGAGACGCTCAAGAATTTTCGGATGACATCCTTCCTGGTAGTCACAGGCTAAACGAATCATTACTTTTCTCCTCAATCGGCTGAAAGCGCCGAAAAACTTTGAAAACAAAGACCAAAAGCTTTGATTTCATATTAATGTCATATTTATGTCATCTTTGGGTCATACCCGACTCGTAGACTTCGGCCCAACATCTGAGAGTTATATCTAACTAAGGAGTCTTCGGGATGTCCGATACGACCATGACCCCAAAAATTGAGGTCAAAAACTTTAACTTTTACTATGGCGCATTTCACGCGCTCAAAAATATTAATCTTTCAATCGCTGAAAATAAAGTCACTGCATTTATCGGACCGTCCGGTTGCGGTAAATCCACTCTGCTGCGCACCTTTAACCGCATGTATGAGCTCTATAACGAGCAGCGTGCCGAAGGTGAAATTTGGCTTGACGGCGAAAATATTGTCACAAAAACCGAAGGCGTCGACCGTCTGCGCTCTAAAGTCGGCATGGTGTTCCAACGCCCGACTCCCTTCCCGATGTCCATTTATGACAATATCGCCTACGGTGTGCGGTTATTTGAAAAGTTATCGAAAGCTGAACTCGATGAACGCATCGAATGGGCTTTGCGCAAAGCCGCTTTGTGGACCGACGTAAAAGACAAACTTCAGGATTCCGGTTTTGCTCTGTCGGGCGGCCAGCAACAGCGCCTTTGCATTGCCCGAGCCATCGCTGTAAAGCCCGAAGTGCTTCTGCTCGACGAACCGTGCTCGGCTTTGGACCCGATTTCTACGGCTAAAATTGAAGACCTGATCAACGAGCTCAAAAACGAATACACCGTTGTTATCGTCACGCACAGCATGCAACAGGCAGCCCGTATTTCCGATTTCACGGCTTACATGTATTTGGGTGAATTAATTGAATTCGGTGAAACAGAGATGATGTTCACCCACCCGACGAAGAAGGCAACGGAAGACTACATCACCGGCCGCTTCGGTTAATGGTTATACAGTCCGTTTAGGAGTCAAAAAATGATTATGTCCGCACAAACGCACCTTGTGCACCAATTTGATGAAGATTTAGACGAACTCACACATTTGCTCTACAGCATGGGCGACTTGGTCACTGAGCAAATCAATAACGCAACCAAGGCCTTTCGCAACGGTGATATCGATTTAGCACAATCGGTCAAAGACCGCGATGCCGCTATTAATGCGCTTGAAGTCTCAACCGACCGCTGTGCAACGCTTTTGATTGCAAAGCATCAGCCTGCAGCCAAAGACCTGCGCTTTGTTTTCGGTATTGCCAAAATGGCGACCGACTTTGAACGTATGGGCGATCAGGCACGCAATATTGCCCGAGCCAGCCGTGATGACATCCCTGAAGAATTATCCGAAGCGATCGGCAAAACGGGTATTGTCGAGCTGACAATCAAAACAGTCAATTTGGCCATGCTTGCGCTCAAAAATCTCTCGGAAACCGCTGCAGTCAACACTTTGAGAGCTGATGGCGATGTAGATAAAGCGTTTAAAGAGGGCATTAAGACTGTAACGTTATTTTTGAAAGAGCATCCCGAAGAAGTCGAAAAAGCGCTTGCCTGCCTCGATCTTCTGAAGGCCTATGAACGTTTGGGTGACCACGCCACCAATATTGCGGAACACGTGATTTTCATCCTCGACGGTGAAGACATCCGCCACTTGAGACTGGATGCATTGCCCGAAAATCTGGCCAAACTTTCATAACGAAAATTAACCTTCGTCAAAAATCGGCGAAGGTTTCTTTTTTTCAGTGAAATTTCGCCTATTATTGTGACAAATGCAATAGGTCAGGTAGATCGGTACATTTTTCTGAAAGGTTCGTTATGACAGAAAGCACAACTGGCAAGGCTGCCCGTATTTTGATTGTCGAAGATGAGGCGGCTATTCGTACGCTGATCTCCTTTGCCTGCGCAGCGGCGGGCTACGAAGTCGAGTGCGTTGAAGATGCCCTTCAGGCTCAAAGTATTGTTGACAGCAACCCGCCGGACCTGATACTGCTCGACTATATGCTGCCGGAATTATCCGGCGTAGACTGGCTCGTGCAGCTTCATGCTAATCCCAAAACAGAACATCTGCCCGTGATCATGCTCACGGCTCGCGGCAGTGAGACTGACCGCGTCAAGGGACTCAATGCCGGCGCTGATGACTATATCGTCAAGCCCTTTATGCCTCGGGAACTCATTGCCCGCATTCAGGCCGTTTTGCGCCGCTACCAACATCAGAATCAAACCAAAGAAGACAGTAAGAATACCGAGGTGGTCTGCGGGCCGCTCACCATGAATGAAGCGAGCTTTGAGGCTAAAGTTGACGGTCAGCCGCTTTCCTTATCGGCAAAGGAATTCAAACTTCTTCTGGTCTTTGCAAAAAATCCTGAACGAGTCTACAGCCGTGAGATGCTTTTGTCGCTCGTATGGGATAACGCCTACGTCGATGAAAGAACGGTAGACGTTCATATGCTGAGACTTCGTAAACAATTGCAGGGCACAAGAGCTGAAAATCTTCTGCAGACTGTTCGCGGCTTGGGTTATCGGGCTCATATTTCTGAATAAATTAAACCGTTTGTTGAGGTTTTTTAACGATGTCAGCAAAAAATCTTTCTCCGCGGCTTTTCTGTATTTTGGGACTGATTTTTGTTGCGATTATCGCGATACTCCTATACATCACTGTCAGTTGGGAAAACACTCTCATAGGGACCTGTCTGACGCTGGTGTTATTTATCTGTTACATCATCTTCAAGATGAGTGACGGCTGGATGAATTCCATCGAAGCCGAGCAAATTAAAAGTGACCAGACGCGCTTTACCGCTCGTATTGACCGCTATCGCCTTTCCCTTTCAGCTCTGCCCGAAGGCGTCATTTTGTTTCGCCAGGGTCACACCCTTGAGTGGTGTAATCCGGCCGCAGAAAAACACCTCGGAATCAAGCTCACCCAGCACCTCGGCATGGCATTGAACCTGGTATTTGATGACCCGAAAATCATCGAATATATGGAAAGGGGCGACTTTGGCAAACCCATTGAAATCAAGTCGCATGAAGCCGGCCGCATTCTGCTGCTTTCTGCCGTTGTCGCTGACAAAACACACTTTATCGTTGTCACACGAGACATCACCGAACAAAGACGCATTGATTCGATGAGAAAAGATTTCGTGGCAAACGTCAGCCACGAGCTCAGAACCCCCCTTACCGTCATTACGGGTTTTTTGGACATGATTCTGCGCGGCAAGGAACTTGATGAAAAGACTCTGCATGAGCACCTCTTACTCATGCAGCAGGAAGCCAGCCGTATGCAGAATTTGGTAAACGACCTCTTATCGCTGTCTCGGCTTGAAAGTAAAGATGAGCGGGAATCTGATCCGCCTGAGGTAGTCAATATGCCTAAACTCGTAGCAGGCCTCGCAGAAGACGCAGTGGCGCTTTCCCGAGGCAGACACACCGTTGATACGGATATTTCAAACACTCAGGCCGTGCTCGGGCAAGTCGATGAGCTGCGAAGCGCCTGCCTGAACCTTGTCACCAATGCCGTTCGCTACACGCCTGACGGCGGCAGGATTGAAATCAGCTGGCGCTATGATCCCAAGGAAGAAACGGCAGTCTTTGCTGTCAAAGATAACGGCATCGGCATTGATCCGGAGGATATTCCGCGTCTTACCGAACGCTTTTACCGCGTCGACAAGAGCCGCTCTCGTGAAAAAGGCGGCACGGGTTTGGGGCTGGCCATTGTCAAACATGTCGCCATCCGCAATCACTGCCGTTTGGATATCCAATCCGAACCGGGTAAGGGATCAACTTTCAGTCTGATATTCCCTAAAGATTCTTTAATCGATTAGCCGTTCTTTTAATTGATTCGGCGCCGTAAGGCGCCGTTTCTTTTTTTTTAAATCAAATTTTGTTAAGAAAATAGCTGCCCAAAGCGCTCCGAAAGACTTGATGAGTGCTAGGCTAGAAAGGTCTGAAAAAAAGGAGTCTTATTATGAGCGCGAAGAAAAAAGAACAAGAAGAAAAAGCAGCCTGCACAGAGCTTAAAAAATCAGAAGTTCTCACTGAGCGCAAAATTGAAGCTTACAGCAAAGCTTTAAAGGCAGCACTTAAGGAAGAGCCGCCTGAAGAGCAGGTCCGCATTCTGAAGATTTTGGTTAAAAACGCCAAAGCGCATATCCGTGCAGCTGATCCTACGGCAGATAATCAGGATGAATTGGTTGAAAACTGGGAAAAGGCTGAATTTCCTTACAAGCACCGCATGAGCAACAAACGCTATGAGAAGGAGAAGTTGCCTCTTCAGGTTGAACTTCTGAAATTGCAGAAATGGGTGAAGGAAAACGATAAGAAAATCATCATCATTTTTGAAGGGCGCGATGCGGCCGGCAAAGGCGGCACCATTCGCACCTTCATGGAGCACCTCAATCCCCGCGGAGCAAGAGTAGTGGCTTTAGCCAAACCCACTGAAGCTGAAAAGGGTCAATGGTTTTTCCAGCGCTATGTTGCCCATTTGCCGACTCGGGGTGAAATGGTGCTTTTTGACCGCTCTTGGTACAACCGCGCTGGGGTTGATCGCGTCATGGGCTTTTGCACGCCGGAAGAGTACCTGGAATTTATGCGTCAATGCCCGCAATTTGAAGAAAATCTGATTCACTCGGATACGATTCTGATCAAGTTCTGGCTTTCGGTCACTCAAGACGAGCAGTGCCGTCGCTTTAAATCTCGCAAAATCGATCCTCTCAAACGCTGGAAACTCTCACCCATCGATATCGCCTCGCTTTCAAAGTGGGATGAGTACAGTAAAGCAGAAGAAGCCATGTTCTTTGCCACGAACACGGCATCGTGCCCCTGGATTGTCATTAAGAGCAACGATAAAAAACGCGCCCGCTTAAATGCCATGCGCTATGTTTTATCGATCATTGACTATGCAGAAAAAGATCCGAAAGCCATCGGCTCGGTCGATCCCCTGATTCTGTCAAGAGCCAATGTCAAACCCAATATCGGCACGGTGCTTGGCAGAGACAAAAAGAAAAAATAGTCCTTAAGAGAAGGCCCGCTGAACGCGGGCCTGATTGACTTTTAGCGGCCTTTGGCGATGAGTTCAATAATCTTGAGAGTCATGTCTAAAGAAGCTACGAAACTTTCAATCGGCATGAACTCAGCGTATCCGTGGTGATTGTGAGAACCCGTAAAGTAGTTAGGTGTCACCAAACCCCGTGCAGTCAAGGCAGAGCCGTCGGTACCGCCGCGCATAGCAACGGTCTTGGGCTCAATATTCAGGCTCTTTAAAGCTTCGTACATCAGATCAATCGGATAGCGATCTTCGCCCAGACCACCCGAGATATTGCGATAAATATCTTCTATATCGGCATGAATCTTGGCTCGCGGGTAGCGTTTGGAAGTGAATTCAACCACATCACGCACATACTGTTTGCGTGCTTCAAAGGTCTTATCATCAAAATCGCGGATATTAATCTGGATATGAGCTCGGGCCGGATTGCCCGACATGTTCTTAATCCAGTAGTAGCCTTCACGCACATCGGTGTTTTCAGGTGTTTCCAAACGATTAAAGCTATTGGCCAAATCCATCGCAATCAAAATCGGATTAAGCAGCACGCCCTTAGCTGAGGCCGGGTGCGTGGTCACACCTTCAATATCCACATGCACTTCTGCTGCGTTATAAGTTTCATAGACCAACTGCCCGATTTCACCTCCGTCAACCGTGTAGGCAAAATCCACTTTGAATTGGTCCAAATCAAGGAGCTTGGAGCCGCGCAGTCCCGTTTCTTCATCCGGAACAAAGGCGACTCGAATATCGCCATGAGGAATTTGTTCGGTCACTAAAATTTCCAGTGCCGTCATGATGTTGGTGACACCCGACTTATTATCCGCGCCCAAAACACTGGTGCCGTCAGTGAAAATAATGTCCTGACCGACGTAAGCACTTAATTCCGGATGTTCTTTGAGACGAATCCACAAATCTTTTTCTTTATTGAGGCAGACATCGCCTCCCACATAATGAATCACTTGCGGATGAATATCGGGTGACAGACCCACATCAACGGTATCAACGTGGGCTACGAAACCCACCGTCGGAACATTCTTAACCGTACCGGGAAGATAACCGGTCACATTTGCGTGCTGATCAACCTGAACATTCTGAAGACCCAATTCTTTCAATCCCGCCTCAAGCACTCGGGCCATCGTCCACTGCCCTTCTGTGCTGGGTACTTCCTTTACCTTGGGGTCACTTTGACTGCTGATAGCCAGATAACTTAAAAAGCGTTCCACTAACGCCTGCGCTTTCTGCTGATGATTCATTTCTCACCTCTTTATTCGTTAAAAAGACGCCCTAAAATCAGCGCACTTTTCAAATATAACGCCAAAAAGACCAAAAGAGGCAAAGATTTTGATACCTAAATGATAAAGAGCGGCCTTAAAGACCGCTCTTAACTAAACATCAAAGACTTAACAATTATTGACGAGCAATTTTGCGCTGAGCGCGCTGACGGATAAAGAGAGCCACCATGTTCAAACCCAGCACCATCAATACAAGCAGACAAGCCGTACCATACTGCATGGGACGCGTTGCATCCACGTCAACGCTGGATGTCGCCAACACATAGATGTGGTAAGGCAGACTCATCACCGGATCTAAGACCGAATCACCCATCTTCGGCGTGTAAAACACAGCAGCCGTATACATAATAGCTGCGGTTTCACCAGCTACACGGGACAAAGCCAGGATGTTGCCGGTCAAAATACCGGGAAGCGCTGCAGGCAAAATAATCTTGAAAATCGTTTGCTGCTTATTGGCCCCAAGAGCCAAAGAAGCTTCACGCCAGGCTTGCGGAACTTGGTTTAAAGCGGCTTCCGTCGTGTTGATCACAATCGGCAAAGCCAACACAGCAAGCGTCAGGACACCGGAGAGTAAGCTCACACCGAAACCGCAGATCGTCACAAAGAAAGTTAAACCGAATAAACCGAAAATAACCGAAGGCACACCGGAGAGGTTCGACACAGCCAGGCGAATCGCTTCTACTAAGCGGCCCGATCCACCGTACTCGGTCAAATACACGGCGGTACTGACGCCCAAAGGCAAAGCGATCACGGTGGCGCCCACGGCAAGCCAGAAGGTACCCACAATGCAGGGCCAGACACCGCCTGCGGTCATCATGTCACGGGGCGGTTCAAACACAAATTCCCATGAAAGAGCCGGCAGAGCGTTATCGAGCAGATAAAGCAAAATAGCCACAATGACGCCTGCGCTCACCAAGGTTGCAAAGCGCATCAGGAAAAGGCCGATGTGCTGATAGGCATAGCGCCAAGACGGATTACGTTCAACAGACATCATCTTCTCCTTAGTGCTTGCCGCCGATTTGGAATTTCTTCGTGAGGAAGAAGGCCATGGCATTAAAGATAAAGGTTGTCACGAAAAGCACAAGGCCCGTCGCAAACAAAGCATAGTAGTGAGTGGAACCCACGGCTGCTTCAGCCATTTCAGCAGCAATTGATGCAGTCATCGGACGCAGCGGATCAAAGAGACTTTCCGGAATAATGGCTGCGCCGCCCGCCACCATCAAGACCACCATGGTTTCACCCAAAGCACGGGAAATACCCAACATAATGGCCGTACCGATACCGCCTAAGGCGTAGCGGAACTGAACTTTATAAAGCGTCTCCCAGCGCGTTGCTCCCAAAGCCAAAGAAGCTTCAGACAGAGCAACCGGCACATTTCTCAGTGCGTCTTCAGAAATGGAGCAGATAAAAGGAATACACATCAGACTCAACATCACCGAGGCGTTGAGCCAGTTCAAACCTGAATCCAGTCCGACACTTTCCTGCAGCCAGGGGGCCACCACGACCATACCCAAAAAGCCTACGATCACTGAAGGCAGTGCCGCGAGCAATTCAATGGCCGGTTTAACAATACTGCGTACACGGGGGCTCGCAAAATAGGCTAAATAAGCAGCGGTCAGGAGTCCCATCGGCAACGAAATCAAAGTGGTCGTTGCGGCCACGGCAAGGCTGGCAACCAACAAAGCCCCGATTTCAAAGTCGGGATTGGAGCCTGTCGGATACCATTCGGTTCCGAACAGAAACGTGAAGAACGGTACTTCACGCAAAATAGGCAGAGCTTGAGTGAGCAGAAAAACCAAAATGGCAGCGAGAGCCACAATTGAGAGCATGGCTATCGCTGCCAAAGACTTTTCAAACCCCTCGCCTCGTTTAAATAACGTCATAACGAATTCTCAAAGGGTTTGCGAAGTCAATTATTTCTTAGCAGGCAACGGAACGAAGCCGACTTCCTTCACAGAAACCTGACCTTCGGGAGACAAAGCGAAGTCGATCAAAGCCTTCGTATCGCCCTTGGGTTGACCGTTCGTGAAGAGATAGAGGTCACGGGCAAGCGGCCACTTGCGGGACAAGGCGCTTTCAGCAGAAGCCTTCATGCCACCGATTTCCAAGTCTTTAATGTCCTTAGTGATGTAACCCAAACCAACGTAACCGATAGCGTTCGGGTTCTTGGCAACGGTTTGCAAAACAGCGCCGTTGGAAGCTTGCAGGAGGGCGCGTTGTTGAACACGTTCACCCTTCATCACGAGTTCTTCCCAGGTTTCAAACGTACCGGAAGAAGAGTCACGGCTTACAACCGTGATACGGGCATCAGGACCACCGACTTCTTTCCAGTTGGTGATACGGCCGGCGTAGATGTCGCGGATTTGTTGCAGGCTCAAATCCTTCACCGTGTTCTTCGGGTGAACGATCGGAACGATAGCGTCAATAGCGACCGTGAAACGAACTGCTTCACCGCCGTTCTTCTTCACGTTTTCAACTTCTGCGGGCTTCATATCACGGCTGGCCATAGCCACATCCGTGGTCTTGTCCATCAGGGACTTGATACCATGACCGGAACCGCCGCCGGACAAGGAAACTTGAATGTCCTTGTGCTTGGCCATGAACGTTTCACTGATCTTTTGCATGGCGGGCAAAACCGTCGTAGAGCCGTTCACAACAACGGTACCGGCGGCAGCAGCAAAAGAGGCCATACCAATGCAACCGGCCACTAAAGCAGAAATCAAAGTACGTTTCATATTGAAAGTTCCTTATAAAAGAATTTTTAGATCGTATGTCGTTTGAACTTGTGCGCTATTGTGAATCGCGCATATGACCAAATAGTGACGACTTTATGAAATTTTGATGAACAAAGGTCCTTTGCCTGACTTTTCCAAACAGCCTAAAGCATAGAAACCGATTGATACGGCTGAAAATTTTGTTTTTATGAGTTCAATTTTTCTTCAGGATCGATTTTGACGTACTTAAACTCAACTGCATCAAATAAGCCCCTGTCGGTCACTCGCAAATAAGGAATGACAGCCAAAGGCAAAAAGCTCAATGCCATGACGGGATGGACATTCTCTCGGATATGAAAAGCTTCATGAGCCGTTTTAATCAGACGGCTCTTGCGCTGTGCCGTTTCCGGCGCCGGCGCTTTTGTCATCAAGCCGCCAACTTCAAGCTGCAATGAGTCAATGACTTTGCCCTGTCTTACCAAAACAACTCCGCCTTGCTGATCCTGCAATGCTTTCACGGCTGCAAACATATCGGCATCATTGTCTCCCACAACAACGATATTGTGAGAATCATGAGCAATGGTGCTCGCAATGGCTCCGTTTAAAGCATGATCGTCTTCAATCATGCCTTTAACCAAACCGAGACCGATGTTGCCCGCAGCGTGATGCCTTTCAATAACAGCCAGCTTCAATATTCCCGGATTAAGAGCGGGAACAAAGTTACAGTTCCCATCAGTTTGAACCGGTAAAACCAAGTGCTCGGTTACGAGGTCTCCGGGCTTTAAACCGATCACTCTTGCCTTGCCGCTTGAAGTCATAATCTCAAAACTGTCTTTTGGCAAAGCTTTGATATGAACGGTTTCGGTTAAATCCTTCGGCGCTTTTGATTCCGCTTGCGGTGTAATCATGACTCCATGTTCGGCAATCTTTTTACCAGCGACCCAAACGGACTTCACATTAAAATCAACCAAATTATCCAAGACGATGAGATCGGCATCCCGTCCGGGCACAACAGCTCCTTTATTTTTAAGTCCGAAATGCTCAGCCGTATTAATCGTTGCCATCCGCAATGCTTCCATGGCATCGACTCCGCAAGCCACAGCCCTGCGCACCACATTGTTGATGTGCCCTTTGGCGAGCACATCATCGGGAGAGGCATCGTCGGTACATAAGCAAAAGTGACGGCTGTTTTTCTCTGTAATCGAGCGGCTCAATACTGACACATTCTGTCCGGCAGAACCCTCTCACATGAAAATCGTCATACCGCGGCTTACCCGATCACTCACCTCCTCTTCTGTACTGCACTCATGATCGCTTGTGACGCCGCTTAATGCGTATGCGGATAATGCCGCACCGGCTGTAAGGGGACTGTGGCCGTCAATGAGTTTGCCGTGAGCTCTAGTGAGAAGCACCTTTTTTAAAATATCAGGATCGCAGGAGAGCACTCCCGGAACATTCATGAGTTCTGCCAAACCGAGCACTTCGTCCTTGCCCATCAAATCGGTTAAATCACCGGCTGCAAGCGTTGCTCCTGATGTTTCAAAGGGTGTTGCTGGAACGCAGCTTGGCAGCATAAACCGAACGGTGATTTCTGCTTCTTTGGCCTCCTGCATCATAAAGCGAATGCCTTGAATACCTGCCACATTGGCGATTTCATGAGGATCGGCCACAATCGTTGTGGTACCGTACGGTGCAATGAGCCTGGCAAACTGGATGGGAGTGAGCATGCCGGACTCAATATGAACATGCGCATCAATCAAGCCAGGCGCAACAAGCGCTCCATTGAGATTGATTGTTTCAAGAGCACTTGCCCGGCAGTCTCTGCCTGCATCAATAATCTTGCCCTTATCAATAAAAATATCGGCTCCGTCAATGATTTCACCGGAAAAAACATCGACTAAGCGAACGTTTTGAAGCCTTAGTTCGCAAGGGATTCGCCCCATAACGCAATCAATCTGATGCTTCAGACTATCCGCGGTTTCAATGCAGTCTGTCATTCCTACCCTCAACTAAAATACAGTTGTTTTGTCCATACGGACTAACCTCATTCTTGAATACATTTTGAAGCTGAATTCGTCACATCCTTTTTGTCAAAATCTCAAATCTTTTTTAAGTTTTTAATAATTTTTTATTGGTAAATCATATTTTTTTATTAGAATTAAAGACAATGGTACTTCTGTCTGTGTTCTAAGGAGACGAAATGGCTAAAACGCTTTATCAGAAAATTGTCGACGCTCATACCGTCAAAAGAATCGACGCCAATACCGTTTTACTCTACTGCGACATTCACTTTGCCAACGAATACACCTCTCCTCAGGCTTTTGCCGGACTGATCGAAAGAAAGATCAATGTGTTAAGCCCCGACTCGCATCTCTGCGTCGTTGATCACATCATTCCGACTCATGATGAATCCCCTCGCCGCATTTATGACGAAGCTTCTCTCATTCAGGCTCAAACACTCGAAAGCAACTGCAAACGCTTCGGGATTGCTGCTTTCTACGGTCCCGACAGTCCCCTTCAGGGAATTGAGCATGTTGTCATGCAGGAGCAGGGCCTCGTGCGACCCGGCATGGTTGTGATCTGCGGCGACAGCCATACTACGACCCATGGAGCGATCGGTGCTCTGGGGTTCGGTATCGGCACATCGGAAATCGAACATATCCTTGCTACGCAAACACTCGTTTATCGTTTAGCCTCAACGATGCGCATTACGATTGAGGGAAGGCTTGAAGGTGCAGCGACCGCCAAAGATCTCGTTTTAGCTGTTTTGAGAAAAATCAGTGCAAGAGGCGCCTTGGGCGCTGTAGTGGAGTACAGCGGTGAAGCCGTTAAGGCACTCTCTGTTGAAGAACGCATGACGCTTTGCAACCTCACGGTTGAAGCAGGCGCCCGCGGCGCAATGGTCGCGCCTGATGAAAAGTCTCTGAAATGGGTAGCCCAACACGCAAAAAATCTCACTGAAAGCGATAGTAAAGCTATGCGTGAATATGCCGAGACTTTGTATTCTGACGCCGATGCCCATTTTGATAAAGAAGTCTTTTTTGATGCCTCTTCAGTCAAACCTATGGTCACCTGGGGCACGAGTCCCGACCAGGCGATCGCTTTCGATGAGGCCATTCCGACGCCGGAATCATTTACTGACGCGGTTGAAAAAGAAGCCGCCCAAAGAGCCTTGCATTATCAAGGCTTAAAAGCAGGAGAAATGATTTTAAAAACGCCTATTCAACACGTTTTTATCGGCTCCTGCACCAATTCCCGGTTATACGATCTGCAGGCCGCAGCGGCCGTTATCGAAGGCCGTCATGTTGCACCGGGAGTCAGGGCTCAAGTGGTGCCGAGTTCCATGCAGATTCGATCCCAGGCAGAAGCTTTAGGATTAGACACTATTTTTAAAGAAGCCGGTTTTGAGTGGCGAAAAAGCGGCTGTTCGCTGTGCCTGGCAATGAACGATGACATCCTCGCAGAGGGTGTGCGCTGCGCCTCAACCACAAACCGTAATTTTGAAGGCCGTCAGGGCCGCGGCAGCCGCACACATTTAGTGAGCCCCGAAACGGCAGCCGCCAGTGCAGTGATGGGTTATCTTTGCCCGAAAACCGAATTGGAGTGAAAAATGGAAAAACTCATTACGCTTACGGCCGTAGCTGCTCCGATTGATGTCGATAATATGGACACAGACCAATTAATGCCCAAACAGTTTCTCAGAGGCATTGATAAGTCGGGTTTGGCCAAGGGGCTGCTTTATAACCACCGCCATTTATCTGACGGCTCTTTAAATCCGGATTTTGTACTTAATAAACCGGGCTTTGAAAATACCCGCATTATCGTTGCCGGTCCTAATTTCGGCTGCGGCTCAAGCCGCGAGCATGCAGTTTGGGGACTGATGCAATACGGCATTCGAGCGGTGATTGCTGCCGGGTTCGGGGAAATTTTCTATTCCAACTGCTTCAATAACGGACTTTTGGCAGCCAAAATTACTCCTCAAACTTCCGTTGAGCTTTTTAACTATCTTTCTGATAAAGAACCCAAAGAGTTGACTGTCAGTGTCAAAGACAAAAGCATCCGCAGCGTCGACGGCACCATGCATTGGAATTTTGAATTGGCAGAGCGCCATCAGACAATGCTTCTGGAAGGTCTCGATATGCTTGAGACCACAATGAAAGAGTTGGAAATCATTAAAAAATTTAAAGCTGACCACGAAAAAGCTTTCCCCTGGATGAGCCATTTGGCTGGGCGTTTCGCTAAAAACGAATAATTTCAGAAAGAATTTTCCAAAATTTGCCGCTGCATACGCCTTTTAGCTTATTTATCAGGCGGCGCAGCGGCATTTCTTTGTTAAAATCGAAAAACTCAGACTTGCTATATCTGTGTTGTGCGTCAAGACTTGTCATTCTCTTAACCCAATTCCCCAGTCGATTTCGCACTTTTTTAGTTTCGTGCGCGCTCATCTTTAAGTCGTCCGTGCCCTCTAAACAAACAGCAACGAGGTAGAAATGGAATTTTTAGATCATCTTTTCGGTGACATTAACAGTGTTCTTTGGGGTGTTTTTGTTTTGATTCCGCTTTTATGCGGAACCGGCATTTTCTACACTTTCAAACTGCGTTTTGTTCAAATTCGGCTTTTTCCGACTGCGTTGCGCTTTCTTTTTAATAACGCAACGCTTTTCGGCAAGCGGGCAGACCAAAGCGGAATGAGTTCATTTCAGGCTCTGGCCACCGCTGTTGCCGCCCAGGTCGGCACGGGTAACGTTGCCGGCGCTGCCACCGCCATTGTTGCGGGCGGCCCCGGTGCCCTTTTCTGGCTATGGGTTGCCGCGTTTTTCGGAATGGCCACGATTTTTGCCGAAGCAGTTTTGGCTCAGACCTATAAAGTCACCGGAGAAAATGACCGAGTGGTTGGCGGTCCGGCTTTCTACATTTCGCTCGGCTTGGGCCCGAAATTTAAACCGATGGCGGTCTTTTTCTCTGCAGTTGCCATTATTACGATGGGCTGCATGGGCAGCCTTGTTCAGTCCAATACAGTTTCTCAAGCCTTAAACCACGCTTTTGATATCCCGCTTTTAGTCTCAGGGATCGGCGTGGCGATTTTGTCCGGTCTTGTCATGTTCGGCGGCATGGCCAGTCTTGCCAGTGTCACGGAAAAACTTGTCCCCTTTATGGCAGGTCTTTATTTGATCGGCGGCAGTTACGTTCTGGTTTGTCACTACGATCAGATCCTGCCCGCTTTTGAACTTGTTTTTACTGCGGCCTTTAACCCTGAAGCCGTGGGCGGCGGTGCGCTGGGTCTTACTGTTGCCAAAGCCATGCAGTTCGGTGTTGCCCGGGGTTTATTTTCAAACGAAGCCGGTATGGGTACTACGCCTCATGCTCACGCTGTGGCTAAAGTCGAACACCCGGCAGAACAAGGGTTAGTCGCCATTTTCGGCGTCTTCACAACGGTATTGATCGTCACTTTCACCGTGTTGGTGATTCTGGTTACAGGCGTGATGGACTTTAACACCACAGGCATTGAACTCACTCAAAAAGCCTACAACGTCGGATTAGGTACGGTGGGCGTTCAATTTGTCGCGGTTTGCTTATTCTTTTTTGCTTATTCAACGATCATTGCCTGGTATTTTTTCAGCGAACAAAATGTCCGCTATCTTTTCCACGGACGGGGTATTTTTGTCTATCGTCTGGTTGTCTGTGCTTTCCTTGTTCTCGGAGCAGTCACTCACGTTAACCTCGTCTGGACCCTTTCAGACTTCTTTAACGGTATCATGGTGATCCCCAACGTGATCGCGCTCTTACTTTTGCACAAAGTAGTCGGCTCATCGTTAAAAGATTTTGAAGAGAAACTCAAGAAAGCGAAACTTTTCTGATATGGCAAATTCTTTATTGGTCGTTGCTCCGATGGAAGGTCTCACAGGCTTTGCCTTCCGTCGCGTGCATGCTCATTTTTTCGGTGAGGCTGATGCTTACTTTCTGCCCTTTATCACGCCTACAACGCTTCCCCGATTTACCGATCGGCAAATGCGTGAATTAGCGCCCGATATTAATGTGGGCATTAAAGTTGTCCCGCAGCTTCTGACCCGCAGAGTGGAGGACTTCGTTTGGTCGGCTAAAGCTTTGGCTGATTTAGGTTACGATGAAGTCAATCTCAATTTGGGTTGTCCTGCGGGAACTGTAGTCGCCAAAGGCAAAGGCTCGGGATTTTTAAGAGAACCGGCAGAACTTCAGCACTTTCTTGACAAAATATTTGATGCCGACCTTCCGATTGCCATTTCGCTTAAAACACGGTTGGGTTGGTCGGATGAACAGGAATTTGACCTCCTTGCCGACGTCTACAACCACTATCCCCAGATGAAGTCTCTTACCATTCATCCGAGAGTGCGTACGGATTTTTATAAGGGAGACGTCCGGGAGAACATCTTTAAGCACTACTTCGGTCTTTTGAAGATGCCGATCGGCTACAACGGTGATGTCATAACGACAGCGGATATTGAACGTATTGAAAACACGTATCAGCCCCTGGCGCATATCATGGTGGGCAGAGCGCTCATGGCGGACCCTGCGCTTTTCAGAAAAGCCAAAGGCGGCAAACCGGCATCACTTGAAGAATTGAAAACTTATTATGAAGCATTGCTTGAAAGCTACTGCGTGGCTTTCGGCAGCGTTAAAAATGCTGTCATGCGGATGAAGGAATATTGGTTCTTTCAGCATAATCTTTTTGAAAATGCCGAACGTGCGGTCAAATCGGTTTATAAAGCCAAAACGCTTCAGGATTACGAAGACACAGTCCGAAATATTTTTGAAAATTGTCCGCTAAAGGAAAATGCCTCATACGGCTGGAAAAAGCCTTTGATTTAGTGCAGAAGTTAACGGCGAATTCGCACAAAATAGCACTTTGCTTTAAAATGACAGCTCTCTTTTTGGATGGGCCTGTAGCTCAGTCGGTTAGAGCAGCGGACTCATAATCCGTTGGTCGTGGGTTCGAGCCCCACCGGGCCTACCATCCTTTTTCTTCCTTCTGAAACCTTCGGAAACAGTTTTACCTTCCGCATTACCCTATAATCAGATCGTTCGCGTTGACTTTTCGTCAGGGTAATTCCATGCCTTCCATTTTTAAACTTAGTGCCTGTGCTCTTCTGGGACTGTCACTTTCGGGACTTTCTGTTGCTGCTTTACCGGGTGATCCCCCGGCACTTGCCCATATCAGCACATTAAGCGCCTTTCAGACCGGCGTTTATCACTTCTACGACCAGAATCAAAGCCTTTATAAACTCGGGAAAAAATCCGGTAAAAATTACCGTCTTACCACTCAATACTCGAAAGGGGCTCCGAAATATTTCTCTTATGCCACCACCAAGGACTGGACGGTGAGAAACGGCGTTTTGCAAAGACCTTCTTCACCCAATTCAGCCCGTGCAGCGGCAGGAAACAAGGTCAATATCGTTAAACAAGGTCAGGCAAGCGGTCTTGCGGTTGAGCTCAAAGCCTATGATGTCTCCGAGCAATCCATTGCCTCCTACTTAAAACTTCAAAACGGTAAAGACACGAAACTGTCAGAAAAAGTTTCCCGTTGGGCGAAGTTTGCGCCGGGCTCTGTTGCCTACGAACCGGTCATTACCAGCCTTCGCACGGAGCTTATCGTTCCGCAGACCAATATTTTTACGGGGCAAAAAACTGTGGAAGGTTTTGTCAAAGCTTTCTCCGGCAAAATTCCCAATTGCCTGCGCTATGAGAAGCGCTCCGGCTCTCAGCCCTATGCCATTCGATTCACGAACCGAAAAGGCAATACGGGCAACATTGAAATCTATGAGGCCAAACGCGGCAAAGTCTTCTGCGAAGTTGACGGCCCCAAAGTAGCTGACGGCTCCTACAGAATTCAAACGATTAACGGCACTAAAGTCCTCGCCCTTAACTTCCCCAAGCATATTGACCGCCGTGACATCGGTATTCACTCAAGCGAAAGCGGTGCTTTGGACTTTGCCTTTATCGAAGTGAAAAAGCCCCACGCTCAGGTTTTGCCGGGCCGCATCCTGCACGCAAAACGAGCATTTACCGACAACCAGTATCGTTTCAACAAAACTGCCGCTGAAAGCATTCAAAATGCTTTGAAATAGCGTCTCGCAGAGCCGGTTTTCGACCGGCTCTTTTTGTACTCATTTCAGGATTCTCAAGGAGAGAAAAAGTGACCAAAAACTATATTAAAGAGATGATTGAAACTCGCCGCACAATCCATCGCCGCCCCGAAGTCGGCTGGACAGAGTTCGAAACAATGTGGTTAGTCTGCAGCCAATTGCAAAAGTGGGGCATTCCCTATCTTCTCGGTACAAAAGTCATCAATCCCTCTTTTGTAATGGGACGCTACGTAACAGAAGTTAAAGACGCCATTGCAAGGGCCATTCGTCACGGTGTACCGGAAAGCTTTATCGAAAAAACCGAAGGCTATACGGGTGCCGTTGCCATTATTGAAACCGGCCGCCCCGGTCCTGTCACGGCCTTTCGCTGCGACATGGATGCGCTGCCTGTCAGAGAGTCTGACGATCCCGCTCACCTGCCGGCCAAAGTTGGTTTTGCTAGCGAGATACCGGGCGTGATGCACGCCTGCGGGCACGATGCTCACACTGCAGTGGGCTTAACCGTCGCTCACTGGCTCTGGGACCACAAGGACGAATTCTGCGGGACATTTAAGATTCTTTTCCAGCCTGCGGAAGAAGGCGTCAGAGGGGGCCGTCCCATGGCCGAATCCGGCATTCTCGACGATGTTGATTGGCTCGCCGGCAGCCACGTCGGGGGCGACTTTCATAGCGGAGAAGTGAGTGTTCAAAAAGCGGGTTTTTTGGCCTCAACCAAATTCGATATCCATTTCACAGGCCTTGAAGCTCACGCTGGAGGCAACCCCGAAAAGGGCAGAAACGCTTTGGTCGCAGCGGCCTGTGCCACGATGATGATTCAGGGCATTCCGAGACACAGCGGAGGCGACTCGCGGGTTGCAGTCGGCAAACTTGTCGCTGGCGAAGGTCGCAACATCATTGCCTCTCACGCCATGATGCAAATGGAAGTCAGAGGCGAAACCCAGGAAGTCAATGACTTTATGGCCGAAAACGTCGAACACATCATCGAGGGCGTGGAAAAAGCCTATCAGGTTAAAGCCGAGGTTCAACGCGTGGGTGAAGCTTCTACACTTGTCGTTTGTCCGGAATTCATGGACAAAATGGAAGAAGCGATCCGAGAGGTTAAAGGCGTCAAGCTGATGCCGCGCTACGACGGACCGTCAGGCTCTGAAGACTGCTCATGGCTCATTCGAAAAGTGGCCGAGCACGGCGGTCAGGCGGGCTTTTTCCTCTATGGCTGCGAACATAAGGGACATCACCGCCCGGACTTTGATGTTCAGGATGAAAAGAATTTACCCGTTGCGTTTAAAGTCTTTTTGAGTTTTGCCAAACTCATTAACGGCAAACACTAAAGAAAATTGAGCCGCAGACAAAACCTTTATATTCTGCGGCTCATAATGTTTTTTTAGTTTTATTTCAAAACATATCCGTAGGCGCGCTTTCTGCCGTCAGGATCTTCCTGAATATAGACCCCCTGCAGTTCAGGCGAAAAACCCGGCATCCGATTGATGCCCTCTTCGAGAGCAAGGAAGTACTGCAGGACGGCTCCTCCCCACACTTCTCCCGGCACGCAGCACAGAACGCCCGGCGGATAAGGCAAAGCGCCTTCAGCGGCTATACGGCCTTGAGCCTTTTCAAGCGGCACCAGTTCCACATGACCGCGGATAAATTCAAAATGCGCCTGCTGAGGCTGCATCGCCATCTTCGGGAAATGCGCTTTGCGGAACATATCTTTTTGAAGTTGTTTCACGTTGCGGCTCTTATAGAAATCGTGCATTTCCTGACAAAGCTGACGAATGGTATAACCGCGGTAGCGCTCTTCATTGTTGTGATAAACCCCGGGCAATACTTCTGAGAGCGGTGCATCAGCGTCAAGCAGCTCTTCAAAGCGCTTGATTTGACTCACCAAGTGGCTCATCTTGGCCATATCTTCGGCAGGCGTCATCAAAAAGAGGATGGAATTTAAGTCACACTTTTCCGGAATGACGTTGTTTTCGCGCAGATAGTTGGCAAGAATGGTCGCCGGCACGCCAAAATCCTCGTACTCCCCGGTTTCGGTATTAATTCCCGGCGTCGTCAAAAGGAACTTGCACGGATCAACAAAATACTGATGTTCGCCGTACCCTTCGAAAGCATGCCACTTTTCACCGGGTTTAAATTCAAAGAACTGAAGATCCTGAGCCATCTGCTCGGTATCAAAGCTTTCCCAGGGTCTGCCCTGCACCATAAGCGGCACAAAGGGCTTAATGTAGCGGCAGGTCTTCAAAAGCAGTTTTCTTGCTTCAATCCCCACCTTCACACAGTCAAGCCACAAAGCCTTGCCGAGCTCTCCTTCGTGCATTTTTGCGTTGACATCAAGCGCAGCAAAAAGCGGATAGAAGGGGCTCGTTGAAGCGTGCATCATGAAGGCGTTATTCAAACGCTTATGCGGCACATAGCGCTCCTGCCCTTTAATGTGTCTGTCCTTTTTATGAATTTGAGAGGTTTGTGAAAAACCGGCCTGCTGCTTGTGCACGGACTGCGTCACAAAGATTCCGGGATCTTCAGAGCCAAGCTCTAAAAGAAGGGGCGAACAGTCCTTCATCATCGGAATGAACTGCTCATAGCCCACCCAGGCAGAATCAAACAGAATGTAGTCACAGAGGTGCCCGATGGTATCGACCACCTGACGGGCGTTATAAATCGTTCCGTCGTACGTACCCAACTGAATCACTGCCAGGCGGAAGGGGCGCTTCAATTCGGCTTTTTCAGGCGCCACTTCACGCACTAAAGCGCGCAGGTAGTCTTCGTCAAAACAGTGCGCATCAATGCCGCCGATAAATCCGTAGGGGTTGCGGGCGGTTTCAAGATAAACCGGCGTCGCTCCTGCCTGAAGCAGCGCCCCATGGTGATTGGACTTGTGATTGTTGCGGTCAAAAAGCACCAGATCGCCCGGCGCTAAAACGGCATTGAGCACCACTTTATTGGATGCCGACGTACCGTTTAAAACAAAGTAGGTTTTATCGGCATTGAAAATTTTGGCTGCAGCCTTCTGTGCAGCACATGGCGCACCTTCATGAATCAAAAGATCGCCCATGGAGACGTCCGCGTTACAGAGGTCAGAGCGGAAAATGGACTCACCGAAGAAATTGTAGAAGGCTCGGCCTGCCGGGTGACGCCTGAAAAAAGCTCCTCCCTGATGCCCCGGGCAGTCAAACTGAAGGTTGCCCGCACGAACATACTCTTCAAGGCTTCCGAAAAAAGGCGGCAGCAGCTTACTTTCATATTGCCCCGCCGCATGATCAACCTGACGGCCGTAAAAAGCACGGTTGCTCGGATTGGGCTCAAAAATGCCGTACAAGCGGCCCACAGGCAATTCTGTCCGGCCGTCGGTCACAGCAAAAACAGGAAGATTTAAATGCAGGCTTTCAATTTCTTCGAGTTTGCCCGCTGCTAAGTCCTCATCGCTTAAAACTGACGCAGAGACCTCCATCCAGTCGGCCTCAGCAAGAGGCACCTGCTTGCGATCGGATTCAATCTTGCCCTGCAAGGCGGCGCTTACTGCAATCTTCAATGCTTTCATTGAAAAAATCCTTTGGAAAATTTTGACCATTTCGGATCAATTTTTTTGATCCTTAACCGACAGGTTTCACACCGTCAAGGTAGCACAATTCGGCTGAAAATAGTCCTTAACGACTCAGCTCAATTCATTGAGCACTTCAGACATCGTCTCGGGTGACTTTGCGCACAACATAAAGTTTATCGTTTTCGCGTACTTTTTCAGGAACTTTAAACGTAATATCCATCCCCTTTTCAATCTCAGTAACGCAGACGTTATCGAGCAAAATCTGTTCAGGCGTGACGTAAACTGCTCCGGTTGTAGGACCTGTAATGAGCAGTTTTTCGCCCGATTTAAAGTTTTGCGCCTGAACTAAGAATTCCGCCACACCGAGCTTGGAGTAGTACTTCAGGCACTTACCCGTATAAATCTTCTTTTCGGTTGCTAGCGACCCATAATTTTCAGTGAGCTCTCCAATGGGCTGCCCCAAATAGAACCCGTCCCAGAATCCACGGTTAAAGACCGTAGCCAGACGTTCGTCCCAACTCTTAGAGAGCGCCTCATTCCAGCGTCCCTCTGCAATAGCCTTTAAAGCCTCGTCATAGCATTCGACTACCGTGCGCACATATTCCGGTCCCCGGGCACGCCCTTCAACTTTGAAAACCCGAACACCGGCCTTGACCATTTTGTCCAAAAAACCGATCGTTTTCAGGTCTTTCGGACTCATAATGTATTCATTGTCGATTTCAAACTCAATGTCGCGCTCCTTGTCTTTGGCAATATATGAGCGCCGGCACGTCTGAATGCAGCTGCCGCGATTGGCGCTGTAGCCGCGAGTCGATAAGCTCAGATAGCACTTGCCGCTCACAGCCATACAAAGCGCTCCGTGGCAAAACATCTCAATGCGCACGGGTTTACCTGACGGTCCGCAGATTTTTTCTTCATCAATAGCGCGTGAAATCGCTGTGACCTGCTTTAAGTTAAGCTCACGCGCGAGCACCACAACGTCAGCAAATTGAGAGAAAAAGCGCAGCGACTCCACGTTGGAAATATTCAACTGTGTCGACAGATGCACTTCTAAGCCGATCTCACGGCAGTAGCTCATCACAGCCACGTCAGAAGCGATAATGGCATCGATTCCGGCCTTTTTGGCGGCATCCAATATCTCGCGCATCAGGGGGCGCTCTTCATCGTAAATGATGGTATTGACAGTGAGATAGCTCTTAATACCATGGTCTTTACAAATTCCTGCGATTTCTTTGAGATCGGCAATCGTGAAAGTTTTTGCAGAATGGGCCCGCATGTTGAGGTTTTCAACCCCAAAGTAAACGGCATCGGCTTTAGCCTGAATAGCAGCAAAAAGCGACTCGCGGGAGCCCACCGGAGCCATGATTTCAAAATCACTTCTCTTTAACATCGTTAATCCTTAAAAACCGCTTTCAGGCTGCGATTCAAAATCAAGCACCATGTCATACCAGGCAGCGCCTCCGTGTACGGAAGCCGAAAGACCTTTATTGACAAAGCCAAACTGCTCATAAAAAGGAATTAATTTTTCCTTGCATGTCAAAATCACCCCGCAGCGCTTTTCCTCCCGAGCTTTTTCAATCATTTCCATCATCAGCAATGACGCATAGCCCTGATGTCTTTTTTGAGGAATAACGGCTAATCCGAACACACTTTGCCAGGCACCCTTGGGATTGTGCAGCCCGGCATCTTCATAAAGGTCATCGGTAATCGTCTGTTGATCGGTCACCATGCCGTCAATTAAGCCGCAGATTTTGCCTTCATCTTCCAAGACAAGAAAATAATCGGCAAAAACAGACAGACGTTTTTTAAAGTTATCCAAACTGCAGGCTTCTGCCGGCGGAAAGCTTGCGCTTTCCACTTGAGCCAGTGCCTCGGCATCGTCAATCGTCGCAGTGCGAACTTCAATCATTACAGTTCCTTAAAAAAGAAGCGCCCGAGCTCAAAACTAGGCCGAGGGCGCTTTTTTAGCTGCTTTCACAGCTCAAAAAAGTTAAATCTTACTTCTTCCATTTTCCGTGTACGAGCACCACGCGATAACCGTCGGCATCTTCATAGGCAACACACGGCCACTTGCCGTTAACGTACTGAATCGGAGGCGTCACCTGAGGAACACCGGCCTGAAACATCGCTTCAAGTCTGCTGGACCAATGCTCATCTTCTTCAATACAAAATACACGGTAGTGTTCAGAAGAGGGTGCTCTCGGAGCCGTTTCACTGCCTCTGACCTGAGAGAATTCAAACTGATACGGCCAGTCTTTGTGACCCAACAAAACGGTATCCATTCCGTCGACATTTTCACTTCGATCGAGAACCTCAAAACCCAAACCGTCACGATAGAAAGGTAAGAGCAATTCAATGTCTTTCGTTTGGCGTGATAAACGCAACTTCGGATAAGCCGTCATGTCTGAAACTCCTCATTTTCTGACTTTCAAAACCGATTTTTTAATTATAAGCGGAGTTAAGTATTTTTTTGTCTTTTTCTGCCGGCATGTTACGCCACAGCGATTATGTCACCGTCTGTCCACAGCGATTTTGTCACGTCCAACAAAGCGACTTTGTCACGGGG
>ENA-UEQB01001009-UEQB01001009.1-human-gut-metagenome-genome-assembly--contig:-NODE-1009-length-25349-cov-4.413580_pt1 | contig 25349 bp, 23 predicted proteins | sample MGYA00242901_ERZ507918 | MGnify/ENA primary metagenome ERZ507918 (study PRJEB26167, sample SAMN06115405) | human gut metagenome | host: Homo sapiens | place: China:Sichuan | collected 2016-04-06... | reverse complement strand
TACCTTCTATTATTTCAACGCCTTTCCATTTACACAAGTCTTTAATAATAATTTGAATATCTGCCCTTAATTGATTATAGATTATTTTTCGTCTATATTTAGGAGTAAAAACGATATGATATTTACACACCCATTTCGTATGTGCTAAACTATTAGCCATAAAACAACATCCTTTCAATTAGTGTATTTTGTGACTTGAACAATCTCATTATACACTGAAAGGATGTTGTTTTTTTGCTTAAGCTTCAATCTCACCCGCATAGCGGGCGGTGGTTAAATAAGCGTTACACGCTTATTTAACAGCTAAAGCACTCGTACAAAAAAATCCCGCCAAAAGCGGGATTTTTATTTTATGCGTATTTTGTTTTAAACTAAATTATAAATTTGGTACTGCTGCGCCTTACCAGGCCAGTACCTCCACGCCGGTATCTGTAACAAGCACCGTGTTTTCCCACTGGGCCGACATGCTGCCATCCTGCGTATAAACAGTCCAGTCGTTTGAAGCGTCAATAAACACATCGCGGCGTCCGGCGTTAATCATCGGCTCTACCGTAAATACCATGCCCGGCACCATCAGCATGCCGGTATTTTTTTTGCTGTCGTGGCACACAAAAGGTTCTTCATGGAAATCCACGCCAACGCCGTGCCCGCCAAATTCCGTTACCACGCTGTAACCGTGCTTGCGTGCAAACGGGGCAATAGCAGCGCCGATATCGCCGATAAAGGCCCACGGTTTGCAGGCTTCCACGCCGCGGCGCATACATTCTTTGGTAATGGCAACCAAATCCTGATTCGGTTTGGAAACCTTGCCAATCATAAACATGCGCGAAGCATCGGCGTAATAGCCGTTGTAAATAGTGGTTACGTCAACGTTAACAATGTCGCCGCTTTTGAGCACCGTTTTATCGGGAATACCGTGGCAAACCTGGTCATTAACCGAAGTACAGATGCTTTTCGGGAAGCCGTAAAAACCGAGGCAGGCCGGAATACCACCGCTCTTGGTAATAAAATCATACGCCAGCGCGTCAATTTCTTCCGTCGTCATGCCGGCTTTAATTTTTTGGGCAATCAAATCAAGGCAGGCATTGTTAATTTTGGCTGCCGCACGGATGCCTTCAATCTGTTCCGGCGTTTTTATCATATCCATATCGGGAACTTCGCAGCCTTTGGCCTTGAATTCGGCTATTTTTGCTTTTATTACTTCAATATCCATAAAAATCTCCTTTAATACAAATTTAATTTTATAGTGCTATTATAACACATATAACATAAAGTGACAGCACAAAGTCAGCTTATGCTTACAAATTATTTTTCTATTATTTTTTGTTTCTTTATGTTAAAATATTGTTAGTTTTTGTATAAGGAGGAGCCGATGGAAGCTATTTATTCCAACATTGCCGATTTTATCCTGCATTTTGACCGTTACCTGCCCGTTGTTATGGAAGCCTACGGGCACTGGATTTACGCATTTTTGTTCATTATTGTTTTTTGTGAAACAGGGCTTGTGGTAACGCCGTTTCTGCCAGGCGATTCGCTTTTGTTTGCCTGCGGCGCGCTGGCAGCATCCGCCGAAGGACTCAGCCTGCCGCTTCTGGCCGTTATTTTCCTTGTGGCTTCAATTACCGGCGACGCCTGCAACTACGAGATAGGCAAGCACCTGGGGCATAAAATACTTGCCTCAAATTCAAAGCTGATTAAACCGGAGTACGTAAAAAAAGCCGAAGATTTTTACGCCAAGCACGGCCACAAAGCTATTTTCCTGGCCCGTTTTGCCCCGATTGTGCGCACCTTTGCGCCTTTTGTAGCAGGCATCGGCACCATGCACTACCGCACCTTTGCCATTTACAATGTCAGCGGCGCCTGCACCTGGGTATTTTTATTCCTCGGCGGCGGCTACTTTTTCGGCAACATTCCGTTTATCAAACAAAACTTTTCGTATGTAACTATGGGCATTATCCTGTTTTCGCTTACCCCGATTATTTTTGAGGTTATCCGCAGCAGGCGTGCCAAATAACGAAAGAAGGCTGAAAGATGTATTATTTTACCAGTGACTACACTACCGGCTGCACGCCAGAAATTTTAGAAGTTTTGGGAGCAACCAATCTTGAAGAAACAGCAGGCTACGGCGAGGACGCATACTGCGAAGCTGCCCGCGCGCTGATTCAGAAAGAATGCGGCCGCCCGGATGCGGACGTTTATTTTATGATGGCGGGCACGCAGACCAACCTGACGATTATCTCCGCCTCCCTGCGCCCCTTCCACGGCGTTTACGGCACTGCGCGCAGCCATATTAACACGCACGAAGCCGGCGCCATTGAACGCAGCGGCCACAAGGTGCTTGTAGTGCCCGACGAGGACGGCAAAATTACCGCCGCCCAGATTGCCGCCGAACAGGAAAAATACCTGCACGACCCCAGCCGCGAGCATATTGTAATGCCTAAAATGGTTTACATTTCGCAGCCTACGGAAACCGGCACGCTGTACAGCAAAAAGGAACTGGAAGATTTATACGCCGTATGCAGGCAGTATAATTTATACCTGTTTATTGATGGTGCGCGCCTCGGTTACGGGCTTACTTCGCCCGCCTGCGATTTTACCATGCAGGACATTGCCAATAACTGCGATGTGTTCTACATTGGCGGCACTAAATGCGGCATGCTGTTCGGCGAAGCGGCAGTTATTTTAAACCCTGCCATTAAAGAAGATTTTATTCCGCTGATGAAACAGTGCGGCAGCGTACTTGCCAAAGGCCGCCTGCTTGGCATTCAGTTTGAAGCCATGTTCACCAATGGTTTATACTACCGTATCTGCAAACAGGGCATTGATACAGCCATGCAGATTAAAGCCGTGCTTAAAGAATGCGGCTTTGAATTCTTGACTAATTCACCCACCAATCAGCAGTTTATTATCATCACCAAAGAAATGTACGAAAAAATAAACAGTCATTTTAAACTCGGCCTTTATGAAAACCTGCCGGACGGCAGAGTGGCTGCCCGTATCTGCACCAGCTGGTCTACCTCGCAGGATGCGGTTGACAAGCTGTGCAGGTTTATTAAAGAGCTGTAAGAAAGTAAATATAGCAATAACTTTATGGCAAAAAGTTTATATTAATGCGGTCATGTAAAAATGCTGCGGCTTCTCCGATTCCGTCCGGGCTTTGCGGCCGGACTCCCGAAGATTAAAACTAAAAATTTCAGCCGCCGCAGTTTTTATCTATGACCTTATAATACAAACCTTTTGCCTTAACTTCACATCACCGCATCAAGATAAATATTTTGTTTGAACAAATGTAATAAGCTGAAAAATTATAACTAAAACTTATATTATACGCAAAAACACCGCTGTAAAAGCGGTGTTTTTTATTTACAACGTATTTTGTTATTATATTTTGCTGCGCTACTTTTTGCTCCACAGCCATATTTCGCGGCACAGCCAGATAATGAACACGCCGCAGAAATCAAGCACAATATCGGTAACCTGCGCCGTACGCCCCGGCACCGAAAGCTGAATGTACTCATCCGCTACGGCAACGGCCAGCCCAAAAAACAGGATGTAGCCGGACGCCACACGGTTAGACACGCGCCAGCTGATAAAGGTATTAACCATAATCATTGCCAGAACGGCAAATTCCACAAAATGTGCCAGCTTGCGCAGGCGTGCTTCCAGACGGTCTACCGGCATCGGGTCGCCGATAGCGGCATACAGGCTGTCAAGCCACTGGGCAAGCAGCCCGCTTGCTTTGTATGAAGTTTCCGCAGGCAGCGAAGAATTAAAAAAGATAAAACCTGCAAACAGCACTAACAGCAGCAGCCATAAAAACTTTTTCATTTATACGCGCCGCCCTGTTACTGATTGCGTGTAAGCAAATCCATTACCATCATGTTGCTTACAACGCCAATGCCGCCCGGCACCGGAGTGTAAGCCGAAGCTTTGCCTACAACGGCAGGGTCAACGTCGCCCACCAGTTTGCCGTCAACGGCGTTAATGCCAACGTCTACAACAACCGCGCCTTCTTTAATCATATCGGGCGTTACAAAGCAGGGTTTGCCTACTGCCACAACGATAATATCCGCCTGGCGGGTAATTTCGGCAATGTTTTTGGTTTTGCTGTGGCAGATGGTAACGGTGGCGTTTTTGTTTAAAAGCAAATTGGCAACCGGTTTGCCTACAACATTGCTGCGGCCGATTACAACGGCATGCTTGCCTTCCAGTTCAATGCCGTAATGTTCCAAAGTTGCCATGCAGGCGCGCGGCGTGCAGGGTGACATTTTGCCATAGCCAAGGTACATATCGCCCACGTTTTTCACGTTCAGGCAGTCCACATCCTTGCTGGCGGTAACTGCCGCGCCGATTGTATCGCTGTCCAGCGGTTTGGGCATCGGCATCATCGGCAGTACGCCGGTAACGTAACGGTTGTGGTTCATGCGGGCAATGTCGCGCAGCAAATCTTCCTGTTTGGTATCGGCAGGATATAAAAGTTCTTTTACATAAATGCCCATGCTTTCAGCAAGTTTCATTAAACGGTCTTTGTAAACGTGCGAAGCCGGGTCATCGCCAACAACAATAATTGCCAGCGTTACTTTACGCCCTTTGCCAAGCGCATTGGCCACACGCTGCATAATGGTTTCGCGGTAAGCATCGGCAACGGTTTTTCCCCTCATAATCAAAGTTTCCATAACAGTTCTCCTTAAAACAGTCCGCTTATTACGCCGTCGTCGCTTACGTCAATTTTTTCGGCGGCAGGAACTTTCGGCAGGCCCGGCATGGTCATAATATCACCGGTTAATACTACCACAAAGCCTGCACCGGCTGCGATACGGCAGTTTTTAATGGTAATTTCAAAGCCTTCCGGGCGGCCCAGAAGCGCCGGGTCATCCGAGAAAGAGTACTGGGTTTTGGCCATGCAGACAGGCAAATGCCCATAGCCCATTTTTTCAAAGTCCTTCAAAGCATTGTTTGCTTCTTTGGTGTAGTTCACGCCCACTGCACCGTAAATATTTTTGGCAATGGTTTCAATTTTTTCTTTCAGGCTCAGTTCTTCGCCGTACAGAAGTTTAAAATCGGCTCTGCCGCTTGTTGCCAGCGCCACAACTTCTTTCGCCAGTTCAATGCCGCCTTCGCCGCCTTTGGCAAATACTTCCGAAAGCGCAACGTTTACGCCGTGTGCGGCGCAGTGTCTGCGGATAGCTTCCAGTTCTTCCGGTGTATCCTGTGCAAAGGCGTTAATGGCAACAACCAGAGGCAAACCGTACTGTTTAATGTTTTCGATATGCTTTTCAAGGTTGACAATGCCGCGTTTTACAGCTTCCACATCCGGAGTAGCAAGGTCTGTTTTCGGCACGCCGCCGTGCATTTTAAGCGCGCGTACGGTTGCAACCAGCACAACTGCATCCGGTTTTAAACCGGCATAACGGCATTTAATGTCAAAGAATTTTTCCGCGCCCAAATCTGCACCGAAGCCTGCTTCCGTAATGGTGTAATCGGCAAGCTTGAGCGCCGTTTTGGTTGCCATTACGCTGTTGCAGCCGTGGGCAATATTGGCAAACGGGCCGCCGTGGATAATGGCAGGCACATTTTCCAAAGTCTGTACAAGGTTCGGTTTTACAGCGTCTTTTAACAGTGCCGCCATTGCGCCCTGTGCTTTAAGCATACCTGCGGTAATGGGGTTGCCGCTGTAATCGTAAGCCACAATAATTTTGCTCAGGCGTTCTTTTAAATCGTGCAGGCCGGTTGCCAGGCACAAAATAGCCATAACCTCCGAAGCTACGGTAATATCAAAGCCGTCCTGGCGCGGTACGCCGTGCGCCTTGCCGCCAAGGCCGACAACTATGTTGCGCAGTTCGCGGTCATTCATATCAACAACGCGTTTCCACACAATGCGGCGCGGGTCAATGTTAAGCGCATTGCCCTGCTGAATATGGTTGTCAAGCATGGCTGCCAGAAGCATATGGGCAGATGTTATGGCATGAAAATCGCCGGTAAAATGCAGGTTAATGTCCTCCATAGGCACAACCTGAGAATAGCCGCCGCCTGCTGCGCCGCCCTTAATGCCCATGCAGGGGCCGAGCGAAGGTTCGCGCAAAGCAACGATAACTTTTTGCCCGATTTTGGCAAGCCCCTGTGCCAGGCCTACCGTAGTGGTGGATTTGCCTTCACCGGCAGGGGTCGGGGTAATGGCCGTAACCAGAATAAGTTTTCCGTCAGGTTTATCCTGCACTCTTTTAATTAAATCCATGGAAAGTTTTGCCTTGTAGCGGCCGTATAACTCAATATCTTCCTCACCGATGCCGAGTTTTGCGGCAACCTCAGTAATAGGCAGCATATGCGCCTTTTGAGCAATTTCAATATCCGATAACATCTTGGTACCTCCCTTTTCTGCACTTAAATAACTATATCTTTGTTTTATTCTCTGCCGGAGTTCCTTTTTCCTTCCGGTAGAGATAAATTATTCAAACCATATTTCCAGTTTTGTGCCTTCCGCGGCAACAGTCCCCGGCGGCAGCGACTGCTTCTTCGCCCTGCCGCTGCCGTAAGGCACCAACACCAGATGCCCGCGCTGCACCAATTCTGCCGTCTGTCGCATGTCAAGCCCGGTAAAATCCGGTATCTTTACTTTGTTGTCCGGCAAAAATTCCATTACCGGCACTTTAACGGCTTTTGCCTTGTCCTTGGCGTCTTCCTCAAACGAAGGCAGCCCTTCGTGCGTGCTCGGCTGAATGCCTTTGGCAACAAGTATCTGCTGCAAAGTATCTTTAAATACCGGCGCTGATACCTGCGAACCGTAAAACGCGCCCTGCGGCGTATCAAGCATTACCAGCATCGCATACTGCGGATTGGCTGCCGGTACAAAGCCTACAAAAGACGCTATGTATTCGCCCGGGGCATAGCCGCCCTGCTCGGCAAGTTTTTCTGCCGTGCCGGTTTTGCCCGCAATCTGATAGCCTGCAATATGCGCCGGTTTGCCGCCGCCCTCGCTGACTACTTTTTCCATCATCATGCGCATCTGCCCGGCAACGTCTTCGGTAATAACGCGGCGCACAACCTTCTTCTGCCCCTGGCGCAAAACGCGCCCGTCAGGCATTACAATTTTATCAATAATGTAAGGCTCCAGAAGTTCGCCGCCGTTGGCAATGGCGCAAATGGCGCGCAGCATTTGCAGCGGCGTTACGGCAATGCCCTGCCCGATGGCCATGGTGGCAATATCAGGTTCGTACATATCTTCCGGCCTGTACAAAATGCCGCTTTCCTCGCCCGGCAGTTCAATGCCCGTCGGCTGGCCGAAACCGAACTTTTTGCTGTAATCAATCATCTGGTTTGCGCCGAGCTGCATGCCCAGCTGCACCATGCCGGTGTTGATGGAGTATTTAATAATATCCTCAAAGGGCACCTGCCCGCGCCCTTCTCCGTCCCAGTTGCGGATAACGCGGTCGGCAATTTTAATGCTGCCCTTGTCCTCAAACACGGTCTGCGGCGTAATGATATTTTCACTCAGCCCCATGCACCCTACAATCGGTTTAAAAACAGAACCCGGCTCGTAAATAATGGAAATTGCCCTGTTCGTCCAAGTGGAAACCGGGTATTCGCCAAAATCGTTAGGGTCAAAGGTCGGGCGCGAAGCCATGCCCAGTACCGCGCCGGTATGCGGGTCCATCAAAATGGCTGCCGCCGCGCGCGATTTGGTTTCCTTCATGGCTCGGTCAAGCGCGTCCTCCAGCACAAACTGAATTTTACTGTCGATAGTAAGGTACACCGTCGGCATATTCTGCGGACGCGAATGGTTCATGCCCGCTTCACCCATCGGGCGTCCCAGTGCGTCCACCATTTCTTCCTGCTCGGTTTTGGCGCCTTTAATTACGGAATCAAGCGCCAGCTCAATACCGGCGAGACCCTTGTCATCCGTGCCTACAAAACCCAGAATCTGCGCGGCCATGCTCTTTTTGGTGTAATAACGCTTGCTTTCTTCCAAAAAGTGCAGGCCCGGCAGTTTGTTTTCCTTAACTATGCGCGTTACCTCGTCCGCCTCTTTCGGCGTCAGCGTTCGCTTAATCCATATAAAACGTGCTTCCGTAGTAAAATCGCTGTACAGGCTTTCGGCACTGATGCCGAGCGGCCCTGCCAGTAAATCTGCCGCCAGGCGCTTAACGTTGCGCCCGCTTTTGGCAGCCGCGCTGTCCGGGCGGTCCTCCATTTCAACAGGGTCAACATACAGCGATTTTGCCATAATGCTTACGGCAAGTTCTTCGCCGTTGCAGTCCACAATTGCCCCGCGCGGCGAATACATTACGTCCGTGCCCATGGCCTGTGCCATCGACTGCCGCGCCATTGCGTCGCCGCGTATAATTTGCAGCCACACCAGGCGCCCGATAACTATGGCAAAAACGGTAAAAATTAATGCAAACAGCCCAAAAAAGCGTTTTTTGCTGCTGTAAAACTTAAATTCTTTTCTCATCTGCGCCACCCCCTGCGCCTTAAATCAGAGGTTGGCATAATGGGCGGCATACCGGCATCACGCAGCAATTCTTCGCGCTTTTCGCGCTTAACCTCCGCCTTGTAAACCGAAAGCACCAGCCCCAGCGCTGTAAGCGATACCACCATGGAAGTGCCGCCGTAACTTATAAACGAAAGCGGCACGCCGATAACCGGCAGGCAGCCGCATACCATCAGCATATTGGCCGCAGCCTGCCCCACAACCAGAAGCGTTACGCCGCTGATGAGCATAAAGCCCTCCTCATCACGGCAGGCAGCCGCCATGCGGAACAGCGCAATGCCCAAAAGCGCAAACAGAAAAATTAAAAACACGGCGCCGCCAAAGCCCCATTCCTGGCAGTAAATGGCAAAGGCAAAGTCGGTATGCGCCTCCGGCAGATAAAAGAATTTGCCGCTGCCCTGCCCCCAGGGCACGCCCAAAACACCGCCGCTGCCGATAGAAATTAACGACTGCACCATCTGGTAGCCAGCGTTGGAAGGGTCGCTCCACGGGTCATACCACACAAGAACCCTTTGCAGGCGGTACGGCGCAATGGCAATAAGCCCCACAACGCCCACAAAGCCGCCCGCCATTAAAAGCAGCAGCATACGCAGCGGAAGCCCTGCCAGAATATACATGCCCACGGAAAGCGCGACAACAATTGCCGCCGTGCCCATATCCGGCTGTTTTAAAACCAGAGCGCCGTATATCAGCGCCATTACCATCGTTTTGTTGCCCGGGTAATCAAACAATGCCGGGCGCAGATGTTTTTTCAGCCGCTTGCCCAGTTCGCCGGCGCACACCATAATTACCGCCAGCTTTGCCAACTCCGAAGGCGGCAAGCTGAACGGCCCTAGATACAGCCAGCGCTGCGCGCCCTTGGTTGTAACGCCAACCGTATCAACGGCAATCAGCAAAAACAGTACCGAAAAATAAATAATATTCAGCCAGTGCTTGCTCAGCCATAAATGGTAATCAGGGCCGCGCAGCCCCAAATACAGCATCACGGCAAAGCCAACCGCCGCAAACGCAACGTAGCGTTTTAAATAAAAATAGCCGTCGCCGAACATATCCGTCGCTTCAACAAAACTAGCGCTGAAAACATTAATGCAGCCTATCGCCAAAAGCATCAGCGTAATCCATATTACTGCGTCACGCGGATTGTCCCAGATAAAAAAGTGTTTCTGCATAAATGCCTCTACTTAAACACAACTTCGCAAAAATTAATGGGCGTGCCCAAAGCGCTGAACTTCTGCTCATACTCCGTCTGCACTTCGTTTTCATACTCCGAATGGTGCAAATCATAGCTCAGGGCAATAATTTCCAGCCCAAACTCCTTAAACTCCTCTACCGAAAAATCAAACAGAGCCCTGTTGTCCGTTTTAAAGCGCAGGTGCCCGCCGCTGCCCAAAAGCCTCTGGTATTTTGCCAGAAAGTTTCTGTGCGTAAGGCGGCGTTTGGCGTGGCGCGCCTTCGGCCACGGGTCGCTGAAATTCAAATACAGTTCCTTTATTTCGCCCGGCTCAAACCAGTCCTCCAGCTGCTCTGCGTTAGCGCAGATAACAACGGCGTTTTCCAGTTTGTTATCCATAATATACTTGCCCGGGTAATACGAAATATCGTGCTGCGTTTCCACGCCTATAAAAGCCTTTTCCGGGTGCAGTTCCGCCATGCCGGTTAAAAAGCGCCCCTTGCCGCAGCCAATCTCAAGACACAGGCGCTTTCCGGGAAAACGCTCCTGCCAGTGCCCTTTATAATCCTCCAGATTGTGCATCAGCACATATTTATCCTTTAATTCTTCCATTGCAGTTTCAATCCATGGCTTTTTTCTTAAACGCATAACTACCGTCCTTTATAAAAATTTACATCTATTAATTATACCATATCTTAACGCAAATTTTGCATAAAACATTTTAATTTGGCAGGCACATCCGCCCCTGCGGATATTTGACGAAGCGCCGCCGCGGTGCTATATTAAATTTGTAAGGGCACACGCCCCCAAAGGAGGTTTTAAATATGAACGAAGCAATGAACAACCTTTTAACCAGAAGAAGCTGCCGCAAATATAAACCCGATATGCTGCCGCAGGAAGTACTTGACGAAATTTTAAAAGCAGGCACCTACGCCGCCAGCGGGCACGGCACGCAAAACCCCATTATGATTGCCGTTACCGATAAAGAAATGCGCGATAAATTAAGCAAATTAAACGCCAAAATTTTTGGCAAGCCCGATATCGACCCGTTTTACGGTGCACCTGTTGTTGTTATTGTGCTGGCCGATAAAAAATATCCCACTTATGTTTACGACGGCAGCCTTGCCATGGGCAATTTAATGCTTGCCGCCCACGCGCTCGGCGTTGCCAGCTGCTGGATTCACCGCGCCAAAGAAGAATTTGAACTGCCAGAAGGCAGGGAAATTTTAAAACAGCTCGGCATTGAAGGTGATTACGAAGGCATAGGCCACTGCATTTTAGGCTATGCCGACTCTCCCGAACCGCAGGCCGCACCGCGCAAGGAAAACCGCGTTTATTACATTAAATAGCCTTTGCAATTTACCCAAAATTTACAAATACCCGGCACGTTTTAACGCCTGCCGGGTATTTTTTGCCTTTAATACCGCGAAAAACGGCTAAAAAACAAGTTACGCCCCTTTACAGTGGTCAGTGCGGAAGCATTGGCAAACCAAAGCCCAAAATTACCCCATAAACGCCAATTTATGCCGATTTAACCTTTTGAACGCGTCCGAATATATGATACAATTAAAAAAATATTGCTATTAGAGCGGAGGTGACTGTTTCCCAAGCGGAAACACATTATTTGGATTATTTCGTGATAATTTTAAACATTATTGTAATTTTATTTCTGGTAGCGCTTAACGGCTTTTTCGTGGCATCAGAATTTTCTATCGTTAAAGTGCGCCCTTCAAGGCTCGACACTTTAATTAAAGAAGGCAGCAAAAGCGCGGTTTACGCACGCCAGGTAACGGAGCACCTTGACGCCTACCTTTCCGTAACGCAGCTTGGCATTACCCTTGCCTCGCTCGGCCTTGGCTGGATTGGCGAACCTGCCGTTGCCAAAATGCTGGCGCCGGTATTTGCCCTGCTTAAACTGCCGCCGCAGCTTGAGCACACACTGGCCTTTGTGGTAGGCTTTTCCGTAATTACCGCCCTGCACATTGTACTTGGCGAACTGGTGCCGAAATCGCTTTCCATACAAAAAACGGAAGCCATTGTTTTATTTGTAGCGCGCCCGCTGATTATGTTCGACAAGCTGATGTACCCGGCAGTATGGTTTTTAAACCATGTTGCCAACTGGACCTTGCGCCGCATGGGCATCAGCGCTGCCAGCGAAGCGGAAGAAGCGCACAACGAAGAAGAAATCCGCATTTTGATGGAAGAAAGCTATAAATACGGCTATATCGACAAAAGCGAGCTTACCTATCTCGATAACGTTTTTGACTTTTCCGAACGCAGTGCCGGCGAAATCATGGTGCCCCGCACAGATATGATTTGCCTGTACCTTGAAGACAGCTTCGATGAAAACATCAAAACAGCGCTGACAGAACGCATGACGCGTTACCCCATCTGCAACGAGGATAAAGACCATATCATCGGCTTTCTGCATATTAAAGATTTGCTGCGCGCCCTTAACGACGGCCAAAAGCCCGACTTAAGCACACTGGCCCGCGACGTGCTGGAAGTGCCTGTTTCCATGCCTATCAGCAACCTGCTGCGCCTTTTGCAGAAGGAACGCAAACAGCTTGCCATTTTGATTGACGAATACGGCGGCACTGCCGGTATGGTAACTATCGAGGACATTCTTGAAGAAATCGTTGGTGAAATACAGGACGAATTTGACGAAGAACGCCCCGAAGTGGAAGAAGAAACCGATAAAAGCTATTCCGTTGACGGCAAAATGCTTTTGGAGGACGTTAACGACCTGTTCGGGCTTGAACTTGACGACAGCCAGTGCGACACCATTGGCGGCTGGGTTTACACTCAGCTTAACACGCAGCCGCAGATAGGGCAGACCGTTAAACTGCCCAAAGCGGAAATTACCGTGGAAGAAGTGGAAGCCCTGCGCATTACCCGCCTGAAAATAAAACTCTTAAGTGCGCTCAGCAGCGTTAACCAGGGCATGCTGGACGAACATTTGAATAAGGATTAAGACCTGATAAAAAACGGTACCTTTTTACGGGTACCGTTTTTTATTGCTCTTATTCAGCTTTTGTAATTTTATTTTTTCTTTTCTGCCGAGGCAATAACGGCTTCGGCAAGTTCTTTAAGGGTTATGCGGCGGTTCATGCTGTACTGGCGCATTTTGCTGTATGCTTCGTCCTCCGTAAAGCCGTGTGCCGCCATTAATATGCCTTTGGCGCGGTCAAGCAGTTTGCGTGTTTCAAGGCTTTCGCGCAAACCGGCAAGTTCGCTGTCCATCTTCTGGTATTCCTTAAAGCGGGCAATGGCTACCTGCATGGTGGCAAAAAGCTGTTCTTCGCGCACCGGCTTAACCAGATATGCCATTACGCCGCTGCTGTTGGCGCGCTCAACCACATCCTGCTGGCTGTAAGCCGTTAAAAGAAGCACGGGCGCAATATGCTGGCCGGTAATAATTCCGGCTGCCGTAATGCCGTCCATCTTCGGCATTTTTACGTCCATAATAACTAAATCAGGCTTTAAGCGCCGGGCAAGCTCCACGGCTTCTTCACCGTCAGATGCTTCGCCAAGCACCGTATGCCCCGCTTCCGTCAGCATTTCGCGCAAATCCAGGCGGATTAACGCTTCGTCATCGGCAATAATAATTTTTAACCCTTCCATTTTTATCCCCCCAAAGGTATTGCTACTTCGGCGCAGGTTCCTCCCTGCGGCCTGTTTTCTATTTTAAAAGTTCCGTGTAAATCGGCTTCGGCCATGGTTTTAATAATGCGCAGGCCCAAGCTGCTCTGCGGAATGCCGTTAAAGCCCGGCGGCAGGCCGTTGCCGTCGTCGCATACGGTAAGGCGGCAGCCGTTTTCTGTTTTTTTCAGCTCCACGCTGATGGCGCCCTGCGTGCGCCCTGCAAAGGCATGGTCAAAGCAGTTCTGGAGCATTTCGTTTAATACCAGTGCCATGCTGGTTGCTTTTTCCGAAGGAATAACAACATTATCGGCACTGAATCCGGTTGTAAGGCGCAGTTCCGGCGCGGCCATGCCGCTGAGCACCGCTTTGTAAATTCCCTGTGCCACCGCTGCCATATCCACCGTGCCGCTGCCCTGCTGCGCCAAAAATTCGTGCACAACGGCAATGCTGTTTACGCGGCTGATGCAGTCGCGCAGCACGCTTTTGGTTTCGTCCGCTTTGGCGCGGCGCATTTGCAGGCGCAGAAGGCTGGCAATGGTTTGCAGGTTGTTTTTTACGCGGTGGTGTATCTCTTTAATTACCGCCGCTTTAACAAGCAGTTCTTCATCACGCTTTTTCAGTTCGGTAATATCGCGCAAAATTACAATGGCATAGCTTGCTTCCGCCGTGCCGCCGACAGGCACCACGCGCATGGCCAAAAGCATGCCGCGCAGGCGGATTTCCTTGCCTTCGGCCGTGCCTGTTTTAAGCACCATGCCGACCAGCGGCCAGTTAATCTGTACGCTGTTGGTGCGCAGGCCGATTGGCGTTGTAATGCCCACCACCTGAAAAATATGCCGGGCGGTGGAATTGGCCGCTATTATTTTTTTCTCCGCGTCAACCACCATCAGCGCATCACCCGGGGCAAGGCGGCGGTAAAACTCGCTGTCCTGCTCGGGGCGTGCCGGTGTTTTTAAAAATTCAAACGCTACGTTAATAAAAATATCGTCAACGCCGCTTAAATCAAACACCACGGCGGCAAAGCATTTGCCGCGCCTGTCCTGCACGGGGTACACACGCACGCCGGCAAACTGCCCAAGGCTCAGCTCGCGCTTGCCTTCAAGCGGAACATTGCGCTGCAGACAGCGGGCAATCAGCGGTTCTTCGCTGATTCGTACCTCACGCCCGGGCGCCAGTTCCGGCTGCTGCAAAAACTGGGTTTTGGGCATGGACTGATGGTAAACGCGCAAAAAACGTTTGTCATCCGACGCAAGGTACACTGTAATGCAGGCGTGGGCAATATCGGCTGCAAAATCCATGCCCTGCCTGATAGAAGCCAGTATATTTTTCTGTTCACTGCTAAGATTTTTTAACATAGTGTTAATACCAAGTTTTCAAAAAATTTACAACATTAGTGTTTTACACCGTAATTCACAATGTTATCCACATTATGCACAGAGTTTTCCGCAATCATCAGGTGCAATTCTATGCTTTTTCACAGAGTTTTGCACGTTTTCCACAGTTTTGAGTTCACATTATAGACAGTGTTTATCCCAATTTTAACGATGGAACAGCGTTCAAACCAAGGGGACTTTTCTCCCCGTTGATATACATAAAATAACCGCGGCAGGCAATCATCACGGCATTATCCGTGCAGAGTATCGGAGTTGGGTGAACCAGGCGCGCTCCGGCGCGTTCTGCCGCCTTTTCCAGCGTATTCTGCAAGGTTTTGTTGGCCGATACGCCGCCTGCAAGTACAATTTCTTTCAAGCCAGTTTCTTTAAGGGCGTGCACGCTTTTCTGCACCAGTGCATCCACAATGGCATATTGAAACGACGCTGCAACATCGGCGCGGTTTACTTCTTCGCCCGCCTGCTGTTTGTTGTGCAGGTAGTTGATAACTGCCGATTTTAAACCGCTGAAGCTGAATTCAAAATTATTGCCCAGTTTGGCACGAGGAAAATCTATGGCCAGCGGGTTGCCGTCAAGTGCCAGTTTTTCCACCTCCGGCCCGCCGGGATAAGGCAGCCCCAAAACACGTGCCACTTTATCGAAGGCTTCACCGGCGGCGTCGTCGCGGGTCTGGCCCAGAAGCTCAAAACTGTTGTAATCCTTTACAACCAGCAGCGCCGTGTGCCCACCGCTTACAACCAGTGCGAGAAACGGCGGCTTGAGGTCTTTGTCGTTTAAAAAATTGGCAAAAACATGCCCTTCCAGATGGTTTACGCCTATCAGCGGCTTATCTGCCGCCCAGGCCAGCGCTTTGCCTGCCGAAAGGCCCACCAGCAGCGCGCCTACAAGCCCCGGCCCGTAGGTTACGGCAACGGCGTTTATTTTCTCCAGCGGCACCTGTGCTTTGGCAAGCGCTTCATCTATTACCGGCAGTACGTTGCGTATATGGTTGCGCGAGGCAATTTCCGGCACTACGCCGCCGTATTTGCGGTGAATGGGCACCTGCGAGGCAATGATGTTGCTTAAAACCTCGCGCCCGTTTTTTACAACGGCAGCGGCAGTTTCGTCGCAGCTCGATTCAATGCCGAGTATATAAATGTCTTCACTCATTGGTTTCAGCCTCCCTGTACAGCCACATAATTACGGCGTCTTCGTGGTTATCGGCGTAATAGCCGGGGCGCACGCCTTCGGCGCGGAAGCCGCAGGTTAAGTACATTTTCTGCGCGGCTGTGTTGCTTTGGCGCACCTCCAGCGTTATGGCATCGGCGCCTTCATTCCACGCAAGGTTAATCAGCGCCGCCGTAAGCCTGGTGCCCAGCCCGCGCTCGCGCTCCCCTGTGGCAACGGCTACGCGCGTAATCTGCGCTTCGCCTGCCACCAGCCAGTACCCGGCATAGCCTGTAACTTTGCCGTTTTCCTCCATAACAATGTATGTTGTAAGGCTGTTGTTAAGTTCGTCCAGCCACATGCTTTCGTTCCACGCGTCAAAAAACGTGCTGTTTTCTATTTTGCAAACCTCTGTAATATCGCCGGCAGAAAACTGGCGGATTACTGTTTCCCGTGCTTCTGTTCCCATAGCTCTTCTGCCTCCGATTTTCTGATATAGTAAGGCTCCAGCCCGAAGATGCCGCTCTGCACTTCGGGGTTATAGGCTTTAAGCGCGGCCAGTGCCGTACCCGCTGCCTGCGGCAGGCGCAGGTATTCGGGCGCAAGGCTGCACCACTCCGGCAGTTCCATGTTTTCAAGCTTGGCACATTCGCCCAAAATAACCGCCGGTTTGCCCTGCAAGGCAAGGTTTTCCAAAAGCTGCTGTTTATTTACTACCTGCACGCTTTGCAGTTCAGCAACTTCGCCGTCCTGCCATTCATACAGCGCCTGGTAATAGTTGCCCTTTTGCGCGTCCAGAACGGGCGAAAGCACTATGCCGCTTACCGGCAGGTTATAGGCCAAGGCAAGCGGTGTTGCCACGCCCTGCAAAGGCTTTTTCCATGCGTAGGCCAGCGCTTCGGCCGTTGCAAGGCCAATGCGCAGCCCTGTAAAAGAACCCGGCCCCATGCTTACGGCAATTAAATCAATATCTGCCTTCTGCACGCCGGTGCGCTCCAAAAGCTGTTCCAGCTGGGGCATCAGCCCTTCGGAGTGGGTCATGCCCATATTTATTTTATATTCAGCCAAAATTTTGCCGTCACGGCATAAGCCGACGGCGCAGGCTTTGGTTGATGTATCAATTGCCAGTACCAGCATTTTTTTCCACTTCCCCGCAAAGTTTTTCGTAGCGCGCCCCGTGCGGTTCAAAAACGAACCTGCGTCCCGCGCCCTCCAGCTCTATCGTAATATGCAGATATTCTTCGGGCAGCTCCTCAATAAAAAGCTCGCCCCATTCTATTACCGTCAGCCCGTCACCGCCGCAGTATTCGCCAAAGCCGGTGTTATAAAGTTCATCGCTGTCCTTTATGCGGTACAAATCAAAATGGCGCATTTCCAGCCTGCCGCTGTACACATTCATTATGGCAAAGGTAGGGCTGTTCACTTCGTTTATATCGGCGCCAAGCCCGGCTGCCATGCCGCGGCTTAACAGCGTTTTGCCTGCGCCAAGCGTGCCGGTGAGGCAGTATACATCGCCGTCCTGCGCCAGTGTGCCAAGCAGCCTGCCAAACGCTTCCGTTGCCGCACTGTCTTTGCAGTAAATTTCCATGTTTCATATCCTTTCGCTAAGTTCGTTGTAATGCCAAAAAGCAGTACCGGAACCTGCCGGTACTGCCTTTGTTATTTTGCTATAATATCCGTATCGCGCTCAAAGGCGTCCATCAAATCAATATGCCCTTTAATGCTGGCTTTTTTCTCGCCTTCTATTAAAAAGTTTACCTTTTTAATTTCCGGAAACTCCGTCAGCGTATTGGTTATGGCCGAAGTCAGCATCATTTCGGTATAAGAACCGGCTTCAATATTGTAAATTTCCCTGCTTAAATTTACAACGGCCACGCCTTTGTCAACCGTAAGGCTGATTATTTTTAAACCTTTTGGAAAAGCGTTAATAAGCTTTTCGCTCTGCGGTTTGGTGTTTATCAGCGCTTCCAATGCCAAAAGCGGCAGTTCTTCCTTATCGCCTTTAACGCTTACTTTTTCGGCATACATTTTTTCGGTGCCGTCAGCAGGTACACGGTAAATTGTTACCGTATGTTCACGGCTGTCTGCAACAGCATTGGCGTCCGGCAGCACTGCGTTGTTTTCCTGCGTGCAGGCCGCGGCAAACAAAGTCATCAGTACCACGCAGAGTACTGTTAAAAATTTTTTCATCATTTTAAGTACCCTCCGTTATTTAAAATAATCTTCAATGCCATCGGCAATGGATTTTGCCAGTTTGTTGATATACCAGTTGCTGTTCATCAGTTTTTCTTCTTTGGGGTTGGAGATAAATGCCAGTTCCAGAAGGGTTGACGGCATGCTGCAGCGTTTGTTTACATAGAAGTTTGCCTTGCGTATGCCAAGGTCATCCAGCCCGAAGTTTTTAACAAGCCTGTCCTGCACGGCCTGTGCCAGACGGGCGTCGTTATTTGTTTTGGGATAATAGTAGGACGAGAAGCCGCCTACGCTTTTATTGGTGGAAGAATTGATGTGAATGCTTACGAAAGCATCGGCATCGTTGTCTTCCGCCACATCAACACGGGCCTGCAATTCCTGCGAATCGCTGGCGTTAGGGCCGTAAACGTCGGTATCGCCGGTGCGCGTCATGCTCACTTTGGCGCCTTTTTTCTTCAGCAGCTCCTGCACTTTTTTGGTAATTTTAAGTGTTACGTCTTTTTCGCGCGTGCCATTAGAGCCGATTGCCCCCGGGTCGCTGCCGCCGTGCCCGGCATCAAGCGTAATCTTTTTGCCTTTCAGGCCGCCGTCAGTTTTAAAACTGCTTTTGGCAGTTTTCTTTTCTTTGGTTTTAACCGCCGTTTTTTTAGGCACGGTTACTTTAGCCGTAGTTTTGGGAGTTGTTGTTTTGGGCACCGTTGTTTTGGCCGTGCTGGTTTTGGGCACGGTTACGGGCGCTTTGGCCTTTTCGGCAGAATTATCTGCCTTTGGTATAACCACGCTCGGCGTTGCCGTTTTATCGGCGGTAATATCCACAACCAGGCGGTTGGGGCGTTTTGTTACAGGGTCGTTCTTTAAGGTAAACGCGTTGTAATCCTGCGTGCCGATAGTGCGCGCAAGAGGCAGCTTCAGCACTGTATTGCCGCCGCTTTCTTCAACGGTCATGGTTGGCGCAAGCGTGCTGCGCATTTTAAAGCTGCGGGTCACTTTTTCATCAAGTTTGGCGTTAACCGTTACCAGCATGGTCTGCCCCTGAAAGCTGATATTGTAGCCGGGCGGCGAATCTAAATCCACAACGAGGCGAAGCACATTGAACCTGTCCAGCCCCCAGCGCACATCCGTTACCTCGGCCGCGTAGGCGGAGACACAGGCAAAAATACTTATTATAAACAAAAGGCAGCAGATGATTTTTTTATGCAAGCCCCGTCACTCCTTTTTGCAAAGTTTAACTAAATAATTTTATCATTTTTATAAAGTTCTGTAAACAAAAGCGCAGTTTGCCAAGGCAAATTTCACTTAAATTTCGCCGTTTTCCGCCATACGGCGTGCTTCCGGCACAAAGGCCGCCAGTTCACCGGCAGCAAGGCCTATGCAGCCGTCTGCTGCAAGCTCGCCCGCCAGCCCGTGCAGGTACACACCGCACGCAGCGGCAGCTTCCGCCTCAATGCCCTGCGCGCACAGCCCGGCAATAATGCCCGTAAGCACATCGCCGCAGCCGCCGGTTGCCATGGCAGGCGTACCGGTGGTGTTAACATATACCGTACCGTCCGGGCAGCCGATAACCGTCGGCGCGCCCTTCAGCACCAGCACGCAGTTCCATTCTGCGGCGTATTTTTCCGCAAGTTCAATGCGGCGCACATCAACTTCGGCGGCGCTTAAACCGCACAAACGCGCCATTTCGCCCGGGTGCGGCGTAAGTATTTTTGTGCATTTAAGCTGCGGCAGAATTTCTGCTTTGCTGCTTAACGCCGTCAGCGCGTCGGCGTCGATAACCGCCGTGCCTTCGTAGTTTTCCAGAATGTTTAAAATTACCTCGCCGGTTGCTTCGCTGGCGCCAAGCCCCGGGCCGATTGCCAAAACGTCCGATTTTGCCGCAGCGTCCAGCACTTCGGCAGCGGCGCCGCCGCCCAGCACGCCTGGCATACGCTCAATAAGCCCTTTTACCATTACTTCCGTAAGCTTAACCGCCAGTACCTCGCGCGAGCACAGCGGCGTGTAAAGGCTTACCAGCCCAGCGCCTGCCTTAACGGCAGCCTGCGCGCACAGCGCAGCCGCGCCTGTATAGCCCGGCGAACCTGCCGCCACAGTTACACGGCCCGCTTCACCCTTATGGCAGTTGCCGCTGCGGATGGGCAGAAAATCGCGCACAATTTCCGAATCCAAAAGGTATTTATGCCCTTCTGCCTGCTCCGTTAAAGCCTCCGGCATGCCAATCGGCGCAACAACAACCTTGCCCGCAAGCTCCGCCGCCGGGTATAAATAAAGCCCGGGCTTAGGCAGCTGCATGGTTACGGTTGCCGCTGCCTGCACTGCGTTTTCGTCCGCTTCGCCGGTATCTGCCTGCGCGCCGCTCGGAATATCCACCGCCAGCACATCAGCACGCGCGCCGTTCATCAAAAGGCAGGCACGCTTGTAATTGCCGCCAAGCTCACCCTTAAAACCGGTGCCAAGCAGCGCGTCAATCATTAAATCCGCATGGGCGGCGGCAATTTCCGCCACGTTCCAGTCACATTCTTCTTTCAGCTCCGTAACAGCATGGCCGCTTTTAGCACAGATTTTCAGCTGCACGCCTGCCGCGCCTGTAAACTCAGTTGCGGGCGAAGCCAGAAAGATTTTTACGCGCGCGCCCCCGGCACTTAGCCAGCGTGCCGCCACCAGTCCATCGCCGCCGTTGTTGCCCTTACCGGCAAACACAACCACGCTTTTGGCGTATACATCGCCGCCCAAAAGCTCCGCCGCGGTTTCTGCCGCCGCACGCCCAGCGTTTTCCATTAAAACAGCCGTTGGCAGATAAAACTCCTCCGCCGCTTTTTTATCAAGCGCGCCCATTTCATGCGCATATACGAGTTTCATTTATTATCCCTCCAGAATTACCTGCGCCATTGCCAGCTCTTTGGTATGGCTTAATGTTAAATGTATTTTTTCTGTGCCAAGCCCTTTGGCGTAATCTTTAAAATAACCGTATAAAACAAGCTGCGGCCTGCCAAGTGCGTCGTTTATAACCTCAATTTCGGTCAGCCGTCCGCCGCGCAGCCCCGTGCCAACAGCTTTTACAAAAGCCTCCTTGGCGGCAAAACGTGCGGCAAAGCTGGCGTATGCCTGCGCCCCGCGCGCCATGCAGTAATCCTGCTCGCGCCGGGTAAACACACGCGCGGCAAAGCCCTTCATGCCAAGCGCTCTTTTAATGCGGCTTACCTCTGCCAAATCGCAGCCGATACCAATAATCATATAAACTCCTTTTAACTCAACACATCATTTAGCGTAAACTAATCCATATTATGCTTATTTCCATTTTTACCTGTAAAATCCTGCCCGCAAAAGTGAACTTTATGCAAAAACGCCTGTGCATTTTCTTTGCAGGCAGCCAAAATTACTGTATAATTGTGTTGCAGTAATTTTAAAGGAGGCTTTATTTTGTTATATAAAACCCGCGGAACCTGCTCCATAGCCATTGATGTGGAAGTAGAAAACGGCATTGTAAAACACGCGCAGTTTATTAACGGCTGCCCCGGCAATACCGCAGGCATTTCGCAGCTTGTGGCCGGCATGCCGGCAGAAGAAGTTATCCGCCGCTTAAAGGGCATTAAGTGCGGCAATAAGCCAACCAGCTGCCCCGACCAGCTTGCCCTTGCGCTGGAGCAAGCGCTTAAAAGCCAAAACTAAACCCCAAACGCGCAAAACAAAAACGCCATGCGTAAAGCACGGCGTTTTTTATTTTAGTTTATGCGTTTTTTAATTGAAGCCTTTTATTCCTTGCCTGCAAGGCGTTTGTAGGCTGCAAGGCGTTCTTTGGCGTCATGCTCTGTTTTTTCAAACAATGCTTCTGCCTGGTCCGGGAATTGTTTTAAGAGTGCGGAGTAACGTACTTCGCCCATTAAGAATTCGCGGAAGTTGCCGGTAGGCTCCTTGCTGTCGAGAATGAACGGATTTTTACCCTGTTCCTTCAGTTCCGGGTTGTAACGGTAGTTAGCCCAGTACCCGCATTCAACAGCATGTTTTGCTTCCAGCTGGCTGTTGCCCATGCCTGCTTTCAAACCGTGGTTAATGCACGGCGAATAAGCAATAATCAGGGATGGGCCGTCGTAAGCCTCTGCTTCGGCAATGGCTTTAAGGGTTTGGTTCTTATCCGCACCCATGGCGATTTGCGCTACATAAACATAGCCGTAGCTCATGGCCATCATACCGAGGTCTTTTTTGCGGGTGCGTTTGCCGCTGGCCGCAAATTTGGCAATAGCCGCAGCCGGAGTAGCCTTGGAGGACTGGCCGCCGGTGTTGGAATATACTTCGGTATCAAATACCATTACGTTAATGTTTTCGCCGCTGGCAAGAACATGGTCAAGTCCGCCGTAGCCGATATCGTAAGCCCAGCCGTCGCCGCCGAAAATCCAGTGGCTGCGTTTTACAAAGTACTGGCCGAGGCCTGCAATTTCTTTTAAGAGCACGTTATCGCTGTTTTCGGCAGCCAGCGCCGCTTTCAGCGCTTCGGCACGTTCGCGGGTGCCGTCGCTTACGTTCATGTTGTCAAGCCAGTTCTGCATTGCTGTTTTCAGTTCTTCGCTTACGGGCAGGTTCAGCGCTTCTTTTACGCGGTCAGCCACACGTTCGCGGGTATGTTTAACGCCCAGATACATGCCAAGGCCGTATTCGGCGTTGTCTTCAAACAGGCTGTTTGCCCAGCTCGGGCCGTGGCCTGCCGCATTTTTGCAGTACGGCATGGAAGGTGCACTTGCGCCCCAGATAGAGGAGCAGCCCGTTGCGTTGGCAATCATCATGCGGTCGCCGACAAGCTGGGTAACAAGTTTGGCATACGGGGTTTCGCCGCAGCCTGCGCACGCACCGCTGAACTCAAACAGCGGCTGTTCAAACTGCACGCCTTTAACTGTGTTTTTATTCATCGGGTTCGGTTTGGGCGCAACCTTCTTCATTGCGTAATCCCAGTTTTCGGTTTTGGCAAGCTGGGTTTCCAAAGGTTTCATTATAAGGGCTTTTTCCTTAGCCGGGCAAACCTGAGCGCAGTTGCCGCAGCCGGTGCAGTCCAGCGGAGATACTGCCATATGGAATTTTAAGCCTTTAGCGCCGATAGCGTCCTTGCTGAGCATGCCTTCCGGAGCGTTCGCAGCTTCTTCTTCGGTCATCAGCACAGGGCGGATAACAGCGTGCGGGCATACAAACGCACACTGGTTGCACTGAATGCATTTTTCCATCTGCCATTCCGGAACGTTGATGGCAATGCCGCGTTTTTCGTAAGCAGCGGTGCCGCTCGGGAAAGTGCCGTCCTCATGGTCTTTAAACGCGCTTACAGGCAGTTTGTCGCCTTCCATGCGGTTCATCGGCACAAGAATGTTGTCGATGAAATCATTGCCGGATTTTGCAGCTGCTTCGGTATCGGCAGCGTCAGCCCATGCTGCTGGAACGTCAACTTTTACAACAGCGTTAACGCCCATGTCGATAGCGGCGTTGTTCATGTCAACAACGTCTTTGCCCTTCAGGCCGTAGCTGTGCTCAACCGCTTCCTTCAGGTATTTAACAGCATCCTCCAGCGGAATAATGTCGGCCAGTTTAAAGAACGCCGACTGCATAATCATGTTAATGCGACCGCCGAGGCCGATTTGCTGTGCAATTTTTACAGCGTCAATAATATAGAAGTTAATATCGTTTTTGGCAATATAGCGTTTAATCTGCCCGGGCAGATGTTTTTCCAGTTCTTCTGCGCTCCAGTTGCAATTAAGAAGGAAAGTACCGCCTTTTTTCAGCCCTGCGGTAACGTCGTATTTATCAACATAGGACTGGTTGTGTACGGCTACAAAATCCGCAGCGTTGATAAGGTACGGAGCGCGGATGGGCTCTTTGCCGAAACGCAGGTGCGAAACGGTAATGCCGCCGGATTTTTTGGAATCGTAGGAGAAATAGCCCTGAGCGTACATATCGGTGTAATCGCCGATAATTTTAATTGCGCTCTTGTTGGCGCCAACGGTGCCGTCGCTGCCTAGGCCCCAGAACTTGCAGCTCTTTGTGCCCTCGCCGGTAACGTCAATTTCGTGGCTGGCTGCCAGAGAAGTATTGGTAACGTCGTCAACAATGCTGATGGTAAAGTTGTTTTTCGGGTTTTCGGCTTCAAGGTTTTCGTAAACGGCCAGAATGTCGGTCGGGGTTAAATCCTTGCTGCCAAGGCCGTAGCGGCCGCCGATAATCAGCGGATTGCGGCCTGCATCATAGAACGCGCCGCGTACATCCATATACAACGGTTCGCCGAATGCGCCCGGTTCTTTGGTGCGGTCAAGCACGGCAATGCGTTTAACCGTTTCCGGAATTGCCGCCATAAAATGCTTAACGCTGAACGGACGGTACAGGTGAACGGCGAGTAAGCCAACCTTTTTGCCTTCGGCGTTCAGTTTTTCGGCAACGGTCTGAATGGTTTCGCAGGCGCTGCCCATGGCAATAATGATGTTTTCGGCATCCGGTGCGCCGTAGTAGTTAAACAGGCCATAGTTGCGGCCGGTAATTTTGTTGATTTCGTTCATGTAGTTTTCAACAATTTCCGGCAGCGCGGTGTAATAGCTGTTAACTGCTTCGCGGGTCTGGAAGTAAATATCCGGGTTCTGCGCCGTACCGCGGATAACAGGGTTGTCAGGGTTCAGTGCACGTTTGCGGAACTCTGCCAAAGCCTCCCAATCCAGAAGCCCTGCCAGCTTATCGTAATCCATCAGTTCAATTTTCTGAATTTCGTGCGAGGTACGGAAACCGTCAAAGAAATTCAAAAACGGCACGCGGCCCTTAATTGCAGATAAATGTGCCACGCCGCCGAGGTCCATAACTTCCTGCACGCTGCCTTCGGCAAGCAGGGCAAAACCGGTCTGGCGTGCTGCCATAACGTCCTGATGGTCGCCGAAAATGGAAAGGCTGCTGGTTGCCAGCGCACGTGCGGATACATGGAACACTGCCGGCAAAAGTTCACCGGCCATTTTATACATATTAGGAATCATTAAAAGAAGGCCCTGAGAAGCTGTGTAAGTGGTAGTAAGGGCACCGCCCTGCAAAGAACCGTGTACAGCGCCGGAAGCGCCTGCCTCGGACTGCATTTCCTGAACCTTTACAGTCTGCCCGAACAGGTTTTTCTTGCCCTGGGCCGCCCATTCATCAACAACTTCCGCCATAGGCGAAGACGGTGTAATGGGGTAAATAGCTGCCACGTCGGTAAACGCATAGGATATATAAGCCGCAGCGGTATTACCGTCCATGGTTTTCATTTTTGTCATGTGGTTCCCTTCTTTCTCATCGTTATAACTGCTGAATTATGTGAGGATATGCAAAGTG
>ENA-UEQB01000992-UEQB01000992.1-human-gut-metagenome-genome-assembly--contig:-NODE-992-length-25676-cov-5.532794_pt1 | contig 25676 bp, 20 predicted proteins | sample MGYA00242901_ERZ507918 | MGnify/ENA primary metagenome ERZ507918 (study PRJEB26167, sample SAMN06115405) | human gut metagenome | host: Homo sapiens | place: China:Sichuan | collected 2016-04-06... | reverse complement strand
ACTTTTTACAAGAAAAAGTAAATAAACAATCTCTTGGCACGTTTGTTGTACTATGAGTTTCATCGAAGTTACAACATAAAATCATCGCCCAATGCATATATTTTTATTTTTACTTCTTTTTCTGGCTGCCATTGTCATATTTGGCCTTTCGATTGTCGGATTTATATTAAGAGCCATCTTCGGGCTTGGTCGTGGTTCGTCTTCCCGGACGAAGCAGACGGGTAGTGGACAAAACAATCAGCAGCAAAGCCGTCCCGGCTACAATCAGAACATGGATAACCGTACAGATAACGAAGAAGAAATTTTCTCTGAAAACAGACCGAGAACCAAACATAAGAAAATATTCACTCAGGATGATGGTGAATACGTGGATTTTGAGGAAGTAAAATAATGCAATTTATTTTCTTCGGGATGCGAAGAATTCCTTCATCAGTGCAGCACATTCGTCTGCGAGGATACCTTTTACAACTACCGTTTTAGGATGCAGCGCTTGTGCCGCATATCGCTGATACCCGCGTTTATCATCTTCCGCACCAAAAACAAGTTTTCTCGTTTGTGCCCAGGCAATAGCACCGGCACACATCACACAGGGTTCTACGGTAACATACAGTGTACATTCGTTCAGGTACTTGCCGCCAAGCACATTGGCCGCAGCAGTAATAGCCTGCATTTCGGCATGGGCTGTCACATCATTCAATGTTTCTGTCAGGTTATGGGCACGGGCAATGATTCGCTCTTTACAGACAACCACTGCCCCTACAGGAACTTCTCCCCGTTCTGCAGCCTTGCCTGCCTCTATCAATGCCTGTTTCATGAAATAAGTATCGTCCAGTGTCATAATCAGCGTCTCATATCATGTTCTCCGAAGAGGGTAGGATAATCTTCTTCCATATTTTTATGGATAAACATAAGAATCGTTTCACGAAGCCAGCGCGACTTATTCGTTATCTTATATTTTTCCAGATAACGATCGACAATCAGCTGCTCGTCTTCGCTTAACAAAATGCTCATTCGCCGTTCCCGTTTGGTATACTCAGCATGCATTTTCAGGCACTTTTTGCTCCTTTTTCTCATATCTTCTGCAAAATTACTTTTACTTCTGTAAAAACAAAGAATAAAAGCTGTAAATTTGCAAAAAAAGATGGCTGAACACAATGAATTAGGGAAAGCAGGGGAAAATGCCGCAGTAGCCTATCTCGAAGAACATGGTTATCTTATCCGCCACAGGAACTGGAGAAAGGGACACCTTGAGCTGGATATCGTAGCTGCCAAAAAGAATGAACTGGTGATAGTAGAAGTAAAAACACGCAGTAACACTCTGTTTGCCCAACCGGAAGAGGCGGTAGATTTACCAAAGATTAAACGAACGGTGCGTGCAGCAGACACCTACATGAAACTGTTTCAAATAGATGTTCCGGTACGCTTTGATATTATAACTGTAATCGGTGAGAACGGAGATTTCAGAATAGACCATATAAAGGAAGCTTTTTATCCTCCTTTATTTTAATATAGAACAAGTATTTTAATAAAGAGCAAAAACATAGAATCGAAAGACTTATGAATGTAGAAACTATCAGGGAGTACTGTTTAAGCAAAAAAGGGGCAACCGAATCATTTCCATTCGATGACGTATCACTTGTGATAAAAGTGATGAATAAAATGTTTGCCCTCATCGACTTGGAAGGAGCAAACTCTATCGCACTGAAATGTGACCCGGAACGTGCTATCGAGTTGCGTGACCATTATACAAGTATCGAAGGTGCCAGCCATTTCAACAAGAAATACTGGAATAGAATTAACTTCGGTATGGATGCGGATGACAAGCTTATCAAAGAACTTGTTGATCATTCTTATGAAGAGGTCATCAAAAAATTCACTAAAAAACTGCGTGCTGAATATGATGCCCTCCCTTGATACACTATTTCCTGTTCCATTGATTCATATCAGTGAGACAAACTCTACAAACAACTATCTGCAGACTCTTTGTTCCAAACAGCAGGAAGTTGCAGAATTCACGACGGTAGTTGCCGACTTCCAGACATCCGGACGTGGACAACGTGGCAATTCGTGGGAGTCTGAGCCCGGGAAAAATCTTCTTTTCAGTTTTGTTCTTTTTCCAGAGTTTCTGGAAGCGCGCCGGCAGTTTTTAATTTCCCAAGTTGTGTCGCTGGCTATTAAAGAGGAACTGGATAGCTATACGGACGATATTTCCATCAAATGGCCGAATGACATTTACTGGAAAAATAAAAAAATATGTGGCATGCTGATTGAAAATGATCTGATGGGACGTACCATCAGCCAAAGCATTTCCGGCATCGGAATCAACGTGAATCAGGAAGCATTCCACAGTTCAGCCCCAAACCCGGTTTCGCTTCAACAAATCACAGGAAAACAATATGATATTTTCGGGATTCTCAGAAATATCATGCTCCGCGTTCAATCTTATTATGAATTGCTCCGAAACGATGATACTGAATTTATAGCCAACCGATATGAAAAAGCGCTTTTCAGAAAAGAAGGGATGCATCGGTATAAAGACCCTGATGGAGAATTCTTTGCGAGAATTGTTTGTGTAGAGCCCGAAGGAAGACTCATACTGGAAGACGAAACGCTGAGAAAAAGAGGCTATATGTTTAAAGAGGTAGAATATTTATTGATATAATACATACATTCTAAAGAAGAAAATATTACCTTTGAGTTTGCTATATAAAAAACACCTTTAATTTTATGAAGAAAATACAGTATGTCAAGTTACTTGGTCTTTTGACCGTTTTATTACTCCTCAACATATCATGTAAAGATGATGACACTCTACTGCGAGGTAGTGGAATTACAGAACAAAGCTGGTCTACTAACCAAACATATTTTGCCTCAGCAGAGCAAACCCTCACTTTTACTTTCACAACTCTGTCCAGCTGGACTGCTCAAAACAGTTCTGCCGCATTATTATCATTAGATAATGATGCAGGAAACTCCGGGAAAAACACTATAAAAATTACGGTACACAAGTCTTCTCAGGAGCAAGGTACCATTACGATTAAAGTAAATGGATATTCCTCTACCAGCAATATAAAAATCCAGTTGAGTAATGATAATGTAGAAGGATACGAAATCAACTATAGCGTAGATCAATATTTGAAGGAAAAATACTTGTGGAATGATGATTATAAATTACTAACTCCCAATTTCAAGCAAGCTTACGATGACTTTTTAAGAAACACATTGCTAAGCATGACTACTAATACATTGGACAAAAAACGCAATAGCAATGGTACCTATTCATTATTTTCATTTATCCAAAAGCTAGATCCGGATTTACAATCTTCCCGAAGTGCCAAGGAGAAAAAAAACTTAGAGTATAATTATGGGTTCGTAAACTTTGTAGCCGTTCAAACCCGTAATACTTCCAATATTGTTTTTGTCATACAAGGAGTACATAAAGGATCATCTGCCGATAAAGCAGGGCTAAAACGTGGAATGGAAATAGCCGAAATAAACAATCAAAAGATAACAACGTCTAATGTGCAAACGTATTACTCTAAATTGATGCAGCCGTCCTCTCCAACTTCTATAGAAGTTAAAGACAAAGATGGAAAAGTATATACAATAGACTCCGGACCTATTTATGTAAATCCAATCATTCATCACCAAGTCAACGGACAGACCGGTTATTTGGTATATTCGGCCTTTGAATCCGGCTTTGATCAGGAACTATTCGATGTATTCAAAGAATTTAAAAGCCAAGGTATAGAAGAGTTAATTCTAGATCTCCGTTACAACGGAGGAGGAGATGTTACATCAGCCAATCTCATATCCAGTTGCATCGCCGGAGATTTTTGCATTGGAAAGACATTCGCTTCATACCGATATAATGATGGGCGCATGGAAGCCCTTAACAATCAACGTCCTATTCAAAAATTTGTATATTCTCTGTATGACAATTTAAATACTTCTCTCTCTGACGGAGGTTTAAATCTACGGAAAATCTACTGCCTTGTTACCGACGACTCTGCATCTGCAAGTGAATTAGTAATCAATGCACTGAGAGGAATTGATATCGAAGTTGTTCTAATCGGCACTACTACACATGGGAAAAACGTAGGAATGGAAGGAGTAGAACTGACTGTTGATACAGACAAATATCTGCTTTTCCCTATAACTTTCCAGGCATACAATGCTAAAGGCTTTGGAGACTTTGAGAACGGTTTTACACCTGACTACGAAATAAATGAAAATAAGCCTAACGGAGAATATTTCGAAGGGTATGGAGACTTTGGTACAGAAAGTGATCCTTTATATGCCAAAGCAATCAGTTTGATTTCAGGAACGGACTTAGTAACCACTACCCCTACAAGGGCAGCAAATCAAGTTAAAGAACAAGCACAAATAATAGCTACACCTAATTTGAACCGCATCGGTATGATAAAATAAGATTGCATACATTGTTACTATAGAGAAAGAGGTGAACCGCTCAGCGATTCACCTCTTTCTCTATCAACAATATCTTATCTAATGTCTTTTTAGCCTCCGTCGATGGAAACCTCAACACTACTTTCTGCAAGGAACTTCGTGCTTTTTCATATCCGGTAGCAAACAGTTTCGACAACCCATCCCGATAACGTGCATACTGCATCTTCGTCGGCGAAGAAATCTTTCTGTAATCACTCTCCAGTTTTTTCTTCTCTCTCTCCGCCATCAAATAATAATAATTGCCGAGAAAAATGTTGGCTGCCAGATTATCAGCATCCAACCTCAATATATTCTCATACAGACGCAACGCATCCTTCTCCTGCCCACGACATACCTGCATTTCGGCAACGGCTTCCAGATAATCTACATTATCAGGGGTCTTCTGCGACAGCTCTTTATAAAACAAAAAGGCTTTATCATAATTCCGATTCTTCTTATAGGCAAGAGCTAACTCATTAGAGAGTTTCGAGCTAATATCACTGCTCTTATCTATACTCGTCCAATAGAACATTTCCGATCGGTCTATATTCAGACTGATAGCCTGGCGGAAATAGCTAACCGCCTGTCCATGCTGACCAGCTTCAATAGCCGCCGAAACTTTATGCAACATCTCATCGACCGTCTGTGCATTCAGCATCAGCGGCAACGAAAACAAAGAAAAAAGAAGGATAGTTAAGGCTTTCATAATCAGTTACATTGTTTCTAGTTCGTGACACGCAAAGATACAATAAAATAATAAAATATGTACCTTTGTTCGCAAAAAGAACAATCTATTTAACAAAAGTGTTTCTACAAGATGATAAAGAAGAAAACTACCTCCGAAAACAGACGAATATTACAGATTGCCGTACCATCGATTATTTCGAATATTACTGTACCATTGCTGGGACTTATCGATGTCACTATCGTGGGGCATCTCGGTTCTCCGGCATACATCGGAGCGATTGCCGTGGGAGGAATGTTATTCAATATCATCTATTGGATCTTTGGGTTTCTGCGCATGGGAACAAGCGGTATGACTTCACAAGCATACGGCCAGCATGACTTAAACGAGATCAACCGGCTACTGATACGCTCTGTTGGTGTCGGACTATTTATTGCTGTCTGCTTGCTGATTCTCCAATACCCCATTCTTCATCTGGCATTTACGCTTATACAAACTACGGAGGAAGTCAAGCAACTGGCAATGACCTATTTCTATATCTGCATTTGGGGAGCTCCGGCAATGCTGGGCCTTTACGGATTTGCAGGCTGGTTTATCGGAATGCAAAACTCACGTTTCCCGATGTATATTGCCATTACACAGAATATAGTCAATATCATTGCCAGTCTGTCTTTTGTCTACCTTCTGGATATGAAAGTGGCAGGAGTGGCTGCCGGGACTCTTATCGCACAGTATGCAGGCTTTTTTATGGCCATACTATTATATATGCGTTATTACAGTACCCTCAGAAAACGTATCGTATGGAAAGACATCATACAAAAGCAGGCGATGTACCGTTTCTTCCGGGTAAACCGTGATATATTCTTCCGTACTCTCTGTCTGGTGATTGTAACGATGTTCTTCACGTCGGCTGGAGCAGCACAAGGAGAGGTCGTACTGGCAGTAAACACACTACTGATGCAGCTGTTCACGCTTTTCTCTTATATCATGGACGGTTTTGCTTATGCAGGAGAAGCATTGGCCGGACGCTATATCGGTGCACGAAATCAAACGGCTCTCCGCAATACAGTAAAACATCTCTTCTATTGGGGCATCGGACTATCTGCTGCATTCACCCTTTTATACGCAACAGGCGGAAAAGGGTTTCTCGGGTTACTGACAAATGATATTTCAGTAATCAATGCCTCGGATACTTATTTTTATTGGGCACTTGCTATTCCATTGGCAGGTTTCTCCGCTTTTTTATGGGACGGGGTATTCATTGGCGCCACTGCAACCCGGCAGATGCTTTATTCAATGCTAGTTGCTTCCGTCAGCTTTTTTATTATCTACTACGCTTTCCACAATCTTTTGGGAAACCATGCTTTATGGCTGGCTTTCATCACTTACCTGTCATTGAGGGGAATCGTACAAACCTTCATTGGAAGAGAAATTGTGAAGAAAGCGATATGAAAGTTATCGCACAACTATGAGGTCTATCCAACAAATTATCTCTATATTTGCAGTAAACTAAATGTAAAAAGATTATGGCAAAGTATAAAAGAATTCTGCTGAAGCTCAGTGGAGAAAGCCTGATGGGGGAAAAACAATACGGCATTGACGAAAAAAGACTGGCGGAATATGCCGCACAAATCAAGGAAATCCATGAGCAGGGAGTACAAATCGGCATCGTTATCGGCGGCGGAAATATCTTCCGTGGATTAAGTGGGGCCAACAAAGGCTTCGACCGCGTGAAAGGTGACCAGATGGGTATGCTGGCAACTGTTATCAACAGCCTTGCACTCAGTTCTGCATTAGTAGCAGCCGGAGTGAAAGCCCGTGTACTTACAGCAGTCCGTATGGAACCAATCGGTGAATTTTACAGTAAATGGAAAGCAATCGAATGTATGGAAAACGGTGAAATCGTTATCATGTCCGGCGGTACGGGAAATCCTTTCTTTACTACAGACACCGGCTCTTCATTACGAGGAATAGAAATCGAAGCGGACGTTATGCTGAAAGGTACCCGTGTAGATGGCATTTATACTGCCGACCCCGAGAAAGACCCCACTGCAACCAAATTCAGCGACATCACCTATGATGAAGTTCTGAAACGTGGTCTGAAAGTAATGGACCTGACCGCTACTTGCATGTGCAAAGAAAATAATCTGCCGATTGTCGTTTTTGACATGGATACGGTAGGTAACCTGAAAAAAGTAATCAGCGGAGAAGAAATCGGAACAGTAGTGCACAACTAAGCTCTGACTCCGTCATACGCATACATACCTTTGTCAGAAATATATCGTTAAACCTCTTTCTGGCAGATTACATAGTTCGGCATTGATTTTCGTCTTTGAAAATTAATACCGAACTATAATTATATACAGTACACTTTCGAACCAATAAGTATCCATATACACACTACAACCGCATTCTATCCATTGCGACAGTTCCCCATAAGCTATCAGACAGAGACGTTTTGCGAATAATATCACATTTTCTCCCGAATAAAAAATCTGCTATTAGTAGACAGACATTCTTTTCACATACATATCATTTCCTTTGTCGCACCTATATGTAAACAATAAAATTAGCATAGTTAGATCAAATATGTATCTATTTTATTTGCATACAGAAAACAAAGTATTATATTTGCGATGTTATTTAACCTGATAAGAATAAACACCTTTAGCAATATATCATATGAAACACGCCAAAATCAAAAGAAAAAAATGCAGCAGATATGTAATAATGACATATATCTGCCTGTTTTCATTTAGTCATGCTATTCATGGAAACCCTTGTTTAGAAACTGGCGCGGACCATCCTTTCAAAAAAGGGGCAATTGCCATATGGATGTTCTCTGATTTAAATGATGCCACGCAAGAAAACAGCAGACTCAAAAAGAATGGAAACATTTCCTTCATTACCTTGCAAGGGGAAGAAGCCGATGCTTCCAAAATCCGGGGAGGGGATGGAGTAGTAGCAAAATTCAATGGTAGTTGTCTGATTGCAGGACAGGGAGCAGACAATGAGCTGAACTTCAACGGCAAATTTCTATCTATTTTGGCCAGAGTAAAAGCAAATCACATCACCGGCTACACCCCTATCCTAACAAAAGCAGGTAATGACCAAAGCCTCGCCTACAATGTAGCTTTCAATCCTCAAGGAAAAGACATTTATCTGGAAATATTATTGGGGAGTGATGATATCGCGGGAGCACACCTTTTAAAATATAAAATGCCCAAAGAGGAACTTACGCTATGGCACGATATCATTTTCCGTTTCAATGGAGAAATTTCAGAGTTGTATGTGGACGGACAGCTCCGGGATGATGAAATAACAGTAGGCGATATTCGCGACTGGAACCGACGTCCGCTAATGATTGGTGGTCAGTACAGGGATGGAGAAGGATACTCCGACAGTTTCAATGCTTCACCAGAATTTGTTTTCGACGGCTTAATCGATCACATCGGATTGTGGGATCGATACCTGTCCGACAAGGAGATCATGCAACTTTCAGGAGTACAGAATCTGAAGGATGGGCGACCTGAATATTATACAGAAGCTTATCGCCCACAGTTTCATTTCTCTGCCAAAAAGAACTGGCTGAATGATCCTAACGGTTTGGTTTATTACGACGGAGTATATCACATGTTCTTCCAATATATGCCGCCGCACCGCCCCGGAGCCTACAAAGACTGGGGGCATGCCATTAGCAGGGACTTGATTCATTGGGAACAGATTCCAAATCACATTACTCCGCATAAGGTGTGGGCAGGCTGCTGGTCCGGCTCTGCAGTAGTAGATGAACACAATGTAACCGGCTTCCAAAACGGAGATGAAAAACCGATCATCGCATTCATTACCAATGGTGGACATCCTAATGATGGCTTAGGGCCAATGTGTACTCAATGTATCGCCTATAGTACGGATGCCGGCAAAACCTTCACTTACTATGATAAGAACCCTGTCATACGAAACATTCACAATGCCAACCGTGACCCCAAAGTGGTATGGGACGCGAACTCCAAACAATGGATAATGTCTCTTTATATGGATAAAGAATGTGAATTCGGTCTGTTTGCTTCCAACAATCTAAAAGATTGGAGACAACTGTCGACTCTGACTCTCGACGGGGTAACAGAATGTCCCGGATTTCTACCTGTCCCGGTCGACGGAGACAATAACAATATCAAATGGCTATTCTTTGGTGCTAATGGCAAATATAAAATCGGTTCGTTCGACGGTACCCACTTCCAACCGGAAACAGAAATACTGAAAGGAGATTTTGGCAAGAACTTCTATGCAGCGATGACATGGAGTAATGCCCCCGACGGCAGATGTCTGCATTTAGCGTGGATGCCTACACGACGCTATCCGGACATGCCGTTTGAGCAACAAATGAACTTCCCGACAGAACTGACTCTGCGCACTACGCCAAATGGATTGAGAGTATACAGAATCCCTGTCCGGGAAATCAGTAATCTCTATGACCGACATGATAGATGGAAGAATAAAACGATTACGCCCGGTAATAATATATTAAACAAACTGAAAGGCGACTTATACGATATGCAATTCGAATTCGACATGACTCAATCTTCTTCTTTCACGATTGGTATTCGTGGCGCTAACATATGCTATAATGCTGATAAACAAGAAATTTCCTGTAACGGACCGACAGTGGACAATAAATGGGCAGATTTAGGCAGAGCCACATTAAAGAGTATCGACGGCAAGGTAAAACTGCGTATCTTAGTAGATCGGACAAGCATTGAGATCTTCGGCAATGACGGTGAAGTAGTCATTACCTCTAACTTTATGCCCGATTTGCTCCATCGGTCTTATTCTCTCTCCACAGATAAACAAATTAAGATAATATCAGCCGATATCCATTCTTTAAAATCAATCTGGAACATCAATTAATGCCCATAAAATCAATACAAAACTAATTATCACATCATCATGGAAAACAAATTAAACATAAACAAGATCATTCCTATCATGCTTGCCTTCTTCACGATGGGGTTTGTAGACTTAGTAGGAATAGCGACCAATCACGTAAAAGAAGACTTTACGCTATCCGATACAGTAGCCAACACTTTTTCGGTCACGGTATTTCTTTGGTTTCTGATATTCTCGGTACCTACAAGTATGCTGATGAACAGGATAGGAAGAAAGAAAACTGTCCTTCTAAGCATGATTCTGACACTTGCCGGACTTGTTATCCCCAACTTAATTTACGATAGTATCAGCATGTTCGTTGCCTTTTCTTTTATAGGAATCGGAAATACAATCATGCAGGTATCCCTCAATCCTCTATTAGCCAATATGGTAAATCCGGAGAAGCAATCCAGCTTTCTCACATTAGGGCAATTCGTTAAGGCCATAGCCTCCGCCATCGCACCGATTCTTGCAGCCAAAGCGGCCATCTACTATGGGAACTGGAAATTACTCTTTGTCGTATTTGCCATAGTAGATATTATTGCTATCATTTATCTGATGAGTACTCCGATCAAAGAATCGACGGAAAAGAAGCAATCTTCTTCGTTCCGCGAATGTATCGGTCTGCTAGGTAACGTCATTATCGTTCTATTTTTCCTCGGAATCCTCGTTCATGTAGGCATAGATGTAGGAGTTAACATTACAGCTCCCAAACTCCTACAAGAAAGAGCAGGTATCTCACTCTCAGAAGCCGGATATGTAATCAGCCTATATTTCTTCTTACGTACCATCGGCTGCTTCTCCGGAACATTTATTCTGGCATGGTTCTCACCTGTCAAGTTTTTCACAATCAGTGTATTCATGATTATGGCAGGTATCATAGGACTATACTTTAGCCAAAGTTTGCTTGCCATTTATATATGTATAGGACTCATTGGTTTCGGTAACTCCAATATATTCCCTATTATTTTCTCAAGTGCATTAAGCTATATGCCGACCCGGCATAATGAAATCTCCGGATTAATGATCATGGGAATCATAGGAGGTGCCATCTTCCCTGTTTTGATGGGGGTTGCTTCCGACACAATGGGAGGACAAACCGGTGCGGTGATCGTATTAACGATTTGCGCATGCTACTTGTTATTCCTGATGACCAAAATGAAAAAGATTAACCACATTTAAAAAAGAAAATATGCACTTTATAGGAATTGATATAGGAACAAGCTCTATCTGCGGAGTCGTTTATCATCCGTCCACTCAAAGCGTCATCTCCGTCACTAAAGAAAACTGTGCCAACATCTCTTCGCCCGATAATTGGGAGAAAAAGCAGGATGCAGACATTATTATAAATATTGTATGGGATATAGTCCGCGAATTCCAGACCCGATATAAAGATATTGGAGGAATAGGAATCACTGGCCAGATGCATGGCATAGTATATACTGACGTTCAAGGAAATGCAGTAAGCCCGTTATACACCTGGCAAGACGGCAGAGGAAATCTCCGTTACAAGGACAACCTGAATTATGCCACTCATCTGAAAAATATCACAGGCTATCCGGCAGCAAGCGGATACGGACTGGTTACTCACTATTATAATATACAAAACGGACTGGTCCCGGCAGATGCTTTCAAACTTTGTACAATTATGGATTATGCCGTAATGAAACTCTCCGGAAACAACACTCCGTTGATAGACCCCTCCAATGCTGCCAGTCTGGGGATTTTCGACAAGGAGAAGCTCATTTTCGACACAGAAGCTATACAGAAAGCAGGCATTGAACCAACAATATTACCGGAAATCATGCCATCGGCCTCTATAGCCGGTTACTTTGAAAAGATACCGGTGTATGCTGCTATCGGTGACAATCAGGCTAGCTTTTTGGGTTCAGTACGCGATAAAGATCACTCTATTCACATCACCGTAGGAACCAGCAGTCAGATTTCTATCTATACTGACCGATATATGGAAATTGATTCACTGGATACCCGTCCCTTGCCCGGTGGCGGATATCTTCTAGTGGGAGCTGCCTTATGTGGAGGATATGCCTATGCTCTTTTAAGAAAGTTTTTCAATGATACTTTAAAACTTTTCACTGAAAAAGAACTGTCTAATGCCGACCTCTATAAAATAATGACATCCATACCCTACCCCCAAAATACAAAGGGCAATCTAATCGTTGACACTCTTTTTGACGGTACGCGTTCAAATCCAAATGAAAGAGGGAAGATCACTCATATATCCACCTCCAACTTTACCCCGGAAAATCTAATTATCGGATTTGTTCAAGGAATCAGTGAGGGACTTTATCATTACTTTCAGCTACTGCCAGAATTTCTCAAAACAAATAAAACAAGTCTGGTAGGGTCCGGTAACGGAATCAAAAAGAATCCACTGCTGCATAAAGCACTCGAAGAACGTTTCGGGCATCCGGTACAATTATCCCATATTCAGGAAGAAGCAGCTTTCGGAGCTTGTATTAACCTCAAAAATCAGAAATGAATGAGAACTACTCTATTTTATATATGCAGTCTTGCGACAATACTGTCAGTCTACTCCTGCAAGGAACCTGTTTATTCTTCAGGTAAAAATCCGATCACCTTGGAATCACTGATGGAAGAAATGGTTTCCGTAGAAGCCGAACCTTGTTTTCCTGTCCCGTTTTTTACGACCAAACACGTATCCAGTTATGATCGCAGGTCAGTGATACCGGGCACACCTTCTTGGCATGCCAACCGTGACAATACAGGATTCGTCCGTTACGAAGCCAACAACGGACGGATAGAAAAAGTATTATTCGATGAAGAAGGTCCCGGCGTACTTACCCGAATACTGACTACCGGCGGTTCCGACGGCGCCAATCTCCGCATCTATTTTGACGGAGAAAAGGAAGCCAGTATCCTTCTTCCCGCTTATGACATTTCTTTATTTCCGCTAGATATCCCTGAAGGGCTATTGTACAAGCACGAACACTATTCTACCACACAAGGAAGCAGTTTCTACTATCCCCTCCCTTATGCGCAAAGCTGTAAGATAACGGTAGATAATGTAGACCGTGATTACTTTTTTCATACTTCTTGCCGCACATATCCTAAAGGGACCAAAGTTCAGACTTTTACTCTCAAAGATGGAGAAGCATTGCAAGATAAAGCGCAAAAACTTAGCGAGCAACTCATGTACCCCAAAACATATACTGAAAACTCTGAAACAAAAGAGGCCAGACTGACCGCCCGGTCATCTCTAAGGATGAAACTTCCTGACGGAGAGAAAGCGATCCGAAGCCTTTCGATCCACGTATCGGAGATTGATTCCGCCTGCTACGCTTCATTCATGCGCAATATGATAGTCAAAATCTCATTCGACGGTGTTCAAACAGTTTGTGCACCATTAAGTGACCTGACAGGAGCCGGTATGGGAGCACCCGCAGTCCGCAGCTATTACCTGGAAGCGGATGGAAAAGGACATTCGAAACTACGTTTTGTCATGCCCTACCGACGGGAGGCGCATATAGAGGTCGAAAACATTTCCGAAAACTCTGCCGATATTAAAATAGAAGCCTGTATTTCTACCTGGAAGTGGTATGCCAATACCCTATATTTCCATGCCGGATGGAAACAGGAAAACGGATTGGAGACTAACCGCGGTTTGGATTACAATATGGGAACTTTGCAAGGAAGGGGTATTTTTAAAGGTGATATGCTCTCTTTGTATAACCACTGCCCACGCTGGTATGGCGAAGGTGACGAACATATCTGGATCGATCACGAAGAGTTTCCTTCTCACTTCGGTTGTGGCACAGAAGATTACTATAATACAACTTTCGCGCCCATTCATCCCTATTTTAATCCCTTCGGCGGTGCCCCCCGGGAAGATGATGAGGCTTCGAGAGGCTACAACACCTTTGTCCGCACACGAAATCTAGACATTGTACCTTTCAACGAACGTTTGCAATTCGATTTTGAGCTGATCAGCTGGGACGGCGGACAGGTAGATTATGCCTCCACCTTATTCTGGTATGGTGATTTAGAGACAAAAATGACGAATATCTCTGATAGCAAAGAAGCTTTATATGCCCTTCCTCCCGCCATCTATACAGAAAAATAAGTAATACATAGTTAAGATAAGTTCTGTTTTATTGATGCTAAAGTTACTATGATCCAAGAGTAAACTTGCCAACCATCCGATACAATCTATAAACGCAAGCTTTGTTTTTATAAATGAAGGTTTCATTTATATAATTGCAAGCTTTGTTTTTATAATCAAAGCTTGCAATTATAGATTACATGGTATCAAAAACAAATTTACTATCAGAGATTAATAAGTTTATAAGGCAATATGAGTAACTTTTCTATTAATAAAGGAGAACCGAACTAATGTAGAATGGTGAAAGAATGCCCTTCACCCTCTATCACCTATGAATAGGGCGAAGTGAAGGGTGAAGGGCACTTATGTAAATACAACCTTATTCTGTCAAAAGAGATAAACGGACATTTTTAACTTCCATATTTTCATAGTGGAATTGCAAACGTTCTACAGCTAACTTCTCACGATAGGAGACCATCGTACGCTTTCCGGCTATCTCCGTATCCACCAAAGAGCCATCAAACTTATCGGACGTTTTCACTACCATACGTACAGTAAACGTTTTGTCTGTATCTATCAGATTCTCAATTGCATAATTTCGACCTTGTTGCGGAGCACCTCCTTCACGCAAAGAGCGTTCACGACTGTCTTTATCACCGACAAAAGCATATTGTGCACGCTTCTCTCCGCTATCCAACTTCCATTCGCACGCATCTTGCGTTCCTTTATCGGCAGAAGGCAATAAGTTGACAGTCAATTTGCCGTCAGGGCCGACAGGCGTAACCTCGAAAGTCAACAAGAAAGAGCCGGACGGTATCTTTTCAATCTTATCAGAACTGCCCGACAGTGTAATGGCATCCGGCGAAACGGCAGGCACTAACTCATCCATCCACTTCGTACCAATGCGTCCTTTCGGCAACTGTACCATTTCGTGAATTACCAGCGGGCCTCCCCAAGCTTTCATCCACATCCAACCTGCCATAACAAAACGATTGTTTGAGATCTCAGTTATAGTAGGAACACAAGAACCGTTATAAAAATCGAGTCCTTCTGCCACAACGTCCTGATATACGGAATCCGGCTGAACGGTCTCTTTAGCCCACAGACGTGTAAAACCACCAATAATATAATCATAATCTCCCCAATGGAAGAAGAAAGTACAATCACCACCCAAAGGAAAATTTTCGTCCAGACAGTGCCAGCCACCACTGACAGAATCAGAAGCCCACGTACCACGAGCTCCATAATTAGCCAGCATTTTCAAATCTCCTTTCGGATCGACATAGATACTTGGATTCTCACAGGGATGAAATAAAATGCCTGTCTTACGGAAATGGATACCATCATCGCTGACCGAATAAGAAGAACCGGCAGCCACGCCGGACATCTGATGACGGTTGAAAGACCCTGTATATCCATGTTTATCCAAGTACTCATACAATTCGAGAAGAGTAGTCTGCTCACGCGGATAAATGCGGGTAGTATGATAACCATAACTGATACAAAGCTGATTGTTGAAAATAAAAGGAGTACCGGTGCCGAACGTTTCCCATTGTTCTTCGATAGGAACGGCTGCTTCATGCTCGGTCCAATGACGAAAATCTTTTGTAGAAAGGTGTTCAAAATAATGTCCTCCGCGACCGAATTTACTTTGGTGTCCACGACGATCGTACAAGTAAAAAAGATGATAGGTTCCGTCGTGATAAAGACTGACTACATCTCCTACCCACGCATTATGTCCGGTCGGAGTCCAGAATTGTACTTGTGGTTGTAATCCGACTGTAGCTCCTTCCGCGCGTTCGGGGTGTAGAGAAGGATAATAGATAGCTGCTTGTGACACAAAGTGAGAATCGATCTTCCAGTTTTTCATTTTCTCGGGAAGAGGATAGCCTAATGGAAAATCATTATCCAGTAATTTGCCGTCTACGTACATGGTCCAGCGGACACCAGAGAAATTCAATATTACTTCGTGCTCTCCCAAAGGCTGATTTAACATAGCCAATGGAATACCGATTATCATTCGTTCCATGTGCCCGTCAACAGGAGACTTCAATTCCAGTCCGGCTTCAAGCACCGGAACTGATCCGTCCGGCATTTTATAAGCAGGATAGTTCTGTTTATTACGGTCTAGTGGATTATGCTGGCGAAGGCAAACATCCAGCACTCCCGGGATCTCGAGAATATGACGGTCGAATGTCGGTATTTCCAGATTCACGGTGAAAGAGATGGCAAATCCTTTTTCTACTTCTTTAATAACAGGCAATGAATCTGCCTGTACAGCACCGCCTAACTTTGCCTGAGCCATTAAAGGCAAATTCATGTTCCACGAATTATTCAGCAATGTTATACGGGCAGGCTCCTGCATTTCCTGCTGGCAAGAGGTCAGTCCTCCACTCAACAGTATTCCGACAAACAAGCATCCTAATAGTAATTTCTTATTCATAATATCCCATTCTTTTTACGTTTAGTCCTCCTTTATTTCCCTCAACAAGAATCCCTTAATATATCTCCTCACAGGTTCCGCCTCAGGATTACTTTTATCGATATAAGAATAATCAAGGAAAAACTTCATAGACTTTGAGTTCTTGCCCAATTCTTTTATCTCTACAATATTAGCTTCATTATCCTTCTCTTTATTGGGCGATGCAAATTCCAGTTCAATATTAGGATTAACAGCAGATAACGTAAGTGTACTATCACCATTGACTATCATATTAATGTTATAGTATCCTTGTTCACTTGCTTTATCAAGATAAGCTGCTGTAAAATAACAAGTATTCGGAGTAATCGTTCTCAGCACTTGATCTCCGGTGATCAGCATTCCACCTTCAGAACTATTCAGTTCCAGTGTCCTGCTATACTTCCCTGAATAATTATTTTTAAGGACAACATTAATAAGGGCCTTATTATAATCATTTTTGCCGATACTATACTTAGACACCGACACTATTTCAAGAGGCAGAATGTAGTTATGATACTTATTCATCTTGTCAATCTTAAACTTTACCGGAAGCAAACCATATTCCGAACCAGCCGGAATGACGACCTTACTGCTTTCCAACTCATAACAATCTTCAGGAAGAAGCTCATAGTAAGAGTTTTCATCATATCTGAACTTATCGAAATTGTATTCTTCCAAATTCGCAGGCATCACCACCAGTTCAGCCTCCACATCTTCTTCCAAAACCGAAGTGCCACTAAGAGCTACACTCACATAAGCCATCATCTCATCTTCTCCACTATAAGGAAGTTCCCATTCGTGATAGCCATTCTTGATAATAATGGCAGACTTCTCAAACTGCTCGTCAGGCAAATCATTGCATCCGGTCAGCATTGCGACCAGCAATATACATAAATATGAATTAAATTTTCTCATTGTCTTCATTTATTTTTCCCAACCGGGGTTTTGTGTCAGTTTCTTATTCTTTTTCAATTCACCTTTCGGAATAGGCCACAAGTACATTTTCGGAAGAAATATTTTTGGCATCTCTGCCAGCCTTTCTTCATAGAACAACGGTCTTTGTTCATCCGAATTGTTTTTATCTACATTCAGTCCCATGACCGGAGATCCTTCTTCCGTATCTGCATCTTTCCAACGTCTCAAATCAAAGTAACGGGAAGATTCGAGAAAAAATTCTACTTGCCGCTCACGCTTCAATTCTTTCTTAAATGATTCGTAGTCAGCATAAACAGCGTCCGACAAGTCCGGCAATCCAGCTCTGAAGCGTACTCTGCTAAAACCATAACGCATTCCTTTTCCTGATTCTATCGAGCCGGTTTCTCTCTTCACTTCAATCATTGTCTGATCATTATAAGAGGGAATCTGATAGGTTTGCCCCGAAACAAGTTCATTCAATGCTTCCGCATACCACAACAAAACATCTGCATAACGAATTGTTGGTTCAACTTTATATTTCAACTGACCACCCGTATTCCATGAGTCATCCGGATGATAGTACTTCTTCACTCCAATCCCTGTTCGTAAATAAAAATCAGGTTCCGACAGTCTCTTTCCACTAGGATCATTCTTATAATAAAAATACTGCAGTCCGATTTTCTGTGTTTCCGTCGTACTGCCGTTCTCCCATATACAACCGTTGTATGCCAACGATGCATACAAGCGAGGTTCCCGATAGGCATAACGCAAAGATACATTCGCACCAATATATGGATAATCCGAATTGGAAAGAGAGAATTCCTTTGACCGATAAGGATATTCAGTACTGGGTGAAGTGATCGGGTTTCCATCGCACATCAAATAAGCCTTTTCCTGTTTGAGAGTAGCAGCTATCGTATTCCATCCATTCATCTGTCTGGGGGCGGCATGTTTCACTATATCATTTAAGTCGTTGCCGGTATAGCTTTGGCGCGTAAATATGAATTCGGGATTCTTGGACGCTGTAATTTCTCCGTTGAAACACTGCTGATAAGATTTAAAAGGATCTATCCCACCGCTTCCATTGGGATAGGGGATGGCAGAGGAAGGTATGTTCGGCGGAGGAAGAACAGTTGTTTCATCTGCTTTTACTGTCAAGAGTTCGTACATACCCAAATCTATTACATCTTTGGCAGCAGCAGCAGCTTTTGCCCACTTTTCTTCACTGGCCGTTTGGGCAATCAGTTCACGTCCCTGATCATCCGTGAGAGACTTCAAATCGGGGTTTCCATTATACAAGGGGCTCGCAGCATATAAAAGGACTTTGGCTTTCGTTGCAAGTGCAGCTCCCCTTGTAGCCTGCCCCCATCTGGACGCATTGCGAGTAATAGGAAGCACACGGGCAGCCTGTGTCATTTCTTGGCAAATAAAATCAACGCACTCATCATATGTATTCCTCGCAACAGCAAGGGCATCATAACTCAAACTAACATCTTGTCCTTCTTCGGGCATAATAGGAACCGGGCCATACTGTTTAATCAGTAACCAATAAAAGTAAGCACGCAGAAAACGGGCTTGAGCTTTCATATCTTCTTTCTCACTATTCGCTAATTCAGGACAACCTTCTACTCTGTCTATAAAAATAGAAGCTCTTCGTATCCCCTGATATAAATGCCCCCAGCGGTCTTCATAGCCATCATTTGCGGTATATTCACAATTCTGATAGATACGACATCTAGGCCACCAGTCACCAAAGATAGCTTCGTCCGAAGCAAAGCTAAAACAGTTTACTCCTTTATTGGCTATTTCCGCTCCTGCATTATTGAGATAGCTGTAGGTATTCCACAACCACTCTTCCGTATAGTTCTTTCTCAAAAATACAGTATCCAGCGTGAGCATATCATTCACATATTTATCAATGGATAAATAATCGCTACAGGAACTCGTCATTCCCAAAGTTACGATTGTAACAAGAATTATATATATCTTTTTCATCTGTTATATCTGTTAGAAATTAAGAGTCAGTCCAAGTGTAAAGTTCTTTTGGATAGGATATCTGGCACCATTGCCAGATGCCAGTTCCGGATCCCACCAACCAAAACTATCCCATACGGCAAGGTTATTGCCTAAAAAATAAATGCGTGCTCCCTCCATTAATAATTTACGGGAGATTTTCTTTGGAATAGTATAACCGATAGTGAGATTCTTCAAACGCAAATAACGTCCATTGCGCAACCAATGCGTAGAAGCTCTGTTGTTATTCTGGCTGTTACCATAAGTGAGACGCGGAAAAATTGCATTGGGATTTTCGGTATCAGGTGTACCCGATATCTCTCTGGAAATCCAGCGGTCAGCGGGATTCGATGCTACTTTCATGATATTTCCCGCTTCTCCTTCCTGGAAAGGATATACACCCCAGCCTCCAACAAAGAAATCGCAACTGCCGGCTCCTTGAAACAATACACTGAAATCGAACCCTTTCCATTCTACACTCAACCCCATACCATAAATCAATCCCGGATTATATGTGTAGCCAATGGGAACAACATCATCGTCATTGACTACTCCGTCACCATTCACATCTTTGTATTTGATGTCGCCCGGTTTCACCGGCCCAAACGTATGAACAGGACTATTTTCTATGTCAGCCTCATCATTGAATAATCCTAAAGCTATCAAGCCTCTGGTCTGGCTCCAACGGTATCCTTTGGTCATTTTATAGTTCAGTTCATTAGCTGCTTCATCATAGTCAATCACATTGGTATTGGAATAAGTGATATTTCCACGTAATGTATAACTCACATCTCCTATCTTGTCAGAATAAGCCATCGTTCCGTCAAAACCCATATTCTCCATTTTACCTACATTTGCCCAAGGTATCTGTCCGCCACTCAGACCGACAGTGCCGGGTATATGATCACGTTTCATAAAGATATTCTTTCTTGTATCTTTAAACATATCTACCGTCAATGTGAATTTCCTGAAAAGTCCGACATCAATACCTATATTATGCTTAACGGCTGTTTCCCATGTCAGATTGGGAGTACCGATCGTTTTAATTGCCACTCCGCCTACACCAGTCTGTCCGGTCTCGCCAAAGCTATATCCTCCTTCTCCATCAACTACTGAAATATAAGGAAAACGAGTATCACCTGCCAAGCGGTCATTTCCTACCTCTCCATACGAGTATCTCAATTTTAAATTATCCAGCCAAGAGGTAGTGTTAGCCATAAAAGCCTCGTTAGAGACAACCCACCCCACAGCTACAGCAGGGAAAAAGCCAAAACGTTTTCCTTTTTCAAAGTTCTCGGAACCAGTATACCCAAAATTGAATTCTGCCAGATACCTATCCATATATGAGTAAGTTGCCCTACCGGATAAGGCAATATTCCGCCTCGGAACAGCAGCAAAGATATTACTACCCGCATCATTTCTTGCATACTCTTGTTGATAGTACAGTAATAATCCGCTTACACGGTGTTTCTCAGCAAACAAGCGCTCATAGGTCAGATTCATTTCTCCATAGTACCGTCTGTCTCCCCATGAACTGGTAGCTTGTGTCAAAGGTCTTTCATCCAACACTTTAGTAAGTACTAATTTACCTTTCGCATCCCGTTCTTTTTCCGCGCGGTATAGAGTAGGATTCTTCAAGCGCTCTACGTAATTCTCGCTGAAAGAATCATACGAAAAACGGATGTAAAAGCTAAGTCCTTTTGTCACGAAGTTCAGATTTTGCTTAATAGCAATATTAGTCTCTATCTTATTCTGCCACATCTCTTTATACCCCATTTCATTCAGTTGAACATAAGGATTGGTCTGGACTCCCGTCCCATAGGTAGGAAACAGACCATTGGAATAAATCTTGGGAACAGTCAATGGAGTAAGAGCCGCAAAGGAACCATACAGGTCATCGGAATTTGCATTCCCCGGTTTATTTTGTGTGGCAATCCAGCCGGAAACCCCCAGTTCTACCGTTGTAGTCTTAGTCACATCTACATCTACATTCGAACGAAAATTATATCTTTTGTAATTTGCATTAGTGTTGTAATTTTTCATATTGTCGGCTTTATACAAACCGTCTTCATTGTAATAAGCTCCTGATATGAAATAACGAGCGGTGGTTCCTCCACCACTTATATTCAGCATTGCCCGGCTGCTGGTTGTTGTTTTGTTCAGTATTTCTTTCTGCCAGTCCATGTCCGGATAAAGATCCTTGTCCAAGCCATAGGTGATAATGTCCATATCAGCCTCGGTATACTTAATGTCTTCACCCCGGCTCAACCTAGCTTCATTCGCCATGGCAGCATACGTACTGGCATTTACATATTCAGGTAAGCGGGAAGGAGTAGTAATGCCATATTCTATCTTTGCATTTATATTTACCTTGCCGGCTTTTCCTTTTTTAGTAGTAATGATGACTACTCCATTAGCACCACGGTTTCCATAAATAGCAGTAGCAGAAGCATCTTTAAGCACAGAGAATGATTCGATATCTTCTACGCTTACTTCATTCAGACTACGTTCCACACCATCTACAAGCACTAAAGCGGAAGCATTTGCGCCAAAGGTACTGATACCGCGTATCCAAAATTCAGATACATTATTGCCCGGTTCACCCGTGCGCTGTGCTGCTATAATTCCAGCAACGTTACCTGCCAGTGCATTGCTTAAATTAGCAGAAGAATTATTTTTAAGTACCGTAGTTTCTACGGAAGTAATAGCACCTACCACACTGACCTTTCGCTGTATACCTGAACCGACAACTGTCACTTCTTCCAAAGCAGTCGTATTCTCTTTTAGCGTTACATTGATTACTTTTCTCCCATTGACTAATACTTCCTTTGGTTCGCATCCCAAAAAAGAAAATACCAATACATCATTTATACCTGCCTTTATCTTATAATTGCCGTCAAAATCGGTTGTTGTACCAAGCCCCGGTTGGTTCTTTACTACGATAGCCACTCCAATAAGAGGCTCGTCATGGTTATCTATCACCTTTCCCGTCACCGTCATCTCTTGCTGGGCAAACAGGTTCAGCGTAACGAGAAATAATCCGATCCCTATAAGGAATCTTTTCAGATTTGTATTTTTCATATCGTGAGTTATTCTTTATATAACAATTCTTTTACTCATACTTTATCATGCGAATACGATGATTTTTCGCATCTGCAACATACAGTGTCCCGTCCTTATCGAAAGCTACGCCCATAGGTTCATTAAATTTCGCGTCCAAAGGCTTTCCATCAAGGAATCCCTTCTTCTGAGGAACACCGGCAAAAGTTGACACCATACCATCAGGAGTTATCTTCCTAATAGTATGGTTGAGCATTTCGGCAACGAACAAGTTACCTTCTTCGTCTACAGCACCCTGAAATGGTAACCAAAAACGTGCTGCACCTCCCACTCCGTCAGCATGTCCTGAAGAGAACTGAGTTCCTGCAAAAACAGTCGGATTATCCAAGCCCTTCGTTTGAAAATTGTAGTTTGATTTATAGATAGCGTTAGTATCAGCCCCTATCAGATAAAGAATCTTTCCATCTCTCGTAAATGCCAAGCTGACAAAATTGTTATCTCCCAATGTAGTAGCAACAACTGATTGCCGGGTCTCCATATCATATCTATATACTGTTCCACCCGCTTTCACCGCATAAAAAATGGTTCCGTCTACCGGATTTACAGCTATATCCGAAGCGGATCTTGCTTTGAGCAATTCGCGTGCATTCATGAAACCATTGTCTCGGGTAACAGTAAAAATACCTGTTCCATTATCATTTCCCGCCTCATTAGTGATATATAAGGTCTTCTGATCAAGTGAAAAATCCAACATTACAGGATTAGACATGCTTCCGGAACCACGGAAAGGAGAAGTGACCTCATTTCTAGTTTGCGATATAACTCTCAATCCTCTGTTGTTCTCTATCAGATAAATATCACCTTCAGCATCTACTTTGAGTGTTCGCGGATCAATGAACCGTGCCTCGTCCAGTCTACCGTTCACTATTTCACTTCCCCCATCATTATTCGTATATCCACATAAGGTCGAAACAACCTGTGAAAACTCATAATCGAAGTTTTCATCGAAAGTATAAGTTTGCTTCTCAGCATCCTTTCCTATTTCCACTCTGACCGGACCAATATCCGCACGCCGGGGAACCACTGCATAAATTCGCGTATCGGCAACACCAACTACTGTAGCACTTTTATCATTCACATAGACTCTAACTAAAGCTGTATCCGAACCAAAGTTAGCTCCCCGTATCACCAATTTAGTCCCGACTCCTCCTTCTTTAGGCAGAAACTCATCGAACGCAACCGGTTTGCTTGGATCGTAAGTCTGAGGGGCATCACCGTTTCCCTTACAAGAAACCAAAAAGATAAAAACGGAAGCTATCAGGAGCCCCCTATTTTTCCAATACAAAAAGTGTTTCTTTTTCATGTAGCAAAAATTTAAAATTATTAGATAATAGATTCATTATAATTAGTTATAAGAATGGCATAACACAGTATATTTTCACACTGCATTCTATTAAAATCAAACAAAAAAGACCTAGAAAATTGTTATCCTGAAAACAAGTATTTCACCTGCTTATTACCATCTCGTATTATCCCATTTATATATCTTAATACCTTTCACTACAGCACTTCCATTTTTCAGGAAAAAGAATAGTTTCTGCCCTTTCTTTTCTGGCAATCGGTTGATAACAGACCGCTTACCATTTATATTCATATCAATAAATTCATCTTTCAATATCAAGTCCAGAATGATTGTCTTTCTCATATCTTTCACCGTATTTATGCCGGTATTATAGATGAAAGCACTTTCCTTATTAGCATTCAGCTCGATTTTATATCCACGCTCTCTTTTATCTGTAGCTCGCACAAACAAACCGATTTCATCATAATTGCTTAAGGGTTGTATTTCCATCGTAATCCGGTAATTGACAGGCAAATCAGATATAGAGGCAACACTGGTACTATTCGGAGAATCTATAATTAGTTTTCCATCCGAATACGAAACAGTTTTGCTACCAACAGGAATCTCAACTTCCGGCATTTGAAGGAGAGACATCTGTGGGAGAGATTCCGAAAGGAATTTTGTATAGAGCGTACCGTCCGATCCTTGCACAACTTCCCTCAACAGCATATTTCCACCCCAAATCGGACCATCAAAATCCTTATTATTACTTCTGCAAGGCATGTATGCTACTGCTATTCTACGGTTATCTTTATATTCCGCCGTTTTATAGACGCTAGCCCACTGCTCTACAAAAGCCTGTGTGCTAGGATATTCCCAAGGCCCGTAAGGTTTCTTCGATTTAACGTAATAAGTGTCTCCCCCCGTACTATACAACAAATAGTACCAACCATTCCATTGGAAATAATCAGAACACTCCGGAGTAGCTACCTGTCCTGTCAACGGAGATTCAATTTCTTTCCAATCTTTTAAATCTTTAGATATCAGGTGAACCAGATAACCACCGAAACCATCCAGTTCAGGTTCTTTTTTATAACCTGAAATAAAGAGATGATACACCCCTTCTTTATCTTTAAAAATTTTTGGATCACGAAAATCACGACTAACGCACTCCTGAGGAGCATAATAGAAAGGATTCGGTTTTTGTTTCACATAAGATTTACCTTCATCTTCACTCATCGCATAACTCAATTGTTCGTGTACCCCTTTGGCATCTTTCACCCGAGTAGAATAAAACGCATAAAACTTTCCTTTATCTGCTATCACCGAACCGGTACAAATGGATTTCTCCCAATCTTCATCTATACCGACAGCTACTGGATAATGTGTCCAATTAATAAGGTCCTTAGAAGTGCTCAATGCCCATTGATGTCCCCCCAGTCCACCCAACCCGGCATGGTGACCTTCATCCAACAACCAATAAATATAGAATGTACCTTTGTGATAATAAGGCATACAGTCACCTGTAAAAAGATGTTTTTCTACAGGTTTAAAATACTGTAGGTTCGTAGTCCTCTGAATTTGCGGATCGTAGTCCTTTACTACTTGCGCAAAAACACTGGTAGAAAATAAGATAAAAACTAATAGCAGTTTTGTTTTCATAATAGCGTTATTTTAGATAGTTGTTAACTAGGTATTCTATATATGTGTGTATTTACTTTGCAAACATAAACTATATTTT